>Ga0315280_10008655_pt1 | contig 13283 bp, 16 predicted proteins | sample YL17G06_40_MG_FD_203697 | JGI IMG/M metagenome (GOLD analysis project Ga0315280, IMG submission 203697) | Sediment microbial communities from Yellowstone Lake, YNP, Wyoming, USA - YL17G06_40 | ecosystem: Environmental > Aquatic > Freshwater > Lake > Sediment | place: USA: Wyoming | collected...
GCGATCTTGCTCCCGTCCGGCGACCAGGCCGGGTCGTTCTCGCCGCCGGAGCCGCGGGTCAGTCGGGTCACGTCGGTGCCGTCGGCGTTCATCACGTAGATGTCCCCGCCGCCAGTGCGCTCGCTGGCGAAGGCTATCTTGCCCGTCAGAACGTCGGGTGTGGGAGCTTGGCCCGTCAACGCTCCTGTCAACACGCCATTAACGCCCGAACCCGTCACGCCGCTGGCCTGCCGCCCACCGCCAAACCCAGCCAACAACAAGCCGACCAAGCCACCGATCCCGATCAAGCTCGCTACCTTTCTCATCGTCCATCCTCCTTCGCTCGCTCAGACGACCGAATGCCCCTTCCCGTTACCGCGGGCCCCACCAGTCCGGCTCTTTGTCGTCCGCGCGATTGTCCGTGAGCCGTGTGAGGCCGCGGTGCTCGACGCTCGCCAGGTAGATCTCCCAATCGCCGTCCCGGTTGCTGGCGAAGGCAATCCGCTGTCCGCCGGGCCCCCAGCTCGGGTGCCGGTCGCGGCGCCGGCTGTCGGCGAGCTGCCGCTCATCATTGTTGCGGAGACGGATCAGGAAGATGTCGGAGTCACCGCCCCGGCCTCGAGTGAAGGCCAGGGCGGAGTCGCCCGGTGTCCAGGCCGGCTCGTAGTCCCGGTACGACCCGAACGTCAGGCGCCTGGGATCCTCGCCGTTGGCGCCAATGGTGAAGATGTCGGCCTTCGTCACATCGTCTCGCTGCCGGGCGAAGGCGATCCGGCGTCCGTCATGGGACCAGGCCGGATCCGAGTCCACTGCCGGGCTCTCCGTCAGGCGGACAACGTCGGTGCCGTCGGCATCCATCACGTAGATGTCGCCGTTGCCGGTGCGGTTACTGGCAAAGGCGATCCTCCGACCATCCGGCGACCAGGTGGGATGACTGTCCCGCGCCGGGTCGTCGGTGAGCCGGCGAACATTGGTGCCGTCGGCGTCCATGACGAAGATGTCGTCGTTCTCGTTGTGAGTGCGCCCGAAGGCTATCTCCCGCCCGTCCGGCGACCAGGCAGGATCACGGTCGATCATTGGCCCTTCGGTGAGGCGCCTCTCATTGCGGCCGTCCGCATCCATGACGTAGATGTCCCCGTTGCCCGTGCGCGTGCTGACGAAGGCGATCCTCGAGACGGTGTAGTCGGCTCCCACATGGGTCGCTTGCGCGCAGACGAGCGCCAGGAACACCAGGCCTGTGAGGCTCACCACCCATCGCATGGGTCTCCGCTCCTTTCGGTCTGTCCATGGGCGCCCGCGGCGGGCCGATCTGGTCTGTGGGGCGCCTACGCGCGGTAACTTCGGAGTCCGGCGGCCATCTACCTGCCGGGAAGGAGGTGGAACGTGACGGAGGCGACCTCGGTCGGCGTCTGGGGGGTGGGACGATGGACCTCGGCTGACCGCTGGGGTGAAGGCAATCCGCAACGCCGACCCCTGACCGTAGATCGCTACGACGGCACAGGTTACTGGGACCGGCACTGCTGGATGACGGACTTCTGGCTGCGCTGGTGAACGGCATTCCCGAACGAGGTGGAGTCAATGGCCTACGAGGAGTTCGCAAACAAGCCGAACGTGGCGAGCGGTGATGCGCTTGATCCCACCACACAGATCAACAACCCCGCCCAGGGGGTACAGGATGAGTTCGAGCTGCGCGCGGGCGACGGGCTGCTCGATGGCGTGGTCTCGGGCATGGCGTGCTCGATAGACGGCATGAACATCGCGGTGGCCGCCGGTCGGGCATATGCGGCCGGTAAGCGCTACTCCGGCAACGCTTCGGTCAGCTTCGCCGGGAGAGCCAGCGGCACTTACCAGGTCTACATTGACCCCGCCGATGACACCACTCCATACCAGGCCAAGACCGGAGCGCTCAGCCCGGGCGAGCTGCTCCTGTGCACGGTGAGCTGGAGCGGCTCGGCCCTCTCGTCCCTCGACGACAATGTGAAGGTGCTCGGGGTGCTCCCCTACGACATCGTGGTCGCCTTGCCGGGGACGGTGGCGACGGGGGTGAAGGCCGTCGTGCCGGTGACGCATGACCTTTGGATCGACGGCGTGGAGATCTGCCTGAGAGACAACGGCGGCACCTCCGGGAGCACCACGGTTGACGTGCACCTCGGGGCGGACGGTGCCAAAGGTGACTCGATCTTCACCACCCAGGCCCATCGGCCCACGCTGGCCCACGACGTGGCGGACTGTACCATCGCCGCCAGCGGCGAGCCGGACGGCGACCGCAAGCCCGATGCCGGCGAGCATCTCGTGGTCGAGGTCGACGAGGTGGCGGGCACCGCCGGAGCTGATCTCACGGTCGTCATCAAGGCGCGTATCCGGTAGGGGGGCATCGGTCCATGGCCACACTCAATCTGCAGGTCGGCGCGGGCACGGACGATGCCCGGAACAACGGGAGCACTTTCCCCGGCACGGGGAACTACTCGGCGACGGGCACCTACAACAACATCGGGGTGGGCTCCGACGGCGTGTTCCACATGGTCGGGGCGCGGTTTCTAAACCTGACCATCCCGCAGGGCGCCATCATCAATGCCGCCGACATTCAGGTCTGCGCCCAGGCCGCTACGAGCACCCAATGCGACTGGACGATTGCCGCGGAGGACGTTGACAACGCGGCGACCTTCTCCTCCGGCCACCAGCCGAAGGATGCCTATAACAGCCGAACGAGTGCGACCGCAGACTGGAACATCGGCACCGCCTCCTGGACTGCGGGGAGTTGGCACACCAGCTCCGACATCGCCGCCGTCATCCAGGAGATCATCAATCGACCGGGCTGGGTCAGCGGCAATGCACTCAACGTCGTCGTCTACAACACGGATAACACGGTGCCGCCGAGCAACCGCTACCGGGTCATCCGCATGTGGGACTACTCAGGGAACCTCAGCGGCATGAAGCTCGACATCACCTACACGGTCGGGGGAAAGCTCCCCGTGATGATGCGCGGGTACCGAGCGAGGAGGGTCGGCTGACATGATGGTCCTGAAGCAAAGCACAGGGGTAACGGTGAAAGCGGGGCCTTTCCTCGACGACACGGATGGGAAGACACCCGAGACCGCGCTCACGATCAACCAAAGCGATGTGAAGCTCTCGAAGAACGGCGGCGCCTTCGCGCAGAGCAACAACAGCAGCGGCAGCCCCAACCGCACACATGACACCGGCGGCTGGTATCGGATCGACCTGGACACGACCGACACCAACACCTTGGGGGTCCTCGTCCTCTCCATCCAGATCAGCGGGGCGTGCCCGGTGTGGCACGAGTTCATGGTCATGTCGGCCAATGAGTACAACAGCCAGTTCGGAACCGGCGACCTGGCGGTGAATGCCTCCAAGGTGGGCGGAGCAACCGTGGCGTCGGGCGCCATCCCCAACGCGGCCGCGGGAGCAGATGGCGGGTTGCCGACGGTCAATGCTAACAATGATGTCCACGGGGTCCAGACCGGCGTCGGCCTGGCTGATGACGCCATCACCTCCGCGAAGATCAGCGACAGCGCGGTTACGGCAGCCAAACTCGCGGACGACGCCATCACTGCTGGGAAAATCGCCGCCGGTGCCATCGGGGCTAGTGAGCTGGCGGCGGACGCCCTGACTGCGGTCGCCGAAGCGGTGGCAGACCTCGATCTCGCGGCCTATGAGGCCGTGGCCAAGAGCGGCACCCGGCTCGGCGACATGATCGCCGCGGCGCGAGCGGGCGCCCTGGGGCGCCTCGAGCTCAGCGGCACAACCCTCACGCTCTACGAGGCCGACGGATCCACGGTCCTCGCACGCTTCACCGTGGCCGAGGACTACTCTCGGCGAAGTGCACCAGCGTAACGGCCAGTGATGAATGATGAATGCAGAGTGATGAGTTCGAACAGCCCTTCGCCGTTGCCGTTACTCATCACTCTGCACTCACCACTTCCCCAGGAGGTCCCCTTCCATGCAACACCGGATTGCGACCGCGGGTTGGTCGTTGCCTGGCGGAGCGGCGCACGTTATTGCCAGTTGGGGGTACGTGTCTCGCTGGGTCATCGAACTCACCGGGCCTACGCTAGTCCGGGGCGCGACCGAGGCCCTGGCGTTCCTCAACCAACACGAGAGCGTCTGCTTCGCGAGCAGCACGGCCGCTGCACGGTTCCGGCAAGCGGGCGGCGGGACGCTCTTCCGCGCCTGGGTGGACCGCGAGTGTTTCACGTGAAACACGCTCCCGGGGCACGACGCGCTCGACTCCGGGGAAGCAAGGACGTGGCATCCCGGACTTGGAGAGAGGTTCAGAGAATGGCGAGAGAGACGCTGGTACTGGAAGACCTGCATGCGGGAGATGAGAAGACCATCACGCTGGCGACCAACATCGCCTCGGGCGACAACGCCGGCGCGCCCAAAGACGTGACCACGGGCACGACGTTCCTGTGCTACGACCCCGACCGCCAGACGTCCGGCACCGCCGAGAGTGGCTCGACTACGACCCTGGTGGACCCCGCTCGCACCGAAGCCGACGGCTTCTGGGCCGGGCTCCCGATCGTGATCGTCGATGCGACGGACGACCGCGAGTACCGAACCGAGGTCGCCGATTCCGTCGCCGCCACCCACACCCTGACCTTCTATGCCCTCCCTATCTCGGTGGCAGAGGGCGACACTTACCGGATCGAGGGCTATCCGGTCCTGCCCCGAACCGACGCCTCCATCTCGGGCAACGAGGGCAGCATCCAACTAACCCCGAGCACCGGCCTGGGCACACCCGGCCGCCGAGTGCTCATCTACCACGCCGACTTCGGCATCGATTCCGAGGAGGTCGTCTGCACGTTCCGCGTGCTGCCGTCAGCGCCGTGACGGCAGGGGACGGGGGACAGGGGACGGGGAACAGCACGACAACGGCTTCGTCCGTCGTCGCCGCGCTGTTACCTGTCCCCCGTCCCCTGTCCCCTGATGCTGTGGAAGAGGGGGTGGACCCATGGGTCCGTACAAGGAGGATGTGGCTGCCATTGCGCGCGAGGCTTGCCTCGCCCACCGGGCAGGTGCGGAGACGTACACCAAGAGCGGGATTGTGTTCGATCTCATCACTGGTGGCTGGTGCGGGCGTTTCGTCAGGCAGTGCTATGCCGCCGCCCAGCGCATCCACGACCCCGGCTGGGATGAGTTCGGGTTCCCCTGGCTGAGGCGATATGCCGCGCAGGCCTGCCAGGCGCTGGAGGAGATGGGATACCGCACCGACCGTCCGCAGCCGGGTGACATCATCGGGATGAGCCCCGGCGGCCGGCTGCCGGGACATATCGGCATCTACCTCGGCTCGGAGATCGCCGAGAACACGAGTAGCACGGTCCGGGGCCCGGGGACGGTCCTCTCCCCCATCTCGGCGGTCGGGAGCATCATCACCGGCTACTACGCCGTGTACCCCGCTCGAGGCTCAGAGGATGCCGGGCGAGACCTGCAGGTCGTAGGCCTGGCCAGTCAGGTCATCCCGTGCCATCCCTCCGAACAGAGCAACGTAGCGCGCGTCGATCTCCGGCCGGTGGTGGAGGCGCTGGGGTACGAGTGCTACTACCGAGTGCACGAGGACGGCAGACGGAGGGTGTACATCAAGAAGCAGTAGCAGGCGAGGGAGAGGGGTCATGGCGCCGCAGGGTCAGCGCGGCGGGGCCTCAGGTCGCTGACCGGTCCCTCACCTGCTGCCCGCCACTTCCCCTGCTTCGTGCTGGGCGAGGAGAAGCTGTATCGCACGGCTGACGACCGTCGAGCGACGCGGCTTCTTCCCCGTGATGCGGAACTCGTCGCTGCAGATTCTGTCGATGGCGAGGACGTCCTCCACTGTCAGGTACACGGTGGCCTTGACCAGGAACGGCCTCTCTGGCTCCTCGGGCTCCGGTGGCGGCAGGGTCGCCCGCCGCTCCGCCTGAGCGGTGACCCGGTCGATGACATCCCCATACATCTCTCCCGCCGTCTGTCTCGTGATCTGTGCTCGTCGCTTCGGCATCACGCATCACCTCCGGTCAAGGGCTGGTGAACCGCCTTCCAGCTCCCGGGCCAGCGCCCGGTAGGCCTCCGCGGCGTCGTGGCGCGGCGCATAGGTCAGAATGCTCTCCCCCACGACCGCGGCCTCGCGGAGGCGCACCGTGCGCTTGATCATCGTGTCGAACACGCGCACTTTCCCCTCGAAGATCGACCGCACGTGCGCCACGACCTCCTGCGAGTGGAGCGTGCGCGACTCCACCATGGTCAGTAGGATGCCGGCCACCTGCAGCCGGGGGTTGAGCCTGGCCCGCACCTTGGCGACGGTTTGGACCAGCAACCGAAGGCCCTTCATGGGCAGGTACTCCGCCTGCACGGGCACCAGCACCTCATCGGCCGCCGTCAACGCGTTGATCGCGAGCAGACCCAGGCTGGGGAGGCAGTCGATGAGGATGTAGTCGTACGGCAGCGGGCTCGGCCTGGCACGAGCGTCCCGTTCGTGGGCGTGGTCGCTCATCGGAGAGACGGCGATGTCACTGCTTACCAGCGCCTCCCGCAGGACGCTCTCCCCGCCCATGGCCATAAGGAGGTCCGCCTCGGTGGCAGAGAGGGAGATGTCGGCGGGCACAAGATCGATTCCGGCAGGAGTACTCAGGATGATGTCGGCCAGTGCCGGGCTCGAGGCATCGTTCATGACCGCGCGGAGGACATGATTGACCGAGGCGTCAAGCGCCTCCGGGTCGATGCCGAGAGCGGTGGTCGCGCTGGCTTGAGGATCGAAGTCGACCAACAAGATGCGACGCCGTCGCTCAACCAGCGCCGCGGCGAGGTTGATGGCGGAAGTGGTCTTGCCCACTCCGCCTTTTTGATTCGCGAGGGCGATGATGCGCATGGCGTTCCGGCGGCACTTTAGCGCCCGAGCGTCATGACGTCAAGACCGTCGCATCGGCGACTCGCCGATGGCCCACAGCACCCACGCGCGGGTCGCGCGTACCACGAACTCCGGGCGTGCTCGCAGGAGCTTCCCCGCCGCACGATGAACCAGCACCGGGCGCCCGACCCGACCAGAGCGGCAACGTCGCTCCGATCATCTTGCAGGAGGCACCCTCTCGTGGTCACCCGTGCGAGTCTGCTGTTCCTTGCGGCGGCAATGTTGGTCCCCTCCTCGACACACGCGGCAACGCTGGTGGAGCGTCTGGGCTTCCAGTCCACCGACAAGGCGCTCATCATCAACTGCGACGATGTCGGCATGTGCCATTCGGAGAACATGGCGAGCTTCGATGCCCTGACGAAAGGCGTCGCTACCTCGGCGACCGTCATGATGCCGTGCCCTTGGGTGCCGGAGGTCGTCGAGTGGAAGAAACAGCACCCGGAGGCGAACCTGGGCGTGCACCTCACTCTCACGGCCGAGTGGCGGCGCTATCGCTGGGGGCCGCTGCTCGGGCGAGAGCTCTGCCCGAGCCTGGTGGATGACCAAGGCTACATGCCGCCCGACTGCGATCCGCTCTGGGCGAAGGTCAACGCCGATGAGGCCTACCGCGAGTGCAAGGCGCAGGTGGAGATGGCGATCCGCCTGGGGCTCGACCCGACGCACATCGACAACCACATGGGGAGTCTTCAGACTCACCCAGAGCTGTGGAAGGTGTACCTGCGTCTGGGCAAGGAGTACAACCTGCCACTCAGATTGGCGTCGAAGTCCCTCTATGCCCTGATGGGCCAGCCGAAGCAGCGGGACGAGTACGATGCGGCGGGAGTGCTCGGCCCGGATGTTCTCATGTACGGACCTGAGATCCCGGCCAAGGAGCCGGACACTCCGGCCGGTGTGCCTGCCTACTACGAGCAGATCCTCCGCAGCCTGAAGCCTGGTATGGTCACCGAACTCTACCTCCACTGTGGCTACGACGACGTGGAGCTACAGAACATTGCGGGCTCCCACGCCCGCCGGCAGGCGGACCACGACTGGCTCGTGTCTCCTGACACGCGCAAGCTGATCGACACGCTGGGGATCAAGCTGATCGGCTACAAGGCGCTGAAGGAGCTGCAGAGGAAAGGCTAGAAGCGGTTCCACAACCTGTGGCACCGGCGTCCTCGCCGGTGAAATGAGCGTTCCAGGTCCGCCCTTCCCCAGCAGCGAACGTCGGCGCGTACACAGCAACGCCCGAGGGCTTGCCATGGGCCGGATGAGCCGACGGCAGTTCGTGCAGCGGGGCGCTCTCGGCGCTGTCGCCGCGGGGCTGTCACTCGGGGGGACGGGTGCCGCGTTCGCCGCCGAGGCGGCTGCGCCACGAGTGATGAAGCGGGGCGACATGGTCTACCGCCGGCTGGGGCGGACGGGGCTGATGGTGTCCGAGCTCTCGGTGGGCGGAAGCCCGAACCCGGAGCCGGCGGTCTTCACCGAGGCGCTCGATCGGGGGATGAACTTCGTTGACAGCTCCGGGGTCTACCCGGGGAGCGAGGAGAACATCGGCGCCGTCACCCAGGGCCGGCGTGACCAGGTCGTCATCTGCACCAAGACTCACTTCCCGCTTGCCGATGTCAGGCAGTCGGTCATCGCCGCCTGTGAGAGGGCGCTGGGGAAGCTCAAGACCGACCACATCGACGTGTGGTGCATCCACGGCATCACGAAGCCCGAGCAGTTCCTCCACGACGAGGTGCAGGCCGCCTTCGAACAGCTCCGGCAGCAGGGGAAGATCCGCTTCTTCGGCGTGTCGTGCCACAGCCCGGTGACCGCGCTGCCGCCCATCATCGCGAGCGGGAAGCTCGACGTCGCGCTCATTCCCCTCAACGTCTTCTCGGGGAGCACGGTGAGGAAGGAAGACGTGGACGCCGGGAAGGTCTACGAGAACTGGCTCGCCGACAGCGGCCTGGGCGCTGTGCTCGACCTGGCAAAGACGAACGACGTGGGCATTGTGGCGATGAAGACGATGTCTGGGGGCGCACGCCAGAAGCTCGATGGCTACCAGGCCAACGGGGCGCCGCTGGCGCAGGCGAAGCTCAAGTGGGTACTCAGCCATGAGGCCGTGGCCTCGGCCTTGTCGGAGGTGCTGAGCTACAAGATCCTGGACGAGAACCTGGGTGCGGTAGGCCAGACGCTCAAGCCGGAGGAACAGGCGATGCTCCGCGAGCATGTCCGCGAGGCATCGGCTCGCGTGTGCCGGATGTGCGGGAGCTGCGAGCGGGCCTGCCCGGCCAAGTTACCCATCCGGGACGTGCTCCGGTATGTGGCCTACCACGATCTGCACGGCAAGCCCGAGTGGGCCCGCCTCGCGTATCGGGCGCGGACGGCAAGCGGCGCCCTGCCCCGCTGCGGCGACTGCTCCGCCTGCCGACAGGCCTGCCCCCATGGGCTGGACGTGCCGGGGCTGCTGCAGCGGGCGAGGCAGGTACTGGCCTGACCGGCTGAACGGCCGCCTCGCCCGATGCTGGACGTGGCTGACCAACTCCCTGGCCTCGTACGTCTGTCCTCGGCCGCCGGTGGGGACGGACTAACAGGGCGCCGGGGTGGAGGATACCCCGTCAGCGCGGCGAACGTATAGGGCAGGCAGTGCGTTGTTCTCGATGGGTGAGACAAGGTCCAGGGGGCATGGGCGATGACCGTCTGTCTCGCGATCATGACGAAAGCAGAGGGTGCGGTTGTGGTCGTGGCGGACCGAACGGTCACTGGCGGCATGCCTGAGGTTGAGTTCGAGCACAAGGGGTCCAAGATCGAAAGGCTCACCAACCATTGTATGGCACTAACGGCCGGGGACGCTCTAGCTGGAGTCACGCTGTTTCGAGCGGTTCGTTACCGTCTGGCTGATGTGGAGGGCGATGAACCGTGTGTCGCCGCAGTAGCGGAACACGTACGCGACGAGTTCCTGAGACAGCGGCTGCGGCGCGCAGAGCAGTTGCTGCTCGAGCCGCGCGGCACCAATCTCAAGGAGTTCTATGGCACCAAGATCCAGGAGTGGCCGAAGGAGATCGTGGCGGCCCTCGATCGCGAGATCCAGACTCACGAGTACGGGCTGCAGGTGCTGATCGCTGGCGTCGACACAGAGCCGCATCTCTACGTAGTTGCCGATCCGGCAATCGCGCACTGCTTTGATGCTCTGGGCTTCTCCGCGATCGGTTCCGGAGCGCCCCTTGCCATGCTGCAGTGCATCTCACGCAGCTCTGGACCGGCTCGGACGATCAATGAGGCGCTGTACACTGCGCACGAGGCCAAGCTGAACGCCGAGCCCACACCGGGGGTCGGGCAAGAGACGGATATGGCGCTGATCCGATCCTCTGGAGTCTATGAACTGCCAGAGGAGGCTGTGCGCCGACTGCGAGAGAAGCAGTTGGAGCAGCGCACGCAGGCCACGCCCGTGGTAGACCACACTCTTGCCCAACTCTGCCTGTTGCCTGAGGAGGAGGTACGCGCCGATGCGCGCACTTAGCCCGCGGATTGCTCGTGAGTTGGGGCGCTCTGCGGACTCGCCGAAGGCCGGTGAGGACCTGTTCTCCCTGGGGCGGCAGCGTCTTGCAGAGCTATCTGAGTGCTCATCGACGGAGCCTGAGCGTCGTCTGCCACGCGGGGTGGCGCGCCAGCTCGAAGGACTCAGGATCATCGAGAGAGTGCTGGCTGGCCACCAACCGGGCTGAGGGTGCCTCCCGCTCAAGCCGGTGATGCGCGTTCCGCGACTGCTCGGAGTCGGCTCCTTCGGCCTTCCCCACACCACCCGCTCTGCGCATAGCATGCCTGACTGGAGGCTGTGACGGTCAAGCGCACACCGGACTGCGTGTTGGCGGGTAACCATGTCCTCTCTGTGGCGGGCGTAGGCGAGGGAATGGAGGGGACTGATGCCATGACCAAGCAGCCGAGGACCATCCCGGACTTCCGGTCTGAAGAGGAGGAGCTTCGCTTCTGGGATCAGCACGATCCCAGCGACTTCGACGATGGGCCCGCTGACGTGATCGTCCGCCTCAAGCGACGCCCCAAGAGGGCGGTTACGCTGCGCATCGATCAAGGCCTCTTGACCGTCTGAAGGCTACCGCCGAGAAGCACGGCGTCCCCTACCAGCGGCTCATGCGGGAACTGCTGAGGCAGTCGCTGAACACACTGGCCGCGCAGGAGAGGCGCGCCTCGCTGGCCCGTCGTCACCTCAAGGCCAGGGGGAATGTGTCAGACACGGTATCTGACGCCTGAAACCGTGTCTGACATGTCTCTGCCGCTACCACGGGCGCCGCTGAGGAGGACGCAGGATGTGACCCGCCACTTGCTTCTCCCCTGCCTTGCCCTCGCCGTGGCCGTGCTCGTGGCCGCTGGTCGCCGCGCCCACGCCCAAGAGCTCCCGCCCAATGCCATCTGGCTCGACACCCTCGATCTCAGCAAGATGACCATTGGCTGGCGCGAGCCGCAGGCCGGCAGGTCGGTCGAGGGCAACTCACCCAAGCTCAAGGGGCAGGTGTTCGCCCATGGCGTAGGCACCCACGCCCGCAGCGAGTTCATGGTCGATCTCAAGCGGGTCGCCACGCGGTTTGCGGCGACCGTCGGAGTGGATGACGAGAAGGCTGACAGCCCCGCGACGATCACCTTCGAGGTGTGGGTCGATGCCAAGAAGGTGGTCGACACCGGCGTCATGCGTGGGGGGGAAACGCCGGAGCAGATCGATGTCGACCTGACCGGCGCGAAGCGGCTACTGCTGGTGGTGGGCGACGCAGGGGATGGCATTGACTCCGACCACGCGGACTGGGCCAACGCGATGATCGTGGTCAGGCCCGATGCGAAGGTGAGGCCGGCGGCGATGGCCGTTCCCGCCGAACCGCCGCGGATGACTATCCCGCCACCCGACCCGCGGCCTGCGATCCATGGCCCGGGTATCGTCGGCAGCACTCCCGGTCGTCCGTTCCTCTTCCTCATCCCCGCGACCGGGGAGGGGCCGTTGACCTTCTCGGCAGCGGGCCTGCCCGAGGGGCTGACGCTTGACCCGAAGATCGGCATCATCTCCGGCAGCCTCAGGAATGATGGCCGGACTGTCGTCAAGCTGGGCGTCAAGGGCGCGAGGGGGGCAGCGACACGAGACCTCCTCATCGTCGGCGGCACGCAGAAGCTGGCGCTGACACCGCCCCTCGGCTGGAACTCCTGGAACGTGTGGGCATGGACCGTCGACGATGCCAAGGTGCGCGCCGCCGCCGACTGGATGGTCAAGAGCGGGCTCGCCGCGCATGGGTACCAGTACGTCAACATCGACGACTGCTGGGAGGGCAAGCGCCGCGCGAACGGCGAGATCACGAGCAACGAGAAGTTCCCCGACATGAAGGCTTTGGCCGACTACGTGCACAGCAAGGGTCTGAAGCTCGGCATCTACTCCTCCCCCGGCCCGCTGACATGCGCCGGCTTCGAGGGCAGCTATCGGCACGAGCAGCAGGATGCCAACACGTGGGCTAGGTGGAGCGTTGACTACCTGAAGTACGACTGGTGTTCCTATGGGGACATCGCCGAGCACGGCTCCTTCCTGTGGTTCAGGCACTTCAGCCTCGCGGAACTCCAGAAGCCGTACCGCATCATGCGACAGGCTCTGGACAACTGCGGCCGCGACATCGTCTTCAGTTTGTGTCAGTACGGAATGGGGGACGTCTGGGAGTGGGGCGCCCAGGTAGGCGGGAACTGCTGGCGCACGGGCGGCGACATCAACGACTCCTGGGGCAGCCTCCAGGGCATCTATGCGAGCCAGTCGGGCCACGAGAGAGGCGCCGGCCCGGGCCAGTGGAACGATCCCGACATGCTGGTCGTCGGCAAGGTCGGTTGGGGCTGGGGCAGGCCGCGGAAAAGCGATCTCACGCCCAACGAGCAAATCGTCCACATCACCATGTGGTGCCTGTTCGCGGCCCCGATGCTGGCCGGCTGCGACCTCTCGCAGATGGACGGATTCACGGTCGCCCTTCTCACGAACGACGAAGCGCTCGACGTCAACCAGGACCCCCTGGGCAAGGCTGCCCGCCGCGTGCGCCTTGATGGCGCCACTGAGGTCTGGGCGCGTCCGCTCTTCGATGGCTCCACGGCCGTTGGCCTGGTCAACGGCGGCGCCGTCGCCACCGATATGACGGTCACCTGGTCCGACCTCGGCCTCGAGGGCGGCTGCCGCGTCCGCGACCTCTGGCTGCACAGGAACGTGGGAGAGTTCACCCAGCAGTACACGGTGGAAGTGCCGGCACATGGGGCGGTGCTGCTCAAGGTTCGGGGGCCGGCGTAGAGGCTCCCTCTGCCCAGCGCACACGAGCACATTCGGTGCCCGCGCCACGACTCCGGCGATGCGTTCAGCCGCTCTCCGGAGCCCCTTCCTTCCCCTTGGACGCCCCTCGTGGAAGCTCTCTCACAC
>Ga0315280_10008656_pt1 | contig 13282 bp, 15 predicted proteins | sample YL17G06_40_MG_FD_203697 | JGI IMG/M metagenome (GOLD analysis project Ga0315280, IMG submission 203697) | Sediment microbial communities from Yellowstone Lake, YNP, Wyoming, USA - YL17G06_40 | ecosystem: Environmental > Aquatic > Freshwater > Lake > Sediment | place: USA: Wyoming | collected...
GGACTTCAAGTGTGGTCTTCACTCGTGGCGGCTTCACAGCGAGCTTAGCTGATAGCGCATCGGTCCTGTAGTAGAATGATGGCGCTTCGCATTCCTCCTCAATGTAGGATAGCATTTTCTGAATCTCGGACAAACGCGAAGAGACAAGCCCCGGGCAATGCTCAATCATACGTCCTACCACATTTGGATCCCATAGCTTACCAAGCCAGAACGGCCCGCCAATCGTCTTCCTACACCCACAATCTTCGCACATGGTTCGAATGAAGTGCAAGGACTCGCGTGAATCGCGACGGAGACAGTCACGACAATACTCGACAAATCCTAAGGATTTCGTGGAGAGATTGGCTTGTGTTTTTCCTTTCGCTACGGCTGCGTATATCCGGGCGTAGTGATCCGATACATGAGTGAAGACAATGTTCACCCCAAGCCCGAGTCTACCGGCGATGCCGGCCAAGCAACCTGCCAGCGCTCTAGCGGCAAGCTCTTTCTCGAACTCAGATCTAATCGGGGTGACGCCGTACTTTCGTAAACATGCGGACGCTCTTGCTCCGGTGAGCGGCCCCATATCGGTGGCGGTTGCTGCAACCACGCCGCCGTCCAATGCTGCCCGAAGAGCGGATTCGAAGAACGGCGCAGGGGACCCGAAAGGATCTAGATCCACTAGGTCGAAACGGTCATCTTTATGGCTCAACAGAAGTAAGTTCGCGTCCGATTCAACAACCTGTATCTTCTCCTCCAGTCCGTTAAGTCGGAGTGTAGCTCGCGTGATATTCACGGCTGTTGGATCTTTGTCGCTCGCGACAACGTTTGATACGTGAGGCAATTCAAGCATATAGCGGACTGCTCTGACTCCGCTGGCGCTCATGGGATCGCAGACGCGAATGCTTCTGGAGGGCGTGAAATAGGATTTTGCAAAGAGAATTGCCAGATCCCGATTCAAGTCCATTCTCGGATTGTAGAAAGCCTCAGGCGTGCCAGATCCATAAGAGACCCTCAGCCTTGCCTTTCCTTCAACATGAACTAGGCCGTTACGGACTTGAGTTGCCGGATCTGCACTCATCTCACACATGCCTGCTTAGCCGGTCGACTATCGTGGCTGGTAAGCGGCCGCGGTTCACCTGTGTGACTTCGATAATCTCGCAATTCGCGTTTGACCTGATTTCGGTGACCAAACTGTGCGTAGCTCGTTTGTGGATCGTTCCGATAAAGTGCTTCTGTGATGCCAACGCCATCCTCACGGCGTCGATGAAGGCTTTCGAGTGAAGTTCCATGAGCCCTACCTCATCAACAATTACAAGATCTGAGCTATCTGCCGCCCGTATGATTGCAGCTGCACCTACGCGCTCTATGTCGCTCAGGTTCACACGGTATTTTCCTATCCTCGGTCCATCCTTCTGATTAACATGGGCAAGGATCCCAGTCTCGTGAGTGAGTAGGTCCTCAAGATTGAAACCAACTCGCACACCGCCCTGTCGGATTTCGCGTGAGATCATCCCACCCAGCTTAAGGCCCATTTCCTCAAGCCTCCCGCAAACCCGCATCATGACAGTGGTTTTTCCGCATCCTGGTTCTCCGGTGAGGAAGGCCCGGTACGGATGCATGGCCTAGGAAAGATAGCAAGGTAGCTATTAACTGCTCAACTCATGTCTAATGGCACTAGAGGCTGCATGATTGACGAAAAACATTGCGGGCGTAGACGATGCAGGTCGCGGACCGATTATCGGGCCACTTGTGATCGGAGGCATAGTGGTTTCGGAGGCGCAGATGAAGGAACTCTTGACGATCGGCGTAAGAGATTCCAAGCTTCTGTCCGCTCAGACTAGAACCCGGCTCGCCGCTAAGATTCGAGAGCTGGCGACTAAGGTGAGTGTGGTGGAGGTGCAGCCTAAGGAGATTGATGATGTTGTCCTTCACGGGGAACGGCTTAGGAAGCTGAATTACTTGGAAGCCAAGTTGATGGCGCAAGTAATAGCTCAACTAGCACCCGCCGAAGCCTATGTTGACGCGTCCGACGTGAACGAAGAACGATATGGGAAGACAATTATGGAGTTTCTGCCTGCCGAGTTGAAAGCTGTTCGAATAATCTCTGAGCATCATGCTGATCGAACATATCCGGTTGTCTCCGCGGCTAGCATAATCGCGAAGGTTCGAAGGGACGAGGCTGTGGAAACTCTGAGGGGCGAGTATGGGGATTTTGGTTCAGGTTACGTTACCGACCCGAAGACCATGCGCTTTCTGAAGGAATGGAGAGGGAAACACGCCGAGTACCCGCCAATTGTTCGCCTATCTTGGAAAACTATCAAGGAAATCGAGCAGGACGTAGGTCAGGGTCGTTTAGATTCGTAGTCTAAGAGTTCTTGCGGGACACCAAATCCAATCACGACGAGGCTGTGAAATTTCCCGATAAGTTCGGTAACCTGCGGTCTGTACAGGAATGTTGGATCTCGGTCCATGTACATTTCTCTGTAATCGTAGTTCGTTATTCCCAGAATCTTCTTTACAGTGAACTCTTCGATTCGATCGCCGGCTACCGTGCAAACAGACTTTCCAAGCTCCATTCGGCGAAGGATTATTATCGGCAGCTTCAGGCGCCCTCGATAAATCTCTGGAACCATTTGTGCTAGTTCTTGAAGCTCATTCGTCCTCAGCAAAATTGATGAGCCGTCAACTGCCGTGACCGTTGGATCGCTGCCTTGCAGAAGTTCGGTCAACGTCGCCGTTGTCTCGGTAGGTGGGTATTGAGCTTACGTGTCTCATGTCCAATAAGAGCGTCAAACGCACGGTCCAGGGAACTTTTCGATTTGAACATCGACGCTATTCACGGGTTATGTGAACCAGGGCATGGTCTTTCTCGTAAGGTTCGAGTCTAACAGACTGACGTACTTCGAATCCTCGTTTCTTGAGGATCTCTGTCTCTTGCCTGAACACGTCGCTTGGGTTCATCGTTACGTCGACGCTTCTTGATTTGATCGCAATCAACGCAGAACCGTTTGGTTTTAGGAATAGATCCGCGTTGTCCGCAAGTATTTTCGCTTGTTCCGGCTGAGCAATATCACAATAGACCACATCAACTCGGCCAACCAATGTCCTGTATTTCTCGGGCAATCGAGCGTCTGCAAGTATCGGGTAGACATTACTGCGATGTTCACATAACGTATCGATTAACTCACGCATACTCCTCTGCGCAAACTCGACGCAATATACTCTGCCCGATTCATCAACGATATCGCTGACATGGCTTGCTGTTGTACCCGAAGCGGCTCCAAGATACAAAACGCTCTTCCCCGCTTGTATTGGTAGGGAATCAAGGTTCCGTAATATGGCCGCAGCAAGTTTGCTTCTATGTGGATCCCATGTTCTGTACTCGTTGTTGCTATCTTTGACTAGTGTTTCGCCGTAGACTGCCACTCCGGGGGCCAAGTTCTTTGTTGCGAGTCGTCTGCTTCCGTCTTCGAGTGTGAGCCAGTAGACTCCCTCGAATCGGTCATGGCGTCTAACGTCTGCGCCCAAATTCTCTCTTCTTCGGTGGGGGAGCGGTCTTGTATCGTTCCTTTATTTCCTCAATTTTCTTGGCGACATTGTCTCGGAGTTTTTCGCCTATGAAATCGCCGCCGAAAGCATCAACCCTAGCTGCGATGCTCAGCTTACCCGAAAGGGCTCTGGCAATCTTGCCTCGTTGCCATCTCGGTGACTGGTGAATGGCGGTATGTTGGAATATGACGCCATGTTTCGGTGGTCTCGCGCCAGTCTTGAGTGATCTGAATAATGCTTTCTCGGCGCCCAGAACCTGCAGTGTACTGGAAGGCATCTTTGCTAGGTTCTGGAGGCTGCCCGCAATCGAAATCAGTCTAGCAGAGAGAGATGCGCCTACGATCGCGCTCATGTTTGGCGCCACAGTCTTGAGAACATCGTCCACGTAGCTCTCGCTCTTCTCTCTGAACTTGTACAAATCCAACATGAGGTTGCAGAAGGATCGCAGGACATCAAGATCGGCGTCTTCAAGTTGAGCTCCCATGGACTTTGCTGCTGTATCCGAAAGCTGCTTGGCCGTCTCCTTAGGCAAGCCCTCGGAGACCAGATTATCATAGGTGAAGTTGCGACGATTCCCTAGCTTCGATACCAACCTAGCATACGTATCGTGTTTCTCTATGATCCTGTCCATCTCAGGAAAGTGCAGTCCGAACCATTCACGCACTCTTCCCGCCAGTAAATTGAGCGTCTTATCGAGATCATCCATAGCGCGAACCGCTTGAACCGCGCTCAAATCTCGTCGAGCGGCTGCGAGCGCGATACCTGCTCGCGCCAGCTGCAATGTAACCTGCCGGGCAAAATTACTGTACGCCTCAGCCGTCTTCAAAATCGGTGAGTCCAATCGCTGCTGCTTAATCCACTTCTCTCTACCGTTCCACTCAGAACCCAGGCGCGTGCGGAACTCGTTCCCAATTGACGGCTTGAGTGTGACTTGAAGTCCAAGCTGTCTCGCTGACTTTGCGAGCGCCTCGTTCTCGAAGACCAACAAATCAGCTTTAGCAGCTGCCCCCTTCAATGCGCCCATAACAATGTCGGTAAGCTTGCCTTCTTGGAGCTGCTTCAGTTCAACGGCTGCATTCTGTGGTTCTTTTGCAAAGAATACTTTCTCCAAGACCTTCATTTCTTCATCTACGATGAAGAGTCCTGCTGGGGTCTCGATAACATGTGCTTCCAAACTAATCTTACCTGATATCGGTCATTGGCCCTTCTTTAGGCCTCAACGAGCCGTAAGTGTCCGTGCGTTGAATAAACCTTTGTCGAAACGGCTGTCAACGGGATTGGATGGGCTGAGTGAAGCCGTTGTCGCACGGCGGGCTGCGATGTTGGACTGTTCTATATAGAAGCCCTAGTGATTGCTTGTGTAAATTCTAAAATTCAATAAGTGCTCGTAGCCCTGAGTAATGGGAGCGAATTGCGCAGATCAATACTACTCTGCCTGCTGATTTTGATTCTCTGCATCCCAGTGAGCCGCAGGGTTGCTGGGTGGAGCAATGGTGGCAAATCCACTGACCCTATGAATCCAAAATACGGTACTCACGACTTCATAGCCCAGCACGCATTAGATTGGCTGCCAAATGAGCTGGATTCCTGGCTTCGAAATAATCTTGCGACCTACCTCTACGGAACTGAACTGCCTGATCTGAAAGACGCGGTAGCTGGCGACGGAATTGGGGACGTAACGAACCACCATGTCTACTTCGGAATCTCGGGTCAACTAGAAGACAACGCGTCGGCGAGGCGCGCTCAAGAGTCATTTGATCAGGTGCGTGCCTATCTCGCGTCTAAGGACTACGTCAAAGCCGCGAAATGGATAGGGGTAACAAGCCACTACATCGATGATTTGGCTGTGTTCGGACATGTCATGGGCAAGTCAACAGTCTGGGGATCAGAAAAGCATCATTCCGATTATGAAGATTGGGTACAGGGAAGGACAAACAAATACAATGCCTCGTTTACATCTTGTTTGAAGTTCGATGGCTCATTAGAGCCAGCACAAGGGCAGACAACTGCCTATGCTATCACAATTGACCTAGCTCACGATACGACTTTTGATGATACTGGAAAAGGACATAACGCTACTTGGCTGGAATCGCACTATGACCCACACGATCCAACATTTCAAATGCGAACTTGCGAACTACTCAATCACGCGGTCAACGCTGTTGCTGATGCGATCTACCTAGTAGCTCAGACAGCTAACGTAAGCGAATTCTCAGTAAGCGAGGTAGTTCTAGCTGCATCTATGATCTTGGTAACAGTTCCATTGGCGTCCAAAAGAACAAAATCTCGTGAATTCAACTAACGGCATCCGATCTATACGAGGCCCTCACGCCGATCATATCAAACTGGACATGAATTCAGGCTTCTCCTGAATGTCTGGCAGCATCCATCGTGATTATGCTGCCATTCAACAAAACGTGAGTAGGACAAAGAAATCTAGGCGTGTGGTCAGTTCTTACCTTTCTGCTTGTTCCACGAGGCGAGGATCTTTTGGACCTTCTCCGGCCACTCGATTTCTCCGCCGCAGTTGTCGCAGTACTTGGCCTGGAGAAAAACCTCGTGCTTGCAGTTATCGCAGAAGAATCTCTGTTGAAGAGATTTCTCGGTCACAGTTATGCTCGTAACCCCCTAACGGCTTCTCTGGCGAGCGAAGGGCAATATGTCACTTTACGTCGCTTTGGGCTCAAAATCCATTTCGCTCGACGCGTAGCCTACACATTGTTATTGCAAAGGTTGCCTACCACTGGTTTTTGCAAGGGCAAAAGCCAAGAACACCACACCCTAAAGCCCAGTTTGATGCAGATTGATTTGCGGGGATTGCGGGATGTTCCTGAAAGACGAGGACGAGTTGGCAATTCACCGTAGGATCTGTCCGGGAATGGTTCAGGGTAGATGCTAGTAGCTGGTCGAGAAAGTATTACGTCGAAAGCCTTATGTGTAATATTTTTGTGAGCCGTGGCTCAGGCGCCTTCAATGACAGGCAATATCGTCCATATCGTGGGAACCGGGACAATCGGAGAACCTCTGATCGGAATGCTGACTGAGCTCAAGCGCGAACTCGGCATTGACGAAGTCAGTTTCTCGAAGCGGACAGCATCACTCAACGATAGGTCCAAGGTTCTAAGTCTCACAAAGAAAGGAGCAACTCTTGCGGCGGATAAGAGCAAATGGCCTACGTTCCGCGAGTTAGGGATGGAACCCACTTATGATTTCGAGGAGGCCATAGCCCGCGCGTCAGTGGTAATCGACTGTACCCCAGACGGAAGCGGTGCTTCAAATAAGCAAAAGTTCTACGAACCACACGTGAAAGATGTCAAAGGGTTTCTGGCTCAGGGTTCCGAGTTCGGGTTCGGTAAACCTTACGCGTACGGCATCAACGACAAGGCCATTCAGAAGAATGATCAGTTCATTCAGATTGTCAGCTGCAATACGCATAACATTGCGGTTATTCTCAAAACCCTCGCCTTCGACGATAGCGCAAGTCACCTGAAAGAGGGAAAATTCCTATGCATAAGGCGAGCCAGCGATGTGAGCGATGGCAAGGATTTCATCCCATCGCCAAAGATCAGCAAACATGAAGAGCCTTGGGGAACGCATCACGCTCGAGACGCATTCTATCTCTTTCGCACGCTAGGGGTCGACCTGAACCTCTTCTCAAGTGCGCTCAAGATGAATTCACAGTATATGCACTGCATATGGTTCGATCTAATGTTGAACAATCCTATCACATTGGATGACACGAAGCAGAGAATTCAAGCGAACCCTAGAATTGCAGTCACATACAAGGAAATGTCAAGCCTCGTCTTCTCGTTTGGAAGGGATCATGGGTGGTTTGGAAGAATACTGAACCAGACAGTCGTAGTGCTACCATCACTGCACCTAAGGAACGGAAACGAACTGCTAGGCTTCTGCTTTACGCCCCAAGACGGCAACACTTTGCTAAGCAGCGTCGCGGCAACCGAACGAATACTGTACCCTGAAGGATATCAGGAAAAACTGAAGCCCATCGAGTCACTGCTCTTCAAGGAAATCTAAACGGATTCCATTCCATTAATTGACCGTGACCTGTATGGAGTGATATCCAGAGGCTCCGTCAGGAAATGGCGCGGTTGCGGCAGAGCTTTGCAATTGGTTAGAACCGTCATAAGCTCTCACCATTAACGTGTAGGCCCCCTTCGCTTGAGGCGTCCATTCATAGGCCCAGATTACCCAAGAATATGGTGAGCGCGGCTGCTTTATCGTAGCCTCATTCCAAGTGCTCCCAGCATCAGTGCTCACTTCGACTTTGCTAATCCCGCGATCTCCAGCGAACGCTATACCTCCGATTGGTAGAGCGCCGCTGACGGTTGCACGGTCGCCCGGATAGTAGATGAGTGAGGTCGTCTTGATTCGTGCGTCATTCGACCAGCCGCGTTCTTGCCAGTACCCCAAGTAGACCTGATCTGTCACTTCGATCTCGGTGATCCACTTGGCGTTCATCATGCCATAGATGCCTGGCACTATGGCCCTTAGCGGAAAGCCATGTTCGTTTGGGAGAAACTGATCATTCATTTTGTACGCCAGAAGAGATCCCGGTTGTTTTGCTCGATCCAGTGGAATGCCCACCGTGTATCCGTCGGCGCAGTGGAAGACCACGTACTTGGCGTCCGAGGATAAGCCTGCCTGGTTCAAGATGGTGGCCAGTGGGACTCCTGTCCACTTGGCGTTACTGATTAGCGCAGATGGGGGGTAGATGGTGTTACTGACGCATTCGAGGGTTGCATACTCATCTTTCGTTGGTAAGGCCATGAAACCATCTTTGTTGAGTAACAGTTCGTCACTTACTTTGCCGTCGACCTTCAGAGTCCATTTGTCAAGATCAAGTTGCGGCGGTAACGGATCGATATCCACCCTATAGAAGACGCGATTATCTGTGACTTCGGAGCCTACGAGGGAACTGAGTCTTGGATCTTGGAATATGGAAGGAAGATCGCTCAGGTTGACACTTGATGATTGTGGATCAACTGGAATGACAGTGCCACTCTGGACTACTGGTTGTCCGGATAAGAGGGAAAGGATGATCTTGGAGGAAACGCCTGCGAACACGAGGACAGCTCCCACGATCGCCGCCTTCTTGAGAAATCCGCGGCGAGAAGACGAAATCGTCTGCGCCATTCGCGGAATTGGTTTCGGAGACACGTCCCGGAGAGCTGTCTTGGCTTGAGAAACCAGAATAATTGAATAGCATAGGTTCACGACGAGCAATAGGCCCGCAGCAATGAACCAGCCAAACAACGTTGAGAGGATGTACACTCTTCCCGCCAATGCGCCCTCAAGCGCGACTGAAATGAGAAAACCAATCAAACTGCCGGCAAGAATTGGACGGCCGGACTTCGGCAAGTCGTTTCGATAGAGAAATCCAACTAATGTTCCTATGAACGCATATAGGAGTGCGTAGATTCCTGAGGCGGCAACAAACGCAGTATACTTCGCATATTCGCCGAAGGTTTCTACGGTGACTGACTGGATTGACCCAGGTACGGGAGAAATTAGTAGTTGAAAGATCTCCTCAGGTGGGAACGGCAAACCGAGGAAAGTTGTACCGACGTATGTGGCGAGAGTGGCTATGACGCCGGAAAACAAACCATAAACAAAGAACATCCGCAGGGAGGGTTTTGGAGGTTTTACCATATGATGCGCCTTATGGGCATGTAATCTTCGGAAATCACGCGCAAATAACCCTTTTACCAGATCATTCCCAATTCGTATCCGCGTCGCGGGTCGAAAGTCCGATTTGCCGCTAGCGGCAAACCTTATTCATCATATAGCCGTTTGAGGTGGCAGCGTTTCGGTCCACGCACAAGCGGTCATGCTCTAGGGGAGTTTCGGATCCGTGACCGCCAAGGATGAGAAGGCAGGGCTCACTCAGCTCAGGTCTCGGTATGGAATGTCAAGCGTTCTTCGGCGAATCATTTTGTGGGTCTTCACCGGGGCCCGAGGAGGCCCCAATCGGGCACGAGTCGTGGCCACTCTAAAAGACCAGCGGATGAACGCAAATCAACTAGCGCAGAAATTGGGGATGGACTACAAGACTATTCGACATCACCTAAAAGTACTAACAAGAAACCACTTGATAGTGGAAGCGGGAGATAGCTACGGGACAATATACTTCATCTCTCCGGAATTTGAGCAAGAGTATGACGAGTTTCTCAGAATTTGGAACAAGATCAAGCCCTCCGATTAGCCCCAGATGGCACACGGTCTCCAAGCCTATTTCGCTGTGACTAGGCGCTTTTCTCTGATTTGGAATAGATTTGGGTGAAACTAGATAATGCGCTAAGTCATCGTGCTAATGAAGATTTCTTTTGGAAATGATGTTTCAGGCCGCAGCACTATTCGCCTCAGTCAACATAGCACTATTGTGTACGCTAATCGTAGTCTACGTAAACAGCTTTAGAAGGGTACAATCGGAATTTACTGCTGGTCTCCTCTTCTTTGCCGCAGTGTTTCTAATTCAGAACGTCTTGTCTCTGTACTCATACTTGGCAATGTTTATGTTCTATGCCTCGGATGTGGGAGCACTCGTCTTGGAGATTACGGTGGCCCAGACTACGGGATTGGCGATTTTGGTCTGGATGAGTTGCCGTTAACCAAGTATTTCGATCGTTCGGTCAATAGAGGATTGCGATGTCGCTCGAAAGCAAGCTGAAGCAGTATAGGCCAGGAACATTCGACAAGCGAGTAGCCTATGGGCTGAGAGACCGCAAGTTGATGCTCGTAGCCCGAGGAATTCTCAAAGGATTCCGCGTGCGCTGCAAATCCGAGAAGGATGCACGAAACTTGGCTTATTCGCTCAGAATACGTGCCGCCAGAATCGAATCCAGCGATGTCGCATGTTTCGGTCTCAAGGTAAGGTTGGAGGGTAGAGTAGTCTACGTCATAGGCATTAAGAGACCCGGTGTCTGATCCATGCTCCTAAAACGTCGGTTTGCCGTAAGGCATAAACGATGAACCCGAACATAGCATATTGCTGGAAATTTGATTGCCTGATTCCCTTTGGTTTAGTGAGTACGAACGACACGAAGGCAAATGCCCGTATTCGGAAAAGGTTTGCCTTGAATGTGAGTTTGCCGAGCGCCTCTTGCTGACTGGCGTTCCAGTGGATTGCAGACGCGGGCACATTGAGAAGATAGAGTCCCTCTGGCGCTACATGTTCAAGGGCTACAAGAAAGAAACGAAAGCGTAGCGCTCTCAATCAAGAATCTGCCACGCTCACGCTACGCGGCTCGGTCGTCCTAGATAGCACTGTTGGAAAAAGCCATAAGTGGAGATACTCGTCACGTTTAGGCGAGCAACTTGAGACTAAAGATCGGCGATCTCGAGATCCCGAAAGATGTTCTCGTTTATGTGGCTATGTCGATCGGTTCCTACCCAGTCTCATTTGGAGGAGTAGTGCGCGGGGACGAGGGTGCGCAGCTGATAAGGAAGTTGAAGTTGCTGGCAGAGGAGAGGGGGATTCCATACGACGCGGTTGACAAGGACGGTGTGGCCACAACCGGAATCTGCACCATTGTGAATCTGAAGTTTGAGAACACGACAACTGATCCCCCGATGATTCGATTTTCTGGGCGATTAGCTCATCCGTTCATCACATGACTGACTCGTCGTCGAGGTCGATCGCCTTCACTATGTGAACGGCTGTACTAGTTCGCCGGAATAGAGGATAAGTCTAGGCTTGGTTGTGATCTCTTCAAACTTCAGGTTCAGGATCGTGCAGGTTCCTGTTGAATGAGCGCCAGTTTCATCCACTGCTTCATACGAAATTAAGTTTTCTTCCACCAGCCGGTTGAGCATTCTGATTATCTCGGATCCTTCCTCATCTCGGGCCATTCCAGTGAACGTCACGGTGGGAGTTCCGACTACGAAGAAGATGCTCGTGAGTGTGTGTTCAGGGATCACATACTTGCCAAGTCTCAGCTGCAAGGCTAATCTTCAGTCTACCTGGCTGAGGTTTTTCTCTCTTTTGCGTTGTTATCATACGACGGATTTGGATTTCACAACTGGTTTCTAACCGGATGCACCTAAATGCTGGCTTCAGAGGACTGTAATGCTGTGAGGCCGCAAAATGCGACTGTTGATAGCTGATAAGCTCCCCCAAGAGCACATCCAAACGCTACGAGAGACTGTGGAGGAGGTTGAGTATGCGCCGGATCTGACAGCGGTGACCCTGGCGGATCACATATCCAATGTCAATGTCCTGGTTGTGAGAGGGACAAAGGTCCATTCCAATGTTATTGAGAGAGCAGATGCCTTGGAACTTATTGTTCGATCTGGAGCGGGAACTGAGAATATTGATATGGAAGCAGCCTCGGCTCGCGGTATCTACGTAACCAACTGCCCCGACAAGAATTCGGCGGCGGTCGCTGAGCTGACGATCGGGCTGCTCTTGGCTGTGGATAGGCGAATACCAGATCAGGCCGCCTTGCTCGCAGATGGCAAATGGGATAAGGCGGGTTTTGTTAAGGCAGATGGCTTGAAAGGCAAGATTTTCGGCGTCATCGGTACAGGTGCGATAGGGCGAGAGGTGATCAAGCGCGCCAAGGCATTCGACATGTCTGTTCTTGCTTGGTCTAGGTCGTTGACCGACGATGAGGCTAAGGAGCTAGGAGTGAGTAGAGCGCAAACAATTGATGAACTCCTCAGCAAATGCGACATCGTCTCATTGCATGTTGCCTTAGCCCCTGAGACTGAGCATCTCCTCTCAGCGGAACGGATCTCGAAGCTGAGATCTGGTGCGATTATTCTGAATACGGCACGAGGCGCAATCGTAGACACCGCTGCTCTTGCGGAGGCTCTCAGAAACGGACGTGTTAGGGCAGGGCTTGACGTCTATGAAGGTGAGCCATCTGAGGGGCAAGGGAAATTCGTTAACATACTCTCAGGTGTACCCAACTGGGTTGGCACACATCACATCGGTGCCTCAACCGACCAAGCGCAGAGAGCTACGGCCGATGAGACTGTGCGCATAATCGATACTTACGTGAGGACGGGAAATGTAGAGAATTGTGTGAACTTCGCGAAGGAAACCCCGGCCGAGTACGAGTTAGTCATACGTCATTATGACAAGATTGGCGTCCTTACGCGGATATTGAGTGATCTTAGGGAAGTGAAGATCAACGTACACGAAGTGCATAACATAATCTTCGAAGGAGCAAAGGCAGCCGTAGCACGAATCCAGCTTGACGCAATTCCACCACAAAACACCCTCAACAGGATTACGGCGCGTAAAGACGAAATTATCAACATGAAACTAGTGAAACTGCAACCAGTCATGTCGGCCGGGACGGAGTGAACTGATTTCGGCTTCTGGAACTGGGCTGATACATGGGATACTGATGTCCTACACATCCTCTGATAGTACCCGAACCACTTTATGGAATAAAGGCGCAATTGAAGCCAACAGATAAGACCGATCAGGCAATAGTTGAAGTTCTTCTGTTCGGTGGCTATTTGCCGAGCTTCGACCTGAGCTTGAAGTTGGGCAGGGATATCCAGAACGACTGGATGGACTCCTACCAGGAAGTACTGATCACAAACACATTCAAAGTTGTCATCAAACACAAACTGGCGATGCCCAGAAACGATTTGGATGTGTGACTCAAAACGGTCATGCTCCTATGATGTCTGGTATTATTCGTGGTTTCGATTCGCCTCTGTAATCTGTGAATTCTCTTAGCAGTTCAATAAAGCGCTGCACGTCGGCCTCGTTGCT
>Ga0315280_10008657_pt1 | contig 13282 bp, 14 predicted proteins | sample YL17G06_40_MG_FD_203697 | JGI IMG/M metagenome (GOLD analysis project Ga0315280, IMG submission 203697) | Sediment microbial communities from Yellowstone Lake, YNP, Wyoming, USA - YL17G06_40 | ecosystem: Environmental > Aquatic > Freshwater > Lake > Sediment | place: USA: Wyoming | collected...
ATGAGAGGAAGGAAGGCGAAGCGGTATTCTACGGGCCGAAGATCGACATAAAGATCAAAGACGTTCTGGGCCGGGCCTGGCAGTGTTCCACCATTCAGTTCGACTTCAATGAGCCGGAGCGGTTCGACATGACCTTCATCGGCGAGGATGGCAAGGAGAGGCGGCCATACATGGTGCACCGGGCCCTCATGGGCAGCCTGGAGCGCTTCTTCGGCGTGCTGGTGGAGCACTACAGCGGCGCCTTCCCGGTCTGGCTGTCGCCAGTCCAGGTGATGATCATCCCCATAGCCGACCGCCATCTGGAGTACGCAAAGAAGGTGGAAGCTGAATTAAAGGCCGATGGACTTCGCGTCCAGATCGATGCGCGCTCGGAGAGGATGAACTCCAAGATTCGGGAAGCTCAGTTGCAGAAGATCCCGTACATGCTGGTGATCGGCGACAAGGAATTGGCAGCCGACGGTGTCTCAGTTCGCCTTCGCACCGGCGAAGACCTGGGTCAGAATTCGCTGGCGGATTTCAGGATTCTGGTGCGAACCGCTATGGAGTGCCAGAAGTAGCAGCGTGTTGGCCGAATCAACGTGCGGACCGGCTCATCCGGCTCCGCGACTTGCTTGAGACAGACCATTGATGCTGTTCAATAGGAAGTCATGTTCTCGCTTGTAGGTAGGCTCGTCCAGACTGTCCAGGTAATCGAGGCTCCTGTCCTTCTGCCTCAGTAGAGCCAAGACCTCTTCTGAAGACTTGCCCTCTCTGACCGCCGAGCCAACGATCTCGTACCAGGTCAACAGCTTTGACCGGGCGAGCCGCAGCCTCTCGACAGCATTACCGTAGCCGCCGAAGTGCCCGTAGCAGAGTGTGCGGGGTTCAAGTGAGATGAGCCTGTCTATGGAAGACAGGGTTTCCTCCAGCTTGAATGGTGGTGGGGTGGCCACCCTGATTGTCCCGTTGATACAGACCCCCGCTGCTTCGCCGGCGATAAGAACGCCGTTTGTCCTGTCGAAGAGGCTAAGATGGTGAGGCGCGTGTCCCGGGGTGAGGTGCACTTCGAGATTTAAGCTGCGGCCCAGGTCGATACGCATCAGGTCTGTCGCCGCCTCGATCCTGTCAGCAGGCACCGGTTCGATGCTGCCATACTGGAGGGCCAGATCGCCCAGTGTCTTGAGACTCGCCTGCCAGAGTGTCGCGGGTTCGATCAAATAGCGGCGGGCTAGGCTATGGGCTAGGACCTTGGCGCGGGTCATGTCACGGAGCGCTGTTCCCACCCCACCGGCGTGGTCGATGTGTATATGTGTCAGCAGGATGTAGTCGACCTTTTCGGCGCTGATGTTCAGATGGGCCAGTGAAGACAGCAGGTTCGGTATGGCTGTTTTGGGACCAACGTCAACGATGGCGATCCTCTCTCCGCAGAACAGGTACGCGCACATGAACCTTTCATAGCCCGGTATTGGAAGCTGGAGGTCAATCAGCTTCAGCGTCGGGGAAATGGTGTGTACTTCTATGCTCTCATCCCTCTGAGGGCAGGCTCGTATCAGGTGGGCTGTGCTGCGGACGAGTCAATCCCGGCTGCCGGAGCCGAAGCCAGCCTGTGTTTCACGAAGCACGATCCGGTCACTTCTTGGCGGGTTGTTTTGGGGCTTTCACCATCAGGACGGGGACAGTGCTGGCGCGGAAGACCTTGTCGGCCACGCTGCCAATCGCCCACCTCGTCACGCCGGACCGGCCGTGGCTGGCCATGACAATGATGTCACAGGGGTTCTTCTCGGCGAAAGAAACGATAGCCTCTGCAGGATCGCCCGTCAGCACCTTGATATTCGTGGGTATTCCCTTGGCTTCCAACCTCTTGGCGGTTCTCTGAAGGTAGACACCCGGACGCTTCCCACTGGCCAGCATCCCTTCATACCGCTCTTGCTCTACCACGTGGACTATGGTGACCTTCTTTGCGTCGCAACCCAAGGCCAGGATCTCGACGTGAGGAATCGCGCTCTCACTGATCTCCGAGCCATCCAGCGGAAGGAGTATGTGTTGGTACATTTGATTTTCTCCTCTCTCCAACGTCAGTTCATCATTGTACCCGAAGCGATCTATGTTGGCCAAAGACCTGGGAGGCCGTCTCGGAACCCGGTTTCAACCCCCTGGCCCCCACTCTTGGGGGGAGAACAAGGGAATTGGGGGACACCCCCCAAGCCCTCGGCAAAGGGGCTTTGCCCCTCTGCATACCCATAGGTCCGGGTGAGGGTGAAACCTACCCCCATGGTGCCCCGCGCATCATCGGAGGGACATGCTCTGTCATGTCTGGGAATGGCGGGGCGGGCGCATTTGGTTACGCGGCCACGACGAAGCGTGGCCCTCCAGGGACGGGATTCGAATTCAAGCCCATGGCCGCTGGCCCAGGTGAACGTGAGGGACACCCTCAGACTCCCGGCAAATAGGCGAAGCCCCTCTGCGCACCCTATCTTGAGGCGACGATATCCAGGAAGTACTGATGGAACCTGGCGTCAGGTGTCAACTCAGGGTGGAAAGCAGCGGCCAGCATCTTCCCCTGCCTGGCGGCCACAGCGGCGCCGTTGGGCAGCCTGGCCAGCACTTCCACTGTGGAGTTCGCCGCTTCAATGATGGGAGCGCGGATGAAGACAGCGTGAAAAGGCGGCTGGCCCAGGGCTGGCATCTCCAGATCGGCTTCGAAGCTGTCCACCTGACTTCCGAAAGCGTTCCGTCGCACCGCAATGTCCATCATCCCCAGTGTCTGAAGCGTAAAGTCAGGAACCGATTTGGCCATGAGGATCATGCCGGCGCAAGTGCCGAGAATCGGCAATCCTCCTCTGGCCAAGTCCTTCAGCGGCTGGATTAGTTGATAGTCGGCCATCAACCGGCTCATAGTGGTGCTTTCGCCGCCGGGGATTATAAGGCCGTCCAGGTCATGCAACTGGCTCGGCAAACGGACGGCAACGGCTTTCGCTCCCAGCCGTTCGATGACGTGGGAGTGCTCTACGAAAGCGCCCTGCAAAGCCAGTACACCGATTTTCATCTTCTTAGGACAAGGACCATCCGGTGCCTGCATGCCTCAATCCCAGAGCGGATACATCACCAGACCCGTGGGCAGCTTGGGGTAGAAATAGGTCGATTTCGGCGGCATCCTCTCGCCCGCGTCGGCCACAGCCAGAACCCGCGATACCGGGATGGGGTTCATCAGGAAAGCCAGTTGACAATCACCCGTATCCACCCTCTCGGTGGCCTCCACGCTGTCACGGGTGTACTCCAGGCAGGCAGCCTCTTTCAGCGGGGTATCTATCCCCAGCATCTGCCGCAGGATCAACCAGTGGAGCATGGAGACGTCCAGGCTCTTCCATTCCCGGCTGCGCTCGCGCGGCATCAAGCCCTGTACAGCGGACTCCTTGCGCGGATGCAGCACACAGAGGCGGTCCTTGGCCAGACCGTAGACTCCAAACGCAGCATGGCGTTTTCCCTGCTTGGCCAGGGCGCGGAGCCAAGCTTTGAGCGTCTCGGAGCGGGTGGCGCCCACCGGCCCGATCTCGTCGATGTGGAACAATTTGTTCAGCTTCTCCCTCAACCCCGTGACTGGCAAGTTGTCCTTCAGCCTCACCAGCCGATGGGTGGGAAGGGCGATGAGTCCGGGATCGTTGCCGCCGATAAGGGTCATCATCACGAAGTTGAACGGTTCGTCCCCGCTCCAATATGGGTCTGCCGCCTTCTTGTCTCTCTCGTAGGCTGCCGCCGTTTCGTACCGGTGGTGACCATCGGCAATGTAGATGGCTTTCTTGCTGCACCATGAGGTGATCTTGGCGATGCTCTTCTCATCCCTGATGACCCACATGTTGTGGACAATCCCCTCATGGTCCATGGCCGTCAGGTCCGGCCCGGCCTTGGCCGTTTCCGTGAGGAGTTTGGCGAAGTTGTCTCTGCTGTGGTCGATCATGGCCATGATCGGGCTGAAATTGGCGCGAGCGACTCGCAGCAGCTTGAGGCGGTCCACGATGCGGTCTTCCATCACGCTCTCGTGGGGACGGGCTGCAGTGCTGCCTTGTCTGGCTATCCTTACCCGGCCGGTCAAGCCCCACCGCTCTTTGATGCCGCCCTCCTGGGCAAAGCGGTGCTGGAACACGTAGAAAGCCGGAGCTGGCTCGCGGATGAGGATACCTTCTTTGAGCCAGCTCTCCAGTGTGTTGGCAGCTCTGATGTACTTATTGTCCTGCATGGAGTCGGTGGGGAACTCCTCACCGAACTCCAGCCTGATTACGTTGTGCGGGCTCTGCTGGTGATAGGCCTTCTGTTCCTCTGCCGAGATTATGTCATAGGGAGGGCTGATGACCGCGGTGACGTCCTTTATCAGTTCGACGTTGTAGCGCAGGCCACAAAAAGGCTGGACATCGGCCACTTATACTGACCCTCCCTGATCTTAATCCCGTCAGCCAGAATCCTAGGGTTGACCTATTACGGTGACACCGCAGATGAACTTCCCAGGGTGTCCGCCCTGGTTATGAGCTAACCCCAGCTTCACATCTTTGACCTGACGGGCAGGTAGATCGGCCTTCTTCTGGATCTGCTTGTATATCTCGTACACCTCACGGCAGCCGCTGGCGCCGATGGGGTGACCGAAGGACTTCAGTCCGCCGCTGATGTTCACCGGCATCTCGCCGTCATGGTAGTAGGCTCGGGTAGCCGTCATTTGGTCCTTGAACTTGCCGGTCTCGCAGAGCTGCATCGACTCGCTGGCGATCAGCTCGGCGATACTGAAGCAGTCATGCAGTTCCACCATGTCCAATTCCTTGCGCGGGTTCTTAATCCCGGCTTCCGCGTAAGCAGCCTTGGCCGCAGCCTGTGTGGCGTCCCAGTAGGTGAAGTCGTAGTCGATGCGCTCTTTGCCCCACCCCGGGCTGGCCGACATGCCGAACGCCTTGATGGTGACGTAGTCCTTGCGGTACTTCTTGGCATCCTCCGTGCGGCAGAGGATAGCCGCCGAAGCGCCGTCGGTAACGCCGCAGCAGTCGAAAAGACCCAGAGGCCAGGCGATCATAGGAGCATTGAGGACCTGCTCGATGGTCACTTCTCTCCTAAGATGCGCCTTGGGGTTCTTGGCTCCGTAGAAGTGGCTCTTGACCGATATTTCGGCCAGTACCCTCTTACCTTCCTCGTTGCTCAGGCCGTACTTGGCAAAGTAGGCGACGGCGGCCATGGCGTATCTCCCTGGGCCGGTGCCGAACGCACCGTATACCGGCTCCCAGCGGCCGATCCAGACTGAAGGCAGTCCGCCGAAACCCATGTCCTTGACCTTCTCCACACCTACGGCCATGACCAGGTCATAGCCCTTGGCCGCCAGGGCAAAAGTGGCTCCCCTAAGGGACTCAGCGCCGGTCCCGCAGGCATTCTCCACGCGGGTCACCGGTATGTACTGGGTCTGCAGGGTGCCGGAAACGAGCGTGCCGGTGGCGACGCCGCCTTCTGAAAGCTGGGTACCCCACTGGGTTCCCTGCCATATCGCCTGTATGTCCTTGATCTCTACCCCGGCATCCTGGCAGGCCTCGTCGACGGCCTCGGTGATCATATCCTTGGCATCGGCATCCCATCGCTCACCGAACTTAGTGCAGCCCATGCCTACGATAGCGACTTTGTCTTTAATACTCTCTGCCATCGCTCTCCTTTCCTAATTCCACCCTAGTCCCTGGCCGGCCGGCATTTCCAGAAGTAGTTGTGGACGCCCAGGGCATCGTGGATCCTCCTGAAGGTCATCTCCATCGGCATCCCTACTTTGACGGTCTTTACGTCCCGGTCGGTCACCTGGCTGAATATGCGTACTCCGCCATCCAGGTTGATGGCGCCCAGGATGTTGGGCGGGTCAGTGACCGCGGTCCTCTCATCCATGCTGTAGGTGAACAGGACGCCCTTCCGGTCGGACAGAGGCACTTCCTCGAGGAACTTCTCCTCAGCCTGGCAGTACATGCAGCGCTTCTGCAGCGGGAACTGGGTCTTGCCGCACTTGGTGCAGTGATGTCCGTGGCAGCGGTACACCCAGTTGCGGTCTCTCCAAATGGCCGTCAGAGCAGTCCGCGGTCTGGTCATGGGCGGCGGCGTCTGCCAAGACGGGCCGTCATCAGACCACATCAGGCTTCTGAAGGTGATGTACTTCCCGTAGTTCTCCAGCATCACCTTGGAGGCCAGGTGTCTCTTTATGGCTCTGCGGTCCTTGATCTTCTCGATGCCCTGTGTCACCTTCAGAGAGTGAACATCAGTGCCGTCTCCGTAGTTGCCGAAGAGTATCTTGTCGCCCGGATTGGCGTCCTCCAGCGCTGCCACCAGCGTCATGAGGGCCATGGCAGCTCCGGTATGGCCCACGCTGTCGAACAGCGGCACCTGCAACTGTGTCTTGGGATCGACCCCAATGGCGGTCGCCACCGTCTGATGGCTCCTCGCATTGGGGGCATAGAAGGCAGCCTTGGTGAAATCCTTGGCCGTCACTTTGTGCGCCTTGAGGAAGGCGGCGAAGGCCTTCTTCATATGCGCCTCATAGCCTTCGTCCAGGATGAAGCGCTCTTCCCACTGGCGCTGGAATCTGTCAGTCTCCAGCCGCCATACGTCCAGGAACTCGCTGTAGGTGTAGGCGCTGGCTTCGATCTCGACAGCGATGTCGGTGGCTCCGATCAGCAGGGCGGCTGCGCCGTCCCCCAGAGCGCCCTCACCGGCCGAGTTGGGCGCCGGCAACCGGCAGTCCGCTACCACGACCAGGACCTTCTTGGCCGAGCCGGCCTTCACGGCGTCCAGAGCCGCTCGGAGGGCCAGCGTCCCGGCTCTCAGAGAGTTGCCGAAATCGCTGGCAGCGACGTCTTCGCGCAGGTCCAAAGCTGCCGCCACAAAACTCGCTGACTGTTTCTCTTTGAACGGTGCTGTCGTGCTGGCGAAGTACAGAGCGTCCACAGACTTCTTGTCTGTGCCCTTGAGGCAGTCCGTGGCAGCCTCGACGGCCATGGTGATGCTGTCCTCATCGCAGTTGCATATGGCTTTCTCTCCCTTGCCACCTCCGCCCCACACTTGGCCCAGGATCGCCCGGCTGAGCCTGTACATGGGGATGTAGGCCCCGTAAGAAACTATTCCGGCCATATTCTCTCCTTTCCTCTCTTGGGTCTATTCTCAAGAATGTAGCGAGGCCAGATACAATTATACGGTTAGCTCAAGCCCAATATCAAAGGACTGCCCCTCGAAGGTGTCTCAGAACTCGCTATCAACCCCCTTGGGCCGCGCTCCCCGGAGGACAGCGGCGGGATCGGGGCACCGCAAGTATCCATCCCAGAAGAGGTGCGGGATGCCTTCCGCCGGGAGCCTGAGGGTGCCACCGGAGGGGCGCGACGAATCGCGCTTTTACACGAGTGCCTCCAAGGGGGTGCAGGGGGGTGTGGCTCCTCTGCCGAAGGTCTGGGGGTGTCCCCGGTCCCTTTTGTTACCCCCCAAGAGTGGGGGATCGAGGGGGTTGAAAGAGGGTTTTGAGACAGCCTACGAAGGCCACCTCTCGCTCTTGGCGAAAGAGGGCTACGCTGAGGGTAACCCGGTGCAGGTGGGGCAAAGGTGATTGAGGCTGCAACCCGTGCAAAGCGGGGCCCTGCGACAGACGGTCTTCCCGTGCTGAACCAGCAGCGCATGGTATTCGTTGAACAGTAGCTCATCGTGGGGGAGGTTGTCCATGAAAAGGGCCTGAAAGGCGGCGTAGGTTTCCTTCTGCGGTGCCAGGCCCAAACGGGTGATGAGGCGGTGCGTATAGGCATCGATGACGAAAATGGGCTGGTGGGCCGCATACAGTATGATGGAGTCGGCCGTCTCCTCGCCGACGCCGTGGACGGACAGCAACTCCTCCCTCATTGCAGCAACGTCCAGCGCGAACAGGCAGTCGAGGTCCCCGCCATACCTCTCCGCCAGCCACTCCACAAAGGCCTTGACCTTCCTGGCTTTGACGTTATAGTACCCCGAAGGATAGATCAGCCGGGCCAGTTCGTCTTGAGGGAGACTCCGCAGCCCCTCAATGGAAAGGTCTGTACTGGCTTTGAGGTTGTGGATCGCTTTCTCCACATTGGTCCAGGCAGCCGACTGGGTGAGGATGGCGCCGATAATCATCTCTAGATGTGTTTCCGCCGGCCACCAGTGCTGGGGTCCGTAGTGGTCGAAAAGGCGGTGGTAGATGTCGAGCAATGTTGTCTTGGCGGGTCTCCGACTGCGCTCACGCCGGACCATGGGGACTTTCTCAGGATTCACTTTTCAACCCCTGGCCCCCACTCTTGGGGGTAGATTGGGGAATTGGGGGACACCCCCAACCCCCCGGCAGGGACAAGTCCCTCGCACCCTCAAGAGAGAGGCACCGTCGAACCTCTTCCTCAGAGCTTGACTGGTACCTGTCCGGCCAGCTCGATCTCGTTTGGCTTCACGCGGCACTTGTAGGCCAGGATGCTCACGCCTTTAATCTGGGCCAGACGCAGAGCCTGGCAGAACTCTGGATCAACCTCGTCGTTGGGAGAGAATCCTTCAGCATCCTCCCGCTGTATGACGAAGAGGATGGCCGCTTCATACCCTTCCTTCTTGGCCCATACCAGGCTTTCCACGTGGAGCCGGCCGCGCTCGGTGGGGGCGTCCGGGAAGAAGGCGACGCTATTCCGTACGAGGGTGACGGACTTGATCTCCAGGAAGCACTGGGAGGTGGGGTTCCTCAGCAGAAAATCCAGTCGGCTCCGACCGCGGGGCACCTCTCGCCTGATGGAGGAGTATTGCTGAAACTGGGGCAAAGCTTTCTGGACCAAGGCTTCATTTACCAGTTCCATCGGAACGCGGTCATCGACAGAAACGTAGGTCTCCCCCAGCGCAGCCACGACCAGGTCGTACTTCGTTGTTCGAGTGGGTGATGGCCTCTCAGTGACAAACACGGTGCGGCCGGGGGTGAGGACTGTCTCCAGCCGTCCCGAATTGGCCAGGTGGGCGGTCTCTATGTTACCAGCCAGCTTCACCAGGCAGGCAAAGCGATTCTCTCTGCGCAGGAAGCTGGCTTGCTTGACCTTGTCAGCTATCTTCATGATGATTGTGTTGGGAGGAATGCCGTCAACCCCCTGTCCCCCACTCTTGGGGGGAGATAAAAGAGACTGGAGGGCACCCCCAAGCCCCCGGCAGGGACTTGTCCCTGCACTCTGTTGGCACAGCCCCCTGTGCCTGCCCTTCCCGCGTCATACCAGCGCAGGCGGGAATCCAGTTGCAGCTCTGGCATAGAGGGGCGAAACCCGCCAGTGCTGGCCCCATTCTCACTGTCAACCCCCTTGATCCCCCACTCTTGGGGGAATGAAAAGGATAATTGAGGGACACCCTCAAACTCCCTGCAAAGGGGCTTTGCCCCTCTGCACACCCTTGGGGAGTGCCAGTGTCATTCCCGCGGAGGCGGGAATCCAGGTGTAGGGCGGACAGAGCGACGCGAAATCCGCCACCACCGCTGCCTTTGCGACCTCGTTTCAACCCTGTAGCCCCGAACCCCCTAAGTCCCTCTTTGTCAAAGGGGGATTCCAGGGAGTTGTCGAAATCGAGGGACTTCCTCAGACTCCCAGCTTTACAGATGAGACAGGTGTCCGCCATCGATAAGAACCGTCTCGCCGGTCATATAGTCGGATGCCGAAGAGGCCAGGTACACTACCAACGGCCCCAGGTCTTTGGGTTCACCGAACCGGCGCAGCGGAATCCTCTTCAGCAACTCCGCGGCCGTCTTCTCATCCTCGGTGGCCTTGGCACTGAACGGCGTCCGGAAGTATCCAGGAGCTACGGCGTTGACCCTGATGTTGTACCTCGCCCATTCTAGGGCCAGGGCCTTGGTCAGCATTATCACCCCGGCCTTGCTGACGCAGTAGACTGACTGATTGGTGGCCGCCACCAAACCTCCATTGGAGGCGATATTGATGACCCTTCCTTTTCCCTGCTTGATCATGTGCTTGCCGGCCGCCTTCGAGCACAGAAAGATGCTGGTCAGGTTGATGTTCATGACGCGGTGCCATTCGTCCTCGGTGAGATCAATGAAAGGCTTGGCCAACTGTATGCCGGCGTTGTTCACCAGGATGTCAACCTTGCCGAACTCCTTGACGGTGGTTTCCACCATGTTCTCGACCTCGCTGCTCTTGCCGAGGTCCACCTTCACGAATACGGCCTTCCCGCCGGCCTTCTTGACCAACTCGACGGTCTGCTGCCCGCCTTCGACCACCACGTCACCGACCGTTACGCTGGCTCCCACATCGGCCAGGGCCAACGAGATGGCCCGGCCCATGCCACCTCCCCCCCCGGTGACTATGGCTGCTGCTCCATCAAGCCTGAACTCATCCAGTAACATCTCTAACCTCTTCTCCTTGTTTCCAGAACTACCGGACTCACCAAAGTGAACTGCCAGAGATCAACATCGCCAGCCGTTCTTCTGGCGCCGCCGGTCCTCCGATTCCCTTATCTAGCCTACTGCTTGGGTCCGAACAGGGTGTAGACTCCCTTATTGGCCTTGTTTCCCAGGTAGCCGCTCTCTACCATCCTCTTCAGCAGGGGCGCCGGCTTGTATCTCTCCCAGCCGGTCTCCTTGTAGATCGACTCTCCGAGATCCATGACCACGTCCGCCCCGACGAGGTCTGTCATCTGCAGGAGACCCATGGGCCAGTTGAACGCCAGCCGGCAGACCTTGTCGATGTCCTCGGCGCTGGCCAGACCCTCTTCCAGTATCTTGAGCGCCTCGTTGGCGGCCAGGTTGGCGATCCTGTTGGCGATGAAGCCTGGAGAGTCCTTCACCACCACCGGCTCCTTGCCCAGCGACTTGCCCAGGGCGACGCTGACAGTTATGGTTTCCTCGGAAACTGTCAGCGACTTCACCACCTCAATCAGCTTCATTACCGGCACAGGATTGAAGAAGTGCAGGCCCACCACCTTCTGGGGCCGCTTCGTGGCTGACGAGAGCAGGCTTATGGGGATGGAAGAAGTGTTGGAGGCTATGATGGTCTTCTCCGGGCAAATCTCGTCAAGCTGTTTCAACACCGGCTGCTTGATCTCGGCCTTTTCGAATACCGCCTCAATGACATAATCCGCGTTCGCGGCGCCGGCCTTCATGTCAGTGTAGGTCTTGATCCGGGCTAGCACCTTGTCCGCGTCAGCCTGGGTCATGGTGCCCTTCTTCACCACTCTGGCCAGGCTACCCTTGATAGCGTTCATGCCCCGATCCAGGAACTCCTGTTTGATGTCCACCATGGCCGTGTCGTAACCGGCCTGCGCTACCACCTGCGCGATGCCATTGCCCATCGTTCCGGCGCCAATTACGCATACCTTCTTTATTTCCATTCTCGCCTCCTTTTACTTGATAGTTCTCAGACAGTGGCCCGGACTATGCTGGAAAGGGGTGATTTCTCCAACCGGGCGTGAGGTGATCCTGACCCAAGAACATCCTCGGTTTCTAATTCTAGACGGCAATAGGTTCCTTTTCAACATTGGGGACGACTCACCCTCTCCCATCTAGGGAGAGGATAGCAGTCGGAGGGACGCGCTCCGTCGCGTCCGGGTCTGGGGTTCCGCGGCCATGATGTAGCATGGCCCTCCTCAACAGGGGACTCAGCCAGCCGTCGCCCACTAGTGAGGCATCATTCAGTTAGCCTTGCCACTCTTTCAAGCAGTTCAATCAGGGGTCTCATGTTCCCCTTTTTCTCCACACCCACCACTTCAAGGGGGGCGATTCCGTTGCGCTCCATCCAATCTGTGTGTTCTGAGTCAAACTTGATGCTCATATGCCTAGCCAGATTGGTAGCGCTGATTGCCAACTTCCCACAAGACTTCACTGGACATCTGTAAGTCATAACTCATCTCCCCGCAAAATTATGGTCTAGCACGTCCCCAATGGTCGAGGTCACTTCGTGGCCTGAAAGGACGCACTATTTCTTCCGTGGTGTTGCCATCAATAGTTTATTCATTCTCTTTTCTAGTGTGGCTTGATTAGTGTTGTCCGCGTATGCCTCAACTAGGAATCTGTCAATAGCCTTGAAGAAAGCGTCACGAAGAACATCCAGCCGGAGCATTACCAAGTCGGGCACTGTGCCGCTGGAAACTATGGGTGAGACGTTCCTCTCAACTCCATATCCTATCTTTCTGACCTTAGCCAGTTTTGTCGTCTTGGACTCCACCGTGTAGGTATGCACAACAGCGCACCTGGCACTATACAACTCCTCGCCCGTTATCACGGTATTCTTGCTGCTCAGATGAGGACTCAAGTACTTGCCCGCCCATTTGACGAAATCGGCGCCGCAGACCTCATCTCGTTCTGGTGGCAAGCTCAGGTAAGTCATGGCATCAATGCCGCAGTAGATTAGAATCAAGCAAGAACCGTAGCATCCTTGGTCGTATGTAACCTGGATTCCTGGCTTGATTCCTTGGTAGACAGCATTCACTAGCGGATCTTCTGAAAAATGGTCAAACCCTTTCACTTCTTGCCTCCCCTATCCGACACTAGGGATTCTGCCTTGATATACCACAAGTCTTTGGTTGGACAAGGCTGATGCTGTTGTATAATGTCGCGGTGTAGCCAGGAAGATCGAGGAGACGAAAGCCGATGACAGCTAACCCGGGTCCGGTAGAACTGAGACTTCGCCCACACCACATCATGTGCGAGCCGTTCATGGTTCTGGAGACCTTCGACCGGGGCGAAGCCTTCAACACTCTGGCCAACCGCATCAGGGAAGCTCTGGAATCTCAAGCCGATACCCTGATAGAGGTCGTTGAGGGTACGGATGACCTCTGCCAGAAATGTCCCCTTTGTAAGAACGGCCGCTGCCAGAGTCCTGATGGAGACGAGGATGCTGTCCGAAAATGGGATGCCATCGTTCTCAAAGGCATGGCGATATCCTATGGAGACAGGTTGACTGCCGGGCACCTCTCGGCGTTGATTAAGCAGAAGGCCCCTTTGCCACTGTGTCTCACCAAGTGCCGGTGGAGAGACAACTGCCGCGGGATGTCATCGCGGTGAATGCCCCCGTGGTGCCACGCGAATCATCGGAGGGACATGCTCTGTCATGTCCGGAAATGGCGGGGCGGGCGCATTTGGTTACGCGGCCACGACGGAGCGTGGCCCTCCAGGGACTCGAATTCAACCCCCTGGCTCACGAACCCCCTCAGTCCCCCTTTGTCAAAGGGGAATTGTGCGGTGTCCAAGACATACTATACAGTTTCAAGGGTACGGGTATGCTGAGTACGTCAGGAGAGTCATGGAGCTTCTAGGAGTAGCCCGTGACGGCATCAAGTG
>Ga0315280_10008659_pt1 | contig 13281 bp, 10 predicted proteins | sample YL17G06_40_MG_FD_203697 | JGI IMG/M metagenome (GOLD analysis project Ga0315280, IMG submission 203697) | Sediment microbial communities from Yellowstone Lake, YNP, Wyoming, USA - YL17G06_40 | ecosystem: Environmental > Aquatic > Freshwater > Lake > Sediment | place: USA: Wyoming | collected...
GCTATTGCGCTGGCCGCCCTGGCCCTGGCCTTCGCCGCCTGCACCCCCTTCTCCTTTTACGACACCTTGGACGCAAAAGATGAAAATAGAAAGCTGGAGGTTTCCCCGGCCTCCATCACTCTGCCGGTAAACCAGGCCTGCTCCTTCACCGCCCAGGGCGGGAAACCCCCTTACTCCTTTTCAATTCTTATCGGAGTCGGCAGCATCGACCCGGAAACGGGCCTGTATACGGCGCCCGCCGGCGGAGGCACGGCCACCGTGCAAGTCAAGGACGCCAAGGGAAACCGCAGGGAGGCCTGGGTGACGGTGATTCCGCCCGGCGCCTTGACCCTGACCCTCAGCCCCGTTTCCGCCATCCTGAACATCCACAACCGGATCGAGTTCTCGGCCTTTGGGGGCCAGCCTCCGTACGCTTACTCGGTGGTCTCCGGTCCGGGGGTCATCAACCCGGTGAACGGGCAATACCTGGCCAACGCCACGCCGGGCCTGGCCACCGTGCGCGTGACCGATGGCGCCTCCATGATCGCCGAATCCACGGTGGAGGTCCTGGCGCCGTTCGCCATCGATCCCGAAGAGGCCACGGTCAGCGCCACCAGCACCTGCGCCTTCTCCGCCTCCGGCGGCAAGCCGCCCTACAGCTATGCGCTGCTCAGCCCGGCGCTGGGCACGATCGACCCCGAAAACGGCCTGTACACCGCTCCGTCCCTGGCCGGGTCGGACACCGTGCGGGTGACCGATGCCATCGGCAACAGCGCCGACGCCGAGCTGACCGTCACCCCGCCGGGCCCCCTGGCCATCAGCCCGCCGGCGATCACCCTTACCGCCGGCTCCACCATCACCTTCAGCGCCACCGGGGGGCTCACCCCGTACATCTTCTCCATCGCCGGCGGCACGGGGTCGATCGAGCCGCAGACCGGGTTCTACACCGCGCCCAGCGAGGCCGGCATCGACACCGTGAGGGTCACGGACTTCGCCGGCAGCACGGCCCAGGCCACCGTCACCGTGGCCTTCCACGTCCGGGTAGTGCAGGGCGGCAACGTGGGCACGCACCTCTCGCTGGCCCTGGACGCCGAAGGCAACCCCCGCCTGGCCTACTACGATGCCGGCAACCGCAGGCTCGTCTACGCCTCCTGGAACGACGGCACCTGGGAGCTCGCCACCGTGGACGGCTCCGGCGACGCAGGCTGGTATGTTTCCCTCGCCCTGGACTCGAGCGGCCGGCCGCGGATCAGCTACCACGACAACACGAACCATGACTTGAAGTACGCCGCCTGGAACGGGGCCTCCTGGGATCTGCAGACCATAGAGGCCACCGGCGAGATGGGCCAATACACCTCCCTGGCTCTGGAGGCCGGCGGAGCGGCGCGCATCGCCTACTACGACGCCACCAACAAGGATCTGAAATACGCCTCCTGGAACGGCGCCTCCTGGGACATCCAGACCGTGGACAGCTTCGGGGATATAGGCAAGTACAGCTCGCTGGAGCTGGACGGCGGCGGCAACCCGCGGATCAGCTACTACGACGGCACGAGCCGGAACCTGAAATACGCCGCCTGGAACGGCGCCTCTTGGGACATCCAGACCGTAGACAGCTTCGGGGACGTGGGCCAGTACAGCTCCCTGGAGCTGGACGGCGGCGGCAACCCGCGGATCGCCTATTACGACGCCACCAACACCAGCCTCAAGTACGCCGCCTGGAACGGGGCCTCCTGGGACATCCGGACCGTGGACAGTCCCGGCGACGTGGGCCAGTACAGCTCCCTGGCCCTGATCGCCTCCGGCAACCCGCGCATCGCCTACTACGACGCCACCAACAAGGATCTGAAATACGCCTCCTGGAACGGCGCCTCCTGGGACATCCGGATCGTGGACAGCGCCGGATACGTGGGACAGTACGCCAGCCTAGCCCTGGAGGCGAGCGGCCTGCCCTGTATCGGGTATTACGACGCCAGCCTGGCCGCGGCCAAGATCGCGGACTGAAAAGTTGAATCTCTTGCCGATTCTCCCTATAATTCATAAACCGTTCGTCGCTGTTTTCGAAGCCTGAGCGGCGGCATCCACGCCTTTGCCAGCGGAGGAGTCTCACGGCTAGACCGCGGTTCATGCAGCTCGGCGAGATCCTCAACAAAGCACGGAGCTCTACGGTCACCGAAGCAAGCTCCGAGAACGAGCGCAAGCTCCTTGCCCTCTGCGCCCTTTCCCCCGAGGAAAACCTCCGAGAGCTGGACGCGAGTGAACGGGGCCTTTCCGCGGAAGAGGTGGAAAAACGGCTGGAAGAGTTCGGCCCCAACGAGGTCAGCCAGAAGAAGGGGGGCTTCTGGATCCGCACGCTGCGCCGTTTCGCCAATCCCCTGGTGATCCAGCTTTTGATCATCGCCCTGGTTTCGTTCCTCATAGGCGATCTGCGGGCGGCCGCGGTGGTGGCCACGATGATCCTCATCAGCGTCGCGCTGTCCATTGTGCAGGAGGAACGGTCGGGCAAAGCGGTGGAAAGGCTGCGGGCCATGGTGCGCACCACGGCGAACGTGATCCGCGACGGAAGGGAGACGGAGGTCCCGCTGGCGCAGATCGTGCCGGGAGACCTGGTCGTGCTGGACGCGGGCTCCCTGGTGCCCGCGGACCTGCGCCTGACGAGCACCAAGGATTTCTTCGTCGGCCAGAGCGCCCTCACGGGTGAATCCATGCCCGTGGAGAAAACCGCCGCCGCCTTCCGGGGCAGGGTGGCCCTGGAGCTGCCCAACGCCTGCTTCCAGGGCAGCAACGTGCTCTCCGGCACGGCTCGGGGCGTGGCGGTGAACACGGGCGGCCGGACCTACTTCGGCACCCTAACCCGGAAGCTCGCCGGCCAGCCGCCCCTCACCAGCTTCGACAAGGGCATCGCCGGTTTCACCTGGCTGATGATCCGCTTCATGGTCGTAATGGTCGCCATCGTGTTCCTCATCATCGGGCTCACCAAGCATAGCTGGCTGGACGCGCTGCTCTTCGGCCTGGCCGTGGCCGTGGGACTGACCCCGGAGATGCTTCCCATGATCGTCACGGTGAACCTGGCCAGGGGCGCCCTGAGCATGTCGAAGAAGAAGGTCATCGTCAAACGCCTCGCCTCCATCCAGAACTTCGGGGCCATCGACATCCTGTGCACGGACAAGACCGGCACCCTGACCCAGGACCGGGTCGTGCTGGAGAGGCACGTAGACGTGACCGGCAGGACGAGCGATGAGGTTCTGCGTTACGCCTACATGAACAGCTACTACCAGACGGGCCTGCGCAACCTCCTCGACCGCTCCGTGCTCTCCCACACCGAGTTCGAGGTGGAGCGCAGCTGCCGCAAGGTGGACGAGATCCCCTTCGATTTCACCCGCAAGCGCATGTCCGTGGTGGTCGACTACGAGGGGGATCACGTCCTGATCTGCAAGGGCTCGGTGGAAAACGTGTTCCAGGCCTGCCTGCGCTACCAGATCGACGAGGAAATCTACCCCCTCATCGACATGATCAAGGCGGATGTTCTGGAGGACTACCAGGCCCTGAGCACGGATGGCTACCGGGTGCTCGCAATAGCGTACCGCGAGTTCCCCCGGGACAAGGTCGTGTTCTCCACGGCGGACGAGAACGACCTGATCCTCCTCGGCTACATCGCCTTCTTCGACCCGCCCAAGGACTCCACGGCCCAGGCGATCCAGGCCCTGAAAAAGGCGGGGGTGACCGTCAAGGTCCTCACCGGCGACAATGACCTGGTGACCCGCAAGATCTGCAAGGATGTGGGCCTCGACGTGGAGCACGTGGTGACGGGCGCGGAGCTCGCGGACCTACCGGAGGAAAGGCTCGCCGAAACGGCGGAAAAGACGATGGTCTTCGCGCGTCTTTCCCCGGCGCAGAAGGAAAGCATCATCCAGGCCCTGCAGAGAAAGGGTCACGTGGTCGGCTTCCTGGGAGACGGGATCAACGACGCCCCAGCGCTGAAGCGGGCGGACGTGGGAATATCAGTGGATACGGCCGTGGACGTGGCCAAGGAATCCGCCGACATCGTCCTGCTGGAAAAGAGCCTCCTGGTGCTCGACGACGGCATCATCGAGGGCCGGAAAGTCTTCGGCAACATCGTCAAGTACATCCGCATGGGGGCAAGCTCCAACTTCGGCAACATGTTCAGCGTTGTCGGCGCCAGCTATTTCCTGCCCTTCCTGCCCATGCTTCCCATCCAGGTCCTCACCAACAACCTGCTCTACGATATTTCCCAGATCGGCATCCCGGCCGATCGCGTGGACCCCGAGTTCACCGACAAGCCCCGCAAGTGGAACATCGGCAACATCCGTCGCTTCATGATCTTCATCGGGCCCATGAGCTCCATCTTCGACTACGCCACATATCTATTGATGCTGTTCTTTTTCCAATGCATCCGCTACGCGGCGCCGGGCACGGGGCCTGAAATGAAGGCCCACTACGAGGCCCTGTTCCACACGGGCTGGTTCGTGGAGTCCGTTCTCACGCAGACCCTGATCGTGCACGTGATCCGCACCCGCAAGATCCCGTTCTTCCAGAGCATGGCCAGCCCGGTGCTGACCTTTTTCACGCTCCTCATCATGGGGGCCGCCGCCTACCTGCCGTACTCTCCCCTGGCGGGCATCCTGGGCTTCGTGCCGCTGCCCGCCGTCTTCTGGGCCTGGATCGCCGGCTTCCTCGTGCTCTACGGCCTGCTCACCCATCTGGTGAAAACCTGGTTCTTCCGCAAGTTCGGAGTCGACTGACCATGAAGAGCATTCTCACGGCGCTGCAGGAAGGAAGGCTCATCGAGCTTCCCGATGCGCACAGGGACAAGAGCCTCCAGTACCTGGCGAGCCTGATCGAGGCGATCCCCGATTTCGCCAGCGGCTTCGACTTTGCGGGCGCCGTCTTCGCCCGCGAGCGAGCGGCCAACACGGCCATCGGAGCCGGCTGGGCCTGCCCGCACGGACGGGTTTCGGGGGAAGGGGAGCTTTCCTGCGCCCTTGGCTGGAGCCCGGCGGGAATCGACTGGGGAGCGCCGGACGGTCGGCCCGTGCACATCGTGTGCATGCACTATATTCCGGACTCCGAGAAGAACACGTACCTGAAAGAGATTTCCACCCTGGCCAAGGTCATCCAGAGGGACGAACGGATGCAGCAGTTCGGGGCGGAGAAGGACCTCGGGGGAGTCCGGCAGCGGATGCTGGACCTGCTCACGGCGGCGGTCGAGGCCGCCATCCCGGACGCCAAGGCCAGGATGATCCAGCTGGAGGCCAAACAGGCGGCCGTCGCGGCCCAGCTCCCCAGCCCTGACCTGCTGTCCTCCATGCAGCTCGTACCCCTGTCGGTGGTCGTTGTGCCGGGCATTCGGCCGGTCGTGCTCTGCCAGGACAGGAACCTGTCCGCCGAGATCGAAGCCGCCGGGGACATCGCCGCGCACCTGGCGGCCAAGGCGCCCTTCGACCAGGCCGGCTACCGGATCCTCATTCACTCGGTCACGCCTTTCCAGCCGGACCGCTTCCTGTACGAATGCCTGGCGATCCGGTTGAAAAGCCAGCAGAACGTGAGATAGGCGCTATCGCAGGCTTCGGGCGCTCAGGGTTTGCGGCGCACCGGCACAAGCAGCACGGGCGCGGCGCAGTTGCGGCAGACCTTGTTGGCCACGCTGCCCTCCCACACCGCGCCCAAGCCGATGCGCCCGTGGGTGCTGAGCACGATCAGGTCCAAATGCAGCTTTCCGGCCGCGCGGCAGATACTGCGGGCCGGGTCGCCGCGCCGCACCTCCGCGCTCACCGCCAGGCCGCGGCCTTGCAGCGCCTCGGTCTGCTCCTGAAGAAAGCCCTGTTCTTCGGCCGCGGAAAGGTCGAGCAACCGGGAGGTGGTGCCGGGAAGAAAGCGGCCTGTAGCGACCCAGCGGCCGGAAAGCGTTCCATAGGTGGGCACGATCAGCAGCAGGTGCACCGCGGCCTTGAAGGACGCGGCCAGCTCAGCGCCGGTGTCCAGGGCCTCTGAATGCCCTTCCCGCCGGTCCAGCGGCAGCAGCAGCGAGCGGCAGCGGAACTTCGCGGCCGCGGCGCCGGCCCGCAGCAGGATCACGGGCGTGCTGCCCAGGGCCGTCACCCGTTGGCCCAGGCTGCCCAGCAGCACCTGGCGCAGGTCGCCGCGCCCGTGGGTGCACATGACGATCAGGTCGCCGCCCGGTTCCTCCCGCCGCTCGGCATGCTCGCTGATCGAGCGCGCCACGTCGGCCACCTCCTCGGGGTGCACGTGGGTCCGGACCACGACCGAGGAGGGAAAGCGCGAGGCGGCGATGCGCTGGAGGTAGCTCGCCGCCGGCTCCGAGGCGCCCAAATGCGGCCGGCCGTGCACCGTGCGCGGGGCATGCCGCTCCAACACGTGCACCAGCCCGACCGTAGCCCGCAGCCGCTTGGCCAGGGCCGCGGCCGCGGGCAGGGCGGCCTCGGCCAGGTCCGAACCGTCCAGTGGAACCAGGATCCTTCGGATCATGAGCCTACCCTCCCGCGAATACCTGGACCAGCAGGTATGCGTTGAGCCCGATGATCAGGGCCGCCACGACGCTCGCCGCGACCGTGGTCAGGCGGCGGTTGGCCAGGACCCCCATCAGGGAACGGTCGGCGGTGAACAGAACCAGCGGCACGATGGCGAAGGGCAGCCCGAAGCTCAAGACCACCTGGCTGAGTACCAGGGTGCGCGTCGGGTCCAACCCCACGGCGATGACCGCCAACGAGGGTACCACCGTCACCAGACGGCGCAGCCACACCGGGATATGGCGCTCCAGGAAGCCCTGCATGATCACCTGGCCGGCGCTGGTCCCTACGGTCGAGGAGGACAGCCCCGAGGCTAGCAGGGACAGGCCGAACACCCAGCTGGCCGCCTTGCCCAGCAGTGGCTCCAGCGTTCGGTGAGCCTCCTGGAGGGTGGCCACGCGGGTCAGCCCGCCGCGGAAGAAGGTCGCGGCGGCCATGATCAACATGGCCGCGTTGATCAGGCTGGCCAAGCCCATGGCCAGCACCACGTCCGCGATCTCGAAACGGAACAGCCGCCTCAAGCCCGGCTCCGCGCGCACCAGGATCCGCCCCTGGGTGAGCGAGGAGTGCAGGAAGATGGCGTGGGGCATGACCGTGGCCCCCAGGATGCCGGTGGCCAGGAGCACGCTCTCCGCCCCGGAAAGCTGGGGCACCACCGCGTGGTACAGCACCTTGCCCCAGTCGGGACGGTCCAGGACGGTCTCCACCAGGAAGCTCACGGCGATGATGCCCACCAGGGCGGTGATCACCGCCTCCAGGGGGCGAAAGCCGTAGCGCTCCAGGCCCAGGATCAGGAAGGTGGCCACGGCGGTGAGCAGGCCGCCCACGATCAGGGGCACCCCGAACAGCAGGTTGAAACCCACGGCCGCCCCGATGAACTCGGCCAGATCGGTGGCCATGGCCACCAACTCCATCAGGACCCACATGCCGATGGTCACCGGAGGCGGGAAACGCGCCCGGCAGTGCTCGGCCAGGTTCCTGCCGGTAGCGATGCCCAGCTTGGCCGATAGGGTCTGGATGAGCATGGCCATCAGGTTGGAGGCCATGATCACCCACAGCAGCCGGTAGCCGAAGCGGGAGCCGGCCTGGATGTTCGTGGCGTAGTTGCCCGGGTCCATGTAGGCCACGCTGGCGATGAAGGCCGGGCCCAGGAAGGGCAGGAGGCGGTGCAGCAGCCTCTTGGACCCGACCCCCTTCAGGACCTCCCCGGCGACCCGGACCGTCCGGCGGTCGCCGCGGTGCTGCGACTCACGATGCGCTTTGCCCCTCCGGCCCCCGCCTCTTCCAACCCGCCGGGTCCGGCCTGGCGCCGCAATTCTCGGGCTCCGGGTCTTCATACCCTCCTCTTGGGCAGCTCCGCGCCCAGCATATATGCGGCCACGAGGCCGATCAAGATGAAAGACGGAAGCGGCTCGCGGCGCGGATCACCATTCCAATATAAACGGGCAGTACTCCCCGGGCAACCTGAAATGAGGTATAAAACAACATGCCTGCCGCTCGGCATCCCCTGCGCTCCGGACCCCCGAGCGGGCGTGGAAGTCCATGCTGCACCTGATCCTGGGCTTCTACCTGCTGGCGCTGCTGGCAGGCACGGCCTCCCTCAGCTTGACCTTCATGATCTGGCAGCGCCACCGCAAGGTGGTGATCCGCCGCTACGGCTGGTTCCTGCTGGCCCTGTACCTGCTGCTGCTTTCCTTCATGGCTGGCCTTTACGCCCGGATCATGGGCTGGGAGCAGACCGAAGCGGCGCAGCACGTGCGGTGGATCCTGCAGGCCGCGGGCGGCCTGAGCTTCATCTTCTGCGCCCCGCCATTCTACGATGCGCTGCTCGGGCTCAAGACCCGCACCTGGAAGCGCGGCCTGTTTTTCGCCCTTGATGGGGTGACCGTCCTGGCCGCGCTGCTGAACCTGATCGTGCCCTCGCTGGCATTCACGAGCGTCCTATTGAACGCGATCCTCTTTGCCCTGATCACCTATGGCTTGGTGCTGGTAGCCGCGAATCTATCGAACCTGGGTGAACGCACCCTGCGCCGGGCGCTCGTCGTGTTCTTCGTCCTGAGCCTGTGCTTTTTCCCCTTGATGTACATCGACGCGGCCATGAGCTACCTGCCCTTTTTGCGGGTCTTCGGCTTCCTGGAGGGCCTGGCCGAGCCGCTGTATTTCCTGGCGCTCAACTGCCTGAGCATCGCCTTCGGGCTGCGCTACCTGAACCGCCCGGCCTACAGCGAGGCCGGCCGCCTGACCGAGTTCTTCGTGTCCCGCTTCAAGATCACCAGGCGCGAGCGGGAGATCATCGGCCTGCTTCTCGAGGGGGCGAGCGCCAAGGATATCGCCCGGCGGCTGTTCATTTCACCCAAGACCGTGGAAAACCATGTCTACAACCTGTACCAGAAGCTCGGAGTGAGCAACCGCGTGCAGCTGTTCCGCCTCATCCGCGCCAACGCGCTGGAGTAGGCGGCCACCCGGCCTTATCCCCTCCTCAGCCGGGCCATGCCGAAGATCACCGTCGTGAACAGCGCCGCCGAGCCGGCCAGGAACGGCCAGCGCAGCCCCCCTTCGGCGTCGAGCAGAGCCGGTACATTCGGTTGGAAGTTGACCAGCAGGATGAGCAGGGCGTTGTACAGGAAGTGGGAGAGCATGGTGAGGTATATCGATTGAAAGCGGAAAAACACATAGCCCAGGTACACGCCCACCAGCAGCAGGACGGGCAGGCCCAGCACCTGCTGGTGGAACAGCGCGAAGAGCAGCCCGGCGGCCAGGAAATGCCAAGGGGAGCCCAGGCGCCGCTCCAGGGTGCTCTGGAAATAACCCCGGAACAGAACCTCCTCGCACACGGCCGGGGTGACGGCGAGCACCAGCAGGGTGGCGGCCAGCCCCCAAGGGCGGGGGTCCACCATCAGCTCCTCGGTCACCCGGTTCCAGCGGGCCAGCTCGGGGAAGTAGAAATACAGCCACTGCCCCACGCCCAACGCCAGCGGCACCAGGAGCAGGATGCCGGCCAGCGACAGGGCCAGTCCCGCCGGAGGGAAGCGCTGAAAGCGGAGGTAGCGGCCTACCTCGGGGGTGTGCCAGCGCGGGATGAGCAGCAGAGGAGGAAGCAGGAAGACGAGAAGCTGGGTGGCGGCCAGCACGGCGAGGATGACGGGGCGGTAGCGGCGGTACATCATGGCGATCGCCTGCAGGCCGCTGCCGGCAGGCGGGGCCGCTCCGGCCCCGCCCCGGAGCAGGTCGGCCAGGATGTAGCCGTTGAGCACCAGGCCCTGCACCAGGAAGTACAGGGCTCCCAGGCCGACGACCAGCACCAGGGCCCCGACCAGCGGGTTACGGCCGCGGCGTTCCCAGCTGCCCCGCAGCTTCACCTGCCCCTCCTCCCTCCCGGCGCCCCGCGCTCAGCCCTCCGCTGCGGCACGGCGAGCTCGCCCCGGCGGACTTTCAGATCGATGTAGAACTGCCCGAAGAAACCGGGCAGGAAGAAGGCCTGCAATGCCGACTGGATGAAGGCGCCTCCGGCCACCGCCGCGGCGATCCAGGCGGCGGACCCGCGGAGGAGCCCGGGAAGCTGGAAAGGCTCCGAGGAGCCGCCCAGGATCGAACCGATCAGCCGCGAGAGCAGGGGCAGCAGCGCCGCCCCCGTGAACGGCAGGCTGATCAGCCCCGCCGCGAAGGAAAAGATGATGCCGACCAGGATGGAGATCCCGAACAGGCGCCACCAGCTGCCCCGCACCAGGCGCGCGCTGTGCTGCAGGCTGCCGAACACGGGCTCCCCGTCGAAGACCACGGCTTGGGGGGCGAAACGCAGCAGAACGGCAAGCCATATCACGGCCACGGCCCCCAGGAACACGGCCCCGATGGTGCCCGCGACCGCCCCCGCGATGTGCGCTTGGCGCACCAGTGAGAAGGCAAGCGCAGGCGTGACGAAGAGCAGGGCGGCGGCCATGATTCCGGCGCTCATCGCGATCTGCACCAGGTACTGCAGCAGGCAGCGGCCGTAGTGCCTGCTTCCGGCAATCCGCACGATCTCGCCGAACTCCAGCGTTCGGCCGCCGGCGGCCGCCGCCACGTGGGTGCTGGCCGCCACGTACACGAACAAGCCGGCGAACTGAAGCAGGAGCAGGAAGGCCGAGAAGCCCAGCGCGAAACGCAGGAACAGGAGCCCGAGCGCCTGGGCTCCTCCGCCCGCGAACTGCGGCCCTGCGGCCAGCCCGGCAAGCAGGCGCGCGACGGCCCAGCCCATGAGCGCGCTGAGCGGGAGCAGCAGCATGAGCGACAAGAGCAGGCTCGTGCGCCAGGTGTGCCCCATCATCTTGAAGGCGTTGTCCAGAAGCTCGCTGAGGTTCTGGCGCGCCAGAAACGGTGTGCGTCGTTTGATCTCCATCGCTCGCCTCTCACTCCATATTCAGGGAATAAGGGGCACGAATCAAGCGCGCGGACTGCTCCCGCGGAAGCTGAAGTACAACAGCAGGTCGCACACGATCTTCAGACCCCCCGCCAGAAAAAAGGGAAAATTGAGCAGGACGGCGTCGGCCGGCATCGGCCCGGTGAACACGGGGGACCGCGATCAGCAGCATCCGCCTGCGTCCGATGCGGTCCGCGCTGGTGGTGATGGCCAGGCAGATGATCGTATCGCCGAGCAGGGTCAGGGTGAGGAGCAGCCCGATCTGCACGTTGCTCAGGCCCGCCGCGGCCAGGTAGAGCGCCAGGATGACCGAGGGAAAACCGTAGGCGTACAGGCGCACCATGCGCGTGGCGAACAGGAGCCGCCCGTCCCAACCCATGGCCTGTGCCGCGCTCACTTCTTCTTGATGAACGTGCCCTTCCGGTATTCCTCGAAGGCGATCTGCAGCTCCTCGCGGGTGTTCATGACGATGGGGCCGTACCAGGCCACCGGCTCGCGCAGCGGTTTGCCGGAGATCAGCAGGAAGCGCGTCGCCTCCTCGTTCGTGCTGACCACCAGGTGGTCGCCGTCCTCAAGCAGCACGAGGTGCGCGTTCTCGACCCAGGGGCTGCGCTGCAAGTCCAGGTAACCGGCGCCCTCCGCGTCGTAGGAGTATGGATCCTTCTGGTCGCAGAACAGGGCCTTGCCCTCGATGACGTAGGCGAAGACGGTGTGCCCAGCCGGAGTGGGATGCTCAAACCGCGCCCCCGGCGGCATCGTGACGTCGAGATATTCCGGCTCGATGACCACGTCCCGAACCGGTCCGCGAGTGCCTTGCACCTGCCCGCAGAGCACCCGGGTGCGTACGCCGCTTGAGCCCTCCACCACGGGAATGTCGGCGAGGGTGATGTCGCGGTAGCGCGGATCCATCATCTTGTGGGATGCAGGAAGGTTGGCCCAGAGCTGGAACCCTCCCATCCGGCCCCCGGGGCCGGGCTTGGGCATCTCCTGGTGGATGATCCCGCTGCCGGCGGTCATCCACTGGGCATCCCCCGCTCCGATGGTGCCGCTGTTGCCCATGCTGTCCCCGTGCTCCACGGTGCCTTCCAGCATGTAGGTGATGGTTTCGATCCCCCGGTGCGGGTGCCAGGGAAACCCCCTGAGGTAGTCGCGGGGATGGTCCCCCCGGAAGTCGTCCAGCAGGAGAAACGGATCGGTCAAGGCGGTGTCCCCGAACCCGAATGCCCTGCGCAGGCGCACCCCAGCCCCTTCAAGGGTAGGCCTGCTGGCGGCCACCTTGCGGATCTTCCGCGCGCGTTCCATTCGAATCCTCCTTGAGCTTGTTCGGGGCGCGAGCTAATGCACGAGCTTAAGGCCGATCTCCGCGCCCATCTTCTGGGTGAAGCCGAGCTGGATGTTGAGGTAGCCCAGGACCTCCAGCCAGCGGGCGTTCTTGAGCGGGCCGGCATCCACGGCGTCGAAACCGATGTCCCGGCCGAGCTCCAGGACCTTCTCCTTGGCCCCGGCATCGTCGCCGGCCGCAAAGAGCGTGATCGTCTGACCCTTCACTTTTCCATCGCTCATGGTTCCGGCGAAAACCGTGTTGAACGCCTTCACCACCTTGGCCCGGGGCGCTTTCTTCTGAAGCTCCTCGGCGCCGCTGGTGGTGAAACCCAGCGCGAGCTGGAGATCGGGGGTGAGGGCGTTGGTCACATCGACCAAAGTCTTACCTGCAACGCCGTCACCCAGCTCCTGGAGAGCATTGTCCAGGGCTCCGTAGGGCACGGCCAGGATGATCACCTCCGCCCAGGCTCCCGCTTCCCTGACCTTAGGCGGGTCCTTCCCGACGACCTTCAGCTCATAGCCGGCGCGCTGCAGGCCCTTCTGGATTGCGCTGCCCACGCTGCCGTCGCCGATGATTGCCACTTTCGTTTTCATGAGGCAAAGGTAGTGAGAAGGGATCCGTGTCGTCAAATCCTGCGACCCTTCCAGCAGCAGCGGCCTGACTTCGGACTCCAGGAGGTACCAGGGGGCTTCCCTCAGAAGATCAGCCGTTTTTCAGGCAATTTCAGCGCAAAATGAGGGGTTTTCCTCATGGCCTTTCGGCGGGCACTGGGTGTTCATTGGACAAATGAAAACCCGACAGAAAATCCGCAAAACCCTGCTGACGGCGGCCTTCATCCTGCTGCCCGTCACCCTGTACTACTTCTCCCCGGCCCTCTCCCTGCAGGGGGCGGCAGCCGGGGTGGCCGCCGGCAGCCTGCTGGTCTTCGCCGGCCTGTTCATTTCCTCTCTGTTCGCGGGACGGCTGTTCTGCGGCTGGGCCTGCCCCATGGGCGGGCTGCAGGAGCTGACCTTCCACCTGCGGGGCCGCCCGGTTCG
>Ga0315280_10008661_pt1 | contig 13279 bp, 9 predicted proteins | sample YL17G06_40_MG_FD_203697 | JGI IMG/M metagenome (GOLD analysis project Ga0315280, IMG submission 203697) | Sediment microbial communities from Yellowstone Lake, YNP, Wyoming, USA - YL17G06_40 | ecosystem: Environmental > Aquatic > Freshwater > Lake > Sediment | place: USA: Wyoming | collected...
AACCCTTGCCCAGGGCAGATTCCGCGAGATTAGCTGCCGTTTTTTACCCACTCGACAAGGAGAAGACCCTATTTTGCTTTCAATCCAAATGGAGCCAGAAAGGACGCGCTCATCGTAGACGAGAGCCAGAACTTCAACGTCAACTGGAATGGTGTCTGGGATGTAAAAGCAGTCGTCACGGACAGTGGCTGGCAGGCTGAGGTGATGATCCCTTTCGACACGCTTCGCTTCAAAAGCGACCAGCAGCTCTGGGGGATCAATTTTCGCAGGATGATCCGTCGCAAAAACGAGGAAGCGCTCTGGCGGGCCTATCGGCGGAATGCGGGCATTTTCAGAATCTCCGAAGCCGGCCTGCTGGAAGGCATTCCGAGGATTGAACAGGCCCATCGGTACGAGATTCGGCCCTACTTCTCCTTCGGCCTCACGGAGACTCCGCCTCCGGATTCTCAGCCGGGTTTGTTGCCCCTGGTTCGTGACCATCAGGAGAAAGTCGGCTTCGACGGCAAAATCAAGCTGGCCAAAAACCTGGCTGCAGATTTGACGTTCAACACTGATTTTGCCCAGACCGAGGTGGACCAGGCGGTGCTGAACCTGACCCGCTTCCCGGTCATGTTCCCGGAGAAGAGAGATTTCTTCCTCGAGAACGCGGGATTTTTCGATTTCCTTTCGCCCGGCAACACCCGCCTGTTTTTCAGCCGGCGCATCGGACTATCTAAAAAGGGAGAACCCATACCCATCACTGTTGGTGGACGGATCACGGGAAAGGTTGGCGGGTTTGATGTCGGATTCATGAATGTCCAAACCCATCTCACAGGATCAACGCCCACGGGCAACTATACGGCTATCCGGCCCAAATACGGCATTCTCAAAAAGTCCTATGTCGGCGCGATTTTCACCAATGTTTACAACGCCGTGGAGGGGAATCGCAATCAGGCGTATGGATTTGACGGCGTGTTCTCCTTCTCCAACTTCTTTGGACAAAACATCTCGATTTCTTCTTCGATCGCCCAAACCTCAACCCCGGGAATGAAAGGCGACCGGAGTGCCGGATACTTTGGAGTCTCGTTCCCGAATGACTGGGTGGACGCATGGTTCAACTACAGTTTCACCCAGAAAAACTTCAATCCCGAACTGGGATTCCTGCGCCGGGGTTCGATAGAGCAATATTCCGCCCGCTGGCGTTTCCAGCCTCGCCCTCCGGCTCCCTGGAACAGATGGATCCGAAAGATATACCTCAAGCCGCTGGATATTAATGTTTATAATTCGCTGCCCAGTGGCGAACTGGAATCATTGTCACAGGAGTTCCGCCCGATCGGGTTGGATTTCCAGAGCGGAGATACCTTCGAGTTCAATATCATCCGCCACTTCGATCGGCTTGACGAAGACTTCAATATCTTTGGCGATGTCGTCATCCCCAGGGGCCGATACTGGTGGAACAACTATGAGATCCAGTTCAGCACATCCTCCAAACGGCGCTGGCAAATCGATGGGTCAACCAGCTGGGGGCGCTACTATGACGGCGATATGAAACAGATCGAATGGGTGGGCGGCTTCAAACTCACAAGCCATATCAGCGTGGGTGGGAGTTATGCCACCAACCGCGCGGATTATCATGGAGCCCGCTTTACTACTCACGAGATATCGTCCCGCCTCGTGTATGCGTTCAGCAATCGCGCGAATCTTCAGATTTTCAGCCAATGGAACAACGAGAGCAAGGTCGCCAACATTTACATCAGGCTGCATATCATTCCCAAAATCGGGAGCGACATTTACGGCGTGTTCAACCAGTTGCTGGATACCGGGGGCAAGCGATGGTCGAACATCGGACGAGCTGTGCGCGGGAAAATGATATACCCGTTTTACCGTTAATGCGGTTGGATGCTCGGCTGGTGGGATGCACCTCACGAAACGGAGTACGAAGCACGTGAAGTTAAGCCTCAATGGCTGTGGCGATGATGCACATCCGGGAAATGCACGTGTTCATGGGTCAGTGGTTCATGGCGGTGCCAGTGACGGCAGTTCGTTCCGGGTGGCACCGACTCGCTGTGCTCGTGCTGATGGTGCGCATCGTGGATATGTTCATGGTCATGCTCCAGCGCATCGTGCGTGTGTTCATGGCGGTGCTGTTCGGTCAGGTGCAGCCAGACGCCCAGCGCCATTAGCGAGCCAGCGATCAGCAGCCGCTGGCTGACCGGTTCGCCCAGAAGCGGAATCGCCAGTACCGCGCCGAAGAATGGCGCAACGGAGAAGTAGGCTCCCGTTCTGGCCGTTCCTAGATGACGCAGCCCAATTACGAACAGAGCCAGACTAATTCCGTAGGAGAACCAGCCGACCAGCATCGCTCCCGCAAGAATGGGTAAAGAGGGCCATTTTGCGCCCAACAGAAAGGCAAGCATCAGGTTCATACCACCTGCGGTCAAGCCTTTGATCGCAGCAATCCAAGTTGCATCCGCTAGCGACACCATGCGGGTCAGGTTGTTATCGATGCCCCATGCCAGACAGGCCCCCATAATGGCCAAAGCGGGCCAAGCGCTGGAGAATCGGGCTTCTCCCGGCCAACTGAGCACAACCGCGCCGGCAACGATGGCGACCATCCCCAGTGCGATGCGCCGGTCGAAATTTTCGCGGAAGACGAACCACGCCAGCAGCGCGGTGAACACGCCTTCAGCGTTGAGCAGTAGCGATGCGCCCGACGCCGCCATCCCGGTAAGCCCAAACATCAGCAGCACCGGACCAACCACCCCACCTGCGAGAATCGCACCCGCCAGCCACGCCCATTCACCGGGCGGCAGCTTTCCTGCTGGCGCGTTGCGCACGCGGCGGTACAGGCCAAGGCCAGCTCCGGAACCGAGGTAGAGCAGGCCGGCCAACAGCCACGGGTTGAGACTCGACAGCAGCCACTTGGCGAGCGGCGTGCCACCGCCGAACAGAAGCGCCGCGCCCAAAGCAGCCACTATGCCAGGTTGGGGTAAGCCGTGTCTCCAACTCATTGTCACCTCACGAAACGGATTACAGGAACTCTAAGACTTATTATAGGCTGCTGCGCCTTGTCGCTCAGCCCTGCAATTTATGTCATGCGGCAGGTGCTCATCGAAGGCTGCCTCGCGTTTCCTGGCGCCGCCATTGATCTTTCCCCCACTTGCGCTCCAGCCGCACCCCAGGTTTAGCTGGACTTGGTGGTTGATCGGCAGGCGTTCGACTCGATCATACAGGCGGGCGGCTATATTAGCGTTCCGGCTGGGGGCGCTTCCGAAGCCAACTCGATCCTCCTACCGAAGGAGAATGCAGATCGGGCCATGGACGATGCTGCCTGCATCGGATGCGGGCCTGCGTGGCCGCCTGTCCCAACGGGCATTCCCTGAGGCAAAAGGGCGAGGTGCGAGATTTTGGCGGCAGTGAAGAGCATGGCGGAACGCTCATTCGATCGGGATTATCGCTGAAGGGGGCATTTTACTGGTTCCAGGTGAAGTTATAGGTCAGCTTAACCTGGAACTGGTAGGACGGCTGTTCGAGACCGCGCCCGGTCGTCTGGTTATAGATCACGAACAAATCGCTATTGGGCCGGAAGATATAGCGCAGGCGCAGATTCACGCTGGACAGTCGCGCCGCCTGGTTTAACTGGATGAAAGCTGCGCTGAGCCATTTGCGCGAGAAATTGAAGGTGGCCCGGCCGCCGAAGAGGTTGGTGGAGAAATCTCCCTGCGGCAGCCGCACGCGATTATAGCTCTCGCTCAGTTCCGCCTTGAAGTGTTCGCTGGGCCGCGCGACGACACTTGCCGAAGTCTCGAGCCGTTCCCCTGAATAAAAATCGCCCCATTTCGCGCGCGCGCTGAAGCCGAGGCGTTTGCTTTTGTCGCTGCTGAAGGATACCCAGGGGCGGTTGAAGGTGTAGGCCCCGGCTGGAATCGTGATCCCGGGCCGGATGTTGAATGGCTTTGCGGGCACATCCGTCACCTTCTCGAGGAAGCGGGCGTTGAGCTGACTGCTGTTCTGGAATTCCGTCTCCCAGCTCACCTCGGTTTGCCGGCTCTCCAGCTTTCCGGCGCGGTTTTCATAATATTCGCACTGGGTTTCGAACTGCATCTGCCGGACGAACGGCAGGAAGCGCGGGCGCGGCTTGTAGGCAAACTGGCCGAAGTACTGTCGGATGCCGTTGCGCTCAACATAGCCTGCCTCGGGCTTGAAGTTAGACCCGATGTCCTCGTAAACAGTGGTGATGCGCAAGCGATCGTTTTCAAAGTACGATCCCACGCGACCCGAGATGAAGCTCGAGCGCACACCGGGCGTCGATGTCCCCATGAGGAAGGTAATGATCTGCCAATGGGTGGATAGATTGATCAATGCATCGATGCCGGCCGAGCGGTTGTATCTGGTGTCGGCGCCCCCCTCGCGGTTCACGATCATTGCCCCAATGGAAGATCTGCCAAATATGTCACGCTTGACCCGCGCCACGGTGAATTGCTGGCGTGGAATGCCGGAAGCCGAGGCGAGATCTCCCGTTTCCCGCGTGCCGACCTGCAGAAACCCGACATTATACGCGCCGATCTTCCCCGTCATTTTGGCGCCGTAATCAATCGGCAGGGGCCGGCCGTCGTCGGTGAGACCGATGCGACGCGTGAAGAAAAGCTGATTGGATCCTTCGCGCCCCATTAGAAATATCCCGGCGTTTTCCAGAAAAAAGTCGCGTTTTTCCGGGAAAAAAACCGAGAACCGCGAAAGGTTCACGACTTGCTGATCGACTTCCACCTGGCCGAAATCCGGGTTGGCCGTAAACTCCGCAGTCATAGAGGGCGTTATGCCGATCTTGGCGACCTCGAGACCTGCTGTGCGGTGAGCTCCGGTGACAAAGCCTTCGGTGCCGACGACAGAAGCGTTCTGCCGCCAGCCCACCGTGGCGTACGGTTTGAACTCCAGCAGCCGCGGGCGATGGATCCCTTCGACACCGGTCAACTCGCCCGCCTGGGACACGCGCTGCAGGCCAAACGTTCGGCGCCAGGCCGTCCACAGCGACATTTCATTCTTGCGGCGGATCATGCGCGCCACATTGAAGCCCCAAACCGTGGCCCTTTCGTCAAATCGAAGCGACATCAAGGGGATGGCAATCTCGACCGTAAACCCTTCGGTATCCATGGTGGCGGCGGAGAGCCAGGGGGCATTCCAGGAATAATTCGTGGTGTGTCCTTCGTCCGTGATGAGTCCGTCCCGCTGAGTCCCCAACGGATTCACCACAAAGAGGAAGGCATTGCGGCGGTCGTGATTGGTATCCAGGATGATGCCGACGGTGTCATCGTTGGCGAAATCCGCATCCCTCGTCAGTTCGCGGGCATTGATCTTCTGCGCCTCGGAATCGAAGGCGCGAATTCCGAAGTAGACATATTTATTATCATACAGTACCCGCACCTCGGTCCTTTCCGAGGCCGGAGCGCTCTCGTTCGGGTCTTGTTGCAGAAAGTCGGTGGCAGGCCCGGCATCGGCCCAGGCGGGCTCGTCCATGCGGCCATCAATCCTGATGTCGGCGGCGGCACGCACAGCGCGAACCCTCCGAATCGTCTCCTGGAGTTTCTCCTGTCCCTGTGCAGATGGAACCGATGGCGCGAGCAGGACGAGGGCGATCAGAAAAAGTCCGACGCCGGCGTGATAAGTCTTATACACAACCGCTCCACTCCTTCATTAGGTAAATGCCGGCCAGCCGACCCTCGCGGCATAGGTTCCGGGATCGACAGCACTGGTTTGTGCAGCACCTAAAAGTTGAAGCGCATCTGCAGCTCCAGCCGCCGGTTGTTTGCGGCTTCGGAGAAGCCGCCGACGCCTCCACTCCCGGCAGGCTGGTTGGCCTGCCCAAACAGCGGCGACGTGATGTTGCCGATGATCGGTCCCGGGTTGTTGTGGTTCAGCACGTTGCGCACCGACATCGAGATGGAGAGACTGTAGCGGCGGTTTGCCGTGGGAGCGGCAGAGCCCTGCCCTCCACCTGTACTAAAGACGCCTCCGCTGCCACGACCGGGCCCGCCCCCGCTGCCGCCGGGACCACCAGGTCCACTCGCGGGTGCCGCAGCTCCCGCACCCTGCTCGCCGAACATAAAGGTCTTGGCCGCGGTAAGGTTCAAGAGGATCGCGCCGAGCCCGCGCCCGTAATTGCGGGACAGGATTTTCTCGTTCGCCGTCGGATTGGGGTCGAGCAGGCCGTAGCGGGTCATGATCAGCCCAGGTTTGTTCGAATCCGTGGGAATGCCGGGCCGCCCATTGAACAGCGTGGTGCCATAGAGGTCGCGTCCTACCGTGATATCGAACGGCGGACCGGAATCCACCGTCAGGAGCGGGCTGAACCGCACGTTCCACTTGGTATTGATCGATCCGTTCAGCGAGACGTGGTGGTGGGCGTCGGTCGCTGCCGGGCCATATTCGCCGATGAAGTCGTATGGCTTGGCGGGGAACGTGCCGAGGCCGTCCGTGTTGCTCATGGCATGATTGAAGGTGTAGGAGCCGGAGAGCGAGAGGTTGCGGTTGAACCTGCTGTTGACGTTCACGATCAGCTGATTCTGGTTGTAAAGGCCTGAGGATTCCATCAGGAAAACCGGGCCGGGCGAGTCGAGCGGAAACACGCCGCTGCCCGGCAGGTTCGGGTCGTAAGTGCCCGCCAATGGGGCGTTGATATTTTCGGAGCGCAGCTGGTGGAGCCCATGGGTGTTGGCATAGGTGATCGCAACCGTGACGTTTGCCGCCAACTCGCGTTCGATGCTGACGGCGGACTGCATGAGATACGGCGCGCGCAAAGTCGGGCTGACGCGGCGGATGGACTGGATCGTCTGATAGCCGGCCAGCGAAGAGATCGGGGGAATTGCCGGGAAAAAGTCCGGGTTCGTAATCACGTATTGTTGTTGAACGATGCCGTTGTAACGCAAGGCTGAAAGTGTGTTTGAAAGATTGAAGCGGTCGTAGAAGACTCCGAAGCCGGCCCGCACAACGGTCTTGGGACGCGGATTTTTCGTCGTCGCACGCGGAGCCCACGCAAACCCGATGCGCGGGGCGAAATCGCGCCAGTCGTGGATGTTGCCCTGGGTCTCGTAGCGCAGCCCGACATTCAGAGTGAGATTCGGGCGGACGCGCCAGTCGTCGCTCACGAACGCGCCAAGATCAATCTGGCTGCCGGAGAGCGCAGGATTGCCGGCGTTGATGCTGAACTGGGTCGCACCGCCTCCCAGCGCGCGGATCTGATCGGATGAGTAACCAAGCCGCTGGAAGAGAAGCGTCCGCTGATACCGTTCGATCGAGGTGATCGGCGCGAGCACAGCCTGGCCCGTGGAGTCGAGCACTGGCCGGTTGCCGGCATCCAGTACCGGCGCAGTACCGCCGCCGAACGTATACGTGCCGCCGAAGTTCTGAGGCGATGAGCTGTCGACCGCCTCTGCGCGCAGCCGCACGCCGAACTTCCAGAAATGCTTGCTGCGAAGAATCGAGGTGTAATTCTGGAACTCATAGCTGTTCCGCTTGTCGAATGAATGGCCAAGCTGAGCGCCCCCGCCGTTGAAAGATCCAAGCACATTGAGCGAAGGGCTGAAGCTATTGGCGAGACTATCGCTGGAGCCGTGGATGAACTGGAACCGTGTTTCATTGACAACCGTCGCTGACAGCAGCGCGGTCTCAGTGAGCTGCAGAGTCTGGTTCCGGCTCTCGCTGTGATAGCCGCGCGAAGCCAGATTGAAGCTGCCCAGACCAGCATCCCGGATGTCGGTGCGCGAGAAGGTGTATCGCAGCGTCAGGGTGTTTTTGGCATTAAGCTGATAGTCAACGCGCGGGCTTACGTTCACGCGCCGCTGCGGGATCCGCGGCACCGCGGTAAACGGGTTGATGATGGCAAGGGTGTCCGGGTCGAGCGTGATCGCGTTGATGATAGCGCCGTTGTCGATCGAATCGCGCCGCACGTCCACATAGAAGGAAGATTGTTTGTTGATAGGGCCGGCCAGGTTGCCCCCGTATTCCTTCAGCAGGAAGGGCGCTTTCTCCTGGGCATAGGGATTGCGCGAATTCCAGAAGGAGTCGGCGAAGTTGTCGTAAACGCTGCCGCGAAATCTGTCGGTTCCCGGTTTGGTAAAGATTTCGATGCGGCCCAGGCCAAGCCTGTCGTATTCAGGAGAGAATGGATTGCTGTTGATGCGGATCTCGCGAATGGAATCCTTCGACGGGAGTTGCCCTCCGCTGAATCCATCGATAAGGATTGTACTGCCTCCAGGGCCCGCGGAGGCTCCGGCCAGCGCCTGCAAATCCGCCTGTAAATCATCGGGATTGTCCGCAAGCGCTTTCAGATCATCGCCGCTCAACACGCGTGCGCTGGCGTTGTTGGCCGCATCGATGCTAACTTTGAGCGCGTTCTCCTGCACGGTCACGCTTTCCCCGGCCAGATTGACTTTCAACTGCAGGTCCAGATTCTGATCTCCCGGCTTTAAGGCGATCTTCACCGGCTTCAGGAGCGCAAGCTTCGGCGCCGATGCCTGAACGATGTAATCAGCCGGCGGCAGATCGACGAACTCATACCGCCCGGTGCCATCCGTGGTTGCGGTCCTGACCAGCCCTGCCGGCCCATTCAAAATGACCCGTGCGGCCGGAATCACACCGCCCCTCTCATCAGTGACCCGGCCCCGCAATGAGGCCGTCTGGGCCAGGATCACGCGCGGGATCAAAAGAGAAGCCAATAACATGAGACAAAGACGGAATTTCATGAACCAACCTCCCGACCATGGAATCCCACGGTGAACAGGGTACAATCGCAACACCGGATCCGGCCGCATCACATGCCGACGGCAGAAGCAGCCAAGTGCATTTCCAGCTAGAGGCGCGGCCTGTCCCGGCAAGAATCCAGCGAAAACCTCGGATTATCGGAGCGGGATTCTACATCAGTATTATGAAAGCCTGCTGAAAAACACATTAATTCGATGGAGAACTCCGAATCCCATCGGTTATCATTCCCGCCGAACAGGGCCTCTCAGCAGCTCCGCGGATATGACTCAAGGAGGATAGAGCAACGCCATGATGAACCTTGTCCTGTGTTGCGTTTCAATTCTCTTAACCCAAGGCGCGCCAGCCGCGCAGAGTTCCGGCCAAAACGCCCGCCCCATAGGCGCCATCCTCAAGATGGATGCGGACGCCCATCGCATTACGATCAAGTCGGATGCGGGGCCGGAGATGACGATCACCTTCGATGAATCCACTCGTTTCCTCCGTGTGGCGCCCGGCGCCCAGGATCTTCAGAATGCCGCGCCTATCTCTTTTTCGGAGCTTGCAGTCGCAGACCGGATCCTGGCGCGCGGCCAGAATGCCGGCGAATCCGGCTTTTTCAAGGCTTCCAGCATCATCGTCATGACCAAGGACGATCTCTCCAGGAAGCGCGCAGCCGAGCTGGCGGAGTGGGAAACTCGCGGTGTCGGCGGGGTAATCACCGCCCTGAACCCGGGTTCCAGAGAAATCACGATCAGCACATCCAGCGCGGCCGGCACAAAACCGACGGTGATTTCATTGGCGCCCGGAGTCATCCTGCGCCGCTACGCGCCCAGCTCAGTAAAGTTCAGTGATGCCCTGCCCAGCCGTTTTGAGGACCTGAAGGTCGGAGATCAGGTAAAGGCCCTGGGGACCAGCAATGAAAACCGGTCCAGGTACACGGCGGAACAGTTGGTGTCCGGATCGTTCCGCACCGTCGGAGCTACCGTGGTTTCAGCGGATGCCGCGAAAAGCACGATCATCATCACAGACCTGTCGACCAACAAGCGCATGCAAGTTCAGGTTACCTCCGACTCTACGGTGCGCCGATTGTCCACGGCAGTGGTTCAGATGCTTGCGGCGCGCATTCAGGGTGGGAAGTCGCCTGGGGCATCGTCCGGCGATGGACAGCAGCCGAAAACGCTTCAGTCCGCGATCGAGGAACTGCCGCCCCTCGGCTTAGCAAGCCTGAAGCCAGGGGATGCAGTCATTCTGGCCTGCACCAAAGATGAGGATCCTTCCCGGGCCATGGCCATCACGCTGCTCGCCGGCGTGGAACCGCTATTCAAAACCTCATCCAAAGGGGCGCGGGCGCTGGACCTGGGCTCATGGAATCTTGACTTGAACATAATCATCAACGCCCCCTGAGCTTCGGATAGTAGGACAGGTTGCTCACGGCCATTCTGTTTGGGCGACCACACGCAACCAAACGGCATTACGACTCTCAGACTGCGGGCAGAAGATGGGTACATCAGTGATTTAGCCTCGAATGTTGAAAGGTATTATACGGAATACATTCCATTTCTGAGGGCGGAAGCCATTGCAGTCAAAAGTTCGTGCACCACCTTTAATGATGTTGATGCCGCTGGGAACAACATTGTATGCGAGTTTCGACCATGCGATATAGAAATGGCCTTATTCAGCTCATAATGATGCTCGCGGGCCTGACCGCGCGTTTTGGCGGCAAGCCTCACTTTACTCGTCGGCGCTGAGGCTGATCATTCGGACCAAGTTGAACCGGGGTGGGCCCATGTGGGCAGCGAGTTTTTCAACAATCTCGAGAACAGTTTGGAAGATTGGAGGGACGGTCACCGTCCCTCGCCTAAGCTCACCCTTGGCGACAGCACGGCGACAGACACGCTAGTGCTGAGGGCTGACCCTGTGCTGAAACCATCACGAGTTTGCTGAAAAGTTATTCTTCGCAACAGCTAGCAGGTTGGCCTAAACGGAGTGGTGGCTCTCAAGCGCAACCATGCGACGGTAAGCGATGACGTCGACCTAACAATAGGCACCTACCCTCTAGGTTTTTGCTTTGCTGGTTCTCTCCGAATCCCATGGATCTTGAATCCGATTGGCTCCCTCGTAACTGGACGCTCAGGCTCATAGTCGAGAACGGCAGTGGAAAAATAATTCCACTTGAGCAACAGCAGGATGCTTGGCTGGCCAACCCGCATGCGCTTCTTGGATGGAAGATGAATCCAAGCACCGAGTTCATCAACGCATTCAACGAAGGCTGATACAGTGGGTTTTTCGAAAAATCCCTTCAGTGCAACCTCACCTTCTGCCGACAGTCGAAATCTGGCTACCCTTCCTTCGAGTATCATTGCAGACTTCCAATCAGATCTTTTCGATTTAGCGACTCCAAAATCAATACTCTTAAAAGATCCAAATCCTGCACGGTACAAGAATCAATAATGTCATCTGCCAATTCCTGTCCTATGGCGATGTTCTTGGCCTCGTGCGGCGTAATAATTCGGGCAACCCAACGCAGCTTCACTCCCTCTCGGATCAGGGCTTCAAGCCGATACGGCTCACCGAGTCCCGACAAAATTTCTTCAATCTGCCGCCCCAGGCTTTGGCCGCGCTCTCGTTGCCTGTTTTCTCCGTACTGCGTTACCAGTACGCCCCTGGCGAATTCCTCTTCGGAGATCCCCATTTTGCGAGCGACTTCCTTCTGCTCCTGGTTAAGTTTCGGCAGCTCGGCCTTCCGCGCGCTCATCGCCTTCTGCCAATCTCCGACAGAACTAGTTGCCCCAGAGATGAAAACATCAAAATGCGGCGTAGCCATATTCATTTTCCTCATTTCCTATTTCTTTGAAGCATAGTTTAAGGATACCATTGGACAAGCCTGAAATCATCCCCAATGGTTTGAGCTGCTGGGTGAAATGCGGGAATTTTGCGTGGCTCCGTGCTGCGAGCTTGCTGGGGATTCTGGTCTCTTTCGCATGAGACTGCCATCGGTTCCAATCCGCGCCTTGCCTGTGCCATCCGCACCCTCCACTCACTCCTTACCGCGTTTCTGAAATAATCCGGTGACAAGCAATCGGATGTCGCCGTTTTTTTTAGGATGCCTTTTTCTGTCTAACGCCCGGCATCAGCGGTGGGGGCCGGCCCTCGGGCGTTGCTTTGTCTTTCTAGAGCCTGAGCCGGCCCTCGTCCGCTGCATACGCTTGTTAGATGCCTCCATGGGCAGTCTGTCCCTGGGCTCGGGCTCGACATCTGGAACCTGGGCCAAGGCAGCAAGGAACTTCTCGCGAGTCCCGCGTCGAGCGCGCGCATCCAGGTAGTCGGCCGTCATGATGGCAGACATCTTCTCGGCCAGGGCGGCCGCGATGAGCTGATTGATGGAAATCCCTTCACGCGCGGCGAGCTCACGAACGCGCTGATGCAGAGACTCCGGCAACCTGATACTCAGTGCACTCATTGTCCTCCCTCCATTTCCGCCAGAAATTCTCCAGGAGTCTGGACTCGAATCCCGAATCGTTCTAAGCCGTCGAAGTCTCGCACATTGTATGTCACGATGGACTCGCACTCGCCGGCAACAGCCACTTCAAGTATGAGATCGTCGCCCGGGTCTCGCAGCACGGGACGCCACAAATAATGGATCTCCTGGCGAATGGCACTGGCGCAAAGGTAGTCCAGGATCGCATCCAACTGTCGGTGGCTAAGCTTGGGGACCATTCCTGGTCGTTTTAGGGCCGATTCGTATTCGAAAAGCAAGCCAACGGACAGGCAGTGCTCGAAGGCCCCGCTGCCCGCCAACGTGAGCACGCAGAAAGCTGCTCCCCGGCGCGACCGGAGACCGGCGTCAAGAACATTGGTATCGAGAACGACTCGCCGCTTCACGGTGGTATGATATGTGATACCACATATTCGGACAAGCACGAATTCAGGCGTCAACAAGTTTTATTACCAATGCTCAAGACATTTGCTCCGTCAGTTGCCACCCGTCTCCAGATCGTGGCCGTTGATTCTGAACGCTTTTTCATCCGGCGTTCATCTGCCTTTAATCTTCGCGTGCAAGACTCCAGAAGCCTTCGACAAAGAGAGTGTTTTTGGCCGGAGTTGACGTAGTTCTAAAAACCTTCTTGCGAGGAGCGACTCAAATGAAATACATATGGGGCTTGGGGCTTGTTTGTTTTCTGATTGCTGCAGCAGCCTTTTCGGCGCAGGTCGTGACCATTGATTTCAACAAAGACAAAGCCGGTCAACCGCCCAGTGGGTTTTCCACGGTGCTTACCGGCAAGGGCTTGCCAGGGAAATGGGTGGTCATAAACGATGAGGCATCCCCCGATCGCGGGAACGTCCTGGCCCAGACTGATGCTGATCGAACAGACTATCGCTTCCCTGTTTGTGTCTACGACGGGTTGACCGCAAAGGACGTGGACGTGAGTGTGAAGTTCAAACCGGTTTCAGGACGGGGGGATCAGGGCATAGGTGTTAAGTTAAGAATTCTGTCGGCAGTTTCTCCTCCACCCTCTGCCCCGTGTTTCCTCCGAGCATCTCCAACGTGGTTTGACGTGACCGC
>Ga0315280_10008663_pt1 | contig 13278 bp, 12 predicted proteins | sample YL17G06_40_MG_FD_203697 | JGI IMG/M metagenome (GOLD analysis project Ga0315280, IMG submission 203697) | Sediment microbial communities from Yellowstone Lake, YNP, Wyoming, USA - YL17G06_40 | ecosystem: Environmental > Aquatic > Freshwater > Lake > Sediment | place: USA: Wyoming | collected...
GCTCGCTCGGCGGCCAGCGCCTCCTGCTCCTCTGCCAGCCGGCGCAGCTCCTCCTCCAGTTGTCCTCGCCGGGCCTGGACCCGCCCCGCGACCTCGGCGGCCTCGGCCTCCACCCGGCGCAGGTCGCCCAGCCGAGCCTCGACGCCGGACCGCCGGTCCCGCAGCGGCCGGAGGCTGGCCCGGGCCGCGGCCAGCGCGGCGCCAGCCGTGGCCGCCGCCTCCTGCGCCGAGCGCCCCTGGGCCTGGAGCGTCCGGCGGCGGGCGAGCCGCTGAGCCGCGCCCGCGTCTTCGGCAGCCAGCCGCTCGGCCAGCGAGCCGAGCCGGGCTTCCAGCACGGCCAGGGCTTCGCGCCCGTCCGCCACCGCAGTGGCTTCGCCGTCGCGCGTGGCCTCCAGGTCCGCGAGGTCGCGGGCGGTCTCCTCGATCCGCGCGGCCAGCCCCCGCTGGCGCTCCCGGGTGGCGGCCAGCCCCTGGCGGAAGCCCTCACGCGCCTGCCCGAGCTCGGCTGCCCGCCGCCGGAGGTCGTCCACCTCCGAGCGCAGCGCCGTCCGCGAGCGGGCGAGGTCGGCGGCCTGGGCCTCCAGCTCCGCCAGATCCCGCCGGGCCGCGGCGACCGCGGCGCCGGCGGACGCCGCCTCCTGGGCGAAGCGGGCCGTCCGGGCCTGAAGCTCGCGCCAGAGGTGGCTGTACCAGTCGACGAGCAGGCCGTCGAGCTCGGCGCGGAGGGCGAGCGCCTGTCGGGCGCGCGCGGCCTGGCGAGCCAGAGTCGGCAGGCGGGGCGCGATCTCGGCGGCGATGTCCGCCGCGCGGACGAGGTTCTGCTCGGTCTGGGCGAGCCTCTCTCGGGACTCGGCCAGGCGCGCCTGGTGGTGGCTGATGGCGGCGGCCTCCTCGAAGAGCGTTCGGCGCTCCTCCGGTCGGAGGCTCAGCGCCGTGTCGACGAGTCCCTGACCGACGACGACGTGGCCGTTGGCGCTCAGGCCGGCCCGGGAGAGAAGGTCGCTCACGTCGCGCAGCCGGGCGCGCTCCCCGTTGACGAGGTACTCGTTCTCGCCCGAGCGGTAAGCCCGGCGGGCGATGCTCACCTCGGCAAAGGGAAGGGCAAGGCGGCCCGTGGAGTTGTCGAGGGTGACGACGACCTCGGACATGCCGGCGGGCGGTCGCCGCGGACCGCCGGCGAAAATGACGTCTTCCGTCCGCCGGCTGCGCAGGGCCCGCAGGCTCTGCTCGCCGAGCACCCAGCGGACCGCCTCGGCCAGGTTCGACTTGCCGGAGCCGTTGGGGCCGACGATGGCGGTAATGCCCGGCTCCAGCTCGAAGACGGTCCGGGAGGCGAAGGTCTTGAAGCCCTGGAGCGAGAGGCGTCTCAACATGGAGCGACAGTCCGCTAGCCCTCTTCTTTCTTGCTGGCTTCATCCTGGGCGATGCCCTCGCGCAGCCGGTCGAGGGCCGCCCGGCTGAGGCGGGAGACGTGCATCTGGGAGATGTTCAGGAGCCTGCCGATCTGCGCCTGGGAGAGGTCTTCGACGAACAGGAGGTAGAGGATGGCCCGCTGCCGGGGGGTGAGCCCCTGGAACGCTCGCTCGAGGATCAGCCGGTCCTCGAAGCGCCGCATCTCCTCGTTCTCCCGGTTGGCCTCGTCCGTGAGCGTGGGCGGCGCGTCGTCCGGCCCGGCGCGGTCGAGCGAGACCGGCGCGGCCAGGTGGTCGCCCTGGGCGGCCTCGACCTGCTGCGGGTCGACGCCGAGCGCCCGGGCGGTCTCCTCGACGGTGGGCCGGCGGCCCAACTGCTGGGTGAGCTGCTCGGTCGACCGGACGACCGAGGCGCGCAGCTCCTGGAGGTGGCGGGGGATTCTGATGATGCTGCCCTTGTCGCGGAGGTAGCGGCGCATCTCGCCGTCGATGGTCGGGATGGCGTAGGTGAGGAATTTCGTGCCGCGCTCCGGCTCGAAGCGGTCGATGGCTTTGATCAGCCCGATGTAGCCGACCTGGATGAGGTCGTCCAGTTGCTCGCCGCGTCCGGCCAGCCGGCGGGCGAGCCGGCTGACCAGGTCGAGGTGGAGCACGATCAGCTGCTCGCGCAGCGACGCATCGCGGCTCGCCGCGTACGCCCGGAGGAGCTCGTCAGCTCCCCGGGCCGGCGGTTGCACGCCGCCTTCCGCTCGGTGGTCGTCCGGTGGATGGGTCAAGCTCGGCCTTTCTAGAAGCAAGCTGGCAAGAGGGCTTCGCCAGCGGCGCCCCTCCAGGCAGGGGTAGCAGTTACGTAAAGCACCGCCGTCGACGGCGATAGCCCGGCGTGGGCCAGGACCGGATCTGGCGGGAATCAGCCTGGCGGCAGACGTCCCTGTCGCTTGGCCACCTCGAGCCTGGCCCAGAGCTCTCGCTGAGCCTCCTCGCCAGCCTGACGAGCCTCGGCCAGCGCCAGCCGGTACCGCGCCTGCGCTGCCTCCAGCGCGCGCTGCGCCAGCCGGCGGGCTTCCTCGACCCGCGGGCCCAGCCCGTCGATCTCGGCCAGGCGCGCCGCCAGCTCGCGCAGGCGCGTCCGAGGCTCTGGCAGCAGGGCGATCACGGCCGCCCCGCCGACCACGGCGCCGACGGCCAGCCCCAGCAAGAATCTCACCCTCATTGCTTCACCTCTGGACGCCGTCGGTCGAGTGCCAGGACGCGGAGGAACCTCCGGGCGGCGACGGTGAGGCTGATCGCCCGGATGGCTGGCTTGGCCACCGCCGTCCCCAGGAAGTCCGTCGTGCCCTCCACGGTGGTCAGGGCCTGTCTGGCCGTGCCCGCCAGCGTCGGCAGCTCCCGTCGCACGTACCGGACGAGCCGCCAGACCTGGATGGCGATGAAGACCAGGATCGAGATCAGGACGATGTTGAGGATGGTCAGTATGATGATGGCGAGATCACGGATAACCGCCACGGTTTCTGCCAACGGCGGTACCCCCCTTTCGGGAGGCTGCCTGCTCGGCGCTCCCAAGAACCGAATTCTATCATACTCCCAGGCGCCTCGCAATCAAGAGAAGCATCCAGGCGCCCAGGGCCGCCTCCAGCAGGTGCAGGTCCCCGACCAGCAGCCCCGGCGACCGCATCTGGTCGCCGATGAGCTGCCCGAGGAACGCGCCAGCCAGCCCGGTCGGCAGCAGGTAGACGAGCCTCCGCAGTGGCCGCCCGAAGATCAGCCCGAAGAGCACCGCCGAGAACGCGGCCACCAGCGCCTCCAGGACGAGCACCGGCGAGTACTCGAAGGCAGTCACAGTGAGGGACGATTCACAGGACGAACAGGATGAACGGGATGGGCAGGATGGGTAGCGTGGTGAGCATGACGGTAGGGCCGCAACCACGCGGCCGGCTCACACGTGAGAGGGGAGTAGCCACTCATCTGCCGTGCTTTCGAACCCATCCTGTGTATCCCGCCTATCCTGTCCATCCTGTGAATCCGGTCCTATGCTATTCTCTCGATCCACCGGGCCGGCTGCCGGATCTCGTCGAGCGCCGGCAGGTGCCAGGGTGAGGTCCAGGCCCGGTTCGCGTAGCTTATGCCCCGCTGGCGGACCACCTCGTCGACGAAGCGCTCGCCCAGGGCGTACTGCTCCAGCTTCACATCCAGCCCGGTGAGCTTGGCGAAGATGCGCTCCCCGAGGCTCTTGTGGCGGAGCCGGTCCTCGAAGCGGGCCTTCATCGTCGGGTAGCTGACCAGCAGCGACTGCCCCACCTGGTCCATGACGTGGTTCGAGTAGCCCTCGAGGAGACACATCAGGGCCTGGAGCTGCCGAAAGATCTCCCGCTGCCGGCCGTTCATCACCAGCTCCAGGGCGTGGCCGCTTCGGAAGAGGTTGGAGCCGACTCGCTCGGCGAGGTCCATCAGCCCGCCCCGCCGCCGCCGCAGGCCGACGATGTCCTCGGTCAGGCTGTCGAAGTACCTGCCGAGGAGCCCGTTCATGTGGTCGCGCAGCCAGCGATGGCCCTCGAACTCGTAGGCGTGGGTCGTCTCGTGGAGGGCGATCCAGAGCCGGAACTCGCGCGGGTCGAGGCTCAGCCGCTCCTGCAGCCGGGCGATGTTGGGCTCGACGAAGTAGAGCCGCCCGTTGGTGATGGGCTCGCGGCCCAGGAGGGCCAGGTCGTACTGGCCCAGCACGCGCCGGGAGAGGAAGCCCACCAGCAGCCCCAGCTCGCCGCTCAGCACTAGCTGGTTCAGGCTCCCCAGCAGGTAGCTGCCGACGGTGCCGTCGCCCAGAGCCTCGCGGTTGATGCGCTCTAGGGGCTCGAAGAGGAGCCGGAAGTTGGCGAGGTTAGCCTCGACCCACTCCTTCCGATCGAAGACGTAGGTGGAGTTCTGCCGCTCCGGAAGCCACTGGCCGACGTAGTCGCCGATGACCTTCTCGCTCTGCCGGACCATCGACTGGTAGCGGTGGGTCAGCTCCGCCTTGCTCGGCCAGAGCACCAGGTCGACTTCGCCCTCCCGGTCGCTCACGTTCAGCGCGGCGTCGTGGACGCGCTGCCAGTCGATCAGGCTCGGCGGGGCGCCGCCGTAGCGGCGACTGGCCACCCAGAGGACGCCAGCCAGCGCGCCCAGAAACAGACCCTTTCCCAAGGCGCCGCGGTAAAACGCACCCGTTAACATCCGCTTGCCCACTCGCTATCTAGTCGTCCAGGCATCTGTAAGACCGCGTCAACGCAATACCCGGGCATCACCCACCCTTCGCGTGATGCGCTGCTCGTCCAGGTGCTCCATGATACCCAGGGAGTATTTCCGGCTGGTGTTGAAGAGGTCGCGCACCTCGGCGACGGTGATGCTGCCGCTGGCCCGGATGCGCTCGACGATCTTCGCGACCATCTCGTCGTAGGCGTCGGGCAGGTAGGCGATGCTCTCGCCCACCCGGACGATCTGCCGCTGCTCGACCAGGGCGCCCAGCAGCTCGGCGTCGAGGGCCAGCTCCTGCGCGAGGTCGGTCAGGGAGGGCGGCGAGAAGCGGTCGCGGGCCAGCGCCTCCAGCAGCCGCTCGGCTTCCCGCTGCTGCGCCGGATCGAACGCGGGCCGGTGCTCCGGCAGCCGAACGCTCGATTCGCTCTGGACGAGGCGGCCGGCGGCTTCGAGGCGCTCCAGCAACTGGTTGAACAGACGCGCCGCCAGGCCCACCCGGCTCTTCAGCTCCTCCTTGGGCATCCCGGAGCGCAGCGGGTACTGCTGGTGATAGGCAGATAGGGTGCCCAGCAGGCGGCCCGTGAGCCGCTCCCAGCTCGCGCCGGTGGCGTAGTGCTCGTTGACCTGGACCAGCCGCGACTCCGCGAGCAGCGCCTGGACCGTCGCCCGAACCTGGTCGGCCGGGAGGCCGCTGCGCTGGACGATGGCCGGCAGGTCGGCCAGCTCCCTCTGGTCGACGGCCCGGAGGACGAGCTCCTCGGGCGAGCCGCGCTGAAGCAACTGGAGGGCCTCGGCGACGTCGGCCTGCCGGCGACGGTGGCGCCTGGCGTGGGGCTCGACCACCTCGCCGCCGCCGATGGTCTCGTTCGGCGTCCGGAGGACGAACAGGTCCCCCTTGGCCAGGGCCACGGGCTCCCCGAGCCGGAGCTGGGCCCAGCCCGTCTCGCCCGGCTGGAGCTGGTCGCCCTCGAGGAGCGAGACCCGGGCGACGGCCTCGGCCGAGCCGGCGTGGAAGGTGACCGTGGCGTTGTGCGGTAGCGGCTTGGCGGCCGGGAGGAGCCGGAGGCTGACGTCGAGGGCGAGCGTCGGCCGGAGCCAGCCCGGGACGGTCACGACCTGGCCGCGCCGGAGGTCGTCGGTGGAGAGGCCCGCCAGATTGGCCGCCACCCGGTTGCCGGGCTGGGCCACCTCGACCTTGTGCTTGTGCATCTGGAGGCCCCGGGCCCGGGCCTTCAGCCCGCCCGGCTGGACCTCGAGCTCCTGGCCCGCCTGCAGCCGCCCCCCGATCAGCGTGCCCGTGACGACCGTGCCGAAGCCGGCTATGGTGAAGACCCGGTCGATGGGCAGCCGGGGCCGGCCCAGGTCCTCTCGCGGCGGCGTGTTGTCCAGAGCCCGGTCGAGGGTCGCGAGGAGGTCGGCGAGCCCTTCGCCGGTTACTGCGGAGACGACGACGACCGGGGCGCCGGAGAGGGTCGAGCGCTGCAGGCGCGCCGAGACGTCCTCCACCACCAGCTCGAGCCAGTCGGCGTCGACGAGGTCGCGCTTGGTCAGGGCGACGACGGCGCGCTTGACCCGGAGCAGCTCGAGGATGGCGAGGTGCTCCTCGGTCTGGGGCATGATGCCCTCGTCGGCGGCGATGACGAGGAGTGCGACGTCGATGCCGCCGACGCCGGCGAGCATGTTCTTGATGAAGCGCTCGTGGCCGGGGACGTCGACGATGCTGACCTCCCGGCCGCTGGGGAGCTCAAGCCAGGCGAAGCCGAGGTCGATGGTCATGCCCCGGTCCTTCTCCTCCTGGAGCCGGTCGGGGTCGATGCCCGTCAGCGCCTTGACGAGGGTGGACTTACCGTGGTCGACGTGGCCGGCGGTGCCGACGACGTACAAGAGCTCCTCCCGAGGGCCGCGCTTTGGACGCAAAGCGTCCGGGCCGGTGCGCCTGGATAAAGTCTAACACGCGGTCCCCGGCCCAGCAAGGAAAGGCGGGGGCTTGCCGACGAGCGCGACGCCGGCGTCTTCAGCCAGCAACGTGGGCGGCGCGACCGCGCCGAGGGTGATCCGGGCGGCCGCTATGCGTGCGAGGTTTTCGCTCAAGACGACCGAGGCCCGGACGCCAACCACCGCGATGTACATCTCGTCGCGGGGGATGAAGCGCAGGTAGTGGGCGCCGGAGCGCGGCCTCGGGGCCGGCAGGTGGACCGAGACCAGCATCTCCCCTGGGGGCGAGGACGTTGCGGCCCGGCCCGGCGCTGAACCGCTCGACCGGCACCGTGCGTGCGCCGCTCGGCCCGACGATCGCGCAGGTGGCTCCCAGGACGATGAGCGTGTGGATGGAGTCGGCGCTCGGCGAGGAGTTGCAGAGGTCCGGCCGAGGGTCGCCCGCCCCTGGATGCCCGTGCCGCCGATGATCCTGTCCGAGCGCCCAGGGGTCAGGCCGAGGACTGCTCCTGCCCCGGAAGTGCCACAAGTGTGACAGACAGTGGAAGGATCGACCCAGAGCGGCTGCATTTACCGCCCGTTTACTTTTCTACACCCAACCGTTCACCCGCGGCCCCTAGGCTATTCACGCCGCGGCTGTGCCGTCAAGGCCTTCGACGGCCGCATAGTGTTGTGCGCCGCAGGTAGTCCCTGGTCGCGATTGCGGGGTGGAGACCCTGCTTATGCGACTCATCTCCGGTGAGTCGATCCGCAGTGAGCCACAGATCCACAGAGTCACAGGGAGGGACAGGCGCAATGACACTACTACCCCCGCGGCCGGGTCGCCGAGTGGCCCGCGCTATCCTGGGTCTGACTCTCGTCGCCGCCCTGCTCTTGCCGACCCTCGCCGCCTGCAGCGCCGGTGGGGACGACACCTACAAGATCGGGGCGCTCTTTGCCGTCACCGGCTTCAACTCCCCCCTCGGCACGCCCGAGAAAGAGACCGCGCTGATGCTCGAGGAGCAGATCAACGCCAAGGGCGGCATCAACGGCAAGAAGATCAAGGTCATCGTCTACGACACCGAGAGCGACGAGACCAAGGCCGTCACGCTCGCCAAGCAGCTCATCGAGAAGGACAACATCCTGGCCATCGTCGGCCCGAGCTCGACGGGCGAGAGCCTGGCCATTGTGGACACCGTCGAGCGGGCGCAGGTGCCCCTCATCTCCGCCGCCGCCAGCGCGCAGATCGTCCAGCCGGTCAAGAAGTGGGTCTTCAAGACCCCCCAGAGCGACGCGCTGGCCGTCACCGAGCTGTTCGACTACTTCAAGGCCAAGCAGATCGGCCGCATCGCCATCCTGACCTCCAGCGGAGGCTTCGGCGTGACCGGCAAGCAGGCCATCGAGAAGGCCGCGCCGGAAGCCGGCATCAAGATCGTCGCCGCCGAGACCTTCGGCGACAAAGACACCGACATGACCGTGCAGCTCACGAAGATCAAGGGCGCCGACGCTCAGGCAGTCCTCGTCTGGGGCACTAACCCGGCGCCGGCCATTATCGCCAGGAACATGAAGCAGCTTGGCATGACGATCCCGCTCTTCCAGAGCCACGGCATCGCCAACCAGAAGTTCATCGAGCTGGCCGGCGACGCCGCCAACGGCGTGATCTTCCCGGCCGGCCGGCTGCTCATCGCGGACCGGCTGCCGGACTCGGACCCGCAGAAGGCGGTGCTCGTGAGCTACGCCAAGGACTTCCAGGCGAAGTACGGCAAGACGGCCGACACCTTCGGCGGCCACGCCTACGATGCGCTGGTGATGCTCGTGAGTGCGATAGAGAAGGTCGGCCCGGACAGGGCGAAGATCCGGGACGAACTCGAGAACACCAGAGGCTTCGTCGGCACCGGCGGCGTCTTCAACATGTCGAAGGAGGACCACAACGGTCTGGGCAAGGGTGCCTTCGCCATGATCAAGATCGTCGACGGCAAGTGGGAGCTGGAGAAGCCGTAGGTTCGACCCCACCCCCGGCCCCGCCCCTGCCAGGGGCGGGGAGAGAGGGGCCCAAGACCCCTTGGGGGAGGGGCGGGGCCAACGCAGGGCCTCGCCAGAGGCAATCGGATTATGGCTATCGGGCAGTTGGTCCAGTACGTCGTCTCGGGGGTCACGATTGGCAGCGTCTACGCCATCGTGGCCCTGGGCTTCACCATCATTTTCAACGTCACCGGAATCATCAACTTCGCCCAGGGCGAGTTCGTCATGCTCGGCGGGATGCTCAGTTGGTGGCTCATCGCCTGCTTCCGATTGCCCGCCCCGCTGGCCTTCGTCCTGGCGATCCTCCTCACGGCGGCCGTCGGCGCCCTCCTCGAGCGCGTGGCCATCCGACCCGCCCGCAGCGCGCCGGCGCTGTCGCTCATCATCCTCACCGTCGGGGCGTCCATCGTCCTCCGGGGGCTGGCAAGCTGGGCCTGGGGGAAGGACGCCGTGCCGTTGCCGCCCTTCTCCGGCGAGAAGCCCGTCGCGTTTCTCGGCGCGGCGGTGACCCCGCAGAGCTTCTGGGTCCTGGGCATCACCCTGGGCCTGATGCTCGCGCTGCACCTCCTCCTCTCCTCGACGATGCTGGGCAAGGCGCTGAAGGCCTGCTCGATCAACCGCCGGGCGGCCGGCCTGGTCGGGGTTGACCCGCAGCGGATGTCCACGCTGAGCTTCGCGCTGAGCGCGGCCCTCGGCGCCGTCGGCGGCATCATCATCGCGCCGGTGACGATGGCCTCCTACGACGCCGGGGTGATGCTCGGGCTCAAGGGCTTTACCGCGGCGGCCGTCGGCGGGCTGGGCTCGCAGCCCGGTGCGGTCGTCGGCGGACTGGCGCTCGGGGTTCTGGAATCGCTGGGCGCGGCGGTGAGGTCCGAGTACAAGGACGCCATCGCCCTGGCGCTCCTCTTCGTCGTGCTGTTCCTCCGTCGGGGGCGGATCGCCGCGGAGGGGCGGTGATGCTGGGGGTGGTGCGGCGCAACGGATTGCGAGCGTACAACCGCAGCCGCCGGCGATTCCCCGCGACAGGGCGCTGGCCGCTGGCGCTCGGGATCGCGTTGCTGCTGGCGCTGCCCCTGGCGGGCACCTACTACACCAGCCTGGCCATCGTCATCGGCATCCACACCATGGTCGCGGTCGGGTTGTGCCTGTTGATGGGCTACGCGGGGCAGGTCTCGCTCGGCCACGCCGCCTTCTACGGGCTCGGCGCCTTCACGTCGGGCATCCTCACCGTCCGGTTTGGCGTGTCCCCCTGGCTCGCGCTGCTCGCGGGGGCGGTGGGCTGCGCGGCCATCGCCTACGCCACCGGCTACCCCATCTTCAGCCTGCGCGGGCCCTACCTGGCGCTGGCGACGCTCGCCTTCGGCATCATCGTCTACGTGCTCTTCGTCGAGGTCAAGGAGCTGACCGGCGGTCCCCAGGGACTGCCGGGCATCCCGCCGCTGGCCGTCGCCGGGTTTGCCTTCGACAGCGACCTCAAGGTGTACTACCTGGTCTGGGCGGCGTGCCTGGCCGTCCTCGGCTTCTCGCACAACCTGGTCCGGAGCCGGCCCGGCCGGGCGCTCCGGGCGGTGCACGGCAACGAGGAGGCGGCTCGGTCGCTGGGCATCGACGTGGACGCCTACAAGGTCAAGGTCTTCGTCCTGAGCGCGGTCTACGCCTCGCTCGCCGGGAGCCTCTACGCCCACTACGTCACCTTCGTCAGCCCGCAGCCTTTCGGGTTCATGTTCTCGGTCAAGCTGCTGACGATGGTGGCCGTCGGCGGGCTCGCGAGCGTCTGGGGCGGCATCTTCGGCGCGACGACGGTGACTCTCCTGAGCGCGTTCCTCGGGTCGTTCAGCGACCTGGACGTCGTGGTGTTCGGCCTGATCCTCATCGCGATCATGGTCTACATGCCCCAGGGCGTGACGCGCTGGCTGCTCGACGTGCGAGACCGTCGGGGATGGACGAGGAACCACAGATGAACACAGATACACACAGATGCCACGGCGAGCCCATCAGTGTTCATCTGTGTCCATCTGTGGTTCCCTGTCTCGAGGTCGTCGGGCTCTCGAAGCAGTTCGGCGGCATCACGGCCCTGAAGGACGTCAGCTTCGCCGCAGAGGACGGCCGGGTCACCGCCATAATCGGGCCCAACGGCGCCGGGAAGACGACGCTCTTCAACCTCGCCGCGGGCGTCTACCCGCCGTCGAGCGGCGAGGTCCGGCTGCGGGGGCACTCGCTGGCGGGGCTGCCGGCGCACGCGCGGGCCAGGCTGGGCATCGCCCGGACCTTCCAGAACGTGCTGCTGTTCGGCCAGATGACAGCCCTGGAGAACGTGATGGTCGGCCGGCACGGCCGGAGCCGGGCCGGCTTCATCGCCTCGGCGCTCCGGCTGCCGTCGGCCCGGCGAGAGGAAGAGGAGATCCACCTCCAGGCGGTCCGGTACCTGAACCTGGTCGGGCTGGGGTCGCGGGCGGACGCGCTCGCCGCGGCGCTCCCGTTCGGGCAGCAGCGCCTGCTCGCCATCGCCCGGGCCCTGGCGACGGAGCCGACGGTGCTCCTGCTCGACGAGCCCGGCGCCGGGCTCAACGCCTTCGAGACGGCGGCCCTCGGGGAGCTCATCGTCCGGGTGGCGGGGATGGGCATCGCCGTCCTGCTCGTCGAGCACGACATGAACCTGGTGATGCGGGTGGCCGAGAAGGTCATCGTGCTGGACTACGGCGAGAAGATAGCCGAGGGTCCGGCGGCCGAGGTTCAGAAGGACCCCCGGGTGATCGCCGCGTACCTGGGAGAGGAGGAGGTACCGTGAGCCTGTCCGTTCGCGGCCTCTCCGTCCACTACGGGCGCGTCCAGGCGCTCCGGGAGGTGAGCCTCGGCGTCGAGGAGGGCGAGATCGTCACCATCGTCGGCGCGAACGGCGCGGGCAAGACGACGCTGCTGAACGCGATCGCCGGGGTCGTGCCGGCGAGCGCCGGAAGCATCACCTGGCGCGAGCGGCCACTGGCGGGACTGCCGGCCCACCGGATCGTCCGGGCCGGCGTGGGCTACGTCCCGGAGGGGCGCGAGACGTTCGGCAGCCTGAGCGTGCTGGACAACCTGCTCCTGGGCGCGTATATTCACTCGGACGGGGGCAGCGGCGCCGGGGGTGGCCTCGGCGCGTGGTGGAGCCTGCTGGGGCCGGCCGCCGCCTTCGCGCGCCGGCCGGCCGTGGCCGGCAGCCTGAAGCGGGTCTTCGACCTCTTCCCCCGGCTGGCGGAGCGGCAGGGGCAGCGAGCGGGAAGCCTGAGCGGCGGCGAGCAGCAGATGCTCGCCATCGGCCGGGCGCTGATGTCCGCGCCGCGCATCCTGCTCCTGGACGAGCCTTCCATCGGCCTGGCGCCGACCGTCGTCCGGGAGGTGCTGCGGCTGCTGCCCCGGCTCCGGGACGAGGGGCTGACGATCCTGCTGGTCGAGCAGGATGCCGTGGCGGCGCTCCGGATCGCCGACCGGGGGTACGTGCTGGAGCGCGGGGAGTTCGTGCTGGAAGGCTCGGCCGCGCAACTGCTGGCGACGGACCGGGTGCGCCACGCCTACCTCGGCCGCGCGGCCGAGCGCCCGTGGCGAGGGCAAGGATGACGAGGACATCACCGCGGAGACGCAGAGGACGCAGAGGTGACGAGAGAGCTAGCTAGATTCACCCCTGCGGTCTCCGCGATGTCTGCGTCTCTGCGGTGTTCGTAGGCACTTCTAGCCAGAAGGCCTGTTGGGTAATGCGAAAACTGCTGTCCGGCAACGAGGCGATTGCCCTGGGGGCCTACCAGGCGGGCGTGGCCGTCGCGGCCGCCTACCCGGGCACGCCGTCCACGGAGATACTCGAGAGCGTGGCGGCCTACGAGGGCGTCTACGCCGAGTGGGCGCCCAACGAGAAGGTGGCCATGGAGGTGGCGACGGGCGCGGCCTACGCGGGCGCCCGAGCGATGGTCTCCATGAAGCACGTCGGCCTCAACGTCGCCGCCGACCCCTTCTTCGCCGTCGCCGTGACGGGCGTCCGAGGCGGACTGGTGGTGGTCAGCGCCGACGACCCCTCGATGCACAGCTCTCAGAACGAGCAGGACAACCGCAACTACGCCAGGTTCGCCAAGGTCCCGCTCCTCGAGCCGGCCGACAGCCAGGAGGCCTACGAGCTGACGCGCCTGGCCTTCGGGCTGAGCGAGGAGTTCGATACTCCGGTCCTCCTCCGGACGACCACGCGCGTCTCCCACTCCAAGACGGTCGTCGAGTACGAGGAGGCCCGGGACGAGAGACCGCTGCCGCCCCGGTTCGTGCGGGACCCGGAGAAGCTGGTGATGATCCCTGCCTACGCCCGGCGCCGCCGTCCGCTGATGGAGGAGCGCCTGGCCCGGCTCGCCTCCTACGCCGAGACCTTCCCGCACAACCGGCTCGTCCCCGGCGACCGCCGGCTGGGCATCATCTCCAGCGGCGCCGCCTACCAGTACGCGCGGGAGGTCTTCCCCGAGGCGACGTTCCTCAAGCTGGCGCTGAGCCACCCGCTGCCGGTCGGGCTCGTCCGAAGCCTGGCCGAGCGGGTCGAGCGAGTGCTGGTGGTCGAGGAGCTTGACCCCTTCCTCGAAGACGCGGTCCAGGCGCTGGGCATCACGGCCGAGGGGAAGCGCTACTTCCCGAGCATCGGCGAGCTGAGCCTGGAGGCCGTCGAGGCGGGAGCGAGGAAGGCGGGTGTGCCGGG
>Ga0315280_10008664_pt1 | contig 13276 bp, 10 predicted proteins | sample YL17G06_40_MG_FD_203697 | JGI IMG/M metagenome (GOLD analysis project Ga0315280, IMG submission 203697) | Sediment microbial communities from Yellowstone Lake, YNP, Wyoming, USA - YL17G06_40 | ecosystem: Environmental > Aquatic > Freshwater > Lake > Sediment | place: USA: Wyoming | collected...
AGTGTCCCAGGAAGATGATAATCTTATAGTAATTACGCCTCTGGAAGACACCCCCGCTTTCCGTGCGGGCATCCTCGCCGGCGACCAGATTCTCGAGATTGACGGTGAACCGATAGATACTTTATCGCTCCAGGATTGCATTCAGAAGGTTCGGGGACAGCCCGGTACGCAAATTACTTTTACTGTGCTTCATAAAGGCAAAGAGACCCCGGGAAAAATCACACTTATCCGGGAAATCATCAAGATAAAATCTATTAAACAGGCCAAGATAATCGACGAGAGCCATAAAATTGCCTATCTTCGTATTACTTCGTTTCAGGAGGACACATTCAGCACCTTTACCGAGGCTATGCAACAACTGCAGAATGACGGTTTGAAATCATTGATTATCGATTTGCGATTTAATGGCGGCGGATTATTGGATGAAGCGGTAGAAATAGCCAATCGTTTTATCCGTGAGGGCACGATTGTCTCCACTAAAGGACGCGACCCCGATGCTAACAGCGTAATCAAAGCCGATCCGAAAAAAGCCATTTTTGTCGATTTGCCCATTGTGGTTTTGGTCAACGGCGGCACAGCCAGCGCTTCAGAAATACTGGCGGGTTGTCTTCAGGACTATAGCCGGGGAATTCTCGTTGGGTCACGCACTTACGGCAAGGGTTCGGTGCAGGCGGTTTTCCCGGTCGCCGAAGATAAATCATCCGTAAAATTAACCATCGCCAAATACTATACCCCCTCCGGCAAATGCATCCACCGCGAAAAAGGTAAAAAGGATTACGGTCTGGAACCTGATGTGGCGATTCCGATGACGTCCGAACAAGAAGCGGAATTATTCAAGGCGCGCCAGGAAGAGGAAATTATCAACCCGGACCCCAATCAACCACCCAAACCCACGCCCTTTATGGATATCCAGTTAAAGAAGGCGGTAGAAATCCTGAGTAAAAAGTAACATATTTAAACTCGTAAAAACATATCTCATGCGCGAATTTATTTGTTTAGGTATAGAAACTTCTTGTGATGAAACCGCGGCCAGTATTGTTAAAAACGGCCGGGTTATCCTTTCGAATATCGTACTTTCCCAGATAGACCTCCATAAAGTTTACGGCGGTGTGGTCCCGGAAATCGCTTGCCGGGCGCATATCGAAACAATCCTGCCCTTGGTTGACCAGTGCCTTAAACAGGCTAAGATTAAACTCGCCCGTTTGGATGCCATAGCCGTTAGCCACAAACCGGGCCTGATCGGTGCGCTCCTGGTCGGCCTGGCCGTAGCTAAATCATTGAGCTTAGCCTTGGATAAACCATTGATAGGCATTAATCATATCGAGGCGCATCTTTACGCGGTCCAGTTTGAATATCCCAAAATCATTTATCCGGCTATCGGACTGGTGGCTTCAGGTGGGCATACGAGTTTGTATCTGGTTAAATCGTCTTGGAGCTACCGACGTTTGGGCGCCACGACTGATGATGCGGCCGGCGAGGCATTTGACAAGGTATCCTATATTTTAGGATTGGGTTATCCGGGCGGCCCGCTCATAGAAAAACAGGCCTTAAAGGGCAATCCGGCCGGGGTAAAATTTCCCCGGGTATACTTAGATAATAAATCATACGACTTCAGTTTCAGCGGCTTGAAAACCGCTGTTTTATATTACGCCAAGGGACAGAACGCTTCCAAACACAGCCCGTTAAAAGCCAATATTTCCGTGCCGGATGTCGCGGCCAGTTTTCAGGAAGCCGTAGTGGATACGCTGGTGAAAAAGATTATGTTAGCCGCCCAGCGTAAGAAGGTGAAATCAATTATTATCGGCGGCGGTGTGACTTGCAATAAACGCTTGCGGATTAAATTACAAGAGCGGATTAAGGATAGCGATTTGAATCTTTATCTCCCGCGTCCGGCGTTTTGCACAGACAACGCGGCTATGGTCGCGGGCCTGGCTTATGAGAAATGGAAAAAGAGTAAAAGCGATTCATTGTTATTGGATGCGGAATCGACTTTGATAAGGGCGTAATTATGGACCAGACTAAAATACTGAATATTCTCCAGCAGATTCAAAAGGGCAAGCTTTCACCGCAAGCCGGCGTACGACGGCTTAAGATGCTGCCTTTTACCAAACTACCCAATGCCGTGATTGATACGCACCGGGCATTGAGATGCGGTTTCCCAGAAGTGATTTTCTGCGCGGGTAAGAGTTCCCGAGAATTAATCCAGATTGCCCGCGCACTCTTAAAAACCAATCATCGGCTCTTGGCGACCCGCGCTTCACCCGAAGCCTTCAAGGCGATTAAATCCGTGGTTAAGGATGCGGTTTATCATGCCAGAGCCCGAATTATTACGGTAACCAGAAATCAGCAATCAGCAATTAGAAATCAGAAATCGTCCAAGCAAGGTTTTATTTTAGTCATTACAGCCGGAACCTCGGATATTCCTGTAGCGGAAGAGGCGCGGATTACCGCGGAAACCATGGGCCATGAAGTCAAGACCCTCTATGATATCGGCATCGCCGGCCTGCATCGTCTCTTAGCCCATGTGGATTTGATTCAGCAGGCCCGGGTGATTATTGTGGTCGCGGGTATGGAAGGCGCGTTACCGGGGCTGGTCGGCGGGTTAGTCGATAAACCGGTTATCGCGGTTCCAACGAGCACGGGTTACGGCGCCAGCTTCCAGGGCCTGGCTGCCTTGTTGACCATGCTTAATTCCTGCGCCGCGGGTATCGGCGTTGTTAATATTGATAACGGATTTGGAGCGGGGTATCTGGCTTCATTAATTAATAGTCTGGCAGTTCCGCTTTTCCCGCCGAAGCGGGATCCCGGTTACGGGAAGCGGAATACTGCCAACTATAGTCGGCTGTCCATCGGCTGTTAGAACGTAGTGAGTTACAGCCGAGGGTACTCGGCAGTAAGTCGCTTTGCTCCAACTGCCGAAGTATAACGACTAAAGCTAACAGCCGTACTATAAGATTTAATTATGACCAAATACGTTATCGGTATAGATATCGGCGCTTCAGCCACCAAGGCTGTTTTAATTAACGAGCAATTGTCAATCAAGGCGCAATTTATTAGGAAAACCGGGTTTAATCTTATCGAATCGGCTCAGTCCGCCTGTGAAAACGTGCTACAATCAAGCCACTTGAGAGTAGGCGACATACACAAGGTCGTTACGACCGGTTACGGTCGCCATAACATTCCTTTTGCCCAGGCCAACATCACTGAAATCTCAGCCCACGCCCGCGGGGTTTATTTCTATTTTCCGCACGCGCTCACCGTGATTGATATCGGCGGACAGGACAATAAGATTATCAAAGTCAACGCGTCGGGTGCCGTATCCGGTTTCAAGATGAATCGCAAGTGCGCGGCGGGTACGGGTGCGTTCCTGGAAGAAATCGCCTATAAAATGGATGTGCCTTTAACCACACTCAACCAATTGGCCCAGCAATCCGCAGAGGAAATTGCCTTAGGCAGTTACTGCACGGTTTTTACCGCGACGGAAATCCTGACCAAGATAAGAAACGGCGCTAATAAAGAAGCGATTATCCGGGGTGTCTTCAGTTCGGTCGTGAAACGGATTATGGAAATGGACCCGCTGGAAGGTGCTGTGGTTTTAACCGGCGGTGTCATCGCTCATAATAATATTCTCCTGGAACTATTTCATAAAACCCTGCAAAAAGATGTCCTGGTACCGCCTTTGCCCCAATTGACCGGCGCCTTAGGCGCGGCCTTGCTTGCCTTATAATATCCCAAGGGCACATTAACTATTTTCACCCCGCTTAAATTAAACACGAAATTTCTACTCAAGAGAACAAAGCATTTTATAATTCTATTGGTTATAATTTATGAAACAAGCTAAGGTTTTTGTGCTCCGGACCGCGGGCACCAATTGTGATTATGAAACGGCTCATGCCTTTAAAAAGGTCGGGGCTGAAACAACCTCCATACACATCAATCAATGGCTTAAAAATAAAGCATTGATTCACGATTTCCATATTCTAGCCTTACCCGGTGGCTTTAGTTACGGGGATGATATCGCGGCCGGAGTTATCTTGGCGACTGAACTGAAATATCATCTGGTGGATGACATCATTAAATTCATTGATGATGGTAAGTTGGTATTAGGCATCTGCAATGGCTTTCAGGTGCTGATTAAAATGGGTTTATTACCCGGATTGGCTCTTCAAGCTCTGGTTAAGAAAAATCACGTTGAGCAACCGTGTATTAATCTTTCACAAGAAAGCACCTTGACGTGGAACGATTCGGGTCATTATGAAGACCGTTGGGTTTATTTGAAGAAGGTGTCTAAACGTTGCGTCTTTACTAAAAACTGGGATAGGCCGATAGTTTATCTGCCCATCGCGCACGCCGAAGGTAAGTTTATCCCGGAGAACAACCAGGTAATGAAACAACTCAAGGCCAATGACCAGATCGTTTTTCAATACGTGAATGAACAAGGCCGCTTGGCCCGTAAATATCCGGCTAATCCCAATGGTTCGATGTCGGGTATTGCCGGGATTTGCGATCCGACCGGCCGAGTTTTAGGCATGATGCCGCACCCGGAAAGATATAGCGAGATTTATAATCATCCGCGCTGGACCAGAGAAAAACCAAAAGAGCCCACAGACGGCATGCTGATTTTTCATAATGCGGTCTCCTATGTAAAATCAACTCTACTATAACAGGAACATTCACTACCGCATGACTTTTATAAAGTATTTACTAAAATTACCATTGTTAACCCAAACGCTTTTTGTCTCAATAATAATTCATTGTCTGGCTATTTATCTGATGCCCCGTTTTGTTGTCGGACATCCCGCTGAATTTACTTCCCGAGATATTCAATTCTATATGGCAAATATTCTGTCTAATGAAAACGTATTATTAAGCAAGCCTCCTTCCCCTAATAAAACAGTCAGCTCTGTAACCTTACCTGATGATCGCGTTTCCCCGCCCAAATCCGAACTGTCTAAAAACGAGCCGCTTAATTTGACTGCCTATGGCCTGGGCATCCGTATTCTTCCCGTTCCGCCAGAGACCAATTCCGCCTTGCCTCGCAAACAAAAAATACCATCCGATAAAACGAACAAGAAATCATTATCCGAAACTGAGGCTCAAAGAATCCTTAAGCAATTAGAAAACGAAATCCATATGAGGGAAATCTCCAGCCAAAACGATAACCAGCGCAATAATTCTTTTAAATACCTGGATATCGTCCGTGAACAAATCAAAGCCCATTATTTCATACCGCCTGAAGCCAAATGGCAGAAAATGAAAGGCCTGGTTTTACTTCAAGTAACGGTGGCGACGCACGGTGAAATCAACAATATCATTTTTGTCAGCCATTCTGATTTCCCTCTACTCGATATAGCCGCGCGGGTGGCGATCGAACGCGCTGCACCATTTCCTAATGTTGAAAAGATGCTTGATTTGAAAGAAATCAAATTTATCGTTCCGATGCGCTATTAAGCATCCGCTGATTGATGGTATACCAACACTTAGATTTGTTATATGTTTCATTACCTATTAAATATATTGAAAACATATTGCTGATGGATAAGATAAGGCTTACATATGGTAACACTTAATATAGATAATAATCTCTGCCAGGTCCGGGAAGGAGAATCTATACTCCAAAGCGCCCTTAAAAACCATATCTATATTCCCCATCTTTGCGGTCATCCGGACCTGCCTACAGGAAAAGAAATTATGCCTGATGAGTTTATTTATCGGGGCGCAAGCAAACTTGAGCCCCTGCATAATACTGATAAATTCGCCGGTTGCCAATTATGCTTGGTGGAAATAGAGGGCAATCCCGAACCACAACGCGCCTGCCAGACACTTGTCCGGGACGGGCAGAAAATACTGACTAATACTCCAAAAATACAAGCACTGCGCCGGACTAATTTAGCAAAGATATTGGCCCAACACCCCCACGCCTGCCTGACCTGCGCCCAGCATGAAGGCTGCAGCCTAACCCAATGCTCCAGTAATGTATCAGTCCAGGAACGCTGCTGCCCCAAATTCGGACGCTGTGAAATCCAAAAAGTCTCCGAATATATCGGTATTAAACCGGAAACTCCAAAATACACTCCGCAAAATATACCGGTCTTGGACCAGGAACCGCTCTTTACCCGTAATTATAATCTGTGTATCGGCTGTACCCGTTGTGTGCGTATGTGCCGTGACGTTAAGGGCGTGGATGCCCTCGGATTTGTGTATCAGAATTCCAGTACGGTAGCAGTCGGCAGTAAAGGACCAACCCTCAAAGAATCGGGTTGTAAATTCTGCGGGGCGTGCGTTGAAGTATGCCCGACCGGCGCGCTTATCGATAAGGGTATAAAAAACCTATCCGACCGCGTCGGTGATTTGGTTCCCTGCAAACAAGCCTGTCCCATCGGATTAGACATTCCTGATTATATCCGCTCTATCAAATCAAACGAGCCGGCTAAGGCATTAGAAATCATCAAAACCCGGACGCCCTTCCCGACCGTGCTGGGCCGGGTGTGTTTCCATCCCTGCGAAGAAGTCTGCCGCCGTAAGGAACTCAATGAACCAATCGCTATCTGCGCCTTGAAAAGGTTTGCGTCTGAATCATCGTCTCAGATTCCTAATCAGCAATCAGAAATCAGCAATCAGAAATCACAGCGAATAGCTGTCATCGGCGCCGGACCGACCGGTTTAACCGCGGCTTATTATCTCACCCAGTTAGGTTATCCGGTAACAATCTTTGAGGCCCAACCCGAAATCGGCGGCATGATGCGCTACGCCCTCCCTGAATACCGGCTCCCCTTAAATATCCTCCAACAGGAATTGGACCAAATTATAAAGAATAACCGCATCACTATCAAAACCAATCAGGCCTTGGGCCGTGATTTCACACTGGAATCGCTTAAGCAAAACGGGTTCCAAGCGACCTTTATAGCAATCGGCGCGCAAGCCCCCAAGAAACTCAAACTCGAAGGCGCGGATACGCCGGGTGTGCTCTGGGGTATTGATTTCCTAAAGGATATCCGACAAAACAAGAAAATTACTGTTGCCAAAAACGTCCTGGTAATTGGCGGAGGCAATGTTGCGATTGACGTAGCCTTAAGCGCGTTGAGACTCGGCGCGCAAAAAGTCAAGATGGTCTGTCTGGAATCGGAACACGAGATGCCGGCCCATAAATGGGAAATCGCCCAGGCCCGTGAAGAAGGTATCATTATGCATCCGGGTTGGGGCCCTCAGAAGATTATAACCGCTAATGGTAAAGTCACCGGTATGTCTTTTGTCAAATGCACCTGCGTCTTTGACGAACAACACCGATTTAATCCGGCCTTTAATACCGCGCTTTGTAACACAATCCAGACGGATATGGTCATTATGGCCATCGGCAATATCCCGCACTTAGAAAACACCACATTAGAAAACAATCCCAATAAAACCCTTAAGGTTAACGAAGAAACCCTGGCCACGAATCAACCGGGTGTGTTTGCGGGCGGCGAAATCGCGCACAATCCCGGCTCGGTCGTCACGGCCATTGCCGACGGACGTAAAGCGGCATCGAGTATAAATAAATATCTAGGTGGTACAGGCACCCTTAACACGCCGGCTTTAGCCAAACCATCGCCCTATTTGGGACAGAACAAGGATTTCGCCCAAGCTACCCGGATAAAGATGCCCTGTTTAAATACCACGGCGCGCATTGGTAATTTTAAAGAAACAGAGACCGGTTATGATAATACGCTCGCCCAAACCGAGGCCCAGCGCTGTCTGCAATGCGATTTAAGATTCCTGATTTCACCCATTACTTTACCGCCTGATAAATACCGTATCTTTAACGCTGAAGCAATCAGCCAGGTACCGGAACGCGAAGGCGTTTTTACGTTATTGAACGACAAAAAGGAAATTATTTCTATTAAGGGACTCATGAATATCCGTCAGGGATTGCAAGAACAATTAACCAGTAATAAAGAAGCCCGTTATTTTGAGTATGAGGAAGATAAGATGTTCACTAAACGCGAAACCGAACTCATCCAGCATTTCTTACAGCAATACGGCCGATTACCGGGCGGGGGGAAAGACGAATTAGACGATTTGTTTTAGTCGCCACCTCATCTGTATAACAGCCTTTCCCAAAAACCCTCAGGGGACTATCCCTACTCCGCTGGTATTACCCATGATCAACACTAGTATTACCCGTGGTCAACACTGGTAGTATCCACGGTCAACACTGGTATTACCCGTGGTCAACACTGGTATTATCCGTGGTCAACACTGGTATTACCCATAGTCAACACTGGTATTACCCACGGTCAACACTGGTAGTATCCATGGTCAACACTGGTATTACCCATGGTCAACACTGGTACTACCCGTGGTCAACACTGGTATTACCCATGGTCAACACTGGTACTACCCGTGGTCAACACTGGTACTACCCGTGGTCAACACTGGTATTACCCATGGTCAACACTGGTATTACCCGTGGTCAACACGGGTACTACCCATGGTCAACACGGGTACTACCAGTGCTCTACAGTATGGAGTAATGGTAATCTAGATAGGGGGTATGGGTACCCCCCTTTGACCGGAAATGCGGTATATTTAAGCAAAAATACGTTTAATGCGTTTTAGGGAAAGCCATGGAGGTTAGATGTCGTGGGGTGCAGGCACTAACACAAACAAAAATTTTGTGTCATTGTGCCCATAATAAAATTAACTCGCTATTTCAAAAATCTTTTTAACTAAACGAGTTCGGGCATAAAAAGCACGACTAGTTGAACCGTGTCCCGCACCTTTTGTACGTGCTTGTATCCATTTGCCGTCTTTTCCGGTTAAGCTCTTAAACCCTTTTGTGATAAGTTTATCACGTATAAAATCGTAATCCGTCTTGATTTCTTGAATAAGGTCATCTGTTTCAGAAAAATCTAAACTTGTAACGTTCCTTAATTCCGCTTTCTCTGAATTTTTCCCATGCCACATTACAGCGCAGAAAACAATCGCTTTTAGTTTTGACCAACAATGACTTTCAAAGAAAGAGTGCTTTTTCAATTCCTCAGGATTGATCATTGTTATCGCCATTGTTTCTTTGGGCACAAGCTTATCTTTCACATAGCGAAAAGCGACAGATTTTAATTCATAAGTAAGTCCGTTTGGCGCCTTAGAAACATTTGTTTCTAATCCAGCCAGACGCTCTAAAATCAATCCCTTCCAACCTTTGTTTTGCTTCCCTGTTTCATATGTTGTAATACCATGTTCCAATGCTAATTTCCTCAAATCCTGACCTATATATCTTTTGAGGTTATTTATTGCTGTTGCTCGTGTGACGATTTTCATGATTTCAAATCCGAGTTTAATATTTTATAAAACGGCGGTTTTTGCGTAGGTAAATATATTAGATGTCTTTTCTGATGTTGCATCTTTCAGTCTTTTTATAGATAACTGGAGATATTCGTCTTCTGCGTCAATGCCTACATATTTTCTATTGAGCAAGAGCGCGGCAACTCCTGTAGTTGAGCTTCCGCAAAAGGGGTCTAAAACCAAATCTCCTTCTTTGGTAGATGCCTTAATAATTCGATCCAAAAGTTCTACTGGCTTTTGGGTTGGATGTTTCCCAAACACTTTCTCTCTAGTTGCGGGTGGCAATATTTCCCATATATCCCAAACATTTTTCATTTGCTTGCCAGTATTAATTTTTTTCATCAATTCATAATTAAAGTAATGTTTACTTTCCCCGTTCTTGGCTGCCCATAACACTATTTCTGTTGAATGCGTAAAATATCTACAAGAAAGGTTTGGGGGTGGATTAGGTTTATACCAGATAATATCATTGAGAATCTTATAACCGAGTTGTTGCATGGCAAAACCAATAGAGTAAATAATATGCGTAGTTCCCGAAACCCATATAGTTCCGTCAGGTTTTAAAACGCGCTGACAGGCCTTGAGCCAATCAAGGATAAACTCATGATCCGCTTTCACGCCTTTTGATTTATCCCAGTTGCCTTTGTTTACCGAGACCATCTTACCCGCATGACAGGTGATACCACCATTAGAAAGAAAGTAAGGCGGGTCGGCAAAAATCATATCAACACTATTTTCTGTTGCGCGATTTAATATCTCAATGGAATTACCCTTAAGTAGTTTTATTGAGTGTTTTGTGTCGTCGTAATAAACAGAGAATGGTTTTTTAACATCGTAAGTGGCCGTTTCTTCGCCTATATAAAATTCAATAGGATTTTTTGATGAATTGTAACCCTTAGCTTTTTTCTGACGGGGCTTGGTTATTGTTTTTTGCATCTTGTATATTTAATCAAACATCGTTGCAAAAGCAAGCGAAATATTAAATACCCTTGTTTTGGAGTTGCTTTATATTAATTTATGGTCCGCAAAACTGTAATACACATTATCTCCAATAATTATATGATCTAATACTTTAATATCCATAATATTACCCACAGAAACCAGATTTTGAGTAATATCTTTATCACTCTGCGATGGTTCCGGATCCCCTGAAGGATGATTATGGGCAAAAATGAGCCCGACTGCATTATTTCTGATGGCCTTTTTCATAATCTCCCTCGGATAAACCGCTGATTTATCCAGAGTGCCTTCAAATAGATCTTCAATATCAAGGATACAATTCTTGCTATTCAGAAACATAACCTTAAAGATCTCTTTCTTAAGGCCACACATTGCGGAATAAAGATAATTAAAGACATCTTGAGATGATTTACAAAACCGTTTCTCAACTATTTTCTCTTTAAGGAATTCTTGGGTAACTTCCCGGATAAGTTTGATACCGAAAATATTCTGAGGACCGATACCCTTTATTTCCTGAAGTTCTTCGGGTGAGGCTTCAAGCACACCGCGCAGAGAACCAAACTTCTTTAAGGCTTCTTTAGCGGGTTGTTTACAATCCTTACGCGGAGTTCCCAATGTAAGCAATAATTCGGCTATTTCATAATCATGAAGGCTGGCTAATCCAGATTTGATAAACTTTTCTCGTAATCTCTTACGATGGCCTTCGTTACTATTTATATCCATAGATTGGTTTTCATTTAACCAAACCCCAGACCAACATCAAGTATTCTTAGTCATTAGATATTAGTTGTTAGACGGGGAGGGGTTCGTTCACCACAAAGGCACTAAGAGCACAAAGGGGAAATCAGGAATTTACCATTTAGGGTTTTCTCTCAAAAGCAGAATCCCGATATCAGGCCATTATTTTTATCTTCTTTGTGTCCTTGTGGTTTTTATAGTTTCTTATACCGCCGGAAAATTACGGATATTTCTTGATTTATAATCCATTAAAACTATACTTGGATTTCAAAACTATTTACGCCTGCTTGCAGGTTTAATATAGCGGATTCCGGGTAATCAAGCGCTTATGTCATACAAAAGATGAGCAGTATATGATTACAACCCGCGGAATTTGTCAGGTCTCCGTACAAGCTCCTCGCTACATTTGTATTGGCAATCCGGCACAAACGACCCTACCTGCAATCAGTAAAAACACTCTATACAATCGGGTTTATTTAAAGCAACATGAATTAGGGAGGAATTAATGAAAACCAAACATCTTAAATCCGAAAACAACGGCCAACGGTTTACTAAATTGATTAACCAATATAAAGGCCGCAAAGGCGCCTTGATCGCCCTCTTGCAGGATATCCAGGCCGAAGAAAACTGGCTGCCCGAAGACGCCTTGAAACAGATTAACCTCTGCTTAGGCATCCCGATGCGAGATATCTACGGGGTCGCCACTTTCTTTAAGGCGTTCAGCCTTAAACCGCGCGGCAAGCATCTGGTCACGGCCTGCCAGGGTACGGCCTGCCACGTGCGCGGGGCGCCGCGTATCGTTGATGAACTCCAGAACGTGCTGGGCGTCGCACCCGGCGAGACCACACCGGATAAACTCTTTACCTTAGAAACCGTCAACTGCCTGGGCGCTTGCGCCTTAGGCCCGGTCGTGGTCGTGGATGGCAACTATCACGGACAGATGACCAAATCCAAATCACATCTCTTAATCGAAGACATCAGAAAAAACTCACAACGAGGAAAGAAAGCATATGTCCAAGCTAAAAAACTCTGCCGCGCTTGATAAATTAAGGGCATCCCTGACCAAGAAACCCAAAACTGCGCACACGCTGATTACACTATGCGCCGGCACCGGCTGCTGCGCAGGCGGCGCGCTTAAGGTCGCCAACGCCTTTACCAAGGCCATTACTAAACGCCGGCTGGGCGCGAAGGTTAAGCTCAAAATAACCGGCTGTCACGGCTTCTGCGAAAAAGGGCCCCTGGTCATCATTCACCCATCGGATATTTTCTATCAGAAGGTTAGTCCGGATGATATTGACGAGATTATTTCCGAGACCGTCTTGCAGAATAAAGTCATTGAACGCCTGCTCTACGTTGATCCGGCTACGGGCCGTAAAATCACCTATGAAAAGGACGTGCCCTTTTATAACCGGCAGCAACGCGTCTTATTAGGGCAGAACGGCACGATCGACCCGACGAGTATCGATGATTATATCGCCTTAGGCGGTTACAGCGCGTTAGCCAAGGTTTTGAAGTCCATGAACCCGGAAGCCGTTATCGCGGAAATCAAGAAATCAGGACTCAGGGGCCGGGGCGGCGCCGGATTCCCGACCGGAAATAAATGGGAATACTGCCGTAAATCACCGGGCGACACCAAGTATATTATATGTAACGCCGATGAAGGCGATCCGGGCGCTTATATGAATCGCAGTTTATTGGAAGGCAATCCCCATTCAGTGCTGGAAGGCATGCTCATCGGGGCGTACGCCATCGGTGCCACGCAAGGCGTGGCCTATATCCGTTCCGAATATCCGTTAGCGGTCAAGAATATGAAAATCGCGTTGGATGCCGCGCGGGCCTACGGATTACTGGGTGAAAATATCCTGGGCAGTAAATTTGCTCTCGACATCCAGATAAGTCAGGGCGCGGGCGCGTTTGTCTGCGGTGAAGAAACCGCTTTGATAGCTTCGATTGAAGGCCGGCGCGGTGAACCGCGTCAGCGACCGCCTTTCCCGGCCCAGAAAGGGCTCTGGGGCAAACCGACTAATATCAATAACGTGGAAACCTGGGCCAATGTGCCCTTGATTATCAATAACGGCGCAGGCTGGTTCTCGAAAATCGGTACGGAAAAGAGTAAAGGCACCAAGATATTCTCACTCGTCGGCAAGATAAATAACACGGGCCTCGTGGAAGTGCCCCTGGGCACACCGCTAGGCGAAGTGGTTTTTGATATCGGCGGCGGCATCCCCAAAGGACGCGCCTTTAAAGCCGTGCA
>Ga0315280_10008666_pt1 | contig 13273 bp, 9 predicted proteins | sample YL17G06_40_MG_FD_203697 | JGI IMG/M metagenome (GOLD analysis project Ga0315280, IMG submission 203697) | Sediment microbial communities from Yellowstone Lake, YNP, Wyoming, USA - YL17G06_40 | ecosystem: Environmental > Aquatic > Freshwater > Lake > Sediment | place: USA: Wyoming | collected...
GTGTGGAATTTACGTGGGTCGTTCGGGTGGGTGGACAGCGGCCGTACCGACGTCAAGTATGAAGACTTCGACGGCCACAAGCTCGACCGCGAAATGTTGGAAATGCTGCTGACGGTGTGAGGACTGCGTTCGCAGTCCCCGCTTCAGCGGGTTTCACTGCCGCCTGAAAGGCGGAACTACGAACGTTACGCTTCCGAGGGGCGGAAGTCGCACAGCTGGAGTTCGACCCGCGGCGTACCGCCCCATTCGCTGATCACCGGGCGGAAGGCAATGTCAATCGGGCCGGCGATCTGGCGCAGGTCGTTGATCGCTCCGGCCATGCCGAAGCCGATCACGTCGAAATCCTGGTGGCCCGCCGCCACCAACAGCTTCAGGTGACTCGTCCCGACGACTCGCGGCTCGCGAATCAGGTCAACGTTCAAGAGCGCAAAGAGGGGGCTGGGGTTGCCATAACCGCAAGGCTCCAGCGCCTGGAGATCCTTGACTGCATCGAGAGTGAGGTCTTCGGCCTCGCAGGCCGAGTCCACCGTCAGTTCCTCGACTTCCTGTTCGTCCCGAAGCGATTCGGCGGCAATCGCATTAAGACGCTCGCGGAGCGACTGGACGCGATCGGCCGAAAGCGAAAGTCCGGCCGCCTGCGCGTGACCACCGAATGTCTGGAGCAGGTCGGTGCACCGCGTCAACGCGGCATGGATGTCAAACCGCGGAGTGCTGCGGGCCGAACCACGCACCGTTCCGTCGAATTCCGACAACACGACGACCGGCCGCCCGAAATGATCGCTGAGCTTGGAGGCGACGATGCCGATCACGCCGAGATGCCACTGCTGGCCGAGAACGATATAGAGAAGATCCTTCTCCATGTCGCACTGGTGACGGATGAGTGTCAGACCCTCCTCGAAGATGCGTCGCTCCACGGCGCGCCGGCGGTCGTTGAGTTGGTCGAGTTGATGGGCCAGGTCCGCGGCTCGATTTCGGTCGGGCGTCAGGAGAAGTTCCACGGCGAGCGAAGCATGTTCGGTCCGCCCGGCGGCGTTCAGGCGCGGGGCGAGGTAGAACGTGATCGTATCGGCTGGGAAGGGCCGGGTGTCGCAGTCGCACAGCTCCAGCAACGCGGCCAGACCGGCGTTTTCCGTTTGTTCCAGGCGCGCCAGACCCGCCCGCACCAGCGCCCGATTCTCGCCCGTCAGCGGAACGACGTCGGCCACCGTTCCCAGGGCCACCAGGTCCAGTTGCGCGGTGAGGAAGGCCTTGCCATCGCTCCCTTCGACTTCCAGTCGGCGCAGAACGGCATGGGCCAATTTGAACGCGACTCCCACGCCCGACAAGTGGGGAAAGGGATAGGCGCAGTCGGGCCGGTGGGGGTCCACGACCGCCGAGGCGCGGGGAAGAGTCGGACCCGGCAGGTGGTGGTCGGTGACCACGCAATCGAGTCCGAGCGAGGTGGCATGATCCACTTCGTCGAGCGAGGTGATCCCGTTGTCCACGGTGATGAGGAGGCGAATGCCTTTGCCGGCCAGCAGGTCAATGGCGTCGCAGCTGAGTCCGTAGCCTTCATTCACGCGGTGGGGGATGTAGTAAACGGGATCGGAACCCAGCCAGCGCAGGAGGCGGAGCAGAAGAACCGTGGCCGTGATCCCGTCCACATCATAGTCGCCGAAAACCGCAATGCTCTCATGCTTGCGAACGGCCTCGGCCACGCGATCGGCGGCCTTGTCCATGTCGCGCAGAGCAAAGGGATCGCTCAGCAGATCGGCCAGACGCGATTCCAGGAAGGAACGCGCAGCCTGGGGCGTGGTCAAGCTGCGGCCGGCCAATACCCGCGCCAGCAGGGGCGAGACCGTTCCGTCGGACTCCAGACGTCGCAGGACCGATGGATCGGCCTGCCCGATGGCCCATCGCCGCCCCACCACGTAACGTTTTCGCGCCGCCGACGCCATAATCCCGCCTGATCCCTGTCGGGTGGAAGCTCCTGATCGTAGAGCTGTCGTACCACGCTCCGCACGAGAGCATCCATAGAACCTTGGCTGGGCTTCTACCCCTTACCCCAGAGAGTGTCGAATGGTTTTTTCGTTATCGTCGGCGAAATCGTCGGCGCCCCTTTCACGGTGCCCGCGCAAAACGTGACGCTGGAGGGAGCGACGCCCGTCCAGGTGAGGTGGGTTCGACTGGACGGGGTGGAGAACTATCTCGATTGGACGGGTGCCACCGCATGGCGAGTCGCGCTCCCGCTCCATCGGGGGAAGAACCTACTCAATCTGCAATTTCTCGACTATGACAAGAATCTGGTGGGTACGGCTTCAATTGAGGTGACCGCTCCCCTCGGAACGGGTGTAAGCGGGTGGAAGTCCTACCCGGCGAAATAGGGAAGACGGGAAGAACGGGCAATGAAAAACGGACAACGGAGAATGAAAAACAGAAAAGCAGAAGCCGGACTGGCGACTTTCGACTTGAGACCCTGATTCCGCTTGACGAGAAGCCGTGGCCCCGGAGGGCGAAAGTCTAAAGTCAAAGGTCAAAAGTCCGGTCTCTGTTTTTCATTGTCTGTTGTCAGTTGTCCGTTTTTCATTTTTCATTGTCCATTGGCGGTCGCCCCAAGCTGCGGCTTTCAGATTGACATTCTCTTCGGTTTGTCAGAAACTAATGGCTAGCGTCTGCAAGGAAGGGCCGAGCCGCAGGATGCTCTACCAGCCTGGATTGCTGGGGGGTATGGAGTCCATGCGTTCGAAATGGTTCTTGCTCGTCGGACTTGCCTCACTGATTTCCTCTCCCGTTTCCGCGATCGTCATCAGCGAGATCATGTATCATCCACAGACGGATGAGTTGCACAACGAGTGGGTGGAGTTGTACAACGAGACGGCGCACCGGGTGGACCTCAGCCGGTGGCAGTTCAACGAGGGGATTGATTATGTTTTCACGTCGGGAACGATCCTGCAGCCGCGCAGCTACCTGGTGGTGGCGCGCGACCCGGCGACGATCATGGCGCGCTACGGGATCAGCAACGTGGTCGGGCCGTTTCTAGGGGCGCTGAACAACAATTCCGATCACATCATTTTGCGCGATCCGGCCGGCGGCGTCATGGCCGAGGTGGACTATGACGACGGGGGCAAGTGGCCGACGGCGGCCGACGGGGCGGGCCACTCGCTGGCGAAGTTGAATCTGCGCGGCGATCCGAACGATCCCGACAACTGGCGCGCGTCGCTTCAGCCCGGCGGCACGCCCGGTCGCGACAACGGCTTTCCGCTGGCGGGGCCGATTCCTTTCCCGGTGGTCATCAACGAGGTATGCTTCAACACCTCGGGAACGCAATTCATCGAACTGTACAACACGTCCAACGCGCCGCTGAACATCGGCCGATTCTATCTGAGCAACAATCCCGACAATCTGCTCCTCTATCAGATCACGACGAACACGATGATCGCGGCCCGCAGCCGGATCGCTTTTTTGCAGCCCCAGCTGGGTTTCACCATGACGAGCTGGGGCGACCGGGTTCTGCTGACCTCGCCCACGGCCAATGTGGTCCTCGATGCGCGCGAGGTTGACCCCGGTCCAAAGGACTGGAGCACCGGGCGCTGGCCCGATGGCTCGAATGACTGGTACAACATGCTGCCCACGACGGGCACGGCCAACGCGGTCTCGCTGACCACGTCGGTGGTCATCAACGAGATCATGTACCATCCGCCGACCAACAATGTGGCGGATGAATATGTGGAGCTTTATAACATCGGCGCAACGCCGGTCAGTTTGGCGGGATGGAGTCTCTCGGACGCCATCCGCTTTGACTTCCCCACCACCGCCAGCATTGGGTCGCACTGCTATCTGGTGGTGGCCAAGGACCGGAATCGGCTGATTTCGCGTTACAGCCTGTCGCCTTCGATCGTGTTGGGCAACACCAGCGGCACGCTGGCCGACGGCGGCGACCGCATCCGCCTTCGCGACGCCAACCACAACATCGTCAACGAGGTCAGGTATTACGACGGCGGCCACTGGTCGGAGTATGCCGACGGGTACGGTTCGAGCCTGGAGCTGATTGATCCGCGCCAGGACAACAGCAACTATCAGAATTGGGCGCCCAGCGATGAGAGGAGCAAAGCCGCCTGGACGCAGTTCACGTACTCCGGGGTGGTCAACACCGATCCCAACGCGGAACTGCACGAGCTGCACCTGCTCCTCCTCGGCAAGGGCGTGGCCCTGATTGACGACGTTCATCTGACCATCGGCGCCACCGAATACATGGCCAACGGCGGGTTCGAGAGCGGCATCGGCAACTGGCTCTGTATGGGTACGCATGTCTGGAGCCGCGTCACGTCGGAAACGGCGCACAGCGGCAGCAACTGCCTCAAGATCATCACCACGGCTTCGGGCGATCCGGGGGCGAATCACATCGAACAGGATTCGGCCATCCCCATGCCCTCGGGCCAGACCTATACGCTCAGTTTCTGGGCCAAGTGGCAATGGGGAACCAACCTGCTGCTGACGCGTATCTGGAACAACCAGTTGCAGAGAACCCACGTCCTGCCCGTTCCCACGCTGACCGGTACGCCGGGTACGACGAACTCGGCTTACCGGGCCAATCTGGGACCGGTCTTCAGCAAAGTCTCTCACTCACCGGTCGTTCCCCTGGCGGCCAACTCCGTCACCATTCGCGCGCGGGTCTATGATCCCGACGGCGTCACTTCGGCCGTGGTCTATTTCAAAGCCGACGCTGACCCGGCCTATATTCGGGTGGTGATGCGCGATGATGGAACCGGCGGGGACCTTGTGGCGGGAGATGGAATTTATGCGGCCACGATCCCTCCCCGCGCCGCCGGTCAAAACGTGGCGTTTTATCTGGCCGCAACCGACTGCCGGGGAGCAGTCAACACCTGCCCGACGGACATCTCGCGTCCCGCGGACTATCGCGTGGAGTCCGGCGCCTGGAGCTCGAACTTTCCCCGATATCGCGTGGTCATGACCGCGGCCGAATTGAATAATCTGTTCAACCGGCCACACCTTAGCAACGACCCCGTCAACTGTACCTTTGTTTTCGATGAGAAAGAGGTATACTACAACTGCGGCGTGGTGTTCACGGGAAGTCCCTACGGACGGGGCGGCGGCGGCTACCGCGGTTACGAAGTGTCTTTCCCCAGTGACAACCTGCTGTTCGGTTACAAGGAGGCCCGCTTCGACGCGTCGCAAAACGGTGGGTATCGCGACCACCTGGGCTATGATATGGAGCGCTATATGGGGCAACCGACTTGCCCCGGCGAGTTTATAGAGGCCCGGGTCAACGGGCGAAACGAGGGGATCAATGAGGATCTGATCCTACCCGGCCGGCTCTACCTCGATAAATTCTTTCGCGGCGACAGCGGTGGCCAGCTGCTCGAGCTGTCCAGTCGCTACGAATACACCGACAACAACGACTGGGTCTTCACGAGCTTTATTCGGGGCGAACCCACCTGGCAGGACTGGGGCAACGACAAGGATGTGTATCGCTGGAACTGGCGGTTGCGCAACCACGAACGCGAGGATGACTATACCTCGATGATCTTGGCCATCCGGGCCGTCAGCCAGATCCCGAACCTCTCGGCCGAACCGGAGGTGTGGAAGTGGATTGACGTCCAGCAATGGGCACGCCAGATGGCCGTTCGTGCCGTGGACGGGGATTGGGATTTCTTTGCGACCCGCGAAACCAAGAACTGTTATTTCTACTTTCAGCCTTCCACCCGCAAGTGGCTCCTCGTTCCCTGGGACAACGAACTGGGCTTCTATGACAACTCGTGTCCCTTCTGGGCTTCCACCGTTCCCCAGATCAATAGATTCGAGCATTTCCGCGCCATGGAACACTATTTCCTCAATAACGCGCATGAGTACATGGCGAAGTACTTTACCCGCGCTTTCCTGGATCCCTGGATTGACCACTACTTCTCGCTCGTCGGCGGTCAAAGCGCGGCCACCACAAAGTCTTTTATAGATCAGCGTCGCACCAACATTCAGAGCCAGATGGCGCCGTATCTGCTGCCGGCCACGCCCTGCAATATCGGAAACCCCGATCCGCTGACGGTCCCGATCACGAGCGCCACCCTCTATGGGACGGCGCCTGCCAATGTCAGCTGGATCCGTTACCAGGGGCAGCTCTATTGGCCCTACTGGAGCGACGCGGTCCACTGGACGATCGCCATTCCCGTCCCGCACGGTTCCAATCTCATCACGCTCGAATTCCTGGACTACGACAAACTCCTGGTAGGAACCGATTCGATCCGGGTCACCGTGATGATCCCGATGCCGGGGAGCATTGTCATTAATTCCGGGGCCACGTACACCAGCTCCACCGCCGCCAACCTGGCGGTGTCGGCGTCGAGCAGTCTCCCGATTTACGATATGCACTTCAGCAACGACGGCTCGACCTGGACGGGCTGGGAACCGTATGCGACCAACAAGACGTGGACCTTGACCGGCGGCAATGGAAACAAGACCGTCTACTTCCAGGTCCGGGACGGCAACGGCGACTTTTCGGTCGTCTATAGCGATGCCATCATTCTGGACCAGACCCCGCCCACGGGATGGCTCTCGATCAATTCCGGCGCTGCTTCAACCGACAAACTTCCCGTCACCCTGATACTCAGCGTGAGCGATGTGGGGAGCTATATCACGGCCATACGGTTCAGGAATGAGACTGGGGCTTGGAGTGCTTGGGAAATGCTTGTTTTCACCAAGGCCTGGACCCTGTCGCCGGGCAATGGAATCAAAACGGTTTACCTGCAGGTCATGGATGCGGCCGGAAACGTTGGGACCATAAGCGATCCGATCGAGTTGCGGATGATCACGGGCGTTGATCCGTGGAGATCTTACAAGTAAGAGGAGTCCGTCGGAGCCGTTGGTTTCGGGTTCAGCTCCCGATGATTCTTTCGAGGTATTCCGACAGGCTCCCAGGTTCAGGAATTGTGCGTCGCGAAACGAGAGTGGCGCAGGCTGTCAGCCTGTGAAAATCGGCGGACCAGACAGGCCACCCCACTCTCCTGGGCAGCATACAACATCAAACCCGCCGTTCCGCAATTGCCGTGGCTCAGGAATCGTCCGTCGCGCAAGGGCTTGACAACGGCGGACGGCCCATGCCCAATTGGGGTGTGGTATGCGCCGATGGCACGAACGGTCCGGCGACGACCAAACAATCCGATGGTCTCTGAGATGGAACCCCAGGAAATCTCCAAAGTGGTCCACGATCTGGTCGAGCGGATCGTGCGGCGGCTCGAGGACACCACGCACGGCACGCTGCCCACATGCGCCGACGAGCGCATGCTCGGGGAACAACGTATCCGCCTCAACCAGGTTATTGCGGAAGGAGCGCGGCGGCTTTTTCCCCAGGCGCTTTCGCTCGATCAGTGTGGCGATCTCGCGCCAATGATTGAGCAGACGCTCCTGCGGCCCGATGCGCGCGAGGCCGACATTCGCGAGATGTGTCGCGATGCGGTTGAGCGCGGGGTGGCGGCGGTTTGTGTGAATCTCGAATGGACCGAGACCGCGGCGGCGATGGTCAAAGGCTCGCGCGTTCAGGTGTGTGTGACGGTGGGCTTTCCGTCGGGTGGTCAGACGACCGAGGCCAAGTGTGCGGAGATTCGACGCGCGGTGGCCGGCGGCGCCGACGAGCTGGACGTCGTTGTGAACCTTGCGCGGCTGCGAGCGACCGACTATCGCGCCGTGGTCGAAGATCTTCAGGCGGCGGTGCGTGCGGCGCAGGGGCGAACCGTCAAGGCGGTCATCGAAGCGGCCGGCCTCACGCGCGAACAGAAAGTGACCGCGGCAATTCTGTCGAAGTCGGCCGGCGTGCAGTTCATCAAGAGTTCAACGGGTTTCGGTCCCGACGGCGTCACGGTCGGCGACGTGGCCCTCATCCGAAGCGTTCTGAGCGGCCAACCCCTCCCCTCGCCCGACTTCAAACCCGAATGGCCCGCCCGCATCGGAGCGGTGGTTTGCCTCGCGGCATTGCCTTCTCGTTAGTTCGGAATCCAGGCTTCTCGCTGCCGTCCTTTTCGCCTGCTTCATGAATACAGGGAAAAAGAATCAAATCGTAAACTGAGGCGGTTCACCAAAAGACACGATGAAATTGCACGTTGAGAGGGAGGAGGGGACGTCTCCTACCACGAATTGTGGCCGCTGCGGTTTGAACTCCGAACCTTGTCCTCACTCAGATTTCAGCGCATCGAGGGCCGATTTCGCCATAGGCGCGAGAACGGCATCATTCGTTTCGGTATCCCTGAGAGTTCCCACGACTCGCTTCTTTTCGGCAGCGAAAAGGTTCCTGCCGGCGTGGCGGGCGAGGTGGATGGCGACGAAAGCGCGGGCGGTGGCGTTGGGCGAGTCGAGCTGCTGGAGTGACGCGCGGTCAATGGCCGCCAGAACGGTTTCGGTGGTTTCGTGCGTTTCGGGTTCGAGGCGTTCCAGAAGGCGGGGCGGGCGAACGGGGATTCGATAGCTGATCGCGTCGGCGTTGCCCTCGCGCCTGCCACCTTCGGCGAGGATCAGTTTTTCGGCCAGGCGGGCCGTCAGGGCGACCATCTGGTCCATGGTTTGCGTTTTCGGCAGGCCGTCGCGAGTCGTGTTTTCGTAGATGGCTGGCAGCTTCCAGTCGGAATGGGCCGCCATCGCCTTGGCTCCCAGGATCGTGCCGAGGATGGTGCCGCAGGTCGCAGCGTTGCAGTCGGCGTCGTAGCCCAGCGCGAACGACAGCCGCAGGGTCTGAACGAAATCGTCCTTGCCGTAGAGGAGCGCCGTGAGGACCAGCCCGCCGTTGGTGATCGTGGCGTTCATGTTCCACTTCCGCTCGTCGCGATATTTCTTTTGGATTTTTGCGCGCACGGCCTGCCAGTCGTCGGGCGCGGCGCGGTGCCACGCCAGAACGTCTCGGACCATCTCGGCGTGCTCGCTGGCAGGGTCCACCGCCGCGAGCGATTCGGTCGCGAGCCGCTCGATGTCGTGCTCGAAGAAGGCGAGCGACACCATCGTGGTCCAAAACGCACAGGCCTGGATCGGTTCGCCGCGCACCGTGACGTAGACGTTGTGGCGACCGATGGTCGCGGCCGCCGCGGGAAGCCCCGGCGCGATCAGGCCGTAGGTTTCGACGCAGAACTGTCCGGCGAGATTATAGCGCGCGTGCGGATTGAGCGCCGGGTGGGAGGTCCAGGGCGGGATGATGCCCTGCCCCATCAGCTCGCGCGCCCGTTTGCTGGAAACCCAGATGCCGCGATTGACCGAGCGAATCCACTCGCGCGCCAGCTCGGGATAAGGCACCTCGAGCGTTCCGAGGCGGTCCATCGTGTAGAGGTTGAACCACTCGATGTCGGTATCGTCGTCGGTTTTACAGCGAGGCAGATTGGGCATGAAATCCGGCAAGGGCCCCGGCGCATCCTTGTATTTGAACTCGAACGGGAGCCCCTGGATGTCGCCGATCATTTCCCCGGCCCATCCTCCGCGAATCCGATCGCAGAGCTTGGCCCTGGAGAGGCTCCGGACCTCGGCGCCGCGAACGCGCAGGGCCGGCAGAATGAGGAGAAAAACGCCGAACACCAGACAGCTCTTGCGGGCCATTGCGATCGCGCTCCTTTGGCAAGATTCACGGTCCCGCGCGGCGAGCTGTCAACCGAAGAAAACACGGCAGCGGGGCGGAGGATCGGGGAGACAAAAAGAGAGACCGGCCCGCAGGCCGGTCACTCATTCAACCGCAATCGCCAATGAGGGGAACTTAACGAGCTTTGACCTCGATCTGCTTGGGCGGAACCCCCGCATGCATAGGAATGGTGACCTCGAGAATGCCGTCACTCAGAGTTGCCTCCACCTTGGTGGGATCCACATGGGTGGGGAACTCAATCGTCCGTTCGAACTCGCCGAACCAACGCTCCATGAAGTGATCGTCTTCCTCGTCCACCTCGCGCTCGCGTTTCTTGTTCCCGCGAATGGTCAGGCTGTTCTCCGTGGCGCTGATCTCGATATCCTCTCGCTTCAGGCCGGGCAGCTCGACCTTGCACCTGAGGCGGCCCTCCTCCTCATATAGATCAACGGGCGGAGTGAAACCCATCTCAAAGTACCGACCTCTCCGGGCCCAGGGCCAGCTGAAGAGACGGTCCATTTCACTCTGGAGTCGTGCGAGTTCCCGGAACGGGCTCCACTGTTGTCCTCTCCAACGTGTAATTGGCATGGTCGGAACCTCCTTTCCAGCTCACGTTACACATCACACGTTCGAGGGGAGTCGCATAGATCATGCCAGTCGCCGACTTTCGTACATTCCTCTCTGATACAACTCGACTTATGATTCGCGCTCGTGGGGCCCGCTTGCATGGTTTTTGCCGGTGAGATTGAGAGGGAATACACGAGCGATTCCCGAACAAATTTCTGGCTGTTTTAGATTCGGAACGTATACTGGCAGCTAACAATCGGCGGCATGTGGCTCATTGACCTGACCCGAGTTGGTTGATACAATCCTCTCCAAGAACTGGTCGGATGATTGGGAGGTCGAGATGGGCTTGTTTGGAGCCCACGTTTCCATCGCGGGAGGCGTGGACAGGGCACCCGAACGCGGACGTCGCGCAACGTGCGACGCTATCCAGCTCTTCACGAAAAGCAACGTCCAGTGGGCGGGCGCGACGATCGGGGAAGCCCAGCGCCGCCGTTTCCGGGAGAATCTGGAGCGCTACCGCATCCAGTCGGCCTTCGCCCATGCCTGCTACCTGATCAGCCTCTGTTCGCCCAGAGCGGCTATCCGCCGGCGTTCGCCGCTGGCGCTGGCGGACGAGCTGGTTCGCTGCGCGCTGCTGGGACTGCCCTACCTGGTGCTTCACCCAGGTTCCCACGGAGGGACCGGCGAACGGGAGGCAGAGAATTGGATTGTCGAAGGCGTGACCCTGGCAGCAGAGAAAGCGCGGGCCGCGAGTTCTGCCGGGATACCCACTCTGCTGCTCGAAACGACCGCCGGCCAGGGAACCAGCGTGGGCTGGAGATTCGAACAGCTGGCCGGCCTGCTGGCTCGGATTGAGAAGGTGCTGCCGGTCGGTGTTTGCTTCGACACCTGTCACGTCTTTGCAGCGGGATATGATCTCCGTACCTCGGATGCCTACGAGCGAACCATGCAGGAATTTGATCGCCTCATAGGCTGCCGTCGCATCGGGGTGTTCCACCTGAACGATAGCCGGGGCGACTTGGGCTCGCGTCTGGACCGCCATGAGCATATCGGCCGGGGCCGGATCGGCCTCGAGGGCTTTCGGGCGCTGGTCAATGATCCGCGATTTTTCGTTCGCCCGATGGTGATCGAGACGCCCAAAGGCAAGACGCCGCGGCTCGACGTCCTCAATCTTCGTCGCCTCAGAAGCCTCGTATTGTCAACGGTCAACCCCAGCAACCAGGGACATCACAGTAGATCGGGCTCGAACCTTGCGGAGCGCGGGCATTCGTGCGGACACCGCAGACGTGATGTCACGGTTGAGGATCGGCAGGGTTTGGCATCAGAAGCTGTTCCCGGCTGATTTTCAGCCCAGTTGGTGCGACAGAATGGATCATTCGGGATATTTCATCGGGAAAAGAGCCACGAGTTTGCCACAATTATGCCCAGAGATTCAAGGAATAGGAATGAGGTTGATTCTCGATTAGGAGAATGCTCTTCAGCATAGATGATTGGTTTATAATATATTACAGCCGACAATCTGTGAATCGAAACGAGGCGCGGTTAAGAGCTATCCGATCCGGCACAAAGATTGCTAAATAAACGCGTGCGGATCAATTCGGGGGGAGGAAAAGGCAGCGATGTTGAATCAAGTGCAGGCACTAGTCCGATTACATGAACTGGAATTCGGGATTGACGATAATGCTCGTCTGCAACCCGAACGCACCCAGATGGAGATCGAGCGTTGTCGCTCGGAACTGCCACGGAGTCTGCTGGCCAGGTACGAACAGCTCAAAATGCGCTATTCGGTGGGTGCGGTGGTTGAGGTCGAAAACGACATCTGCTCGGGGTGCCGCATTTCGCTGCCCAAGAGTTTGGCAGATCGTCTGAAGCGAGGTATGGTTTTCTGCGACCATTGTGGACGGATTCTCTATCATCCGGATCTGGTCTACAATCTGCAGCACTAATCGAGTATATCCCGGGACTAAGAAAAGAGATTGGCACTTCCAGGGTGTGCCATCCCCTTCGCGCGGTCCCAAACGCGGTCAGCTGAAAACAGCGGCAGTTGGCCGCGTTCCCTTTTTTGGCCCTTCGCAAAAAACAAAAGAGACTGGACAGAGTGAGCCGGGACGTGATTTTGTTGGCCGGTGAAGCGGCATTGTGAGGTGCCGCAGGCTAACGGCCCACGCTACTCAGGAAGACGGTGTGCGATGCCGACACAATACACATATCTCGATCCGAAGCTTTTCGCCAAGGTTGCGAACCTGAAGTTGGTGGCGCGACTGGTCGTCGAGGGCGTGATCGCGGGACTCCACAAAAGCCCGTACCACGGTTTTTCGGTCGAGTTTTCGGAATACCGAAAATACTGCGTCGGCGACGACCTCAAGGATCTCGACTGGAAGGTCTTCGCCAAGTGCGATCGCTATTACGTCAAACTGTTTGAGGAAGAGACCAACCTGAAATGCCATCTCGTGCTCGACACCAGCGGTTCGATGGGGTTCGGCGGCGACGGTCGGCTGAACAAATTCCAATATGCCTGCTATAGCGCGGCGGCGATGGCCTACCTGATGATCCGCCAGCAGGATGCGGTGGGGTTGGTGGCGTTTGACCGCGAGATCCACACGTATTTGGCGCCGAAGTCCAGTCCGCAGCATCTTCGCGATATTCTGACAACGCTCGAGCACATGAAGCCTTCGACCGAAACGAATATCGCGGGGGCGTTTCATGAACTGGCCGAACGGATCAAACGGCGCGGGCTGATCATCGTGTTCTCCGATCTGCTCGACGATCCTGAGGGGATGATCACGGGCCTGGCTCACTTTCGCCACAAGAAGCACGAGGTCGTGGTGTTCCACGTCCTCGACGACGCGGAGATAGATTTCCCCTACGACGATTTGATTGATTTTGAGGACATGGAAACGGGCAAGCGGTTGCAGGTGCATGCGCGGCTGTTGCGCGAGCAGGTGTGCGCGAAGATGGATCAGTTCCTCCGCGACGTGCAGGGCCGCTGCGCCGAACACGCGATTGACTATGTGCGCGTGAGGACCTCAACGCCGATTCATCTGACGCTGGTGAATTATCTGTCGAAACGTTCGCGCCTTGGCTAAAGAGCTCTTTCAGTTGTAGCCCGGCCCCTCGTGGACGCTC
>Ga0315280_10008667_pt1 | contig 13271 bp, 14 predicted proteins | sample YL17G06_40_MG_FD_203697 | JGI IMG/M metagenome (GOLD analysis project Ga0315280, IMG submission 203697) | Sediment microbial communities from Yellowstone Lake, YNP, Wyoming, USA - YL17G06_40 | ecosystem: Environmental > Aquatic > Freshwater > Lake > Sediment | place: USA: Wyoming | collected...
AGATGTTGATGAGGCAGGTCGACGGCAGCTTCACCATGGCGGTCGAGGTAGCCGAGGCCCTCGCCCAGGACGCCGGTCTCAGCTTCCGCGAGGCATACAAGATAACCGCCGACCTAGTCACGCAGACCGTGAACAGGGGGGCGACGCTTAAGGCGCTCAAGCCCGAGGACTTCGACGCCTCCGCCGAGAGGCTATTCAAGAAGAAGGTCGCGGTCGGTCAGGATTGGATAGACAGGACGACCGATCCGAGGCAGAGCCTGATGAGACGAAAATCCATCGGTAGCCCCCATCCGGACGAGGTCAGGAGGATGGTGAGGGAGCACGGCGCCGCCTTGAGGAAGGCGCGCGCCGAGCTGGCGACCAGGCGGAAGAGAATAGAGTCCGCGATGAAGGGCCTCAGCCAGACCGCCGAAGGGTACATGAAGAAGTAGCCCTGACTGAGAGAAGATGCTTAAAATGGAGTGCCCGCTCATTCATTACCTGACGACCTCTTGGACAAGAAGTGGATATACATCGCGTTCTTCGTCATCATCGGCGGCCTCCTGACGGCGGAATTCCTCAGCACCGTCCTCTGGCCGATAATCGATTATAAGCCAACGGGGCTGCCGAGACTCGAGGTCGGCACAACCTATACTTACATGTACATGAAGGACGACCAGCAGGTCGGCTCCTATGATTACACCGTGGAGAAGATGGAGGTAGTCCAAGGGACGGTGACCTACAGCGTCAGGTCCAGGACGAACATCTCCTTCCAGGGCAAGGGCTTCTACCTAGAATCCCTGCTAAGGGTGAGCGAAGCCGCCAGCCCCCTCTCATACAACCTGAACGGAACGGTCGCGGGCGACGAGACACAGATAAACTGCGTCTTCCAGGGCTCGAAGGTCAATGAGAGCGTCCGGCTGGCGGGCGAGACGAGCCACACGGAGGTAGATATCCAGCCGAACACCCTCCTGGCCGACAACAACATGCCTGGACACTGGGAGCTATTCTTCAGGTCCTTCAGCTACGAGCAGGGGAAACGCTATAAGGTGAACATCTTCTCGCCCCAGGCAGGGTCCGTAAGCCCCATGGAGCTCAACTTCGACAGCAACCTCCAGACTGTGACCATAGACGGCAAGAGCTATAGCTGTATACAGGTCAGGGAGACGAACAACGACCTCTACTTCTACCTCTACCAGGGGGCCCTGATCAAGTACGTCAACATCCCGCAGGGCGTGGCCCTGATCAGGGTCCCCTAGGGCGGACCCGCAATCAAGCCGGGGCCTGGAAGAATGTATGGGGCGGAGACGCCTTTCTTGGCCCTGATAGCGAGCGCGAGGCCGCCGTAGAGGACGACGTCGTCGCCGAGGGGGGTGATCTTGATCTCGGGCCTCCTGTTGATGAGGTGCCTGTCGATGCCGCCCATGATGGGCCCCAGCACGAGCCCGGGATTGTTGAGGGCTATGCTGCCTCCAACCGTTATCAGCTCGGGGTCGAAGGCGTTGACTATGTCGCCGAAGCCGACGGCGTTCACCCTCCCCACCTCGTCGACGATCTCCCTCGCCAACGAGTCGCCCTTGGACGCCGCCGAGAAGATCATCTCCGAGGTTAGCCTCGACGGGTCCGTTCCGGTGGCTTCGTGAAGTGAGCTGCCCTCCAGAGACCTGCCCCTCAGGAGGAGCCTGGCCAGGTTGGGGATGTTGGCGCCTGAACAATACGCCTCCCAGTGGCCACGGCAGCCGCAGCCGCACAGGAGCTCCGAGTCGGGGTCGATTGTGATGTGCCCGATCTCCGGGGCGTTCCCGTCCTTGCCGTTGAGGAGATGGCCGTCGACGATGGCGCCTCCCCCCAGGCCTGTGCTCAACGTGACGTAGAAGAGATTAGCGACCCCCCTGCCAGCGCCGTACATCTGTTCGCCGAGGACGGCGGCGTTGCAGTCGTTCATCAGCCAGACCGGGACGCTGAACTCCCCGAGGAGGGTCTCGACGACGGGGATATCCCTGAAGGGGTAGTTGGGCGTGTTCGTGATGTACCCCCTCCTCAGGTCGAGGGGACCTATGGAGCCTACGCCTACGGCGTCCGGCTCAGCCCCGAGGCTCCTAGCCATCCTGATGATCTGCGCCGTGACCCCACCAGGGCCGTGCAGCCGGTCCGTCTCCTCCCCCAGCCTCGAGCCAAGACCCTTCTCGTCGCCTAGGGCGACTCTGACGTTGGTGGCGCCTATATCGACGGCCAGGTAGGACAAGGTGATCGAGAATAGAGGGGGATTTCGGGATAAAAAGGGGTTACTTCTTGGCGACGATGGTTGTGCGGAGAACCCCTATCTTCTCCACGGTCGCCTCGAGGACGTCGCCGGGCTTCAGGAAGTTGTCCGGCTTCGTTTTTCCGTCGATGACCGGGCTCGTGTCGAGCGCCGTTCCCGCGCAGGTGCCCCCGCAGACGATGTCGCCGGGGTAGAGGTACATGTCGCGGCTCAGCCAGGCGATCCACCAGGGGAACCTCCTGATCATGCTCTCCATGGAGCCGTCCTGCCTGATCTTCCCGTTCACCGTCTGCTTCAGCTTCAGCCTGTACGGGTCGCCTAGCTCATCCGCCGTGACTATGCATGGCCCCATCGGTGCGCATCCGTCGAAGTTCTTCGCGAAGAAGAAGCCGTCAGGGCCGCCTGTCCTCGGGCCGTCGCGGATGCTCAGGTCGTTGACGATCGTGTAGCCGTATATGTAGCCGGCGGCCTCATCTTCCCTGATGTCCTTTCCCTTCTTCCCCAGGACTGCGCCGATCTCTACCTCGTAGTCGAGGCGCTGCGTCCTGGCCGGGTAGGGGACCTCGGAGTCTGGGCCTACCACATTCCTCGCCTGCTTCCAAAAGCCCCAGGCGTTGTAGGTCCCGGCGGCTACCTGCCTCTTCAACTCGTCGATCGTGGTCGGCCTCCCCTGCATCCTCGCAACGTCGACGGAGTGGTCGTAGAAGTTGGCGCCGGCCATCGCTATTCTGCTCGCAGGGCTCGGCAGCGGTGCGTGGGGCTTCTCGCCCTTGAAGACGAGCTGCTCACCGTTCGGTCCGACCTTATGCCCCTTCTTGACGTAAGCGACCGCCTCAGAAGCCGCCCTCAGTCCCTCCTCACCCTCCTCGATGAAGCAGAGAAGGCACGAGGGGACCTTGGCCTCAGCCTTCTCGCATGGGTGGGGGACACCCCTGCTCGCGAGCAGTGCGGCGTAGGCGTAGTTGAGGTCGACGATCGACCCATCCTCCTGGAGGCAGCCCAGCCTCCTCTTTAGACCATAAACAACCAGCTTCATAATAGTCGTCAGAATAGGGGTGGAACGCTCTTTTAAGTTTGAGCAGGGTTAAAAAGGGTTAAGGCGGCTTCCTAAGCGCCCGCTTGAAGTAGTCCTCGATATCCTTTTTCTGCTTATCGGGGATCGTCTTCTCGAACGGAAAAGCAGCCGCGTTGGCGACATACCTGTTGAGGAAGAGCTCGACGAACTCCCCCTGGGCCTGCAATGTCTTCGGACTCAGCCATTTGACCCTGTCCTCTGTGCTGTGCATGAGCACGTTGGTCGGGGCACGCCTGGCAAAGGTGACGCTGGGTACGCCGACGGCTGATAAGCTGGTGGCGTCCGATGATGGGACGCCCTCCTCGACTGTGAATGCTGTCCCAGTCTCCTTTGAGAGGAGCTTGACCGAGGCTGTCAACTCCGGCGGCCCAACCACCTTGCACTCGTTTGTGCCTATGTAGGCGCCGTGGACGTCGAGGTTGACGCAGAGGAGCGTCCTGTCGAGCTCAGTCTCGGCGTTCTCGTCCTCCTTCTTCGCCTTCTCCGAGGCCTCCCTCAGCTTCGTCGCGTAGGCCCTGCTTCCCAGGAGGCCTATCTCCTCGCAGCCCCAGGCGGCGAAGCGCATCGTTCGTTTGGTGCCCTTCCCCTTGAAGACCCTCGCCAGCTCCATGACGATTGCGGTGCCTCCGGCGTTGTCCTCGGCGCCCGAGACCTCAAGCACCGTGTCGTAGTGTCCCCCTACGACGACGATCTCCTCCGGCCTCTCACTCCCCTTCAGCTCACCTATCACATTTCGAGATTTGACATTGACCTCCTCGGCCTCGGCGATGACGCGCACCCTCTTCGCCTTCTTCTCGAGGAGCTTGAGTCCGTCCTCGTAGGTCACCCTCACCGTAGGGAACTCGCCGTATCTCTCCTTCACAGTCAAGCTCCCGTAGAGGTTCTTGGCCGGAATCCTCGGCGAGGACTCGATCACGATCATCGCTAGGGGCTTCAGCCTCGACAGGATGCTGTAGGCCTTCTTCCTGTTGCTCGGGATGGCTGAGGTCAGAATAACCTTTCCTTCCACCTCGGGTGTCAGGTACTCCTCGTCAGTGGTGTCCAGGAAAATCAGGTCGCCGACGACGCCGCCCTGAGCCGTCCCCCCGAAAAGCGGCATAACCTCGCAGGGTATATCCTCGTGGTAGGGCTCTACCACCTCGAGCTTCTTTGAGACCACCCTGGCCGTCGTCGCCTCGAACTCCTCAACGGTGGTATCAAGGCCCATGGCCTCGAACTCCGAGGCGACATACTCCGCCGCCCTCCTCTCCTCCTCAGTGCCGCTCGGCCTCGTGCCGATACCGACGGCGAGCTTCTTAAGCTGCTTGAACGACCTCTCACCATCGAAAAGTAGTTTGGTCATCATGAACCTTCCATTAACCTATTGTATTAATCAATTGCACCCTTTTGAATTTATATTCGTATCATTCTGAACGGGTAGTTTTCCCTCTGCCGAAGGGGCAGGCGTCGAGGCAGGTAGTGCACTCCAGGAAGCTGTTAGGTGTGGGCCTCTTGATCAGCCTTTGCTCAAACTCCCTGACATCCTCCTTAACCTCATGGGACCAGGGGTTCTCGGCGGCGTAGACCATGCATCTCTTGATTTCGATTTTATAGGGCTTCAGCGCCCCTGTCGGGCAGGCCCTGACGCAGTTATCACAGTCGCCGCAGAGGTCGATGGTGTACGGCTCGTCTGGCTCCAGCTCAGCCGATGTAAGCACCGAGGAGAACCTGAGCCTGGGGCCATACTCCGGACTGATCACCACGGTGTTCTTCCCCTGCCTACCAAGACCCGCGAGGACGGCGGCCCTCTTCAGCGCGATCCTATTCGATGGCTTCGCCTCATATCCCAACCGCATGAGGTAGTCTGCGACCATCCACGCCTTGTTCATGGCGATCTCGGAGGAGAGCTGGTGGTAATCAAAGCCTTTCTGATCCCCAACGGGAGGCTCGAGGCGGGGTTGAGGTGCCATGACATTGAGTATAGGGTCCCAGACGAGGTATCCAAGGACTATGGCTGACCTCACTGACGGAAGCTCTTCCTCAGCGCCCGTGAGTGTCTTCACGTCCTCCACATCGCCGGTTGGCAAGGTTTTAAGGCGTTCAAAAGAGACGACGCCGGTCTCCGCGACTCCTATACTACGGGCATACTCCTTGATCTCTCGGGTCGTGACCAACTCCATCACCTGATGTCAGGTCCTACCTGGTTCATGGTTCTCACATCCCCTCGACGCTCCGCTGGACTTAACCATGGGGTGGCCCCCTCACCGTGTACTGCCTGTACAGCTGCATGTAGGGTATGAGGGACTTGATGAGCTTGCTTTCCCCCTTCGAGAGGTGCTCCTGGAAAGTCGTCCTCGGTATCCTCTCCCTTGAAGCTATCTCCTTCACGTCGGCGCCCCTCGGTCGCCTGTAATAGCCGTGGACGTATGCCTTAGTCAACGCCTCCATCTGCTTCCCGGTGAGCGGTGAGAATATGGAGTCCGTGGAGAGGAGGGTGCTCGAAAGTGAGCCCTCAAACGGAGTCTTGCTAAGCATCTCAAACTCGAATCCCCTCCCCTGAAGCCTCTCGATGAGGGTGGCGAGGTCCTCGTGTTTGAAAGCCATCACCCTGTAGTACTCCCAGCCGCCTTCGTTCACGGTCGGCTGGATCTCAATGATGTTGAGGTCCCCGATGTTCAGGTCGACAGAGTTATCGGGGGTGCAGAAGCATGTCGAGGTTATGAGGCGGGCCTCCTGCCTGTCAGGTGACTCATCTAGGACATCGGCGAGCTTCTCAACCTCCCCGAGGACGGCCTCGTACTCCTTTGGGCTGCCTACGATGACCTCCAGAACCTCGTGGACCTTGTTGCACCAGCCATATATCTTGAGGGACGGGTATCTTGAGGTCAGGTCGATGAAAGGGCAGTCATGCCTGACCCTGAAGAGGGCTTCGAATATTGTCACGTTATCTCATTTCAACGAGGCTTATTTATGGGTTGACCCGTCACATGACTGCCAGCTCTCAACTTGTCGAGGTTCGCCCTTGCTACGGTCCCAGAGGCCGTGGCGAAGGAACTCCAGAGCTTCTCTAACTTGCCACATGGATAGTCGCCGCACCCAGCACAGTTCTTGACACTATACCCCCGGCCACATAGCCTGACAGGGCATACAAGGCAGAACTTGTGTAGCCTGTCGCTGAAGCAGCCCTCGCAGGGTATATCCTCAGGCCTGTACTTCTCGCTCTCCCCAACAGACCAGAGCTCCGCCGTCTCCTTCAGTTTCTCTAGGTTGTTCTCCTTAGTAGCCTTGTAAGCCCTGCAGGAGAGGCAGTCCAAGCCACAGTAAGCTATCATTTCCGCGACCATGCCCCCAATCTCCACAAGGCCAAATGATATTTGGGGAGGTTTAAGGGTTCTATAGTCACATGACGGCTACACAGAGCCTCGTATCGAGTAAAGGCATATTTTTAGGTTTTAACTAAAGGGTTATATGGTCCGGCTGGGTATACAAACGGATTCGAAGGGAGTAGGCAAAGTTGATGGAGATCAGGTTCCATGGCAGGGGCGGCCAGGGAGCCGTCACAGGCGTCAGGGTCCTCTCCACCGCGTTGTACTACGACGGGAAGTTCACTCTGGGCATACCCATGTATGGCACCGAGAGGCGAGGCGCACCGGTCGTCTCCTTCCTAAGGATAAGCGAGGGGAGGATAAACGAGCGCGACCTAGTCCACGAGCCAGACATGGTCGTCGTCCTCGACCCACTCCTCGGCAAGACGGTGCCGATAACTGAGGGGCTGAAGAAGGGCGGGCTAGTGCTAATCAACCACCCTCATGGCGGACTTGAGACCGGTATAGGTGGGCCTTACAAGGTCGCCACGGTCGACGCCACAAAGGTAGCGATGGAGACTATAGGCAGACCCATAACCAACACGGCGATCCTCGGCGCCTTCGCCAAGGTCACGGGCATGGTCACAATGAAGTCCCTCGAGGAAGCCGCGAGACACCAGTGGAGTGGCCGCATCGCCGACATGAACGTGAAGGCGATCCAGAAGGCCTACGAGATGGCTACCGACCCGGTTGACGTCTCCGGCGTCAAGGCTCAGGAGGTGAAGAGGGAGGGCCGATTCTCGCGGAACGTCTCGAGCTGGAGGCTCTACCGCCCCGTCTTCAACGACTCCAAGTGCGTGGGGTGCCGCCGCTGCTACATCCTCTGCCCGGAGGTCGCCATCGGCATGAAGGAGAACAAGGCGGCCGTGAACTACGACTTCTGCAAGGGTTGCGGCATCTGCTTCGAGGAGTGCCCGACGAAGGCAATCGACTGGGTCCAGGAGACGATATAGGAGGAGAATGAATATGTCACAGAGGTTCGAGGTTATGGTCGGGAACAAGGCCGTCGCCCACGTCGCGAGGCTGGTGAGGGCGAAGTACATCTCCGCCTTCCCAATCACGCCTCAGACGACGATCGTCCAGTACATCGCAGACATGGTGGCGAACGGTGAGATCGACGCCGAGTTCGTCAACGTGGAGGGCGAGCTATCCGCCCAGGCCTCGGCGCTGACCGCCGAGGCGGCGGGGGTCCGCGCCTTCACGGCTACGGCCGGACCGGGGCTCCTCTACATGCATCACCCAATGCACGCCACGAGCAACGGCAGGATACCGCTCGTGATGGCCATCATGCACAGGAGCACCAAGGGGATGGACCCCGACCAGAGCGACATGATGGCCCAGCGCGAGACAGGCTGGATGATGCTCGAATGTGAGAACGGCCAGGAGGTCCTCGACACGGGTATCATGGCGTACAAGGTCTCGGAGGATGAGCGCGTCAGGCTCCCCTGCATATTCGCAGGCGACGGATACATCCTCAGCTACACCGACGAGCCCATCGAGATCCCTGACCAGGCCATGGTCGATGCCTTCCTGCCCCCGTACAGGAGCAAAATACCTCTACTCCCCGATCAGGGCGAGGAGAGCCGTAGGTTCCTGATGGCTCAATGGGGCGTCGGCCAAGACCCACAGACCCGCTGGAGAGAGCAACAGCAGGCGATGGAGAACGCCAAGAAGGTGATTAAGGAGGTCAACAGCGATTTCAAGAAGGCCTTCGGCCGCGGCTACGGCAACGGCCTCCTCGAGGAGTACAGAACGAGGGACACTGAAGCCGTCATAGTAGCAGCAGGGACCATAGCGAGCACCGCCCGCGTCGCCATCGACAGGCTACAGGCTGACGGCAAGAAGGTTGGCCTCGTGAAGCTCAAGGCGTTCAAGCCCTTCCCCGCGGAGGAGTTCCAGCGCATCGCCCCGAAGGTCAGGGCGATGGGGGTCATCGACCGCAACATCAGCCTCGGCACAGGCGGCTGGTCCTTCAGCGAGATAAGGAACGCCATCTACGACGTCGAGGAGAGGCCGAAGACCCTCCAGTTCCACGCCGGACTGAGCGGGAAGGAGGTACGGGTGCAGGACATCATGAAGATAGGGGAGAAGACTCTTAAGGCAGCCAGCGGCGCCGAGGTCTCCCCGATCGTGGAGTGGGTTTGAGGAGGATGATGAGATGAGCAAACCTGTACCGCTCGTGAAGCTCGACGAGAAGGAGTATATCATGCCCGCCAACCAGGCATGCCAGGGCTGCACAGGCGCAACCGTAGCGAGGATCGTCAGCAAGGTCCTGGGGGGCAAGATGGTCCGCCAGGAGGTCGCCTGCTGCGGCCCCGCCTTCGGGAACATGAATCAGCCGAACATCTACGCGGAGGTCTTCGAGGGCGCGGGTGCGCTGATGACGGGCCTCAGCAGGGCGTTCAAGAGGATGAACCGTGAGGACGCCATCGTCACGGGCCTCATCGGGGACGGGGGCACGGTGGACATCGGGTTCCAGGGCCTCTCTGGCGCCGCGGAGCGCAACGAGAACGTCCTATGGATATGCTACGACAACGAGGCGTACATGAACACAGGCGGCCAGCGGAGCAGCGCCACGACCAAGTACGCCGAAACGACGACGACGCCCGTCGGAGAGTTCAGCCGGGGCAAGAAGGAGAGGCGGAAGAACGTCGCTGCCGTCGTCGCCTTGCACAGGGCTCCATACATGGCTACCGCCAGCGTCGCCTACCCCGAGGACTTCATCGGGAAACTCGAGTACGCCAAAAACGTCAAGGGGTTCCGCTTCATACAGGTCTCAGCCCCATGCCCGACGGGCTGGAGGTTCGAGCCCCAGTACGCGGTCAAGATCGGGAAGGAGATGGTCCTCAGCGGCCTCTGGCCCCTCTACGAGGTGACTGACGGCGAGAAGCTACGGATCACCTTCAAGCCCAAGGAGCTGAAGCCTGTCAGAGACGTCCTCAAGATGCAGGGCAGGTTCCGTCACATCACCGACGACGAGGTCAAGGAGATCCAGGACGACGTCAACGCCTATTGGAACCGCCTCGTCGAGAAGGACGGCAAGGAATTCTTCTAAGCTATATTTCTTTCGACTCAATCTTATTTCTCTGATAAAGGTGCCTAAATCCTCATAAAGGGTGTAACATCGTCTGCGCGCGCCGCCTTCGAGAAGACAGTCAAGGTTTCCCAGACGAAGGAGCAAAAAATTAAGCCCTTTTCTGGACCGATTCGAGTCGCCTTGTTGCGGCGTCGATAGCTATAATTAAGGGGTCGTTGAGGTCCGAGACAGCTGGACAGTAGGCGAGCTCAATCGTACTTAGCTCATGGATAGTCATCCGCTTCTTGATTGCGAGGGCTATGATATTTATCCGCCAATCGGTACCTTCGGAGCCTATGGCCTGACCCCCGATGACGTTCCCTGTTTCAGCGTCTACGATGATCTTTATTGAGATGTCCTGAGCGTCGGGCATCCAGTGGGGCTTGGTCTTCATATTGGCACGCCCGGAGACGACCTTGAAGCCATGGGCCTCAGCCGTCGTCGTGTTATACCCGGTACAGCTCACCTCGAGACCGCCGAAGTAGGTGACAAAGGTTCCAAGGGAGCCTAAGAACTCGGCGTCTCCGCCGGCCGCATTGACGCCTGCTACGGTTGCTTGTTTGTAGGCTGTTGTGGCGAGGGGGACCGAGAGGGGCTGGGCGTCAATATTGCTGAAACTGAGGCAGTTGTCGCCGAGGGCGTAGATGTCCTTATCGCTGGTCCTCATTTTCTTATCGACGACGATTGCGCCCTTCTCCACTTTTAAACCGGCGTCAACAGCGAGCTTTGAGGTTGGGTCGATGCCTGTAGCCATAACCACGATGTCCGTCGGTATGGTTTCGCCAGCTATAACGACCGACTCAACTTTCTCGACGCCGTTGATCCTCTCTATTCCCTTGCCGAAGAGGTTCTTTACTCCCTGGGACTCGATGAACTTCGAGATGATCTCGCTCATATCGGTGTCGAGCTCGTCTCCTAGAACCTGGGGTGTCCTTTTAGTAGCTACGACCTCGAGGCCAAGATGCCTCAGGGCTAGGGCTATCTCAAGCCCTATGGCTCCTCCACCGATGACTACAGCCCTCTTGCTCTTCAAGGCCGCCTCTCGTAGTATCTTACCCTCCTCCAGCATTGAGCAGGTGTATACCCCCCTCCCTAGGAGCTCCCGTCCACCCGGTATCTGGAGGACCTTCGGTCTGCTTCCGGTGGCGAGGATCAGCGAGTCGTAACCTATCCACTGGGTTTCGCCTGTATCAAGTTTCTTGACCTCTACCTTCTTCCCAAATGGGTCGATCCTCAAGGCCTCGTGTTTCAAGAGCTTGGTTATGTTCCTCGTCACGGGAACCGTGTGTTTCAGCTCCTCGAAGTCCTTGACCTTTCCCTCGATAGCATAGGGGATTCCACATGGGGAGAACATGTCATAGTTGCGCTTCTCGATGATCGTAATGCGCGTGTTCCTGTTGTACCTCTGGGCTGCACGGGAGGAGAAGAGACCACCCGTGCCGAGACCCACGATCACAACATGTTTACCCTGTTCGACGCCTGAACTCAAGGCATATCACTCCCCTTCAATGAAATAGTTAATATTATTATAAATTTCTGATCCGATGGCTCTTAATCTATTTATAGTATGCATTCGATGCGCTCTATGACGAGTTTGCGTGCAAACGCATTATTTGTTTCCCTCGTCTCACTCACCTGCGTCTTTGTTTTTCTAGGCGGTGTCGCGCGCGCGTAGGCGCCACAAGTAAGGTTCCAATCCTCCTCAGTGCGTGCGCGACGGCATAATTATATCAAGCTACTTTCCAACGCAGTGTAACTACCTACAGGGAAATATTGATGCAGTCAACAGGGTTGAAGTGATGAAGAAGGCCCCGGACACCCTGGGCATCGGCAGCGAATACCTAGAGACAATATTCACGTCTGCCTGTGAGCCGATGTAGCTCGTCACCATGTTCCAAGACTTCACCGAACGCGTGAGGAAGCTCAATAAAAAAGCCAAACCTAATGTACCCGCTATCTCAATTAAGGCGACTTAAAATAAAGAGTCTGCCAAACAGTTTCTACAAATTCTTTGCACAAAGGATTAAAATTTTATTAAGAGATGATACAAGTGCACGTTGAAACTACTCCTGCTACGTTCCTTATCTCCATGGCAGTCCTTTTTATACCCATTGTTGTCTCGTCTTCGCACAAGGAGTAGATATCATAGGGACCGTAGATCGTGTTCGCCTCGACCACTTTTGGGTGGGACTTGATCTTGTCAAAGACCCCTATCATCTCTGGTGACCTCGTCTTTATAAGAATCAACGCCCGCTCCAATGTCTACCAATTTTGTACCTACCGTAAACAATATAAAAGTATCTCCAGCCTTTCATTCCGCTTAACGTTCCTCCATATAATAACTTTCTTCAATAGTAAACATCAAATGTTTCACCAATAAATAAGATGTCTAATTTTATATGTTGTTTAAAAAATTGAATAAATTTCTTTAATTTTATAGCTTTACAGTAGCTGGATAAATTTATATCAGTATTCAGCCGAATACTCCTTGAGTATCATGGAGCAGGCACTTATTTTAGTGGTTCTAGCGGGGTCATTCAAAAGGGAGACCATAGACAAGATAAGAGCTCTGCCCGGCGTAACCAGCGCATATTTCCTCTACGGACCATACGACCTCTACGTCATGATCCAAGCCGATGATCGAGAAGTAATACGTCAAACTGTTATGAAGCTCCGCGAGATGGATAGCATAAAGTCTACGCTTACGTGCAATATTCTACAACAATAGAATCGAAACTGATAGTTCCTATCGGCTCAATTTAATGATTTTAACAATATTGGTTGAAATATTTGACATTCAGCCAACTATCAGCAGGGTCGTCGTCGAGATAACTGACGGGAAGTCTCGTATCTCCATGACCAGCTTCGTCATCTCCAGTGACCTCTCGACCTCAGCGATGAGGTAGATATCGTAGTCGCCGAAGGTAATTCCAGCCTCCTTAACCTCAAGCCTAGCCTTGACCTTCTGGAGAACCCCCTCAATGCCGTCCTTCCCTAGGGACTCAACCTTAAGCAGTATTAACGCCTTCTCCATTTAGATCAATTCTACTAAAGATAATGCATATTTAACGTTATCAGCGGAGGGAATGAGGAGATTGAGGCTCATATCTCTGCTTCTCATTTCTTTGATGCTAACTTCTTCATTACATATTCATGCATAACCTTTGCTGCTCTTATCCCGGCTCCCATGGTGCTGATGACCGTTGCGCGTCTGGTACTACGTCTCCGCTGGCGTAGACGCCTAGTATTTTTATCTGCATCGTCTCTTCGTTGACTACTATAGTGCCCAACTTTGTGTTTTCGAGTCCCTCTGTGGTTTGCTGGATGATCGGGTTCGGAGGTTACCCGATAGCTACTGGGGCCATGTTGATCTCGGTTATGTGTTCGCGTTCAAGGATGGATTCGCGCGCGGGGCCACCCTCCTTTTTTTAATAAAGAGGCTTCGGATTAACCCATAAAATCCGGTTTAAGATGGGCCTTCCTTTATAAGGGCTTAAATACGCTGACAACCCGAGACGAGGTTAATCAATATCC
>Ga0315280_10008668_pt1 | contig 13270 bp, 8 predicted proteins | sample YL17G06_40_MG_FD_203697 | JGI IMG/M metagenome (GOLD analysis project Ga0315280, IMG submission 203697) | Sediment microbial communities from Yellowstone Lake, YNP, Wyoming, USA - YL17G06_40 | ecosystem: Environmental > Aquatic > Freshwater > Lake > Sediment | place: USA: Wyoming | collected...
AACCAGGCGGTCGGCACGATCCTCGACGACGACTGCCTTTCGATCGGCGACGCGACGGTCACGGAAGGCAGCAGCGGCACGGTAGACGTCGTCTTCACGGTCGGCCTGGCAATCGCCCTGCCGTACGAGGTCCGCGTGGATTACGCGACGGCCAACAGCACGGCGACCGCGGGCAGCGACTACGTCGCCGCCAGCGGAACCCTCGTGTTCGCGCCGGGCGAGACCAGCAAGTCCATCACCGTGCTGGGCCTGGCCGACCAGGCAGACGAGCCGGATCAGGCGTTCCTCGTCAATCTCTCCAATCCGGTCAACACGATCGTTGCCGATGCTCAGGGCCGAGGAACCATCCTCGACGACGACCCGACGCCAAGCCTCTCGATCACCGACGTCACGGTGACGGAAGGCAACCTGGGCACGAAGAACGCGACGTTCACCGTCTCCCTGTCTTCCGCCAGTGGTCAGACCGTAACCGTCGCCTACGCCACGGAGGGCGGCACCGCCGCCGAGGGGACGGATTACGTCGGCAAGGCGGGCACGTTGACGTTCTACGCCGGGTCGGTCAGTCAGACCGTCACCGTCGCTCTGAACGGCGACTTTGACGTGGAGGCGGACGAGAGCTTCGTGGTCAACCTCACGAACCCGGTCAACGCCCTGCTGGCCGACACTCAGGGGCAGGCGACGATCCTCAACGACGACGGGAGCCCCGACGCGTTAGCGGCATATTGGGCGGCATTTGCTTTCGCCCCAGAGACGCCGCGGGGCCGCCGGGCAAGCGCTTCCCCTGCGTGGAACGCCGCCTTGGTCGATCACTTGCTGGGGGAACTGTCGGTTCACGACCTGAGGATCGGTGCCCTGCTCGACGATCTATAGACGCGGCCGGTAGGTCAGCTCGGCGACGACCGGCTGCACGAGCCGCCGGAAGTCGCGGTAGGCCATCTGGATCAGCTCGTCGTGCGTCCCGGCGTTGAAGGCGATCTGCTCGTCCTCGGCCAGCGACGCGTCGACGTAGACCTTCAGCCCGTAGAGGTTCCCGAAAGGCGGCATTGCCCCCGGCTCGCAGTCGCCGAACAGGTCCTTGAACTCCCGTTCGGTCGCCAGCTCGACGGTCCTTGCCCGGGCGACCTTCTTGAGCGAATCGAGGTCCAGCTTCTTGGGAGCGGGCAGCACGGCCATCGCCATGGCGCCGTCGATCTTGGCCATGACCGTCTTGGCCAGCTCCCGGCCGCGGACGTGTGCGGCCGCGGCGATCTCTTGGGCCGTGAAGGCCTCGTAGTGCTTGAGGGACGCGTACGGGACGCGGTTGGCGTCGAGGAACTGCTTGAGCTTGGCGGCGGGCATGGGACGTCTCCTTTCCGGCCAGGGGGACTGCTGCGTACGCTATTATCGTAGGAGACCGGGCCGGGAAGAGGAATTCACCAGGATAGGGGGGCGCGGCTGAATTGGGTGGCATGCCCTCGACGGCGCAGCCGGCGTGGGCATGGTCCCGAGCCTGTGCTACGCCCGGCCGGCGCGGTAGACTGGTGGCGAACGCGTCGTTCAGGAGGGGGACAGTCCCCAAGGTTCCGAGGAGGCTCGCCATGCATCGCCGCAACTTTCTATGTGCCAGCGCAGCAGGTTTGGCCCTGGCGGCCGCCGGTCGCCGTGCCGCGGGGTTTGCCGACGAGAAGCCGAAACGGGTCGGCCTGATCGGCAGCGGCTGGTACGGCAAGTGCGACCTCATGCGCCTGATCCAGGTCGCGCCCGTGGAGGTCGTCTCCCTGTGCGACGTGAACCGGAGGACGCTGGCCGAGGCCGCCGCGATCGTCGCCCAGCGGCAGGCGTCGAAGGCCAAGCCGCGGACCTACGGCGACTACCGGCGGATGCTCGCGGAAAAGGACCTGGACATCGTGCTCATCGCCACGCCGGACCACTGGCACGCCCTGCCGATGATCGCCGCGGTCCAGGGCGGGATCGACGTCTACGTGCAGAAGCCGATCAGCGTCGACGTGGTCGAGGGCCAGGCGATGCTCGCCGCGGCCCGCAAGCACCGGCGGGTCGTGCAGGTGGGGACCCAGCGCCGCAGCACGCCGCATTTGATCGAGGCCCGCGACCAGGTGATCCGCGAGGGGAAGCTGGGCAAGATCGCGCTCGTGGAGATTTGCTGTTACTATCACATGCGGGCCCGGGGCAATCCCCCCGACACCGACCCGCCCAAGGACCTCGATTACGAGATGTGGACCGGGCCGGCCCCCATGCGGCCCTACTGCGGATTGCCCTGGCGGGCCTTTATGGAGTACGGCAACGGGATCGTCGGCGACATGTGCATCCACATGCTCGACATGGTCCGCTGGATGCTGGGGCTGGGCTGGCCCAAGCGGGTCTGTTCGTCGGGGGGCATTCTCGTCGACAAGGGGAGCAAGTCCAACATCTCCGACACCCAGACGGCCAGCTTCGATTTCGGCAACCTGGTGGTCGTCTGGCAGCACCGCACCTGGGGTGAGTCCCCCGACCCGAAGTATCCCTGGGGAGCCACCTTCTACGGCGACAAGGGGACGCTGAAGGCCAGCGTGATGAGCTACGATTTCACTCCGCTGGGCGCCGGCCAGCCGATTCACAAGGACGTGACGTACGAGTTGGAGCAGTACCCGGAGGACAAGACCGAGCCGCGGTTGGAGAAGCACTGTGCGCCGGCGATCCGCAAGCACATGCGGGACTTCCTCGACGCGATCGCCGCCCGCGGCAGGCCGGTCGCCGACATCGAGGAAGGCTACATCTCCACCACCAGTTGCATCCTCGCCAATCTCTCGATCGAGCTCGGCCGCTCGCTCACCTGGGACGCGGGGGCGGGCCGGGTCGACCACGACGAGGAAGCCAACCGCCTGCTTTGCCGCCCCTACCGAAAGCCGTGGGTCCACCCCGAGCCGGGAAGCGTGTAACGTGCCGCCGCCCGCCTCATTCCCGGGGGCACGTGCGCGGCCTGTTCCGCTCAGGAGTGAGATTCCTGATGGCCTCCTCACACGTTTGTGCGACCTGATCCGGATGGGCCTCAGGGTCGATGCGGACGGGCTTGCCGAAGACCACGCTGACCCGTCCAAACCGCTTCGGGATCCAGCGCAAGCGCTTGCGGTCCGGCATCGGCACGATTGCGTAGAGGCCGTCGATCTTGACCGGGACCACGGGAACCTGCATGGCTTGAGCCAGGAGCCCGACGCCCCCCTTGAAGCGGTCCATTTCCCCGGTGACCGTAATCTGACCCTCGGGGAAAAGGAGGATGTTCCAGCCCTCGTCCAAGAGTTCGCCCAGGTACTCGAAACTTCTTTTTACGTGGCCTCCCCGCGAGAAGGGAAAGAGGTTCATCAGTAAAGTCGCGAGGAACCCGGAGACGTGCACGTACAACCACTTCCTCCAGGAATCCCCCGGCTTGAACTCGAAAGCCAGGTCGGCGGCGGCCGCCAGGGCGATCTTCCGCAAGCGCCACGGCAGCGCGCGGACGATATAGAGGATGTCGTATTGTGAAGTATGATTGGCGATGAAGATCGCCGGCGTTTTCAGCCCCTCGAGATTCTCGCGGCCTTCGACGGTCGTACGCGAGAATAGCGACGGAAGGCGAAACGCAACCATCTGGAGAAGGCACCTGAGAGCGCGGGCCGGCCACGCTCGCGACCACCGCGGGAAGTCATAGTGAAGGGTTTCTGCTTGTTGTGAGGCCACGATTTCCTTCACGTTGGAAACCGTCGTGCCGGCGTCAAAGGCGCTCTCGTCAATCTCGACGTTGAACTCCTCTTCGAGCATCGTCGCCAGTTCAACGCGGGCAATGGAATCCAGTCCCAGGTCGCTGACGAGGTTCGACTCGGCGGTGATCGTCCGCGCGTCGACTTTCGCCAGGTTCGCGAGAATATCGAGAATCCGATCGCCGCTGCTCTGCGGGACCGGGCCGCCGGCGGGTTTGCCCTGCTGAATCTCCTCCCGCACCGGGCCGCGCTTGATCTTCAGCGTGTTGGTCCGGGGAAAGTCTTCGTGCGGCCAGATGGTAAACCCCTGGATCTGCTGGTGAGGTTGCAGGACTTGGTTCGCCGCGGTGATCATGGAGCGAACCGATTGGTTGTCCCATGCCTCCTCCTTCTCCATCAAGATGACGGCATGGACGCGGATGTCGCCCCCCTCTTCGAGACCGATCACGCAGCAGTCCTTCACGCCGGGCATCTTGTTCAGTACCGGCTCGATGTCTTCAGGATAGATATTGAGCCCCGAAGCCGATTTGATCATGTTCTTGAGACGGCCGCGGAAGAAAAGGTATCCCTCGTCGTCGAACTCCCCGATGTCGCCCGTCTTGAACCATCCGTCTTCAAAACGGGCTGCGTTTTCCTCGGGGTTCTCCCAATAGCCGGGCGTGACATTATCGCCGCGGGTCCAGATTTCATTGTCGGGCCCCAGCTTGACCTCTTGGTGGGGGACGCAGCGTCCTACGGAACCGGTCCGCTGGTGGGTTGGGCTGTTCAAGGTCACAGCCGTAGTGGTCTCGGTGAGTCCATAGCCCTGAAACACTTGAAGGCCGAGCACAGTCCAGAACTGCTCGAGCTCCGCATCGAGCGCCGATCCCGAGGTGCAAAACATCCTTAATCGCCCACCCAGCTTCTTGCGGATGCTTGGGAACAAGAGCCTCCGCACCGGCGCTGGCAGGTGGCTCGACAGGGAAAGCATCCGCGAGAAGAGCCGCTCCCTTCCCCGGGCTTGCACTTCCCGCAGGATGTTCTCTCGCAGCACGCTTAAGAAGATGGGTACGACCACCATGGTGCTCACCCGGTGGCGTCGCAGGGCCTCGATGAGCGCCGTAGACTTGCGGGAGTGCAGATAGGTGATCGCGCAGCCGCGGGAGAGCGGGTAGAAGAATCCCGGGACCTGCTCGAGCATGTGGCTCAGCGGCAGTATGGAAAGGCAGGTGTTGTCGCTGCTGATGGGCATGACCTCGGCGATGTGCATAATGTTGCTGACGATGTTCTTGTTGGTCAGGATCACGCCCTTGGGATCCGCCGTGGTCCCCGAGGTATAGACGATTTCATAGACGTCATCATCGCGGACGCCAAAATCCGTCTTGTTGATGGGGACCTCTGCAAGCGCTCGATCCAAATCCTCTACGTAGAGACGGGATAAGCTCGTTTGGGGAAAGGGTCGCCGTTTCGAGTGGAACAGGTGCCTGGCTCCGACCTTCTCGGCAATCAACCGGACAAAATCCGCCTTGGAGCCGAAGTCGATCGGCACGACCACGACGCCTGAGAGCGCACAGCCCAGGAGGATCGAGGCGTACTCCTGCCCGTTGTAGCTCCAGACAAGAATCCGATCGCCCTTGTTGATCTCCTTTTGCGCCAGGTAGTTGGCCAAGCCCAGGCCGCGCTGGTACATCTGGCGATAGCTGAACGAGAACGTTCGGAAGGCCGACTTGACGGCGATGGCGGGCCGGTGCGCGTACTTCTCGGCCGACGTTTTGACATGGTAGGCAATCGTTAGCCTTCCGTTCATGGCTGGCCCCGTTGACGCTTGAGGTCCACGTATGCCGTGCAGTCCACTAGGAAGTTGCGCCTGTAGGAGAGATTGCCCACCAACGTGATCAGCGGTCTGCGGCCTCTCCACAGGTTGCGCCATGTCCTCCGCAGAATCCGCGGCATGGAGTAGAAGTGCTGGTTGCAGGCGATCATTTCTTCGATGACGTCGTTCAGGGACAAGTGCTTATACCGGGCCACCGGGAAGGTCAGCGTGTAATGTTGCCAATCTTCCGGGAACCTATCCAGCGCGATGCGGCCCTCCGATTTCATCTTGTTCCAGAGGCGCGTGCCGGGCAAGGGGGTCAGGAAGCCGACGTTGAGGAAATCCAGGCCGTACTGATTGGCCGCTTCGGCGGTGCGCTTGCCGATGCCCCGTTCGTCGCTGTCCAGGCCGATGATGAACGAACCGACGACGAGGATGCCGTGGCGCTGGATACGCCGCACGGAGGCGCGGAACTCGCGGCCCCTGAGCAGGTTGAATCTCTTGCCGCACTCGAGCAGCCCTTCCGGCGTAGGCGATTCAAAGCCGATGAACACGCCCCGGCACCCGGCCTTCCCGGCCAGCGCCAGGAGCTCTTCGTCATCGGCGAAGTTGATGGTGGCCTGGGCCATCCACTGCTTTCGCAGGTCCGCCTCCGCCATGGCCCGGAACATGTCTTTGGCGCGGGCGATGTGTTCAGGGCGCGTGCCGATGAGGTTGTCGTCCACCACCAGAACGCGGTTCTCGGGGATTGACTGGAATTCCCGCACGACATCCGCAATGGGGCGCTGCCGGTAGTGGGCCCCGTTGAACGCCGTCACGCTGCAGAAGCTGCAGTTCAAGGGACAGCCGCGCGTCGTCTGGATCGCCCCAAAGGCATAGCCTCCGACCAACAAGTCGTGGCGGGCGAACGGGACGCCGCTCATCTCGGCCCGCCCTCCGTGATACCGACGTTTGAGGCAACCATGACGGGCATCCTCCAAGACCTGCCGCCAGACGCTCTCGGCTTCCCCCGTGACGACCGCGTCCACGCGCGCCATGGCCTCCTCCAGGCACATGGTGGCATGGATGCCGCCCATGACCACGGGCACGCCCAGACGCCGGAAGTGGGCGGCCACTTCATACGCGCGGTTCGCCTGCGAGGTGAAAGCGGTAATCCCGACCAGGTCCGGCCGAGGCAGGGCCGGATAGTCCGGCGCGCCGAGGTTCTCGTCCACGATCGAGATCTCCCACTCCGGCGGGGTCAAGCCCGCGAGAACCATCAGGCTCAGCGGCTTCCACACGCGGTAGCGTTTCCAGCGGCTCGCCTGGTCTTTGATGCTGCTGAAAAGCGCGTTGGAGGGGTTGATCAAAGTCAATCGCATGGCGGGGGACACGGGTGTTCCTCCCTTTCAGAAGCCAGGCAATGCCTGCCGTCGTCTACCACCCAACGCCACCCCTGACTATCTAAGAGAGCCCGTCCAGCTTCGCGACTTGTGAGCCTCGATGAAAATAAGCCCTGCCCGCAAGGACCGCAATCCCCGTCTGTAGGGTTGTACAGCGGCGAACCGCAGGAGTCTTCCCGGCGATCGTTCTCCAGTACGCGGCGCGCGGGAAGACGGCAGGCTCCTCCGTCTAGCCCGACCGACAAGGCGCCAGGGACTGCTCCGCCGAGGGCACGGTCGCCTTCCGCCGATGCCTAAACGGGGGGGAGGATCTCGACATTCGCCTGCCGCATCGACCGTCGTCCATCGCGCGTGGGGGATCAAGACGCCGCGGCGGTCCGCCTTGGCATCCAATCCGCGGCGGGGAAACGGATCGGAGACGAATCGCAAGCGCTTCCGCAGTATAGTGGCGGGCTGAGTCAGCCGGAAGCGGCCCGGAAAGAGAAGAAGGCGAGCGGCGGACGCGAGCCTCCTGTCGGCAAGGCTCGCCCCCCGGCGTTTTCGGCCGGGGGCGGAGGGTCACCGCCCGCCTTCGGCGGCAGCGGGAAGCAGGGAAAAATCGGTTGCCAGGCTACTTGACCAGCCAGACCGGCGAATAGACGTAGTTGCTGGTCGTGGTGCCGGTCTCACCGCCGATCCCTCCTTTGGCGACGATCTTGGCCGGCTGGATGATCATATGCTTGTTTTCGCCCACCAGCTTCTCGTCCATGATCCGCACCCCCACCCACTTGACGATCGTGTACTGGGCGGTGTTGCCGGGATTGACCACCGACTCGTACACCGGGATCACTTTGACTTGTCCGATGATCGAGCGGACGTCGTCCTTGATGGCAACGCTCATGCCGCTGTCGCCGTTGAGGTGGATTTTTCTCTCGGCGTTGTTCAGCGTGAACTGGCCGCCGTAGTACGCCAGGTCGTCCTTGTTAAGGCCCTGGCGGATCTGGCGGGAGAGAACCTGGGTGCTGTTGTCGGCGCTGCCGATGTCCACGGTGCCGCAGTTGCCCGGCGAGCCCGTCTTGTCGGGGTAAAGGACGATCTCCTTGAGGCCGTCCGACCCGGAGCACACGGCGCCGCTGGGGCTGTAGGCGTATTGGTCGGTGCCGATCGTGCCGGCCATGAGCGCGTTCCAGGTCTGCTCATAGACGGTAATCGGGAGTATGTCGAGATTGCTGCCGTCTTGGGGAACGCGGAAGCCGACGACGTTGTTCAAGAACGCCGCCGTGGCGGCGGCTTCCAGCGACGCGCTCGTGCGCCCCATGACGCGGGCAAAGAACAGGCCCACCGCGCCGTTCTGCTCGTCCGTCCGGCGGACGCGGATCGCCACCGCGTTGAACTTGCTCGGCGTGCTGAAACTGAGCGAGCCGCCCGCGGAAAAGGGATAGGCGAGATAGCCGACCTGGGCATCTTCCAGGCCCAGCACGGGGGCCGATTTGCCGATCGCGTTCAAGGCCGCGTACTGGCGGGCGGTGCACTCGATCACGGTTACGGCGGAGCTCGTCACGGCGGACGAGGGCGGCTGATAATCCAGCAGCTTCCACGCCGCCGCCATCGCCGACGCGTCGGCCGACCGCTGCAGCTCCGAGTCCACCACGTTGAGGTAACCGATGTCCACCGCCAGCGCGACGACGCTGAGCATTACGACCATCAGGACACAAGCGAAAACGGCAATGTTGCCCGAACGTTCCGACCGAGGCTGTCTTGGGGTACACATGGGCGAGGCCCTTCCAGGCGTAAGGACAAGATGCAACTGCCCACCGTCAATAGATGCGCGGCGGCGGAGTCCCCCGACAGGGGCCGGACCTCCGGCTGGGGACCCGATTGGGACAAACCAGTTTCGCCTATTAGTAACCGTAGGTCGGATTCCGCCGGGTGTCAAATCGGAAAACGGCGCGGCAGCGAGATGGGAAGTCGGCCGCGGCACTCGTGGGCCGACGCACCTGATTTGACGGGTACCATGGCCAAGCTTGCTTGGCCATGCCGCCTGCATAACATGCCCACGGCAAGCGTGGGCACGGCAGCCAACCTGTCAGATGAGCTGCGTCGGAGCACTAGCGGACGAGCCACACCGGCGAATACACGTAGTCGCTGGTGGGCGTGTCGTTCCCCGGGATGACGCCGGGAATGATGATCGGCGCGGGTTGGACGAGGACCTTCTTCTGCGACAGGCTTCCCGTCAGCTTGACGTACATCACGCGGACCCCGACAAACCGGACGATCGTGTAGGTGGCGTTGTTGCCCGGGCCGCTCACCGTGCGGAAAATCGGGATCACGCGGGGCTGGCCGATGACCGAGGCCAGGTCGTCCTTCACGCCGGCGCTAATCCCGGTATCGCCGTTGAGCGAGAGGGTGACGGTCTCCGGGTCGAACCTAATCTCGCCGTCGATGTAGGAGAGGTCCTCGGCCGTGATCCCGTAGCGGATCTGCCGGCAAATGTCCGCCGTGCTGTTGTTGGGGCTGCCGATGTCCAGCGTCCCGCGGTTGCCCGGCGGGCCGGTCCCGTGGGGATAGAGATCCACTTCGGGAATCCCGTCGCTGCCGGCGGTGACCTGCCCGCTGTCGGGGTCATAGTGGTAAAGGTCGTCGCCCGACGTGCGGTTGTTCCAGGTGTCCTCGTCCAAGGTGAAGGGGAGGATATCGAGATTCTCGCCGGTCGCGGGAGGTCGAAAGCCGGCGACGTTGTTGACAAAGGCCGCGGTGGCCTGGGCCTCCGCCGCCACGCCCATCCGGCCCATCACCTTGGCGAAGAAGGTGGGCAGCTCGCCGTTGTTGTCGGCCGTGCGGCGGACGGAGACCGCCACGGCGTTGAACTGGTCGGGATCGCCGAAGGTCAGGCCCGCCGCGCTGCTGAAAGGATACGCCAGGTGGCCGATCTGGACGTCGCCCTCGGCGAGGTTGGGGGCGGCGCTGGCCACCTGGTTGAACCCCGCGTACTGGCTGGCGGTGGACCGGACCGCACTGAGCGTCGCGGGAGTAACGCTCGCGTTCGGTCCCATTTCGTCCAGCAGCTTCCAGGTCGCGGCGATCGCGGCCGAATCTGCCGATCGCTGCAACTCGGTGCTGGCGACCTGGAAGTACCCGATGTCCACCGCCAGCGCAACCACACTTAACATGATGACCAGCAGGAACAGGCTCAGCAGGGCGATGTTTCCGCCGCGTTTCGCTCGGGGTCTCTTCGAGGTACGCATCGGGAGGGCTCCTGAGGATGGTGCCCAACGCTGGTCAGAAGGAGGTTAATTGGGGTCCTGCTGGTAAACGACGCGGGGCGTGTTGTCTTCCAGGACTTGCCCGTTCTGGCTGATCATGCGGACCCGCTTCAGCACCAGCGAGGCCACCCGGTTGCTCGCGTAGCTCACGCCGGAGTACGTGGCGGAGACTTGGGGAGAGTAGCCGCTGAGATCCGCCAGGCTCGTAGCGACGTTGGCCTTGAGGTATCCCTGCCCGCCGAAGCTCTCCCAGGTCGTGGAACTGCCGCCGACGATCTCGAAGGTGAGCATCCCGCCCGACAACTGCATGGTCTGGGTCCAGCGAACGGTCTCGCCGGGCGTCCGCATCACGGCGGTGTTGGGGGCCTGGCTTTGGCCCACGGGCGTTTCGCCGTTCCACACCTGCAATTGCAGGCCGCCCGGGGCGAAACCCGGCAGGCTGCGGAGGTTGAGCTCGAAGTTCGCATGAAGGGAGTTCATGCCCTCCCCCGGCGAACTGACACAGATCACCTGGGGACCATCGGTGTCGGGGTCGGGTGTGGAGACGACCAGTTCCCAGTCTTCCTCGACGCGGACGATCTGCCCCCACGCCGACCCGGCAAGGCCGAGCCACCCGCCCACGAAAAGCGTGATCGCAATCAGTCGCACCCACCAACGGCGCGCGGGATTCTCACTGGGGCTTCTCACGACAGCCTCCTCAAGCGGCAAGGACAAGACGCGTCCCGGAAAACCGGGAGATGCCCGGCGGTGGGCCCTTCCGACAGGAGCCGGACTTCCGGCCAAGGACCCGATCAGAACAAAGCAGTTCCGCCTATTGGAAACCCTAGGTCGGATTCCGCCGGCAGTCAACTCGAGAGTAGGAAACAGGACTTTTGCGGAGACTCTGGCATCCACGTTGGCATCGATCCGAGCATCTCACGCAAAGGCGCCAAGGCGCCAAGGATAGAGAAGGAAGAAGGAAGGACAAGGATCGGGAAGCAAGGAGAAGAACCGCAGAGTCGCAGAGCCGTGTAGCGGGCGGGCTTGCCCGCCGCTTGCTGGCACGATGCCGCCACGGCAGAGAGAGACGACCGATTCTGGTGCGGCGAAGCCGATTGAGCGGCGAGTTTAGCTATCTCCCGCCGTGTTTCCCCAGGGCCCCGGCCATGGCCTCGGTCATGAGCTTCTCGGTCATCCGCGGGACCCAGCAGTAGGTGTCGTCGTAGCCGTCCTTCCAGCACTGGTCGGTGGGGATGTAGCCGCCGGCGCCGTCGCCGAAGCCGGCCACGACCACGAACGAGTCGGGCCGCAGCCGCTGGGCCGCGAGCTGGTAGCCGACGAAGCTCTCGGCCGGCATGATCAGGAACTGGGCCCGGCCGCCGAGGTCCAGGCAGGGGACGTCGACCGGCTGGCCGGCCTCGACCCGCCCGCGCCAGCTCAATCCCAGCGCGGCCGAGATCCGCCGCCAGCGGGTCTCGCGGGGATCGGCGAGGATCCGCTGCATCGCGGCCGGGGTGAAATCGCCGCCGTCCCGCGCCGGGAAGGGCAGCTCGGCCACGCGATACTCGATCCGCTCCAGCGGGAATCGCTGCGTCCCCTTCCAGGCCGCCAGCATCCCCCGGTAGAGCCGGTCGGCCAACACGGGCCGGTTCTCCGGGGCCCCGGTGTTGTACTTGCCGGCGGTCGTGTCCCCGGCGCAGCCGGTGAAGTAGACCTGGAACACCGCGGGGTCATCCTTCTGCCGTCGTGCCCGGGCCATGCCCGGGAAATCGGCCGAGACGCCTCCCCGGCCGTAGTAGCTCATGGGGTGGACGGCGTAGCAGCTCCAGGCCAGCACCGGCCGGTCGCCGTCCCAGAGGCTGATCGTTTTGAGGTAGGGATCGATCTCACCCTCCGGGGCGCCGTACATGTCGCCGGAGGCGCTGCCGCGGCCCCAGTGGACGCGGCCCTCGGGCGTGACCACGCGGCGATTGGAGGCCACCCGCTCGACCTTCGCTTGCCCCAGGCCGAAGTGCGTCACCCGCCGCGGCGACTGGAGGGCCTTCTTCAGGGCCGCGGCGGTCCGCTGCACGGCCTTTTCGTGGAACACCGGATCGCAGTTGTAGCCGGTGAGCCCATACTGGTCCAAGAGCTTCTGCGCGGTCAGGTCGCAGATCGGGGCGTCGTGCTGGTGCACGGTGGCGAGCATCACGCGGCGGCGGGTGGTTCCGGCGGCCGCGGCCAGGACGTCCCGCCAGCGGTCGTAAGAATCGTTGTTGCACTGGCACCAATCCAGGGCGATGAGCACGATCGGCTCGCCGGCCCCAGCGAGCACGAAGCCCTTGGCCAGCAGCGGATCGACGATTTGGCGGGCGTCGGCGATCCCTCCGCCCATGCAGGCGTGGCCGATGGGGATCGTCACGTCGGCCTCGAAAGTGGCCACGCGATACTCGGCAGCCCCCGCGGGAGCCAACGCCAAGAGGGCAAACAGCAACAAGACGAGAACACTCGCATGACGCATAAGGGCACCTCGCGTGTGCTACCCAAGTGGAACCGCACGGGAGACTGTCGGGGACCGTCCTGGGTAGGCGAAAAGCCGGGTCAGCATTGGAGGTGGCATTTGTTCCCCGTTACCCGACGTGAACGTCAGGATAACACAGGGCTTGACCTAAGCATAAGCCAATAGGCATCTTGCGTCAAGCCATGCACGCCTTATTGCACGGCAAAACCAGGTCATGTTTGCTTAGGAGGTTCTGCCGATGCGAGTTCCCAAGCCCTGGTTTCCGATCCCCTCCATTTGAGGGAGAACGAGCAAGAACGGCGGTGTCAAGAAGGAACGGTTGCGACGACTGTACTCTTCCGTCATAAGACCTTTGTTTGGCTCGTCTTGCCCGGCCGAAGCAAGTGATACAGTGGGTAAGGTCGTTTTCAGCGGAATCCGTTGCCCACACAGGGCGTTCCACGTGGCCAAGGCGGGCAAACGCACGGAGGCGAGGAGTCATGCGACTGGGAGCAATTCTCATCCTCTTCTCGGCTGGGCTGGCAATGGGCCAAGCCTCAGCGGAGCCGCCGATACTCTCCGCTCTGCCCGCTCCACTCCCCGATGACGCCCGCCGTCCTTCCGCGCCGGAACCCGTGGGCCCGCCGCCGGGAAGTCCGATTGAGCGCGGCCCGCAGGCACCCGCC
>Ga0315280_10008669_pt1 | contig 13268 bp, 11 predicted proteins | sample YL17G06_40_MG_FD_203697 | JGI IMG/M metagenome (GOLD analysis project Ga0315280, IMG submission 203697) | Sediment microbial communities from Yellowstone Lake, YNP, Wyoming, USA - YL17G06_40 | ecosystem: Environmental > Aquatic > Freshwater > Lake > Sediment | place: USA: Wyoming | collected...
CATCCGCATCAGCCTGGCCGGCGGGGAGGTGGTGGGCGAGCGCCAGGCGGTGTACGGTGATGCGGCCGAGCGCCAGATCGGCGAGTACCACGCCGACAAGGCCTTCATCGGGGCCGACGGGCTGTCGCTGAAAAACGGCCTGAGCTCCTACGACGAGCAGGAGGCGGGGGTGACCCGCCGCATGGCGGAAAGCGCGGATCGGGTATACCTGCTGTGCGACTCCTCCAAGATCGAGCGCGACTCTTACGTGCGCTTCGCCCCGCTCGGCCTGTTCCAGGTGCTGATCACGGACCGCGGCCTTCCGCGGACGGTGCGCGAGCGGTATCGAAAACAAGGAATCGAAATCATCATCGCCTAGGCAAGGAGAAGATCATGGCCAAAGATTGGTGGAAAGCGAGCGCACGGGACCTCCCCAGGATCGTGGTGGAGCCGCCGGGGCCGAAGTCCAAAGCGATGCACGCCAGCGCCTGCCGCTACTTCCATGGGCTGTCCAGCCAGGTCAAGCTGTTTCCGGTATGTTTCGCGGAGGGGTACGGCATCAGCCTGACCGACGTAGACGGAAACCGGTACCTGGATTTCTCCTCGGGGATCTACGTGACTTCCCTGGGGCACTCCCATCCCAAGATCTCCGAGGCCGTGGCCCACTGGGCGAAAAGGCTCATGAACTGCCATGACTACACCACGCCGGTGAAGGAGGCATTGCTCGTGAAGATGGCCGCGATCCTGCCGGGCGGGCTGAACGCCATCCAGTTCTACTCCGATGGGACCGCCGCGGTGGAGGCGGCGATCCGCGCCGCCCGGGCCATCAGCGGAAAACACGAGTTCCTCTCCTGTTTTCGCGACTTCCACGGCAAGACCATGGCCGCGGTGAGCTGCGCCCAGATGTCCCGAGGAGAGGTGCTCGCCTACGGCCCGACGCGGGCGCCGGGATTCTACATGGTGCCGCGCCCCGACCCCTACCGGCCGACCTTCGCCAAGCCGGACGGCACGATCGACACCGACGCCTACATCCGCTTCTACGACGCCTTCATCCGCGAAGGAACTGCCGGCAATGTTGCCGCCTTCGTGCTGGAGCCGGCCCAGGGCTGGGGGGGCTCGATCTTCCCGCCGGAAGACTTCTTCCCCAAGCTGCGCGCCTACTGCGACCAGCACCGGATACTGCTGTGCGCCGACGAGGTGCTGACCGGCATGGGCCGCACGGGCGAGTGGCTGTGCCTGAGCCACTGGGACGTGCTGCCCGACATCGTAACCTTCGGCAAATCCTTCGGCAACGGCTTCCCGGTGACCGCCATGGTGGTCAAGGGCGAGAACGCCGGCGCCCTGGAGAAGATCTCCGCCTCCTCCAGCTACGGCGGCAACCCCATGGCCTGCGCCGCGGCCCTGGCCTCCCTCGAGGTGATCGAGGAGGAGGGCATCCTGGAAAACGTGCGGGAGGTCGGAGGCTTTTTCATGAAGCGCATGGAGGCCATGAAGGCCGCCCACCCGATCGTCGGCGACGTGAAGGGCAAGGGCTTCCTGCTGGGCATCGAGCTGGTGAAGGACAAGGCCGGCAAGGAGCCCTTCGAGGAGGCGGGCAGGCTGGTCTACCAGAAGGCCTTCCGCAAGGGCCTGGCCTGGATCCCCGCCGGGCACATCCTGCGCATGTCCCCGCCTCTGATCATGGACGAGAAGTATGCTGAAGCGGGCCTGTCCATGATCGAAGAGGCCATCGCCGAGGTGGAGAAGGAGTTCGGCTACCGCTGAGTTGCCGCTTCCCGATCGAAGCGTAGTGGCGGCGAAGCTTGGCCGCCAGCGGCTTGGCCATGACATGCCAGCCGGCCAGGGTGATCAGGGGAACGGGGCGGGGGAGCTCGCGGCGCGTTCCGCCGGTCGGCGGCAGGATGCCCAGGCTCTGGAGCCGTTGGCGCACGTTGCGCCGCAGAGCATAGGAGCCGTAGTACAGCCGAAGGAAGCGGGTGAGGAAGCGCTCCGGGTCCAGCCTGGTGGGCACGATGGCGTGCATGAAATCGAAATACTCGTACGGCAGATTGATCTGCGAGCGTTTCGCCTCGTAGAGCGCGGTGCCCGGAAGCGGAGTCAAAACCACGAAGATCGGGTGGCTCAGGTTCGTTCGGCAGACGAAGTCGAATAGCTCGTCGAAATCCTCTTCCCCGAAATCGGGATCGACCAGCAGATGGGCGCACGGATTGATGCCCAGCCGGTGCAGGATGCGGATCGCTTCCTCGTTGACCGCCGAGCAGGTGCCTTTTCTCAGGCCGGCGAGCCGGGCATCGCTCGCCGCCTCCACTCCGATGGTGATTTCGCGCAATCCGGCCTGCCGCCAGCGCTCGAACAGCTCCGGGTGCCTGACCACGGTGTCGGTCCGGCTGTAGCCGGCGTAGTACCTGCCGGCGCCCTCATGCCGGATGCGCTGGCAGAGCTCGCCGGCCCGGTCCGTGTCCGAGAAGGTGTGGTCATCGGCGAAGAAGATCCGCGCGCCCCGGGGTATGGCCGAAAGCTCCCTGGCCACGCTCTCGGCCGCGCGCACCAGCACGCGGCCCCCGGCCGCCTTCCAGCAGGCGCAGAAGGTGCAGCGGCTCGGGCATCCGCGCGCCGTGTTGACCAGGTATGAACGGCGGCCCAGCTCATCCGTGTAGCGGCGCCTGTAATGGATGACCAGCTCCCGGCGGGGGAGAGGGATTTCGTGCGCCTCCAGCGGGCAGGCCGCGGCTTCTCGTTGCACCGGCGCGCCGTCTTTCAGGCCTTGAACGCCCGGAATGAAGGGCCCTCCATCCCGGCCGTCCAGCGCGCGGACAAAAGCGGGGAAGCTCTTGTCTGCCCAGCCGAGGAAAATGGCATCGACGGCAGGCATATAGAAATCCCGGGGGACCAGGGTGGGATGGTGGCCGCCGACCACGATTCGGGCCTCCGGCAGGGTTCTCCTGATATTCTTCACGACCTGCAGGGAGCTGCGGACATGGATCGAGTTGTTCACCGTTACGCCCGCCAGGTTCGGGCGGAACGACAGCAGGATGCGGCCCAATTGCCCGGCGCATTCGAAACGCAGATCCAGGATCCGCACTTCGTGCTCCGGGACTGTGGCGGCCAGCACCTCCAGAGCCAGCGGCTCCATATTGTCGGGAGCCAGCGCTACCGAACTGCGGGGAGGATGGATCAACAGGATCTTCATTCTGCCGTTAAAAAGCAAATAGCGTGCCATTTGCCGCCAAGAGGTTATTTACTTGTGACTTCAATAATTAGGAATAGGTAATCTATGATTAGGAGTGCGGGGCTCCAGCAATGCCGGTTGCAGCAGAGGAGGAATGTTGCAGACTCCTCATGTCTTGCGTTGCAGGTGTTTGCTCAAAGCCTGGTGTGATATGCCCAGAAGCCCGGCGGCGATGCTCTGGTTGCCGCCGGCCCTCTTAAAGGCCTCTTCGATCAACAACTCGCGCACCTGCCTGAGGGACGGCAGCCGTTCCGGAAAGCTCCATTCCGTATCGGGGCGCTGGGCCGCCTCGGTGGGAGCGCTCCGGTCCATGGCCTCCTGGAAGGGAGCCAGGGAGAGGCTGCCCGACGAGTCTTTGGCCACCGCATCCTTCACCATCGAACGCAATTCCCGGACGTTTCCCGGGAAGGCGTACGCTTCCAGCCAGGCCAACAGCCTCATGGGAACCCGGGGCGGCTCCTTCCCGAGCTCCTCCGCTTCCTCCTTTAGGAAGCAGCTCACCAGCAGGGGCAGGTCGTCCTTCCGCTCCCGCAGCGGCGGAATGCGAAGCGCATGCGTCGAGAGGCGGAAGAAGAGGTCCCTGCGGAACCTGCCTTCTTTCATCAGCGCGGATAAGTCGCGGTTGGTGGCGACCACGATCCGCGCGTCGGTCCGCCTGGGCAGGTCGGACCCCAGGGGGTAGTATTCGCCGGTATCGAGCAGGTGCAGCAGCTTGTTCTGCGAAGTCAGGCTCAAGTCCCCGATTTCATCCAGCAGCAGGGTGCCGCCGGCGGCCTGCTGGATCAGGCCGCTGCGCGCCTCCTGCGCGCCGGTGTACGCGCCCCGCAGGTGCCCGAATAGGTCGTCGGCGAAAACCGTATCGTCCCGCCCGGCCACGTCGACCGCAACGAACTTCCCGGTCCGAGCGCTGGCTTTGTGGATGGCCTGGGCGATCAGGTACTTGCCCACCCCGGTCTCACCGGTGATCAGGATCGGCTCGCTGGTTCTGGCTATGGCCTCGATGAGCCGGAAGATGGCCTGCATGGCCTTGTTGCGGGTCACGATGTGGGCGAAAGCTTCCGGTTTGCCGAGGGTGGGGCTGAGAAGCTTTTCCTTCAATTGCAGGTAGTCCTGCTCGAGCCGGCGGATCTCCAGGACCCGCCTCACTCCGCTGGCCAGGCGGACCGGTTCCACGGGTTTGACCATGTAGTCGGAGGCGCCGGCCTGCATGCACTGGACCGCGGCGGTCAGCTCATTCATGCCGGTGACGACGATCACCGGGATGTGCGGCAGGCTCTCCCTCATTTCTTCCAGCAGCTTCTGCCCGGGGATGTGCTGCAGGCCGAGGTCCAGCAGGACGGCAGCCGGTTGCCGGCTTCGGGCCAGATCCATGACTTCCCGGCTGTCGGTGCAGCCCAGGAGGTTGTTCAGGCCGCTGGTCTTGAGCATGTCCGATAGGCTTTCGACGACCGTTTGCTCGTCGTCGACGATCAGGACGGGCCGGTCCGGGAAAAGGCTTGCGCTCATCGCTGGACCTCCACCGGCAGCGAGATCGTGGCCACCGTGCCCTCGCCCGGGCGGGAGATGAAGCTTAGCATACCGCCGTGCTCGGCCACGATGGCCCGCGAAACGTACAGCCCGAGGCCCGAGCCGCCCGCCGCGCGCTTGGTGGTGAAGAACGGTTCCGCCAGCCGGTCGAGGTCTTCGTTCGAGATGCCGATCCCTTCGTCACGGACCTCGATGCGTATCCGGCTGCGGTCCTCCGAGCAGGAGCTGCGCAGGCTGAGCGAGCGGCTGCGTTCGGGCAGGGCCTGGCAGGCGTTCAGCAGCAGGTTGACGATCACCTGCTCCAGCCTTCGGGAGTTGCCGCGAACCGCCGGAAGACCCGGCTGCAATTCCAGGGAGAAGCGTTCGGTGGCGAGCCTGATATGACTCGATGCCAGGTCTGCCGCGGCCCGGATCGAGTCGTTGACGTCCAGGCTGCCCATGACGGGGAAAGGATCCTCCCGGCTGAAGGAACGGAGGTTCTGGATGATCTCCTCGATCCGCCGCGAGCAGGTTTCGATTCCCGAAAGCAGCCGCGGGAAGGTTTCCCGGAACTCCGCCTCTTCCAAGCCGGCGATGAGCAGCCCGCTGTTAGCGCTGCAGTACTCATCGAGAATGGACAGGAGCGCAGGGCTGGCCCGCATGAGCAGAGCGACGTTCCCCAGGATCGTCTGGTTGGGATTCTTGATCTCGTGCGCCATGCCGGCCAGCATCACCCCCAGCGTGGTGAGCTTGTCCATCTGCGTCAGGCGCTGCTGCCGCTGCCGCGTTTTTTCTTCGCTTTTTCTGCGTTCCGTGATGTCGCGGACGATCACGACCTGCGCCGGCTGCCCGTGCCAGACCGTCTGGGAGCTGGTCAGCTCCACGGGGACACCGGCGCCCGCTTTGCCGCAGAGCAGCGTCTCGACCGGCTGCCTTTCCGTACCGGAATCCGGCGGGATCACGCCCGGCGCGATCAACGTGTGGAACTCGATCTGCATCAGCTCCGAGGCGTCATAGCCGGTGATTTCGCAGGCCCGCCTGTTGGTGAATACCGGCAGGCCCTTGCGCAGGATGAGGATTCCATCCTGCGCGTTTTTGGCCAGCATCCAGAAGCTGCCCTCGGCCTTGCGGATGGCCTCCAGCATGCGGTTGAAGGAGTAGGCCAGGAAACCGATCTCGTCATGGTACTGGGGGCTGACCTTCACCTCCAGGTCGCCCGACTCCGCCTTCCGCATTCCTTCGTAAAGCGCCCGCAAAGGCTTTATCAAATTCGTCCGGAACAGGACCGGCAGGAAGAAGACGCTGAACAGGCTGGCGGCGATCAGCAGCACGGCCAGGACGGCAATTCTACGGTGCAGGTAGCTCAGGTAGTCTTCTTCGTACGACTGGAACAGCACCTCCGGGCCCCGGCTGGAGTACGGCAGATCCCGAACGAAGTCGAGCGCCTTCAAGGGTACGCCGGCTCCGCCCGGATGAACGCCCGTCAGCTTGGGACCGAAGGCCACCGCGCGGCCCCGGGAACCCGGGTGCCGGCCGGTGGTCGTGGCGGTCGTGAAGTTGTACATCAGCACCGAGCCGTATCTGCCTTCGGGGTTCAGCTCGGCGAAGGACATGGCGAACGAACCGTCGTCGTATAAGACTAGCTGAACGGTGTTGCTGTTGGCGAAGCCGAGCTCGGGCAGCCTGTACCAGGTCGCGGTCCAGGCCCGCGGCGCGGCTTTCACGAAGATCCCCCCTCCGGAGGCGGGATTCAGGTTCAGGAGCATCGGGGCGATGGCCGGGTTGGGCCGGTAGCCTCCCCATCCGTTCTCTTCGATCCTTTCTCCCAGGTAGATCATGGGGCTGTGCAAGACGTGGATGAGCGTGTATCGGCGGCCGAAAAAGGGGAAGGCGAATCCCATCTCCAGTCTGTTGCGCCCGCCGTAGGCGACGTCCAGCTTTTCGCCCAGCTCGGGGTCGAAGCGGAGCGGCACGGCCTGTATATCGTAGCTGGCGAAGCGGTTGGGCGAGAACAGGATCGTGCGGTGTCCGGGAAGCTCGGCGAGCGGCGGGTAATCGCTCTCGGTGGACTTGCCGACGAATAAGGCCACCAGTCCCAGGATTCCCAGCACGGGGATCAGCGTGAGGCCGACCAGTTTTACCTGGAGGGTGGACGATTCGGTTGTGTGGTTCAGGTAGGTCACGACGAAGCCGAAGTAGAACAGCAGGAAAGCCAGCCAGATGCAGTACGTGGCCACGGGGAGAGACAGGAAGCCGTAGGTCAGGAAAACGTAGCTCGCGATCGCGGCGATGAGCAGCAGCATGATCCCTGCCAGCGACCTGACGGTGCGGGCGTCCTTGCCATGCGGCGCCAGGAGCCTGGCCGGCCAGGTCCGGGTCTTGCCCGCGGAAAGCAGAACGGCCTTCCGGAGCAGAAGGAACACTATCAGGACCACCTGGCCGCCGATCGTGGCATAGAGCAGGGTGTAGTAAGTCATGGTGAAGCGGAAATAGCTGAGCCGCCGCTCGAGGAAGATGAAGTTGAACACGGTCAGAACCAGCATGGCCGAAGCGATGAACAAGACAGCGGCCATGGTGAGCCGATACTCGCGCTTCTGCGCCGGAGCCGGCCGCGGGAATGTATAGGTGAAGGCCGTGAGCGACACCATGGCCAGCGAAGGGCCGATGTCCTGAAGCAGCGGAACCGCCAGGTTCTTGAAGCTGAGCGGCTGCCAGTAGTGATAGCCGGCGAACTCCAGCAGAGAGGAAAGGTGAAAGATCGCGGCCCCGCAGAACGTTAGGCCCAAGAACAGCGTGGCCGGTGTTTTGCCTTGGCGGGCGAGAAGGTATACAGCGATGGTCAGGGAGAGGATGAACGTCGCCAGACGGATGATGGAACAGGAGTCCAGGTTGAGCCAAGACGGAAGGAGCGTAACTTGCGCCTCCCGCCAAGTATATTGCATCCGAAACCCGGCGCCAAGGGAACGCCGCGGGGATCACCCCGGTTGATTGAAAGCAACAAAAGTTGCTTCCGCGTTCGCCGTGTAAGGCTGATTCCTGCTGATTCAATTCGTTATCTTTAAATGAATTAATTATCTAGGAGATTTGGCCCATGGATTGCACTCTCATGCTTGATGAGCAGACACAGCATTATGAAGCCGGCGCGGCCGTTCTGGGACGAGCTGGCCGTCCGGCTGGCCTATCGCGGGCTGATGATCCTGGGCGCGCTCTTGGTCTTTTTCTCGAAAAAGAGCTTCAGCGAGTAGCCCGCCGCAGCCCTCCGCCTTGTTCCGCACAGCGCACGGCCAGCCCCCTCGGCCTGCAGGGTGTCCAGACCCACCGGATTGTGCGGGCCGCGCCACTCCAGCGTGCCGATGGGCACGTAGGCCACCGGACAGGCCTCGCGCCGGGCCACGATCTGCTCGGGCCGGCACAGCCGGTAGCGGACTTCATTTTCCATGGCCACGATCAGGTGCCCGTGCCGACTACCAGGTCAATGGGCTGCACTTGAGCCGGGGTTCGGGGTATAGTCGCCGATGGGGAGAGAGCGGGTGGGCGGGAGATTGCTCATCTTCGGGGGAGGCGGTTTCGTGGGCGGAAACCTTTCCGCTGTGGCCCGGGAGCGCGGCTGGGAGGCGCACATCGCCGATAGAGGCTCGGGTAGGGCGATCCCGGGGGCGAGCTGGCGGGCCCTGGACGTCACCCGGGCGGCGGCGGTTCGGCGGCTCGTGCCTGAGCTCAGTCCCGACGCCGCGGTCTCGGCCTGCGCCGAGGCCGCGGCGGCCGACGAGCTGCGCACGCCCATCGACGTGCTCACCCTCGCCTCCTGCCTGCTGGACGCCGATGCTGAGCCGGGCGGCCGGGCGCCGCGGCACAAGCGGGGGGTGATCAGCGTGGCCAAGGCCCGGGGCCTGTTGAGCACGCCGCTGCTCACGGCGGAGCGGAGCATCCGGCTGGCGATCGAGGAACGATTGTAGGGGGTACCGGCAGTGGAAAAGCCCAAGATCATGCACGAGCTGGAAATCGCCTTCGGGAGCGTCTACGGGCTGGAAGAGGCCACGGCCCTGCTGGAGGTGCTGCGGGCCGGCGCCCCCTCGTGCGGCAAGAAGGTGCGGCAGTTCGAGGAGGCCTTCGCCGCCTACTGCGGGGTACGCTACGCCCTGGCGGTGACTTCGGCGACCACCGGGCTGACCCTGGCCGGGATCGCGGCGGGGGTGGGGCCCGGGACCGAGGTGATCACCACCCCCCTGAGCTGGATCGCCACGGCCAGCGCCTTCTCGACCCTGGGGGCCAGGATCGTGTTCTGCGACGTGGATCCGCGGACCCTGAACATGGACCCGGATGCCCTGGAAGCGAGGATCAGCAAGAACACCCGGGCCATCGTCCCGGTCCACCTGGCAGGGCAGTGCTGCGCCATGGACCGGATCATGCACGTGGCCCAGGGGCAGGGCCTGGCCGTGATCGAGGACTGCTCGCACAACCCCGGGGGGGAATACCTGGGCCGCAAGTCAGGAGCCTTGGGGACCATGGGGGTGTTCAGTTTCCACCAGCAGAAAAACATGTGCACCCTGGGCGAAGGGGGCATGATCACCACCGACAGCCGCGAGTTGTACGAGAAGGCCCTGTCCTACCGCTCGCTTTGTTGCCGCGCCTACGGCGGCAGCTACAAGTACCTGCCCATCGACGAGTCCAGGTACCCCATGGGCCGCGAGTACTGGCGCCTGCAGTTCGACGACTTCGGCTACAACTTCCGCCTGACCGACGCCCAGGCCGCGGTGGGTATCGAGCAGCTCAAGAAGCTGGACGGCTTCAACGCCAGGCGCATCGAGCTGGCCGCAAGCCTAACCCGCAGGCTGGAGCGGGTGCCGAACCTCATCCTGCCCTACGAGGACCCTCAAGGCAAACACGTCTACCATTTTTACCTGCTGCATCTGGCGGAGGGACACCCCTTGAAGAAAGCGGAGATGATGTGGGAGCTGTACGCCAGGAAGGGCATCAAGGCCTGGAACCACTATATGCCCATCCACCTCGCGGAACCCTACCGCCGCCAGGGACATGCCGCGGGCGAATGTCCGGTCGCCGAACGGGCCCATGACTTCTTCCTGTCCTTGCCCATCCACCCGCGGATGGACGAGCCGGCCATCGAGTACATGGCCGACTGCGTGGCGGAGCTGAGCGACCCCGCCCTCAAAGGAGCGCGCGCGTGAGCGGACAGAACGCCCGCCAGGCCGAGATCCTCGGGCGGTTCCGCGCGCTGTTCGGCGGGGAGCCGGACGGCTGGGTGCGCGCCCCGGGCCGGGCGGAGCCGCTCGGTACGGACAGCGATGACCATCTGGGCTGCGTGCTGACCATGGCCATCCACCTGGATACCTGGATCGCCTTCCGGCCCTCCGGCTCCTCCAGGGTGCGCTTTTATTCAATGAATCTTGAAGAAAGCTGCGTGTTCGAGCTCGGGCGGGAGCCGGTCATCCCGCGGGCGTGGGCGCGGTCGCTCACAGCACCGTGCCAGCGGGTCGTGGAGTGCATGGCGGCGGTGGCGCGCTACAACCGGGGGGTTCGGCGGCTGCCTGATCGCCTGCGTTCTGGCCGGCCGGGGCGGGGATCTTAGAGCCATAGGCAAGGAGGGCTTTATGCTGATCGATTTCCACTATCACTGCGCGGACGCGCCGCAGGCCGTCGATGAGCTATTACTAGATATGGACCGCTCGGGCGTGGACAAGACCCTGCTCATGGGCGGCCCGGCGGACGCCTACTGGGAGTACAAGCGCTGCGGGTTCGCCGGCAGCGAGACGGTGTTGAAGGCGGTGAAGGCGCACCCGGACCGCCTGGTGGGCAGCGTCTACCTCGATCCGCGCGAGCCGGACGCGATGTCCACCCTGAAGCGCTACCTGGACCGTGGCTTCCGGGCGGTGAAGCTGTTCCCGCCGGCCGGCTTCTTCCCGAGCGACGAGCGCTTCCACCCCCTGTACGAGGAGATCGAGCGGCGGGGGGTGCCGGTGCTGGTCCACACCGGGCAGACCAACATCAAGCTGGTCAGCAGGGACCCCAAGGAGCGCAGGGCCACCGACTCCCGCTTCGCCCATCCGATGCACCTGGACCCGCTGGCCCGCCTGTTCCCCGGCGCCAACTGGGTGCTGGCCCACATGGGCTACCCGCACCTGCTGGAGGCCTGGAGCGTGGCGCACGCCAACCCCAACATCTACCTCGACATCTCCGGCTCCGGGCCCTGGACCGACGGCATCCCATTCGTGTACGCCGCCATCGGAGGGCAGAACTTCATCCCGATCGACTTCGCGCGGGTGGTGTGGGGCAGCGACAACTGCCTGCCGCAGGCGGAGCACATCGCCCGGATGTCGACCTACATGCGGCAGATCGGGGCCGGTTCCGAGCAGCGCAAGCTGATCTTCGGAGAGAACGCCCGCAGGCTGCTGAAGCTGGGCTGAGGAGAGGGGCATGCCCTCGGTAAGTCAATTGCGCGCCATCCTGGAAACCGCCCGGGGCAGAGAACGGCTCGCCGGGCTGTATGGGACCCAGCCCGGCGCCGTGGAGCTCCAGGTCGAGCGCTACTCCCGGCTGCTGGCCCGTTTCGCCGAGGCCTTCCCCGAGGACCGGGAAGTGGAGCTGTTCAGCGTTCCCGGCCGCGCCGAGGTGGGGGGCAACCACACCGACCATAACGGGGGGCGCGTGCTGGCCGCGGCGGTGGACTTGGACATCGTGGCCGCGGCCTGCAGGACCGGCGACCACTCCGTGGTGATCGAATCGGAAGGCTACCCCCGGCAGGTCATCGAGCTCGCCGACCTGGCCCGGCGCGAAGCGGAACGGTACACGCCGGATGCCCTGAGCCGCGGGGTCTGCGCCCGGATGCGGGAGCTGGGCTACCGGATCGGCGGCTTCCACGCCTGCCTCCAGAGCAGGGTTCCGAAGGGCTCGGGTTTGAGCTCCTCGGCGGCCTACGAGGTGCTACTGGCGGCGATCCTTAACGCGTTCTACAATTCCGGCCGGATCCCGGAGTTGGTGCTGGCCAGGCTTGCCCAATACGCGGAAAACCGGTACTTCGGCAAACCCTGCGGGCTGATGGATCAGACCACCTGCCTGGTCGGGGGCCTTCTGAGCATCGACTTTCGGGATTTCGCCCATCCCCTGGTCCGGAAGGTCCGCTGCGACTTCGCCGCCAGCGGCTACTCCCTGGTCATCGTGGACACGGGGGCCGGCCACGCGGCCTTGAATCAGGAATATGCTGCGATCGAGGGGGAGATGAAGGCCGTGGCCCGCGCCCTGGGCGGCGGAGTCTTGCGTGAGCTCGACAAGGACCGGGTGCTGCGGGAGCTGCCATCCCTGCGCGGCCAGGTGGGCGACCGGGCCATCCTGCGCGCCCTGCACTTCTTCGATGACGATCGGCGGGTCGAAGAGCAGGTTGCGGCGCTGGAGCGCGGGGACTTCCCCGCGTTCCTGCGCCTGGCCGTGGAATCCGGGCAAAGCTCCTGGACGCTCTGCCAGAACTGCTACCCTCCTGGGGCCGTGCGGGAGCAGGGGGTCGCGCTGGCCCTGGCGCTGAGCCGGACCCTGCTTTCGGGCGGCGGAGCCTGGCGGGTCCACGGCGGAGGGTTCGCCGGCACGATCCAGGCTTTCGTTCCGGGAGAGCGGATGGGCGGCTACCTGGCCCTGATGCGGGACGTCTTCGGACCGGAATCCTGCCACGGGCTGAGCGTTCGCTCACTCGGCGCTTCGAGTCTGGAGCTGGCCTGAGAGCGGATCGGGGCGGCCCGCCCTCGATCACGGCTTACAGCATCACCCGTTCCACGCTCCGGTTCTTATGCGAGGCCAGGGCCGCGGTCTGCAGCGCGTGGGAGATGCGGGTCTCCTCCGGGGTGACCGTCCCAAAGGCCGGCTTCCGGCCCTCCAGCTCCTGGAGAAACACGGCCCACATCTGCTGGATCGCGTCGGGAAAGCCGAACTCGAAGATGCCGCCGGTGATCGCGGGCACGGCGGATTCATAGCCCAGGTCCACCCGAGACCAGGCCTGCTCCTTGCCCCGGGTCTGGCAATAGTAGAAGCTCTTGGGCTCGGCCGTGGAGAAGCGGGCCGAAGCCTCCAGGCCGTCCACGGCGATGTACCAGGTGTTGGTGGCCCCGGGCGCCATGCGCTTGGTCTCCAGGACCATGGGAAAGTTGTAGCCCTCGTAGTCCACCGCGCAGGACAGCACGGCATTGTCCCAGGTCAGGCAGGGCGCCATGCCGCCCTTGCCGTCCGGCCGCTCGGTCACGATTTTCGAAAGGGCGGCGTACACCGTGCGCGGAACCCAGCCGAAGCGGAAAGGGATGTGCTGGGTGTGGATGCCCAGGTCGCCCATGCACCCGTACTCGCCGTTCACCTCCACCATCCGCTTCCAATTGATCGGCTTGCCCGGGTCCAGGTCGCTGGAATGATGGAAACCGGCCCGCACCTCCAGGATGCGCCCGAACCTCTTCTCCCGGATCCAGCCGATCAGCCGCTGGGCCGCGGGAAAGTAGGGGAACTCCGAGCAGCAGCGCACCAGCAGCCGGGGATTCTCCTTTGCGGCCCGCAGGATGGCGGC
>Ga0315280_10008670_pt1 | contig 13268 bp, 11 predicted proteins | sample YL17G06_40_MG_FD_203697 | JGI IMG/M metagenome (GOLD analysis project Ga0315280, IMG submission 203697) | Sediment microbial communities from Yellowstone Lake, YNP, Wyoming, USA - YL17G06_40 | ecosystem: Environmental > Aquatic > Freshwater > Lake > Sediment | place: USA: Wyoming | collected...
ACCTGACCGAGCACCTGCACGGCGACTGGACATTGATGCGGGAGTACCCGCTCTCCAAGGAGTTAATGGCCCTTTCCCGCGTCTGGCAATCGCCTACCGGCGAGGACTATATCATTGCCGCCAAGGGCGCCCCCGAGGCGATTATGGACCTCTGCCACCTGGATAAGGCCGAGGTAGAGGCGCTATCAGGCAGGGTGGAGATTATGGCTGGCGATGGGCTCAGGGTGCTGGGTGTGGCCAGGGCGCGCTTCCGGCGCCCCTCCCTGCCTGGCAACCAGCATGAGTTCAGGTTTGATTTTCTGGGTCTGGTGGGCTTTGCCGACCCGGTGCGCCCCGCCGTACCGGAGGCCATCAGGGAGTGTTATCACGCCGGTATCCGTGTAGTGATGATTACCGGCGACTATCCCGTTACCGCTAAGCACATCGCCCGGCAAATTGGCCTGGAGCCGGCGGATAGGGTGCTTACCGGCCAGGAGATGAATGAGTTGAGTGATGGGGCGCTCCGGGAACATGTCAAAGAGGTCAATATCTTCGCCCGCGTTGTGCCGGAGCAGAAGCTGAGGCTGGTAAACGCCTTTAAAGATAACGGCGAGATTGTGGCTATGACCGGCGATGGCGTGAACGACGCCCCGGCGCTGAAATCGGCCCATATCGGTATTGCTATGGGGGGGAGGGGCACCGATGTCGCCCGTGAGGCCGGCGCCCTGGTGCTGCTGGATGATGATTTTTCCTCCATCGTTAGGGCGGTCAGGATGGGCCGGCGCATCTTTGCTAACCTGAGGAAGGCTATGGCCTATATCCTGGCGGTGCATGTGCCTATTGCCGGCCTGTCGCTGGTGCCGGTGCTGCTGGGGTGGCCCCTGGTGCTGCTGCCGGTGCATGTGGTCTTCCTGGAGCTGATTATTGACCCGGCCTGCTCCATTGTCTTTGAAGCCGAGCCTGCCGAGGCCGACATCATGCGCCGCCCGCCCCGCCGAAAGGAGCCGCTCTTCGGGCGGAGGATGGTTGCCTTAAGCCTGCTGCAGGGCCTGGTTGTCCTGCTGATTACCCTGGCTATATACGGCTTCAATATCCAGCAGGGGAGGGGCGAGCTGGAGGCACGTACCCTGACCTTTACCGCCCTAGTTATCGCCAACCTGGGGCTGATACTCACCAACCGCTACTGGTCAGGCACAATAATGGGCAGCCTGCGTCAGAAAAACACTGCCCTGATGGTAATCGTCGCCGCCACTTTAGTCCTGCTGGGCCTGGTGATTTATGTTCCGTTCCTGTCTAACCTCTTCCACTTCGGGCCGGTGCATCCGGATGACCTGGCCATCAGTATCAGCGCCGGTGCCGTCAGCATCCTTTGGTTTGAGGTCGTGAAGTACCTTGGCCGGCGCCGATATTCTTGATTTACTAGTGCTAATCTCTTATCATTAATTTAGCAAGCTGGAAAGGGAGACGGCAGGATGAGGGGGAGATATATTCCGGTACTGGTGCTCGTGCTGGTTCTTCTTGGCCTGCCGGCCTGCCAGCCTCAAGCCACAAGCCTGAAGCCGTCCATCGTGGTCACCTACTCGGTTCTTGGGTCTATTGTCAAAGACCTGGTGGGCGCTCAGGCCACGGTAACCGTCTCCATACCCAATGGCCTTGACCCCCACGAGTGGGAGCCATCAGCCAAGGATATTGAAATGATTAACAAGGCCGACCTGGTTATCCAGAACGGGCTTGGCCTTGAAGGCGGTATGCAGAAGGCGCTGGATGCGGCCAGAAGTAACGGCGTAAAATTCTTCACCGCTTCAGACTTCGTTGTCGTGCGCCATGTCGGGACGGGGGAGGGCATCCCCTCCGGCGACCCGGACCAGGTGATGGGTGCGCCCGACCCGCATCTCTGGATGGACCCTTTAGCCATGAAGGGCGTGGTCATTGCCCTTGTCGGCGAGCTTGGGCAAATAGGCCTGGATGTCGCCGAAAAGGCCTCAAATCTGGAAGGTCAGCTGGACGATTTGAACAAAGAAGTTGCTGATACGGTGGCGGCGGTACCTCAGGAGAACCGCCGCCTGGTCACCGGCCATGAGTCCCTGGGGTATTTTGCCCAGCGCTACGGATTTGAGCTGGTTGGGGTCATCATACCCAGCCTGTCCTCGCAGGCGCAGGTCTCGGCTGCCGACCTGGCGGCGCTGAAAAAGGCAATTCAAGATAATCACGTCAGGGCGATATTCACCGAGCTCGGCACATCGCCCGCCGTGGCCAGAGTCATCGGCGACGAGACCGGGGTAAAGGTGGTGGAGCTTAACACGCATACCTTACCCCCCGACGGCTCCTATTTTACATTTATGAGAAATATGGCTAGTGTTATTACAGATGCCTTGAAGTAGAGAGGCGATTATGGATTGGCTGATAATCCCCTTCTCATCCAACGGCTTTATGCTCCAGGCCCTTCTTGCCGGCGTCCTGGTCTCCATTGCCTGTGCCATTGCCGGTACCTTTGTTATCCTGAGAGGACTGGCCTTCATCGGGGATGCCCTCGCTCACGGCGTCCTGCCCGGTATCGCCGTGGCAGTGCTGGTGGGCTTCCCGGGCGTCATCGGCGCGGCCATTGGTGCGGTGTTTATGATTGGGGGCATCACCCTGATAACGCGGCGGTCGCGGCTGTCCTCGGATACGGCCATCGGGCTCCTTTTCATTGGCATGCTCTCCCTGGGCGTGGCGATTGTCTCCCGCTCCAACTCTTTCAGCGGCGACCTTACTCGGATACTCTTCGGCGAGATTCTGGGTATCGGCGTCCCGGCCATCCTGGTTCAGCTTGGGGCCACGGTCGTTATCGCGGCCACGGCCATCATCTGCGCCCGCCCGTTTCTACTACTCAGCTTTGACCCGGAGCAGGCCGAGGTGGCTGGGTTTTCCGTTCGCCTCTATCACAACATCATGCTCTTCATGATTGCCGCGACGGTCATTGTCTCCTTCCAGACGGTAGGCACCCTGCTTGTCTTCGGGTTGCTCATCGCTCCGGCTGGTGCCGGTGCCCTCCTGGCCCGCCGGGTAGGGGCCATGATAGCCTGGGCGGTGCTCTTCGGGGTGCTTTCCATGTACCTGGGGCTGCTTATCAGCTACCACCTTAACCTGGCCGCGGGGGCGTCCATCATACTCGTCACCGTGGCCATCTTCTTTATTGTCTTTATCATACAGAACATGCGCCATCGTCGGGTCATTCGTCCTCAGGGGTTAAGGCATGGCTAGAGGTAATTTTGGTACGCCGGGCAATGGAGTGCTCTATGTCCGGACCAGCCATCTTGATATTGGCTACTCCGGTGACATAGTGGTGGCGGACATCAACTTTGAGCTGAAGAAGGGCCGGGCCATCGCCCTCATCGGCACCAATGGCTCGGGCAAGTCCACCCTGCTCAAGACGATTATGGGGCTGCTGCCGCTCCTGGGGGGCCAGCTTGAGGTCTTCGGTATGCCCCCCGGCAGCCATTACCCCCGTATCGCCTATCTCGGCCAGTTCCACACCGCCGGCTTCGTCCTGCCCATTCGTGCCATGGATGTCGTACGCATGGGGCGCTTCCCTCTGTACGGGCTGTGGGGGCGCATGGGGCGGCGGGATGATGAAATTGTGCTGGCGGCCATGCGCACCATGGGTATTGCAGGGCTGGCCGACGCCCCGCTGCGGTCTCTATCAGGCGGCCAGCAGAAGCGTACCTATCTGGCGCAGGTGCTGGCCCACCAGGCCGACCTCCTGGTGCTTGACGAGCCGACCACCGGCCTGGATGCCGGCGGTCGCGAGCTCTATTTGCAGGCCATCGCGAGTGAGCTGGGGCGGGGGGCTTCCGTTATTATCGCCACCCATGATATCCAGGAGGAGGCGGCCCTCTGTCACCAGGTGCTGCTCCTGGCCCGGCGGGTGGTAGCTATCGGCCCGCCGGAGGAGGTGCTGACCCCCCAGGCCCTCCTGGAGACCTTCGGCATCGTCGTTACCGGCGAAAAGCGCCTCCATGTGCTTGAGCCCGAACACGGGCATGGCGGTGACGAGCCACCCGGCCCCGGTGAGCCGGGGCACTGATATTCTGCCGGGGTAGCTTTATGGGGGACATTGTAACCGCTAACGGCCTTACTGCTAATGGAAATCTAGGTTTAATGAGAGATGATAATAAGGATTTTTACTTGTTTTTGTTGTGTGAAGTGCTATAATTCCGTATATGATTAACGTTGATGCTGATTTAGCTCCAATTACGCACCTGTATTCCAGGTGTTTAGTTAATTATGTATCTTCTTTCTCTTTTTTTATTAAACCGATTGCTACTTCTGATATTAAGGGAAACCATCCCGCTTTTATTTGAGAGCGGCAGGGCCTCAACGACATTAACGACCCGGTTCCTCAATTTTTTCCCTTCGATGTTGGCAATCGCGGTAGCGCCTTCGGATTTCGAGGCCATTTCAACATACCCGTAGCCCCTCGGTTGGCCGCTGCCGATATACTTGTCGTTCATGATGGTTACGGATATCACTTCCCCAAATTCTGTGAACTCCTTGCGCAGTTCACCTTCGGTCATTTCGAGCGATAGGTTGCCCACATAGATATTCATGGCACCCCCCTTTGTCGAACCGGTTACTGCCCGATTTGTGACGGGTAAGTCAGTAAAGGCTGATGCAACTGCTACTACGAATACAAATCAGCAGGTTGCCTAATATCTTCGCTGCCTGCCGCCACCCGGGCGTCCGCCTCTACCACCACCGTAACCGCCACCCCTCCTGTTGCCGTAGGAACCGCCACCACCCCTGTTGTCAGCACGAGGGCGGGACTCATTAACCACGATTGTTCTGTCTTTCAATGTTTTACCGTTAAGCCCGGCGATGGCGGCTTCGGCCTCGGACTTTGATGCCATTTCCACGAAGGCAAAGCCCCTGGGCCGCCCGCTGAGCTTGTCGGAAGGAATGGCTACAGATTCCACCTTACCATAAGTACCGAATTCTGCTGACAGTTCATCCTCGGTAACATCAAAGGATAGATTGCCCACATAGATTTTCATAATCTGCCCCCTCTTATCCTAGATTTTGTTCCATGTTTCGCTTAATAGCCCTGTCGCCTTCTCCTTTGGGCGTTCTTTTTGGCTTTGATGCGGGCCGCCTCGCTCTTAGATACGAAATGCCGATTGGCTTTAACCTCACGCAAGACCCCACTCATCTGCACCATTCGCTGAAAGCGGCGCAGCAGCGATTCCTGTGATTCACCTTCATGTATTGATACTTCTAAAGACAAAGCTCAAATTTACCCGAGTCGCACCCGGACCGGTTGCCCGACCCGGATGTGACTCATGGCTTAACCTCACTTATCTACTGGGTCGGACTTTCCGGTAGCAATCGCTGCAGTAAACGGGCTTATCACCGCGAGGTTGGAAAGGGACTTCGGTGCTTTTACCGCACTCGGCGCAGGTCGCGGGGAACATCTGGCGCGGGGCTCCGTAACTGCTGTTGCCGTAGCGTTCTGACTTCCGTGCCTGACGGCATTCCGGGCACCGCTTGGGCTCGTTGGTGTAGCCTTTGGACTGGAAAAACTCCTGGTCTTCAGCGCTGAAAGTAAACGTGGTGCCGCAATCAGAGCACTGGATGGTCTTATCCTGAAAACTCATTGGATGGCCTCCTCTCTTTACAATTAGTTAGAGTTCGGGTCATCCAATACTTAAGAAGACTCTGTGTGAATAGCTTCCGAGAAGCTTGTTATAACCTAAACTGAAACTTATTGTGAGTATACCACAAAAGGAATATTCCTGCAATTGACGTGACTTTTGACCTTAACCAATTTGAGCTTTGGCTATCGCCTGCTCCCTGGTCAAGTAGGCGTCCTTTCTCGCTTGGCCTCTAGCTGATTGCCCGATTTCCCCTGAGGGCTACAAATAATATGCCTGGCCCGGTGTGGACTCCCAGCGCAGGTCCCAGCCTTGCCAACCTAATCCTCTCTTTAGGGAATATAGAACCCAAGCGCTCAACCAGGGCTTGCGCTTCATCAGGTATGGTGTTATACACAATGGCTAAATCCTGAATATCTACGGCATTTTCCACAAAGTCAAATAATATGTCTATGCCCTTAGCACGGCTGCGAACCCGGCCGGCCGGTGCCAGTTCTCCATTTTTAATTGTCAGCATCGGCTTCACACTCAATACCGAGCCTATTAGTGCTTGCACCTTACCGATACGCCCACCCAGAGCCAGGTATTTGAGTGTATCAAGGAGCCCGAGCACATGGATGCTGGGAATCATTTGTTTTACCTCTTCTACCACCTGCTGCAAGCTCTTTCCAGACCCGGCAATGGTATTAGCTACCATAGCTAATTGCCCCAGCCCCATAGTCACTACCTGTGAGTCAATCACCTCAATGGGGCATTCTTTTTCCACTACTTCCTTACCTCGTAACGCTGAGTTATAAGTGCCGCTCAGTTTGCTAGTGATATGAATAGAAATAATACCGTCAGCCTCTTGAGCTAACTCCTTATAGACATCAACAAAATCCTGTGGAGATGGCTGCGTGGTGCTGGGATGTATGGAGTCATGTGACAACCTGTGGTAAAATTCGTCCTCGCTGATGTCTACCCGGTCGCGATAGACCTCATCCCCAAAACGCAGATAGACTGGCACCACGGTAATACCCAGTTCTTTAGCTAACTGGGGTGGCAGGTCAGCAGTACTGTCGGTAACAACTTTTACTACCATGTCACTGAATCCTATAGGGAATCAGGGCTTATGCAGGCTTCAGGCTTACAGTATAACACCAAAGTCTGGCTGTGTAAATTAGCCAATAAAAAAGCTTACAGTCTCTGAATTATCAATTATTATGAGGCACACGAAGCGATAGTTGAGGAGTTCGTCAGACCGATTACCTTCCGAAGACGAATCTAGATGGTGGGCGATTCTGGACTCGAACCAGAGACCCCAGTCTTATCAGGACTGTGCTCTAACCAACTGAGCTAATCGCCCCCAAACGTATCTAATTTTAAGGGAAGCGGAGATAAAAATCAAGCTTCCAGCTTCATCCCCATGCCTCTCCTCCCACCAACCTATCCCCCTGCCCCCTTCCCTTGCCAAGGGAAGGGGGTGGAGTTTTTTAAAGGGGCTTACGCCCCTTTGTGACCCTGCTGGGGACGAAAAGCCCCGATAGGGGAGAAAGAGGGCAGGACTTTATCCTCAGTGGGGGGTAGCCAGCGAAGGGGGCGCCAGCCTCTCTCAAATTTTTACCCCTGTTTTAACAGAGGGAATAAGCCAGAGGGAGTTTGAGGGGCGCTAGCCCCTCTCAAAAATAATTCCCCCTCTCCAATAAAATTATCCAACGGGTTAGTTTAATCTTGCTGATTGGAGAGGGGGATAAAGGGGGTGAGGTCGTGAAATCACCCCCCAATAAAATCACCTTAACAACTGGATAGCGGAAGGAAGAAAAACACCGACTGATTAGGTCGGCGAACGACCTAGGAGAACTAGGGCATTTCTGCCCGGGTAATCTCCTTAGAAAGGAGGTGATCCAGCCACAGCTTCCGCTACGGCTACCTTGTTACGACTTCGTCCCAATCACCGACCCCACCCTAGGCAACTGCCCCCCTTACGGGTTAGCTCATTGACTTCAGGTGTTGCCGACTTTCATGACGTGACGGGCGGTGTGTACAAGGCCCGAGAACGTATTCACCGCGCCAAGCTGATACGCGGTTACTAGCAACTCCGACTTCATGCAGGCGAATTGCAGCCTGCAATCCGAACTGAGGATGGTTTTCTAGGATTAGCTCCGGATCGCTCCATTGCAACCTGTTGTACCATCCATTGTAGCGTGTGTGTGGCCCAGGGCATAAAGGCCATACTGACTTGACGTCATCCCCGCCTTCCTCCCCGTTTTGCGGGGCAGTCTCGCCAGAGAAATTAACTGGCAATAAGGGTTGCGCTCGTTATGGGACTTAACCCGACACCTCACGGCACGAGCTGACGACAGCCATGCAGCACCTGTGATGGCTCCTGACTTAACAGGTCGTTCCCCTTTCGGTTCACTACTTCCAACATGTCAAGCCCTGGTAAGGTTCTTCGTGTTGCATCGAATTAAACCACACGCTCCGCTGCTTGTGCGGGCCCCCGTCAATTCTTTTGAGTTTTAGTCTTGCGACCGTACTCCCCAGGCGGGACACTTAAAGCGTTAGCTTCGGCACGGAGGGGGTCGATACCCCCCATACCTAGTGTCCATCGTTTACTGCGTGGACTACCAGGGTATCTGATCCTGTTTGCTCCCCACGCCTTCGGGCCTCAGCGTCAGTAACAGCCCAGGAGGCCGCCTTCGCCACTAGTGTTCCTCCCGATATCTACGCATTTCACCACTACACCGGGAATTCCACCTCCCTCTGCGGCACTCTAGCCCAACAGTATCGAATGCACCCTCCCAGTTAAGCCGGGAGATTTCACATCCGACTTATTAGGCCGCCTACGCCCTCTTTACGCCCAGTAAATCCGGATAACGCTTGCCTCCTACGTATTACCGCGGCTGCTGGCACGTAGTTAGCCGAGGCTTATTCCCCGGGTACCGTCATTATTCTTCCCCGGGAAAAGGAGTTTACAACCCGAAGGCCTTCTTCCTCCACGCGGTGTCGCTGGGTCAGGCTTTCGCCCATTGCCCAATATTCCTTGCTGCTGCCTCCCGTAGGAGTCGGGGCCGTGTCTCAGTCCCCGTGTGGCTGGTCGTCCTCTCAAACCAGCTACCGATCGTCGCCTTGGTGGGCCGTTACCTCACCAACTAGCTAATCGGACGCAAGCCCCTCCTCAAGCGCCTTGCGGCTTTAGTCCTCCATCTTGTGATTGAGGACCACATGCGGTATTAGCTCCGATTTCTCAGAGTTATCCCCCACTTAAGGGCAGGTTGCTTACGCGTTACTCACCCGTTCGCCACTATCTTCCCTTGCGGGAAAATCGTTCGACTTGCATGCATAAAGCACACCGCCAGCGTTTATCCTGAGCCGAGATCAAACTCTCCAAAAAAATGATTTACTCTTGAACCTTCCTTCCGCTATCCAGTTGTTAAGGTGCGAGATGCTTTTACGAAAGCATTAGAAATAATATCACAATAAGAATCTCTTGTCAACAATGATAACCCCTGGTGGTTTGCGGGGCATCGTTTACGAATTTTTTATCCCCGCTGCTTTACATTTTATGCCTTTTTTATGTCATCAGAGCTAACCTAGCGGTAGAGAAATCGGGTAGAGTCTAGCAGATGTGAGGAGGCTGAGCTATTATGTTGGGCATGGTCACCACCATGGACGCTACCACCACCGGCCTGAAGGAAATAGCCGAGGCGCTGGGCGGTGGTATCCGGGAGGGGTCTCTGGTGCTGATAGAGGGAGAGGTCGGGGCCGGCAAGAGCGTCCTGAGCCAGTACATAACCTACGGCATACTGGGGGCTAGGGAGAGTTCCGTAGCCTACTATACCTCGGATGGCAGCACCGAGCTGCTGCTGGCTAATATGGATGCCATGTCCCTCGGCGTCAGGCACGATTTTGCTACCGACCGGTTCCGTATCTACCCTCTGGCTCCGGACAAGGCGATGAAAGGTGCACAGGAGTATCTTCAGCTTCTCCTCAACCATTTCTCCAGTCTGCCCGGGCGTTTCAAGCTGCTCATCGTGGACTCTGTATCGCCCCTGATGATGCGCCTTAACCCGATGGCCAAGTTTGATTTTCTGCAATTGTGTAAGGAGCTATGTGCGCAGGACCGCTCTATTGTCCTGACCCTGGATACCCATATCTTTGAAGTGGCGACGCTTTCCCGTGTTCACGCTATGAGCGATTACTACCTGAAGCTCAGGTCCAGCGATGTGATGCTGGCTTCGGGCCAGGTGGATACCAGGAACATCAAGGTTCTGGAGGTCACCAAGCTCGGCGGTGCAGAGCGCCGGGCGCAGGAAGACCTTAAGTTTGAGATAAAGCCCAGGGTGGGCATTCAGATACTGCCCCTGCTCAGGGTCAAAATCTGACATGAACGGCGTCACGGGGTGGGTTGTTGGAGGGTGGCGGGTTATGATATTGTTCAGTCATGTCGCCGGATGATTTATCACCCTCTCTCATTACCGATAATCTGGGCACCAGCTTTATCGGGCGAAGAGTTCTTTACTTCCCCCGCCTGCCTTCCACGATGGATGTCGCCCGCCAGGAGGCACAGAAAGGCGCTGCTGCGGGGACGGTTATCCTGGCCGGTGAGCAGACTAGGGGTCGGGGGCGGGTGGGACGTACCTGGCTGACGCCGCCGGGGAATATCGCCCTCTCGGTTATCCTCCGCCCGGATATAACCCATCTACCTTACCTTATTATGCTGGCCTCCCTGGCGTTGGTCGGCAGTATTGAGAAAGTTACCGGCCTCAAGACACAGGTTAAGTGGCCGAATGATGTCCTGATTAGGGGGGAGAAGGTCGCCGGCATCCTGATAGAGAACGAGTTGAGGGGGGGACGGGTGGCCTACGCTATTATCGGTATCGGCATCAATGTCAGCCTTGGGCCTGGGGATAAGGCGGCCATACCGGCCGCCACTACCAGCCTTAATGAGGTGGTGGGGAGAGAAATATCTCGCATAGCCGTGGTGCGGCAACTCTTGATGGAGATGGAGCGGTGGTATCTGACCCTGACCGATGGGGAGTCCATTTATCAGGCATGGCGGGGTAGACTGGTGACGCTGGGGAAAAGGGTCTCTGTCGCCTCGGGTGAGAGTCAGCTGGAAGGCATCGCCGAGTCGGTGGATAAAAGCGGCGCCCTGATGTTGCGCCAGTCTGACGGCAGTCTGGTAAAGATTGTCGCCGGAGATATTAGGGTAGGGGAAAGGTAGAAAAGGCGTGGGGGAGGAGCCACCCACCCACGCCTTTATCTATCTTGATTAACCGCTATTTTTTGGCCTCTGAAGATTTGCCGAAAGCCCGCAGGAACTCTAACGGCAGCGGGAAGATGATGGTACTGATTTTTTCCGAGGCTATCTCGGTCAGCGTGGAGAGATAGCGGAGCTGTATGGCGTTGGGCTCCCGGCCAATAATGGCGGCGGCCTGGGCCAGCTTCTCCGAGGCCTGGAGCTCACCCTCGGCGTGGATAATCTTGGCGCGCCGCTCCCTCTCGGCTTCGGCCTGGGCGGCCATGGAGCGCTTCATCTCCTCGGCCAGCTCCACGCTCTTAATCTCCACAATGCTGACCTTGACGCCCCAGGGGTCGGTCTCCTCATCAATAATCTGCTGCAGCTTCTGGTTGAGCTTGTCCCGCTGGGTGAGCAGCTCGTCAAGCTCGGACTGTCCCAGCACATTGCGCAGGGTCGTCTGCGATACTAATGAAGTGGCTCTGACATGGTCCAGGACCTTGACCACGGAGGCTTCCGGGTCAATCACCCTGAAGTACACCACGGCATCCACCTTGACGGTGACGTTGTCCCTGGTGATGACCTCCTGGGAGGGAACGTCCAGGGTGACGACGCGCAGGTCTACCTTCACCCATCGGTCAATAAAGGGGATGATGAAAAATAGGCCGGGACCCTTACCTCCCACCAGCCGCCCTAAGCGGAAAACAACCCCTCGCTCGTACTCAAAGGCGATTTTAACGGTCATGGGTATCAAGATGAGGGCGATGACAACAATGATGCCGATAATAACGTAGTTCATATTTTACCTCCTCTATTCTTTCCTGGTTACTCTTAGCCTTAGACCTTCAACCTTGGTTATAATCACCTCCTCCTCGGGCTCCGCCCGGCCTTTATCAATGATGGCCTGCCAGTTCTCGCCCTCCGCTATGACGATGCCCTTCGGCGCCAGGGCGGTCTTGACCACAGCCTTTTGCCCCACCATGCCTTCCCGACCAGCGGATACCTGCCTCTTGTGGGCCCGGATTACCCAGATGACGATAAAGTAGATGAGAACGGCAACCAGAACGGCGAATAAAGCAATTATTCCGGCCAAGTTAACCTCCTTATGCCTATCTGTGGCTACTAATGTTTTCTGGTAACGTAAAGGGTGAGGCCGTCAATCTTCTTGATGATTACCTCCTCCCCGGCTTCCACCGGCCCCTCCTCGGAGATGGCAGCCCAGCGCTCGCCTTTGATGAAGACAGTGCCCTCGGGCTTCAGGGCAACCTTGACTCGGGCTGTTTTGCCGATAAGTTCCTCCCAGCCGGCCTGGGGCTGTTTGCGGTGGATGCTTACGGCGCGGCTGATGATGAGGGTAAAGAAGGCGGCGATAACGATGGTGACGGCGGCGATAAGCCAGGGGCTTACCCGGAATACGGGTGATGCCCCGTGGAACAGGATGAGGGAGCCGATGACCAGGGAGACGATACCGCCGGCAGTGAAGAGGCCAAAGCCGGGGGTCAGTACCTCGCCGATGAAGAGACCGATGGCCAGGACAATTAAGAGGATGCCGGCATAGTTTACCGGCAGCATACCCAGCGAGTAGAAGGCCAGAAGCAGGCTGATGCCGCCAATAATGCCGGGGAAGATAAGGCCGGGGTTAAATATCTCCGCCATGAGGCCCAGGGTAGCCAGGCTCAGTAGCAGGTAGGCGATATTCGGGTCGGCGATGGTGTAGAGGAATTTTTCTACCGCCCCCATCGGGACATCATTAACCGTAGCGCCCTGGGTATGGAGGGTGACCTGTTGGCCGCCAAGCATGTTTACCTGTCTTTTGTCCAGCTGGGCGATGAGGGTTGGGAGGTCGGGGGCAATCATATCAATGACGTTCAGTTCCAGGGCCTCTTTCTCGGTAGCGGAAACGCTCTCCCTGACGGCCTTCTCCGCCCAGGCCATGTTGCGTCCGTGGGCTCCGGCGATGCTTCGGATATAGGCCGCCGCATCGTTGAGCACCTTTTCCTCCATGGTATCATTGGCGCTGGTCGTTTCGCCCTCACTGCCGAGGGATACCGGGTGGGCGGCGCCAATAGCTGTGTTGGGGGCCATGGCCGCCACATGGGCCGCCATGGTAATGAAGACGCCGGCCGAGGCGGCCCTCGCCCCCGATGGAGAGACATAGACTACCACTGGCACACGGGCATTGACGATAAGCTGGACAATATCGCGCATGGCGCTGTCCAGCCCGCCTGGCGTGTCTAGTCGGATGATAACGGCTTCGGCATAACTATCTTCGGCCTGCTCTATACCGCGCTTAACATAGTCCACGAGGACGGGGTTGATGGTCCCCTTTATGGTCAGGACACTGACGGTGGGGCTATCGGCCAGGACACTAGCGGCGGCTGACAACGACAGCGTCAGGCCGATGAAAAATAGTAATATCCTTCTGATTTTTATCATGG
>Ga0315280_10008671_pt1 | contig 13267 bp, 6 predicted proteins | sample YL17G06_40_MG_FD_203697 | JGI IMG/M metagenome (GOLD analysis project Ga0315280, IMG submission 203697) | Sediment microbial communities from Yellowstone Lake, YNP, Wyoming, USA - YL17G06_40 | ecosystem: Environmental > Aquatic > Freshwater > Lake > Sediment | place: USA: Wyoming | collected...
CAGGCGCTGACGTTGGCGACGGCGTGCAAGTCCGACCGGACTGTGGAGATCACGGACAAGATCAAGGAGATCTCGGCCGCACAGGAAGCCGAGAGGAGGATCGCCTCCCTCAAGGCCCGCGTGGAAAGGAATCCGAAGGACGCCTCGGCGCGAACGGACTTGATCATGGCGTACCTCGGCCAACTGGACAGCCCCGCCGAGGCGGTCAAGCTCCTGACGCCCGACGTGGATGAGGGCCTTCGCACGTACGTTCCCCTTGCCGCCAAGAAGGTCACGGATCTCAAGGAGGCCATGTGCATTGAGTTGGCTGAGTGGCTCTTGGCGGTCGCCGACAAGGCATCTCCGGCGGACAAGGGCGTCCTGCTGGGCAGGGCCAAGGCGTGCTGCGAGCAGTATCTCAGGCTTCACACGGACCAGGATGCGGCCTTGCTGAAAGGCAAGATGCTGTTGGAGAAGGTGGAAAAGGCGATCGAGGCGGCTGGGCCCCGATTTCCCAAGAACCTCGTGTTGGACCTGGGCAGGGGCGTGACAATGAAGCTGGTGCTTGTCCCCGCCGGCACGTTCATGATGGGCAGCGCGGCCGGCGAGGAGGGCCGCGGGTACTACGACTCTTCCCAGCATGAAGTGACTATCAGCAAGCCCTTTTACATGGGCGTCTGCGAGGTGACACAGGAGCAGTACGAGGCGGTGACCGGGATTGACCTGTGCGGCTACTCCGAAAGGGTGGCATTCATCCCGGCGGGGCCGGTTTCGTGGGACGACGCGATAGCGTTCTGCAAGAAGATGTCGAGCAAGGTGGGCAGGACCGTTCGCCTGCCCACGGAGGCGCAGTGGGAATACGCCTGCCGGGCCGGAAGCAAGACCCGGTTCTGCTTCGGCGATGACGAGAAGAAACTGGGCGATTACGCCTGGTACAGCCACAACACTTCCGGCTATTCCCGTCCGGTCGGCCTGAAGAAGCCCAACGCCTTTGGCCTCTATGACATGCATGGCAACTTGTGGGAATGGTGCAACGACAAGGCCGGGGAATCATACGGAAGCTCGTCTTCCCGCCGGGCGGAGCCAAAGAGCGTGGACCCGACGGGTCCGGCTACCGGCTCCCTTCGCATTCTGCGCGGCGGCTGTCATTACAGCAGTCAGCAAGAGTGCCGGTCCGCGCACCGCCTCAAGTACTCGCCGGAATACAGGTACGGCAGCAGCGGGATCCGTGTCGCCGTGGACCCGAAGTAGCCCTTTGCGCCCGCCTGCCGGCCTGACAGGCCTTGTTTCTGTCGCCGGCGGCGTCCGCTGTTTGAGCAACCTTCGATGAGCAGGCTGGCTGAGACATGGCAGCAGCACAGAAGACGCATGCTCGATGAGACGTCGCGTTTCATCGAATGGGGCCTCAAGCACCCTGATCTCGTCATCGGAATCCCCTCCAAGCCGGTCGGCGAGGGCGGATTCCCAAAGGGAGTCGGAGAATGGTTCTGGGGGATCGTCCTGTCGACCCAGCCAACCGCGAAGATCCAGTTCTGGCGAGACTTCCTCCTCAGACGCCCCATGCAGTGGCTCCAGCGGAGACGGTAGGAACAGTCTTGGAGCCGTCACGCGAGGCCCCAGCGGCAACCTTGCCGTAATCAACGGCAAGCCGGTTGGCGAAGGCGCGACCGTTCGCGGCGCGAAGGTGATTCGGATTCATTCGCCGTCGGTCGAGTTGGAACTGGACGGCCAGCGGTTCCCGCTCGGCCTCGGCCGGCAGGCGTCGGACCAGGCGCCCGCCGCGGCCACGAAGAAATCCGCACGCGGGTAACCGCCCCGATTCAGTGCGGGCTCGGTGCGAAAGCGAAGACCCGTACGCCCCCGCCGCCGGCGGGACGGCGATGGCGACATCGCCGCCCCTGCCAGGGCGCCGGCCGGCCCGGCTGCCCGCTGCGGCCGCTGGCTGGCAGGCTTCTTCGCCCACTTCCTGCCGCGCTGCCGGCTTGGCGGATAGCCCCGTCGGCGCCCGTCGGCGCTTGCCAGAGCCGCGCGGGTGTGGTCTGATGGCGTGGAGGCCGCCCGCGCCGGGCGGACGGGCAAAGCAAGGGACCGCACCGCAATGCGTGACGCGCTACTGTCGGCCGAGGATAACCGCGCGATGTTCAACCGCATCGCGCGGCGTTACGACCTGATGAACACGATCCTTTCGCTCGGCCATCACGCCCAGTGGCGCCGCCGGGCGGTGCGAAAGATGAAACCGTGCGCGGGCGGGCGATACCTCGATGTCGGCTGCGGGACCGGCGACGTGGCGATCGAGATCCTACAACAATGCCCGGACTGTCAGGTCGTCGGCATAGACCCGGCCGAGGGAATGCTGGACATCGGCCGGCGAAAACTTGCCGCCGCGAGCCTGTCCGACCGCGCCCGCCTGCAAACCGGCGACGCGGTCAGGCTGCCGCTGGAGAGCAACACCTTCGACGCCGCCATCGCGGCGTTCTGCCTGCGGAACGTTACGGACCGCGTCGCGGCGCTGGCGGAAATGGGCCGGGTAGTCCGCCCCGGCGGGCTGGTGCTGATCCTCGAGTTGACCAGGCCCCGCAAGCGGCTGCTGAGGCTGGGCCACCGGGTATACACGCGAGCCTTTGCGCCGCTGCTGGGCGCCGTCATCGCGCGCGACCGCGGCGCCTACAGGTACCTCGTGGACTCCGTGATGGACTTCCCCGCCCCCGCCGCCGTGCTGGAAATGATGACCCGCGCCAACCTGGCCTGCCCCCGCGAAAGCCCCATGACCGGCGGGGCCGTGACGGTCTTCATCGCCGAGGCAACTACCCCCTGCTGAGCGGGCAGGTTCCGCTGGGGCAGGACCCCGCGTTAGCGCAGGCGGCCGGGGCCTGCCTTGTTGAGCCGGCCTGGGCGGCGAAGGTCGAGAAGGCCTTGTCGGTCTTGCCCGACCCGCACTTCTCGCAGTTGTGCGAACCCTTTGCGTTGGCCTTTTCCAGGAAACTCGTCACGTGCCCGCACTGGCGGCACTTGTATTCGAATATCGGCATTCGTTCACTCCTCGTCATCAACGAAGTCTTTATCCTAACAACTCCCCCGCCGGCGGCGAAGGCGCTTTTTCCTGCCGGCGCTTTTTCCATCGCTTCGTCCCCGGCGCCTTTCCGCCGGCGCTTTTTCCATCGCTTCGTCCCCGGCGCCTTTCCGCCGGCGCTTTTTCCGGCCGCCCCGCCGCAAACGCTCATGTGCAAATGGACTGGAACCGAGCGGCCCGCATCGGGTATCCTCTGGCCGACCCGCCGGGGCGCCAGGCACGCCGCGCCGGTCGAAACGCCGCTGAGAGCCCACTGGCCGGAACCGGACCGAGCATGTTGCGACTGGTCGTATGCGACTGGAACGGAACGCTTCTCCGGGAGATGCTCGAGGAGACGTTCTTCCTGGGCATCTGCCGGCGTGCCGTTCTGCGCGCGATCAGGCACGGACAGATCGGCAAACTGGTTCGCATCATGGTCGCCGGCCTGCGCGGATACTGGGAATACCGCGACGCCCTCCACCGGCCCGACCGCGTGCCGCACCACATCACCCGGGTGGTTGAAATGCTCGATCCCCTCGCGTTTTGCGGCCTGTCGCGCCAGGAACTCGACGACTACACCCGCTTCTACGCCCGCCGGGCCCAGCCGATGCTCGACCCGCGGCTGCTGGCGCCGCTGGAACTCGCCCGCGAGCGCTTCGGCCTGCCCGTCGGCGTGATCTCCTCGGGCTGCCGGTCCGGGATCGAGGCGACGATGTCGATGGCGAACTACCCCGTCGACTTCATCTGCGCCAACGACTTCTGGTGGGACGGCGACCGCACGGCGGGATTCCGCTTCACGCTTACCGACAACAAGCTCCAACTGCTTGACACGGTCCTGGCCGAGCAAGGCGTACAAGCCGCCGACGTGATGTACATAGGCGACGGCCCGCTGGACGCCGAATGTTTCGGGCGGGTCGGCTGGCCGGTGGTCAGCTTCTTCGCCTCGCCTCGCCACCGCGCGCGATTCGTCCGCGAGTACGGCGCCTTCGCCCCGCCCAACCAGGCCGCGTTCCAACAACACCTCTTCGCCGCCTGCCAGGAAAAAGAAACCTGACCACAGAGACACGGAGGTTGAAAGAAGAAGAGGAAGGAAAGACGCTCGGCGCGAGAGCTTCCTTCTTCTGTCTAAGCCTTTGCGGCTCTGCGGTAAAACAATCCGCGCCGGCCGTCAGGGCAGTTGCCGCTCCAGCAATTCCTCATTGTCCGCGCTCATGGCAATCTCCAATGCGGGCGGAAAACACACAAGCTCTTATTCTATCTATCCGCTTCTTCATCTCTCCGCTTCTCTGTGTCTCTGCTCTGAAAAGAAGGTCTTAGCTCATAGCTCTTAGGTCTTAGGGTGGCAGAGCCTTAAGCCTGGCCCTGTAGGTATTTAAGCTCATTTGCTTGAGCGCCCTAAGCTCGACTTTTGCCGTTTGTGAACAGGTTACGCTGCCAGACTGAGGCATAGCCGCCATCGCCCAAGAAGATGAAGTTTCGCTTGGGAAACCAGTGAATCAGCGTGGCCATCAATTGACGGGCCAAGTCCGGAGCGGTTTTGTGTCGCCGGCCTTCGGCCTGGTTGAGTTCCTTGGTGCGGTACAGGGCCGTCAGCACGGGCAAAGCCCAGCGTCGCCAGGTAAAGGGCAACTTTACCGAAATGGCCAGGACGACCCAGCGATGTCCCCACCTCCAGACGATGTGGGTATGACTGGAACGAACGGCGTCGTGATGGCAGCCTTTGCCGTAGACCTTCTTGCCGCGATGTTGGGCCGTGGTGTCGTCCATCGGGACCAGGACAGGTTCATTCTCCGGGATAAGGCGAAGGATGGCCGAGGCCAGAACTTTGCCCGGCGGCCAGGGCGGCCATGCGGCGCGGGAGAACACGCGGTGATAAGTGCTGTGGTGCCCGCGGATGACGCCTCGCATCGTCCAGAGCACGCTCGTGACGGTGCGCCGGCCCATTGTCAGGATAGCCCCGACGATCAGCGGCACAATCCGCTGAAAAGTCGGCTGGGTGAATGCCACGGAAAGACTCATCAAAATTGGCTCGGCTACCGATGGAAGAGCAAGCATAATGGGACTCCTTTCCGATTCGCTGACCTTGACATCAGCTACATCGGCAGGAGTCTCTTTTTTTCGCCAGTGTGCCGCCTCAGTTTGGCGGCGTAACCTGTTCAAAAATGGCAAAAGTCGAGCTAAGAGCTAGGACCTATGACCTTCTTCTCCTTCCGCTGCTGTTCCCTGCTACCTACTGCCTATTACCTACTACCTTCTTCTGCCCCCCACGGCCCGGCCAGGGCCGCAACCGGCTCGGCCAGAGCCGCGATGCCGCGTATGCGGACAGCGTTCTGGCCTTGAACGCTCAGCAGGGCCGTCAGACCCTGGTCCTGGATCGCCTGGGCCGCACGGTCGGTAAGGCAGACCTCCGCGCAGGGCTTCACCCGCCGATCGCCGTCGGCGTCGCGGTAGATACAGGCCGGCAGGTCGCCGACTTCGTGGAACGTCTCAGAGGCCATGTCCCAGCCCCGGTCGGCAAAGGCCGCGCCCAGCGCCTCGGCCAGGGCAAACGAGCCGCAGCCCCACAGGTAATCCTCGTGCGCGTTGGCGGCGCCCAGCTCCTCGAAGTCGAACGCGTCCACCGTATCGCTGGACCGCCCGTAGGGCTGGCGCAGAAGGATCCGCGGCAGGCCAAGGGCCACCCACGCGGCCTCCGGCAGGCTGCGGAGGGTGTCCCACGCGGCCTGGGCGTCGGCGTCGGGCCGCCAAGTCCACTGGCGCGGGTCCGGCTCGGCGGCTATGCTCCGGCATCCGGCGACGCGGTCGGCCGCACCCGCCACCAGCGGCGCGCGGGCGGCGTGGGCGATCTTGCTCATTCTGCCGAGCACGGCCGCGTCCAGGACGGTCTTGTCGAACGCAAAGGCCGCGCACAGCACGCTCCACGGTTTGCCGCCAGGCGTGCCGAGGGTCTGTGCGACAAGCAGGTCGTACAGGGCGGTGGTCTGCAAGTCGTCGGCGGCCAGCACATCGGCGGCCAGTTCGTCCTTGGAGACGTCCATGACGGCCAGGCGGAGGTCCTCGTCGGTCTCCAGGTGCGTAACGAGAAGCTCTGCGCCCCGCCACGCCGCCTCGACGGCCTGGAAGTCCGGATGGTGCAGGATTCGCCGCATCTGCTCGGCCACGGCCTTGTCCACACAGGCGACCAGGGCCGGCTGCTCCTTGTCGCGGTCCGGCACGATGTATGGGCCGACGATGCCGCGGATGAGCGACTCGGCCGCACCGGCCGCCGCGCGCCTGGAAGCCCCGCCGGCCATTGGGGCACCTTTCGCCGCGCCCAAGGCCGCCGCGTCCGCGCCCGCCGGGCGCTTGCCCAACAGCCGGCCCAGAAGGTCCGGCTCGCCCTGAGCCTGTCGAATCGGCTCGCCCTGAGCCTGCCCGGCGGGAGTAGCATCCGCCAAAGGCGGATGAGGCGGATGAGCGGCATGGGCGTCCCCGGCAGGGGTCCCAAGGACTTGCCCATGCGCCCACGAGCGGACCTCATCCGCGGCGGCTTTGAAAGTCGAACTGTCCATCAGCCGCCGGCGCAGATCGCGCATGGCGCGGAAGACTTCCAGCTTCGAGTACAGCCAGTCCGGGTGGAAATCGTCGATCTCCTCGGGCGTACAGACGATCTCGCCCTCCCCGGCCGGGATGCGGATATCCGCCCCAAACGAGCCAAGCACCTTCTCCCAGTTATCGACGTCCACGGCGATTCGCCTTCGCCCGGCAAGGCCCTCGCGCGCGCCGCGTGCGGCCCGCCCGCTGAAGTCGCCCATTACCAGGATGCGAAACGCCCCGCCGCCGCCGCCACCGTCGTCGCTTCGACCCGCAAGCCTGCCGAACGATACCTGTCCCGACATGTGCCCGGCTCCTTGATTGGAGTGATTTGACCTCTTTGCCCGCGCCGGCCAGCGCAAACCCGCGGCCACGCCGCCGCCGCATTGTCAACGAATCCCCCCCGCGCGGCAAGAACGAACCGGACCGGAACGAACCGGATCGGAACGAACCGGATCGGAACGAACCGGATCGGAACGAACCGGGCCGTGAATCCGCCGGCGGCGCGATTATTCCGGAACGCATGACCCGGAGCGAATGACCCTTGTCCTTCCGGCCATCCTTGATACGCCCCGGAACTTCATGTACGCTATCTGTCGTTCCTGGCACGTCCAGGCTGCCGCGATGATATCCGCGTGCAAGGACAGACTCATGGCGAGCCCAAGACGGCCAGGGGAATGGATTCGACCATGCCCGATGACAAAGCGATATTGGCCGCACTTCGAAACTTTGCCGAGGCCGTCACGGCCAAGATGACCACCTTGACCGTCGGCGAGCCGGAAGACCAACTTAGGGGGCCGTTTGAAACCTTGATGCAGGAAGTCGGCCATGCACTCGTGATTGACGTCGTCTCCACCGGCGAGACAAGGTTGGCCGGTCGCCTCGGCAAGCCGGACTATGCGGTGCACACGGCGAAGCTCTTGGCCGGTTATGTCGAACTCAAGGCCCCCGGCGTCGGGGCGAACCCCGCTCGTTTCACCGGGCACAACGCCCAACAATGGAAGCGCTTCAAGGCCATTCCGAACCTTATCTACACCGATGGCAACGAATGGGGCCTGTATCGGTCCGGCGAGCGACATCGTCCGCTTGTGCGCCTGGCCGGCGACGTATCCGCCGACGGCAAGAAGGCCGTCGACGAGAAGGATGCCGCCGCTTTGCTCGCCTTGCTTACCGACTTTCTTTCCTGGCAGCCGATCATCCCCACAAACGCCAAGGGCAAAGTTGACCTGAAAGGCCTAGCCGCCATGCTGGCGCCCCTGTGCCGGATGATGCGCGAGGACGTAGGTGAGGCTCTGGAAGATTCCCAATCGCCTCTGGTACAACTTGCTGGGAATTGGCGGCAATTGCTGTTTCCGGACGCCAGCGATGAACAGTTTACCGACGCCTACGCGCAGACGGTGACCTTTGCGCTCCTGCTGGCCCGAAGTGATGGCGCAGACCTTTTTCCGCCGGTCAACGACCCGGAGGGGCAGGCTCTCTTTAATGCCGAGAAGGCTTTGGCTGCCGAGCACACAATGCTTTCCAAAGCGCTTCAGATATTGACGGATGCCAAAGCTCAGAAGGAAATCTCCGCTTCGCTTAGACTGCTGATGCGCGTTATCGGGAGGGTGCCCCCGGCAGCGCTCAAGAGCCCCAAGGACGCTTGGCTCCTTCGCTACCAAGACTCTTTGCCGATCGCTGCTCCGGTAGACCCCTGGTTATTCTTCTATGAAGACTTTCTATCCGCATACGACCCGAATTTGCGTAAGGATGCCGGGGCGTACTACACCCCAGTTGAAGTAGTGCTTGCGCAGGTCCGATTGATAGACGATCTGCTGACTAACCGGCTGGGCAAGCCCTTGGGCTTCGCCGATCCCGGCGTAATAACCTTGGACCCCGCCGCTGGAACTGGAACGTACCTTCTGGCCGTCATCGACCATGCCATGGCTCGGGTGCACGCTGAGCAAGGCAGGGGCGCGGTCCCTGGAAAGGCCACCGCCCTTGGTGGAAACGTCTACGGGTTCGAAGTAATGGCTGGCCCGTTCGCCGTGTCGGAATTGCGTATCACTCGTTCGCTTCAAGACTGGAAAGGAAAACTGCCAGCCGGCGGGACCCACATTTATCTGACCGATACGCTGGAAAGCCCGCACGCTATACCCCCGCAAATGGGGCTTTGGTACGATGATATCGCCAAAGAACATAAGCAAGCGCTTCATGTCAAGGCCAACATCCCGGTCATCGTCTGCTTGGGAAACCCACCTTATGACCGCACCGAAGCCGTGGATGAAACCAACAAAGCCCGGACGGGAGGCTGGGTTCGTTGGGGCGATGACGGCAAGGGCGCGGGCGCGATCTTCAAGGACTTCCTGGGCCCTGCCATTGATGCCGGGCACGGGGTTCGAGTCCACAACCTATACAACCTTTACGTTTACTTCTGGCGATGGGGCCTCTGGAAGGTATTTGAGCACAGGACGGCTGCTGAACCGGGCGTGGTGAGCTTCATCAGTGCTTCAAGCTACCTGGACGGCGATGCCTTTTGCGGCATGCGCGAACACATGCGGCGGATGTGCGATGAAATATGGATCATCGACGTGGGCGGCGAAGGCCGGGGGACGCGAAAAAGCGAAAACGTCTTCGCGATCCAAACGCCCGTGGCAATTGCCATTGCCTTTCGCCGGGGCAAAGCTAGGAAGGACAAGCCCGCCAAGGCTCACTTTGCCCGGATTGACGGCACACGCAATGAAAAACTAAAGGCGCTGGGCGCCATAGCCAACTTCGCTTCCTTGACCTGGGAAGATTGCCCTACGGATTGGCGCGCCCCCTTCCGGCCGGCCGGCAATGGGACCTTCTTTGACTGGCCGTTGCTGACGGAGTTGCTCCCCTGGCAACACTCGGGCGTCCAACTGAAACGCACATGGCCCATTGCCCCAGACGCTGGCACGCTTGAAGCGCGTTGGCGCGCCCTGCTTTCCGCCAAAGACAGGGCAGAGGCATTTCACGGGACGGGCGACCGCGAAGTTAACGGCGTTTATCGTGTCGCCCTGACAGCTAAACCCGACTTGAAACCCATTGCACAATTGCCCAAGAATGCCCCCATTCCGCCTGTTGTCCGGTATGCCTACAGGTCATTCGACCGCCAGTGCATCATTGCCGACGCGCGACTAATGTCGCGCCCACGATCCGACCTGTGGGCCGCCCACGGGGACAGGCAAGTCTATCTGACAAGCCTGTTGACGAAGCCGCTGGGCACAGGCCCGGCCCTTGCTGCCTGCGCCTCGCTTCCCGATCTTGACCATTTCTCTGGCCGCGGCGCAAAGGACATTGCCCCCCTGTACCGTGACGCCCAAGGCAAGGAAGCCAACATCCTGCCGGGGCTGCTGGACATGCTCGCCAAGGCGTACGGCCGGGCCGTGACGCCGGAAGACTTCCTGGCGTACGTCTATGGCGTTCTCGCCCAACCGGCCTTTACCGAACGGTTCGCCGGTGAACTGGGCACGCGCGAACTTCGCGTGCCAATCACAAAGAGAGCGCCCCTGTTCAAGCAGGTACGCGATATCGGCGCGAAGCTGCTGTGGCTGCACACCTACGGCCAGCGGTTCGTGCCCAAGGGCAAGCATAAGGGTCACGTCCCCAAGGCCGCGACAAAGTGCACAAAGCCCGTACCAGGCAACGCCGAAAACTACCCGGAGAAATACGAATACAACGACGCGACGCAGACCTTGCACGTCGGGGCCGGCCAGTTCGCCCCCGTCGCCCCGGAAGTCTATGCCTTCGAGGTATCCGGCCTGAGGGTCGTGCAGTCGTGGTTGGGGTATCGGATGAAGAACCCCAAGGGAAAGAAGTCTTCGCCCCTGGACAGCATCAACACCGAGACCTGGCCAAGCGAATTCACGACGGAGCTTCTGGAACTTCTTTGGGTGCTGGAGGCGACTCTGGCCGAGTACCCCGCAGAGGCTAAGCTGTTGGCGGCCGTCATCAAGGGCCCGTGCTTCAAGGCCGATGAACTGCCGGCTGTGCCGGAGGCCGCCCGCAAGCCGCCTGTCCGCCCGTTGGCCAACGGCCTGTTTGACGCTCCGGAAGATGACCGCGAGTAGTCTGGCGCGTGTACCTCCCCCGCCGGCATCCGCGACGAGAAAGACCCTGACCTCCGGCGCCTTCTGGCCGCCCTTGCCGCAGGCGCGCCAACAACCAAGCCCGCACCCCCAGCCAGGCTCGCGCCGACAACTCAACCCGACGCAAAGAGGTAATCCCAGCCCCGTCGAACGGTGGTGCGACACATGTAGGTCCACGGGCCATCCGCCGACGGCGCATCATGCGGCAGGCAGCCTCCAGCAAAGCGCGCTTGCTCCTCCTGCAATCGCTTGAACGCCGCTGCCACGACTCGTCTTAGCCTTCATGCGGGCCGTTGAAAATAATAGGCGATGCCTAGGCGGAGGGAGACCTTGGCATCGCCCTAATAGCCGCAACCCTTCGATGTAGGTGGAGGGAGACCTACACCATATACGGGTGCAGCGGACAACTATTGTTAACGGAAGTCAGCGAGCAGCCCGGAGCGTCCTGCGGCGCTCCTGTCACGTACCGTTAGCATAACACTTCGGAAAAGGCGTTCAATCTTCTTTAACGATTTTGGAAGAAATTCAGGGGGGCCCTCCCGTCGAGCCCCGCGGGCGAAGCGTGCGAGGCGGCGGGAGTCGTCCGTGCCGCCGCCTCGCGTCAGCCAATCCCTTGATCCATCCCTGGACGCGCCCGGGCTCCCGCAACCGGGACCCGCTGGACGACACCGGGTGAGTCCTACTTCTCCGGGGCCGCCCGGCCGCCGGCACCGACGGCAGACCGGCCTGGCGGGCAATGCCCCAGCGCTTCGGCGAGAACTCTTCCTTGAGCCCTCGCATGGTTTGGGCGGCAGCGTCTGGTGATCCAGCCGTGGCGTTAGGCCGCCGCCCGCTCGTGGCGGCTCCTCAACTACAACCCAGGGAGGAACCGCAGTTGTAACACTTGTAGCAGTTGCCATTTCGCACCGTTATGGACCCGCACACATCGCACGCGGGCGCGTCTTCCTGGTAGTGCGAGAACTGCTGGTCGATGTGTTCGACCTGCGGCGCCATTCGCCGCGACAACAACTCGCCGGCGCCCGGGATCGGCACGGCCAGGCTGCTGGCGCCGGCGAGGACCCGGTCTTCCGTCGAAGTCGTAACGTAAAGGCCCGAAGATACGCCTCCAGACCTCTTAACTTCCTTGTCAGAGGCCTGTACGGCGCTGCCGGCACCCGAGGCGGCGTCCTCCCTGACTGCCTCGGATGTTGATGTTATCTGGCGCGCCGGCAACTGCGGCACCGGCGCGTCGGTCTGCCCGCGGACGGGCAGGTTCGTCTTGCGGTACTCTTCGAGGAACGTCAAGCCGAGCCATCGGAAAATATAATCCACCACACTCTTGGCGAAGGGGATGTCGTGGTTGCTGGTCATGCCGCTGGGCTCGAACCGCTGGTGCGTGAACTTCTTGACCAGGTCCTCCAGCGGCACGCCGAACTGGAGACAGAGGCTTATCGACGTGGCGAAAGCGTCCATCATCCCGCCGACAGTCGAGCCTTCCTTTGCCATCGTCACGAACAACTCGCCGGGCCGGCCGCCCTCGTACTGCCCGACCGTCAGGTATCCCTCGTGCCCGCCGACGCTGAACTTGTGCGTGATCGACGGGCGGGTCGCCGGCAGCCGCTCGCGGTGAGGCTGGCGCCGGGCCTCCTCCAGCGTCGCCTCGTCAATCAGCAGCATCTTCCCGCCGCCGCCGGAGAGCCTGGCGACCCCGGCCGCCGCCTTCTCGTCCTTGCTGGTATTGAGGGGCTGCGTGCGCTTCGAGCCGTCGCGGTAGATCGCCACCGCCTTGAGCCCGAGCTTCCAGCCCTCGACGTACACCTTGCGGATCTCCTCGGCGGTCGATTCCTTGGGCATGTTGACCGTCTTGGAGATCGCACCGGACAGAAACGGCTGGACCGCGCCCATCATGCGGATGTGGCCCATGTAGTGGATGGACCGGCTGCCGTTGGCGGGCTTGAACGCGCAGTCGAAGACCGGCAGGTGTTCGTCGGCGAATTCCGGCGAGCCCTCGATCGTGTCGTGGTCGTCGATGTACCCGACGATCGCCGCGATCTGCCCGTTGGTGTAGCCCAGCCGCTCCAGCGCCAGCGGGACCGTCTGGTTGACGATCTTGAACATCCCGCCGCCCGCCAGCGACTTGTACTTCACCAGCGCGATGTCCGGCTCGATGCCCGTCGTGTCGCAGTCCATCATGAAGCCGATGGTCCCCGTCGGGGCCAGCACCGTGACCTGCGCGTTGCGGCAGCCCATCGCCGCCGCCGAGGCCGCCGCCTCGTCCCAGCAGGCGATCGCCCTGTCGCGAAGCTCCGCCGGGCAATCCTTCGGGCTTATCCCCTCGGCCGCCTCGCGGTGCATCCGCAGGACCTGGAGCATGTCCTTGCGGTTGCGGGTGTACTGCGGGAACGGGCCGAGCCTGCTGGCGAGTTCGCTGCTGGCGGCGTAGGCCGTCGCGGTCATGATGGCCGTGACCGCCGCGGCCAATGCGCGGCCGGCGCCGCTGTCGTAAGGCAGGCCCAGTGACATTATCAGGCTGCCGAGGTTCGCGTAGCCCAGGCCCAGCGGGCGATAGTCGTGGCTGTTCCGGCAGATCCTCGCG
>Ga0315280_10008672_pt1 | contig 13266 bp, 5 predicted proteins | sample YL17G06_40_MG_FD_203697 | JGI IMG/M metagenome (GOLD analysis project Ga0315280, IMG submission 203697) | Sediment microbial communities from Yellowstone Lake, YNP, Wyoming, USA - YL17G06_40 | ecosystem: Environmental > Aquatic > Freshwater > Lake > Sediment | place: USA: Wyoming | collected...
ATCCCAGATTGACATCCATTATGGAAACATCCAAAGGGAACTGCAAAATGTTTTTGAGATCATTGGTATTGCCGCTTGAAAACATCGACAAAGTTTTGTCGATGTGATTCCGCTAAGCGCCTAATTATCCTAAGAGAAGATTTTGAACATAGTATATCATCGTCGTCAAGTTTAGAAAATATAAATATGGGGGCGATTTTACAGAGCGCAAAAGTGCTAAAATTTCTTCATAAATTCCAGTGCTGATATGATATGATATCAAATCAAAATCTTTCACCCCGGCCTCCATCATGGAGAAGGATGGGAAGGTAAAACTCAAAAGGTTTTGCAGGAGATCCTTATGCCTCAATTAAGACAAGATCCAACGACGAAAGAGTGGGTTATCATTGCTTCAGAGCGTTCAAAGAGACCCCACGATTTTATAAAAGCTAAAAGTTTGATCGAGAAACCTCCCTATAAAGAAGACTGCCCCTTCTGCCAGGGCAACGAGCATCTCACTCCTCATGAGTCCCTGGCCTATCGAAGAGGTGGACCGGCAGATAGTAAAGGATGGTGGGTCAGGGTCATTCCCAATAAATTTCCTGCCCTCTCCCCGGAAGGGAGCTTGGAGAGAGAAGAGACGGGGTTTTTCAGGATGATGGATGGAGTGGGAATCCATGAGGTGGTGATCGAAAGCTCCATCCATAACCAACTCCTTCCCCTGATGGAGGATACACAGGTGGAGGAGGTCCTTCTTGCCTACCGGGAAAGGTATCTTGCTTTAAGAGAGAATGCCAGGATCAAATTGATCATCGTCTTCAAGAACCATGGGGAGGCCGCTGGGACATCACTGGATCACACCCATTCCCAACTCGTCGGAACTTCGGTCGTCCCTTCCAATATTCGAAAGAAGTTAGAAGAGGCCGCTCGATATTATGATGACCACGGGAGGTGCGTCTATTGCGATTCAATTAAGGAGGAACTTAAGTTTGGGAAGAGGATCGTGATGGATACCGAAAGGTTTATTGTCCTCCAATCCTTTGCATCCCGGTCTCCCTTCGAAACCTGGATCGTTCCCAAAGAGCATCAGGCCTCTTTCGGTTTAATCTCTATGGAGGATTCAAAGAGATTTGCAAAGGTCTTAAAGACAACCTTATTTAAACTCTATTCCAAACTGAACAATCCCGATTATAATTATGTCATCCATACCGCTCCCATCAAGGATGAACAGGAGGATTACTACCATTGGCACCTTCAGATTATCCCAAGACTGACTACCCCCGCTGGATTTGAAATGGGATCCGGCATCTATATCAACGTCTCCTTTCCCGAGGAGACGGCTCAATTTCTGAGGGAGGGCTAATTTACAAAAGATGCCTCCCTCCACGTTGTTTTCTGTTTTAAACTCCCAGTAATCCTGTGATCACATTAACGATTCTTCTCATTTTTCAGTTTAAAATGAACTATATATACTTTGTGAATTGGTTACTCTGCCCAACTCTCAACCCCGAGTGCCCTGTGAAGGGTCTCTTCAACACGAACCGCCAATGAGCGGGTATCTTTGACATCAAGCCTGTATGAGACCTTGAATTTGAGATAGAGAAATAAAAATAATTTTGAAAAACATAAAAAGATGGTATATTGAATGGCGAGCCAACGATTCACAGGGCATCGTCAGGAAGAAACTTTCCTATGATGGAAATATCAAGAAAGGCCAAAATAAATCTTTGCATTGGTTTTGCTATGACAACGGTCATCGCCGTATTCATGCTGATCAAGCTGTCCCCAATGGAAACCCTTGAGGAGAAATTGTATGATTACCGCTTCAAAATCCGAGGTCCGATAAGACCTCCAGAGAAAGTTGTCATTGCTGCGATCGATGAGAAAAGCATCGAAAGACTCGGAAGGTGGCCCTGGGAGAGGGATAAAATAGCCCGTCTGGTAAAAGAATTGGCAGAGGCGGGGGCCGAAATTATCGTCTTTGACATTATTTGTTGTGAAGAGGAGAGGAATGACCCGAAGCTTGCTCAAGCCATCCGACAAGCCGGAAATGTCATATTGCCTGTTGTATTTGAATTTGATCGAAGATCAAATATTCCCGATAGCGAATTCTTAGTGAAGTCAGCATTCACGTCTATTACCCACCCTGAAAAGTTCAATCAATATAGCCCCATTATGACAAAGAGACCACTGATCCCTGTACCTAAACTCATTGGAGAGTGCATGCTATTGGGACATATCAATATGTTTCCAGATAGGGATGGGACCTTGCGATGGGAGGCTATGGCGATTGAGTATAATGGTTGTCTTTATCCTTCCGTCGACCTTCAGGTAGCGACCGCCTACCTTGGAGTCCCGCCAGAAAAGGTTGTCTTGAATGCCACAGAGGGAGTCCAGCTTGGGGAGAAAAGGTACATTCCAACGGATCGACACGGTATGAACCTCATTTACTATTATGGGCCTACGAGGACATTCAAACATTTTTCCATCTCTGATATCTTGGAGGGCACGATAAAGCCCGGGCAATTCCAAGGGAAGATTGTGCTCATCGGTGCGACGGCCGTAGGGATCTACGACCTGAGGGTGACACCCTTTTCCGCCGCCATGCCAGGGATAGAAAAACATGCAAATGTCATCTCCTCCATTCTGGAAAACAGATTTCTGAGGAGGGCGACCTTTCCCGCAAACCTTATCATCCTTTTAGCCTCCGGATTCCTCTTCTCTCTTCTGGTGGTAAGACTTAAGGCGATGAACGCTTCTATGATGACTGGGGTATTCCTTCTGCTGATCTTGGGCTCAGGCTACTATCTGTTCACCCATCAGGGCCTCTGGATAAATATTGTCTATCCATCGAATAACCTCCTCCTCATTTTTCTCGGTGTCACAGCCTATAACTATGCCGTAGAGGAGAGATATGCAAAAAAAATAAGGACGATGTTTTCGAGCTATGTCACAGAAAGGGTCGTCAATGAACTCATCAAGAATCCTGGGATGACTAAATTGGGTGGAGAAAGGAGGGAGGTGACCGTCCTCTTTTCAGACGTAAGAGGGTTTACTTCTTTCTCAGAAAAACACACCCCCGAAGAGGTGGTGTCCATCCTGAACGAATATCTTGGGGCGATGACCGATATCATCTTCAGATGGGAAGGGACCTTGGATAAATTCATTGGAGATGCCATTTTGGCCTTTTGGGGTGCTCCAATGAGACAGGAAAACCATGCAGAACTGGCCATGAAGTGCGCACTGAATATGGTCAATCGACTTGCAGATCTTCAGAAGAAATGGAAATCCGAAGGCAAACCCATCCTCGACGCAGGAATAGGAATAAATAGCGGTGAGGTGCTTGTTGGAAACATCGGTGCGGAAGGGAAAAAGATGGACTATACCGTTATTGGGGACCATGTCAATCTTGGGTCAAGGGTAGAATCCCTGACCAGGAAATACAATGCGCATATCTTGATTACAGAATTCGCAATGAACAAGGTTAGGAAGTACATAAAGAATGGAAGTGGAAGTATCGGCCACATCTCCATCAAAGGAATAGAAAGGGTCATCGTGAAGGGCAAAGAAAAAACCGTGGAGATTTATGAAGTCAGTTCCCTTGAACCGGGTTCTGAATCGATGGTTTTGAAATTAGAAAAAGAGGAAGTCGTCACCATGAAAGAGAAATAAGGTTCCTCTACAAAATCTCGATATGACTGGAATAGTTGGGTTCGAACAAGAAAACATTTTGAAAAAGATTAAGTTGAGGCAGAAACCCTAAGATTGGAGATTTAGTCGTCTGAGCGAGCTCCCCCATTATAGAATCGTCTATAGAACCTTGATACCTGTGATACCTAAAAGTGTGACCTTTTGGAGAACGCAGTCCGTTTAGCTCCTGGTCATTCAGAATTCTTGAGCAATCTTCAAAAAACCAAAAGTGCCATTCGCTCTACCCGGAAATGAGAAGAGCAGGCAATTATCCAAAGATGATGGTGAGGGTGTGATTCTCCGAGAAGTCCCCAAATGTGAACGTATACATCGGCCACATCGGAAACACTGCCTTCATCGAAACCCCATCGACGATTATATCCAGTACATCAAAACCATCGGCTGGCTCTAAGTAAACGGTTACCTTGGTGCCAGCTGGAAACGGAGGTAGTGGATCAAACCTCAGTGTCCCGTTCCCCTCTATGTTAACGGTCAGGTTATATATGGCTGCTGCTTGATGGACTGTAAAGGTCTGTCCCGCAATCGTTAGCGTCCCACCTCTTGCAGGTCCTGTGTTTGCTCCCACCGAATAATTCACCGCCCCACTGCCCGTACCGCTCGCGCCTGACGTGATGAGAATCCACGAAACATTGCTCGCTGCCGCCCATTGACAGCCGTCTCCTGCTGTCACCCCGACACTCCCCGTGCTGCCACCGGATGGAACCTCCGCACTCGTGGAATCGATTCCATAGGGACAGCCCGACTCCTGATGAATTGTAACCACCTGCCCAGCAATCGTCATTGTCCCATCCCTCGCAGGCCCGGTGTTCGCTCCGACCAAGTAATTCACTGCACCACTGCCCGTACCCCCAGAACCTGACGTGATGCTAATCCAAGAGGCGTTGCTCGCTGCATCCCATGTACACGTATTTGATGAGGCACTCACAGTGATACTGCCCGCGCCCCCGGAAGAAGGATAAGAACTATAGGTTGTATTGACGGTAACATTGCAGGCTTCCGCCTGACGCACGGTGAAGGTCTGCCCAGCAATCGTTAGGGTCCCATCTCTTGCAAGCCCCGTGTTGACAGCAACTGAGTAATCTACTGCCCCACTGCCCGTGCCGCCGGCGCCGGGAGGAACGCTAATCCAGGAAACGTTGCTCGCTGCCACCCAGGTACAACTGCTCCCAGCGGTTATCCCGACACTCCCCGCCCCCCCACTGCGTGGATATGACGCACTCGTTGGATCAATTCTATAGGTGCAACCCGAATCTTGATGGATCGTTACCGACTGCCCGCCAATCGTCAACGCCCCATCCCTCGCAGGCCCGGTGTTCGCTACGACCGAGTAGCTTACACCCCCATTGCCTGTGCCGCTCGCACTTGAAGTGATCGTGATCCAGGAGGCGCTACTCGTTGCATCCCATGGACAGCTGCTCCCCGTCGTGATGCTTACGCTCCCTGCTCCCCCTTCCTTCCCAAAGTTCTGACTGGTCGGAGAAATCGAATAGGTGCAGCCCGACGCCTGATGCACGGTAAACGTCTGCCCAGCAATCGTCATCGTCCCATCCCTCGCAGGCCCGGTGTTCGCCGCAACCGAATAGTTGACGCTTCCACTGCCAGAATATGATGCTGCGCTTGCATCCGTTTTCTTCCCGATGTTCAAAGAACCCTTCGCACTTCCGCCCCCAGCGGGCGTGAGGGTGATCCACGAGGCGTTACTCGTTGCATCCCATGGACAGCTGCTCCCCGTCGTGATGCTTACACTCCCTGCTCCCCCTTCCTTCCCAAAGTTCTGACCGGTCGGAGAAATCGAATAGGTGCAGCCCGACGCCTGATGCACTGTAAACGTCTGCCCCGCAATCGTCATCGTCCCATCCCTCGCAGGCCCGGTGTTCGCCGCAACTAAATAACTCATCGCACTACTGCCTATGCCGCTGCCACCTGACGTCATCGTAATCCATGAAGCATTGCTCCATGCCCTCCATTGACAGACGGTCCCTGTCGTGATACTTATGCTCACTATTCCCCCTTCCTTTCCAATGTTCTGACTGGTGGGAAAAATGGAATAATCGCAGGGTACCACCTCCACGCTGAAATTGGCCGTCACACCCTTCGGCCCGTACATAAGTAGAGATGCGGGATTCGCAGAACCCGAAAGATCTCCTGACCAGCTCGAGAAAGTATAACCAGAACTCGGGGTGGCTAATACTGAAACCGTTTGCCCATAATTGTACCAATTCACCCCAGATGGTGTTGCCGTCCCCCCTTCTGGAGGATCCACCGAAGTCGTCAAACTATACTGAGTTGTAAAATTGGCCGTATATGTCGTACTCGAAGAGGGTGCTGTAATCGTGTGACCCTGAGCCCCTCCATCGCTCCACGACAAAAAGACATACTGCGTCCCTGTCCCTCCAGATTGTGACGAAGGGGCTGAAATCGTATGGGATGAGCCGACTGTCCAAGTAAATGGATGCGGTCCTGCATAGGGTAACCCGTCGACCACCACCTGAAGACCGGGTGGATTGGTGGCTACCGTATAGCTCGGTGTTAAATTCACCGTCTGGCCGCCGCTCAAGGTCCCGGTGCTCGTGCTGTAATTGCTATCCCCACTGTAGACCGCGGTCACGGTATGATTGCCTACGGAAAGTGAAGACGTAGCACCGCTCGTAGCGCTCCCACCAGAAAGCGTAACCGGTGTCCCAAAGTATAAACCATCGATCTGGAACTGCACTGTCTCCGTTGCTGTATTCGGCGTCACGGTGGCCGTAAAGGTCACCGACTGACCATAGGCGGATGGATTAGCTGAAGAACTGACCCCTGTGGAACTTGAGGCCTTGCCCACGGTCTGGCCGCCGCTCAAGGTCCCCGTGCTTCCATTGTAGTTGGTGTCTCCACTATAGATCGCGGTAACAGTATGATTGCCTCCGGAAAGCGAAGAAGTCGCTCCGCTCGTAGCGCTCCCTCCAGAAGGCGAAACCGGTGTCCCAAAGTTTGAACCATCAACCTGGAACTGCACCGTCCCTGTGAGCAGACTCGGCGTCACGGTGGCCGTAAAAGTAATGGATTGACCATAGGTCGACGGATTAGCAGAAGAACTGACCGCGGTGGAGCTGGTAGCCTTGTTGACCGTCTGGCCACCGCTCAAGGTCCCAGTGCTCCCATTGTAGTTGTTATCTCCAATATAGATCGCGGTCACAGGATGATTGCCTACCGAAAGCATAGAAGGCGCACCGATCGTAGCACTCCCTCCAGAAAGCGTAACCGGTGCCAAAAAGCCTGAACCATCAATCTGGAACTGCACCGCCCCTGTCGCAGAGCTCGGCGTCACAGTGGCCGTAAACGTAATGGACTGACCATAGGTCGATGGATTGGTCGAGGAACTGACGACTGTTGTTGTGGTCGCCTTGCTCGTTGTGAAACTCCAGACCTGTGACCAATTACTACTTCCTCCATTACAGGCTTGTACCCGCCAGTAATAGAGCGTAGACGGATTCAATATATTTGGCGGCACGTCGAAGGACGTAGCTGGGGCAATGACACCAGCTTGGATTAGAGTCGGATTAAATTCTGGATTCGTCGATACTTGCACCTGATATGTGGTTGCTCCAACCGAGGCATTCCAACTCAAAGTAGGATTGAGCGGAACTCCCGTGGCCCCATTCGATGGTGAGGAAAGGGTCGGGTAAGGAGGTGGGGCTGTAACGATTGCGATTTTTCCGAAATTCATCAATCCCGGAAAATCCGTTTCTCCATAATCACCCGGATAAGTGTTTATTATATATAGAACAAAGTAAAAACCTACCGTGTCTCCGAAATTGAGCGCGAAATCGTGTCCAGTATCACCACTGTTAAGTGGGTGCGACATCTCATATACAGTGTAAGTTCCATCATTTTGGAAAGCCCCTGCTCCGTTACTTGTACCACCAACCCCTGTATCTGTGTCACTGATCCCACAACAAGCTACCTCGGGGCATGGGCATAATGAAGGAAATTCCGAGTTATTGGTCATGAAATTATCAATAAAACCTGTAGCTGGATCAAATGCAATCTGATCGTCTCCATTCTCAAGCATTCCGTCGTTGTTATTATCAAAGTTAAACCAAAGTCTATTTCCGGGATCAACGACATTTCGCTGAAATTTCAGTGCAAGATAGAGATTTGCTGCATCGTTCATGACGTACAAGGTGGCAGGCGTTGTACCACCCCCAGGAGTGTTGACATAAAGATCGATTTTGTCCGCATTATCCCACTCTCCCGGACTCATGACTCCGTCAATTGTTGCAGTCCCAACGCCCTGTAAAACCTTCTCAGTCTCATAAGCCCCCATGTCGTAGCCAAATCCTTGGGGTCTTGGATTGCCATTGTAGTCTTCAGTTAAAGGATCCCCGGAGTTGAGGGGAATAGCATCAATGCAGGGTGATCCTGTTTGAAGCGTAAAGTCGGCGTTGAACAGAGGATCTTGTGATTTATCATTAGTGCCCTGAGTAATACCACTATAGTTGGTAATGTTGTTCCATAAATCATTATAGTCCAATATAGAAGTGCCAATGAAGGAAGTATCACGTCTGATGCCAAAAACAAATCCGGCGATGATATTATATTCTATTCCGGCGGTGTCAAAATATATGCCGGTATCATTATCTGTAGATACTCCATTACCGACGATTGTATTGTGATAGATATAATTCTTTTGTGCAGTGTCGGTAAAAGCAGTTATCCCTTGACCTTGCCCTATGCTTGTTGATTGATTGTCATGGATAAGATTGTTTTTAATAAGGGCATCATAAATATGGCTCAGAAATATCCCAACTCCATTAGCATGAATGTTACTCTTCTTAACTATTAAATTAGACGGGGGAAGTGCAGAACCTACTGCATGCGCATAAATACCTTTATCACTAAAACCGGTGATCTCGAGATTCTCGATAGTGACATTAGTGATTATACCCGATATTTCAAATCCAATAATCCAAAGACTACCTCCCTGAATGACTGGTCTGGTTGCTCCCTCTCCGACGATGGTCAAATTTGATTGGGTGATGATGATATTGGAGGAACTCTCTCCGTTTGCCTGATTGTAGGTCCCAGATGCCACGTGGAGAGTGTAAGTTCCAGGGGCTCCGGCATTAATCTGACCAATCACATAATGCAGTGTTTTCCACGGATGCAATTGGGAACCGTCGTTAGAATCGCTCCCAAGTGCGATATCCACGTAGTAATTACCCGCAAGGACTATCCCTGCCCCAGTGATTGTGAAGGTATAAGGGTTCTCATCCGAATCGTCATTGGCAATGGAGACGGTGGCGCTTCGCAATCCGAGCCCACCCGGAGTAAATGTGATCACAAACGTGGTCGATCCGGTCGCTCCAACTGGGGTAGAAGGCTGACTTGTCACCACAAAGTCGCCCGCATTCACGCCACCAATCTGTACTTTTGGTGCCCCTGTCAGGTTGAGATCTACCGTCCCAAGGTTCTCAATCGTGAACGTAACCGGACTATTAGCCCCCAGTACCACACTCCCAAAATCATAACTACCTCCAACAGGAATATCCGTCACACCCTGCTTGATGTTGATCTCGGGCGAAGCTACGGTGTGTGGCACACCAGCCGAGGCGCTTCCATTGAAATTGCTATCCCCACCGTAGGTGGCAGTAAGCGTTCTCGACCCGGCACTTGTCAGTGTGATAGAACATCCACCTGCCGCAACTGTGCCTGTACAACTCTCCGAACCACCTGACGCGCTAACGGTTACGTTTCCAGTCGGTGCGCCACCCGAGGAGGTGACCGAATAGCTCACGTTGACGGCCTGACCCATAGCAGACGGATCAGGGGTATGCCCGGTAATCGCGGTGGTCGTATTGGCTTTGCTCACAGTCAGATCAACAGAGCGGGTAGTATCCCCATTGCCATTGGTTGTGTTGGTGAAGAAGACCGTATCGCTATAGGGGCCCACACCGAGGGCATTAGCATTGCTGTTGATCGAGACTGTGACTGTAGCCGACCCTCCACCAACCAGGGTGCCACTGCTTGAAGAAAGGGTTAACCAGACCGCTGATGTGGAAGCTGTCCAGTCAATAGAAGAGTCCCCTGTGTTCTGGAGTGTATAGTCCTTGCTTGAAGGAACAAAAGGCCCTCCGTAGGAGCCAGCCGAACTGAGACCGTCCGCCGGTGTGACCGAAAGCACGCCGGGCGCGACACCTGTGCAGACGTCTCCACTCGAAAACTCTGGCCCTTGCCCAGTTGCAACGGTTAACTGTGGTGTAATTGAGGTGTCCTGCCCAGTCACAGCGGTTAGGGTCACTGTTGCGGTGGTACCAATCGCTGTTACACTTGTCCCTCCAATCAATCCAGCCGGGCAGCCAAGAACATTTCCCAAAGAATCGAGCTTCAGCACCCAGGCATCGTAGCCCCCTGCCCCGAATGAATTAGTACGCCCTGCCAAAATATATCCTCCATCTGAGGTCTGCTGAATCGAATAGGCATCGTCAACGCCCGAGCCGCCGTAGGTCTTTTGCCAAACAACTTCACCATTGCTATCGAGCTTCAGTACCCAGATATCGTCGTCCCCTGCCCCAAAAGAGTTAGTATATCCGGCCACAATATATCCACCATCTGAGGTCTGCTGGATCGAATAAGCAAAGTCAATGCCTGAGCCGCCATAGGTTTTTTCCCAATCCACACTTCCATCACTCTTGAGCTTCAGGACCCAGAAATCCTCGCTCCCCTCTCCAAAAGAACTGGAGCGCCCTGCTACAGTATATCCACCATCCGCAGTCTGCTGGATAGAATGGGCAAAGTCATCCCCTGAGCCGCCATAGGTTTTTTGCCAATCCACACTCCCATCACTGTTGAGCTTTAGGACCCAGACATCAAAGCTCCCTGGACTGACTCCGAAAGAGTCCGTAGATCCTGCCACGATATATCCCCCATCTGAGGTCTGCTGAATGGAAGAGGGCGAGTCGGTCTCTGAGCCGCCATAGGTTTTTTGCCATGCCACGCTCCCATCGCTGTTGAGCTTCATGATCCACAAATCCGCGGCCCCAGCGCCGGAGGAAAACGTGTCCCCTGCCACAATATATCCACCATCTGAGGTCTGCTGGATGGAGGAGGCTTCGTCAAGATCCCAGTTGCCGTAGGTTTTTTGCCAATCCACGCTGCCATCGGCGTTGAGCTTCAGGATCCAGAAATCTTCAATCCCAGCGCCAGAAGACTCGGTTCCCCCTGCCACAATGTATCCGCCATCTGAGGTCTGCTGGATAGAATAGGTATAGTCAAAGCCTGACCCGCCATAGGTTTTTTGCCATGCCACACTGCCGTCGGCGTTGAGCTTCAGGATCCAGAAATCGTAGTCCCCTGCCCCGAAAGAATTGGTTGTCCCTGCCACAATGTATCCACCATCTGAGGTCTGCTGGATGGATCGAACTTCGTCATAACCTGACCCGCCATAGGTTTTTGCCCAGGTGGTAACTGGTGGTGGAGTCGTCGTAAATGTAGCGGTGACAGTCTTAACTGCATCCATTGTGACTTTCCAAGTCAAGGCTTGACTTGTATTCGTTCCATCTGACCAGCCTGCAAAATAAGAACCTGCATCTGGCGCAGCAGTGAGTGTAACGATAGTGCCATCATTATAGCTCTCGGTGCAGCCAGAACCACAATCTATCCCTGCAACCTGGCTCCGAACCGTTCCACCGCCTGTGCCTGCCTTTGAAATATTCAGGGTGTAAATACGCGTCTCATAAGCCCCCATGTCAAAACCAGCTCCGATGGGTCTCGGATTGCCCTTGTAGTCATTAGTTACAGGATCCCCCGAAGTTAGAAGTATTCCATCGATACACGGTGAGCTGGGATGAAGGGTGAAGTCGCCCGTAGAGGGGTTATGGTACAGTGGATTCATTGAGATAGCATTGGAACCACGAGAAACACCACTGTAATCAGTTCCGTTATTCCACAGATCGTTATAATCCACCGCAACAGTGCCGCTATCTACTTGGATACCGACATCAGATCGAGAAATGATATTGTACATTACCTGAGAGATTATTGCAGGGCATTCACATTGAGCAAAGTACATGCCCCAATTTCCACCGAGACCTCCCCCGTCAATCGTATTGTGGAAAATATTAGTCGTTCCCCCTTGTACATAAATTCCCTTTACTATATTACTGTAGATGAGGTTATTCTGGATCGTACCGCCATTGTAAGTTGTTATTCCAGCAAAACCGTTTCCATATATACTATTTCTATTAATATTTGCAGTAGAATCATAATTTTCGATCCCGCAACTGGCGTTATTAAAGATCTCATTCCGGGCAATAGTCGTATTTGTTGCTTCTGCCGAGATTTGAATCCCAGTATCATGATTGTCGTGGATGTAACAATTTTGAATAACGGAATTGGCACCAGAAATGATTATTGCATAAGCCCAGCTGTTAAAACCGGAAATATCAAGATTTTCGATTTTGACATTATTGGCACCATTTACTATTTCAAATGCGGTAACCCAGTCGGGGGCTCCCTGAATAAGTGGCTTAGAACCTTCTTCTCCCACGATGGTCAGGTTGGATTGCCTGATAGTGATGTTTCTTGAACAGTCCTCGCAAATAGAATCAGCACAGCAATTGTAGGTTCCAGGTGCCACGTGGAGAGTGTAGGTTCCAGAGGCTCCGCCATTAATCTGATCAATGGCATAGTGGAGGGTTTTCCAGGCTCCTGCTCCAGCAGAGGTTCCATGGTCAATATCATCGGCGGCATTTACGTTACTAATATCCACGTAGTAATCGCCGGCACTCAGCTGCGTGCCAGTGTAATTCTGATCAGTCTGGTCAGAATCAGTCGAAGTGTAAACTCTGGATGGTGGCACAAAAACATACCCGGGTAATGTTGGAGTGGCGGTGCCTGACCAGTCAAGAGGTACATCGTCCCTATAATAACCAGTCTCATCTGTACTCACAGGACTATATAGACCATTTATCGTTACCCCTTGAATCGGGGCTCCGCCCCAATCACGGACATAGCCAGATATGATATAAAAAGTCGTCTCAGCATAAACGCTATAAACAATAAAAAGTGCGCCTAAAAAACCTATGATAAGGAATTTAAGGATCGACTGTGAGAGATAAGATTTTTTCATTGCAAAACCTCCTTAGGAACTGAAGGACGCATAGCGCAAAGCGCAGAGCGCATAGCGTAAATAAATTTCACATAGACTTCCCAAAATTTGTAATTTGCCGGCATAGATGATCAAGCTGATCCAAAAACACTTTTCGAAATAATCAATATCGCTAAATGCAAACACCCTGTTGAAAATCCATAAAGCAGCAAAAGATGTCATGCTGAATTTATTTCAGCATCTTAGAAAATCAGTGTTTTGTGCCCCTGAAATCGTTAGACCCTGATCCTGAACCAAGTTCAGGATGACATTACTGGATTCATGGCAATATTCAGGGCGACAAATAAGAGCTTACCAACAGCCTGTAAAGTATTAGCCAATTTTCTACGTGCACTAAGCCAGTTTCAATATCCTCTCCAATCTATGGCTAACGCGATGCGCTATGCGCTTAGCGTGTTTTTTATTTCGACACCACTCCGTTTGCC
>Ga0315280_10008673_pt1 | contig 13265 bp, 17 predicted proteins | sample YL17G06_40_MG_FD_203697 | JGI IMG/M metagenome (GOLD analysis project Ga0315280, IMG submission 203697) | Sediment microbial communities from Yellowstone Lake, YNP, Wyoming, USA - YL17G06_40 | ecosystem: Environmental > Aquatic > Freshwater > Lake > Sediment | place: USA: Wyoming | collected...
GTAACCGACCCGAAAACAGGAAAAACAGAGAAATCCGAGATCGTGCGCGTTATTAAGAATCCTGCGAACATTGACTATGACCGCAGAGGCGTGATAACCAAAGGTTCTGTGATAGAAACTTCCTTGGGTACAGCGCGTGTGACTTCGCGTCCTGGACAACACGGGATATTGAACGCCGTTCTAGTCAGCGAAGGAGAAAAACGCTAGCTTATTCTATCCCGGTACTACTGCACTGCGCGTCTTTAATAGTTGTTTTGCAAGCATCGTAATTGTTTGATTTTTCGATCCCTTTTTCTTAACAAGAAGCAAGCCAGTTTTCAACCATGGTGTCTTAGGATAGCCAGCATCCGCAACAAGCTCATGGGCCAAGCCGAGTTTTTCCGCAGCTTCTTTCATTTCTAAGATTCTTGGGGAAGGCACGGACAGGCTTTTCGGAACGCGCCTCCCACTGTTTCTTGATTTTGTGGAATCGAAGTAACATGGCCAAATGATTATCTTCTCTTGCTGACGCATATCGGGTTTTCTCCATTACTCACTTTTGAGCATAGTACGCCGTTATTTTATCGTTAATCTTATCAATTCTGACGAAGCCGAACCGTTCAAATTGTATGACATTGTCTGGCTTTAACCTTCTGCAAATACCTTCAGCAATTCCCTCGGCTGTCGTAGCGTCAGGCATAACCACTTGGCAGGGCATGTCCTCACCGACCGGCACCCAATGAATCAGTTGCGCCTTAACATTTCTTGCTTCCTCATAAGATTCACTAACGTAAGAGGCCTCTGCTGAATATGCGTTTACCTGTTCAATTCGTACATTGAACAATTCCATGAGACGAAGCATTGCTCCAATTTTTGAAGCATCAACATCTTTCTTTGAAACCCAAAAAGTTGCTGAACTGCTGTTTCCTTCAGGATGTATTGTATATTCTCTAAACCCCCTTTCAGGGCGGTCCGGATGCAGGTGAAGCTTCGCCAAAAACATCCTCGGAATTTGATTTACAATTAGCTCCACCGGGTTCTGCACGAAGAAGTATCGGTCAGCAATCGGGTCCAAGATTTTGCGGTTGTAAGCGTAGAGGTTTTCCCAGCTTAAAACAACGTCTGAAGTTTTAGGACCAACGTCAATTATCATCTTCTTAATTGCCTCAGGCGTTATTCCCCGCCTCCGCAACGCTGCAAAAGTTGCTAAACGCGGGTCGTCCCAATCCGTGAAGAGGCCTTCTCTTATTCCTTGCACAATTTTCGACTTGCTAAGATAGGCTCCCGTAATCTTCAATCTGCCGTAGTGTATCGCTTCAGGATATTTCCAACCCAAATACTTATACATATACTCTTGTCGAACCTGGTTTGTCAGGTGCTCTTTTCCTCTGATAACATGGGTCACACCCATTAGGTGATCATCTATGCCCGCTGCGAGATTGTACAGTGGCCAAACCTTGTACTTGCTTCCAACCCTCGGATGCGGATACTTTTCCGTGTCGATAATCCGAAGTGCAGGCCAATCTCGAACTGCTGGATTCGGATGATTCAAATCGGTCTTAACTCGAACAACGGCTTCCCCTTCCTTATAATCGCCTTCAAGCATACGTCGCCATCGTGCAAGATTCTCCTCTGGGGGGCAATCTCGGCATTCACATGGTTCACTGGCTAATATTTTCTTTCGAAACTCCTGAGGCTGACATGTGCAGACGTATGCATTGCCGTCTGTAAGCAGTTTTTCGGCATACTCATAGTATATTGGAATTCTGTCGCTTTGGATGTATTCTTCATCAGGTTTACATCCGAGCCAGGTCAAATCGCCTCTAATGAGGTCGTAAAACTCTAAAACGGGCCTTTTCAGCTTGGGATCAGTATCTTCGAATCGAAGGATGAATTTGCCCTTGTAAATGCGTGCATACTCATAGCATAAGACTATAGCTCTGGCTGACCCTAGGTGTAAAACGCAGTCAGGATTAGGTGCGTAACGTGTGACAACTTGGAGATAATTAGTCGCGTTTGGTAGGGGTGGAAGGTGTTTTTCTCCTTCAGCTTTCTTTTTCACGAGGGTTTCCGGCCATTCTTTCGTGGCAATGCGCTTCTGCTCATCTAGTGAAAGGTTGTTGACTTTATTAACGACCTCGTTGATGAGGGTCGAGATTTCTTTAACTTTAGTTCTATATTCTGGTTTTTCGCCCAGTATTTTTGCGAAGACTGGGCCTGTTTGCGCTTTGCCGCCATGCTTGACTGCATTTAGCAAGGCGATTTTCCGAACAAGTTCTCTTAAGTCAGTATTTTCTTCAAATGCCAATTACTCTACACTCGATTATGCCTAGATTTTTCGCTCAATCAAGAACTCTGCGAAAGCTTTTAATTTTTCCTTTGCACTTGAAGCGGGCAAAAGTTTTTCAAGTTCCCTCCAGCTTCCTTGAACCATTTTCTTCGCCAATTCCTTGGAGTATTCTATAGAATGGTGCTTTTCCATTATTGCAATGGCTTCATCTCTGAGTTTCTGACTCGAAGTGTGCATAGCGAGGATTTTGACAAGTCTTTTCGCATCTTTGACGTCTGCAGCCTTCAAAGTGTGGATTACTGGTAAGCTCCGTTTCCCCTCTGTTATGTCTAGTCCCCGCCCGCCTTTCTTTTCTGCAAACTCTTTGCTACTTAAATCTAGGACATCGTCTTGAATCTGGAAAGCTACGCCTATGCTTTCAGCAAAGTGCCCGATTTTATCAACAAGCTCTCCACTTGAACCGCTTAAGACCGCCGCAATTTTCGCAGCCATTCTTGCCAAAGTTCCCGTCTTATAAGCACACATCTGTAAATAATTCTTCTCATCTATTTCATCTGCATCTGCTAAACCTCTGTGCCATGCTATGTCCATAGCTTGGCCAAGGCTTAAGTTAATCATTTCCTGAACATAAACTTCATAGACTTTGCAAAGTTTTTGTGGTGAAACCCTGTCCCTGTTTTCCACCAGCGGCAGGAGCGGTAGATAATACATGGCGTTTCCGGCGTTTATGGCGATATCCAAGCCATAAAGCTTGTACGTGCATGGTTTTCCCCTTCGATATTCGGACGCATCCTCTATGTCGTCCACAATCAGGGTTCCATTATGGATTACTTCAGGGATTATGGCGAAATCAACGAAATCTTCAGGATTCTTACCTAGAACCTCACAGATTAGCAGGAATAAGCTTGGACGCCACCGTTTTCCCCCTCTGTCAAGAAAATCCCAAATAGGATCAAAAACTGCTTTGCTCAGTGCTTCCAGATTGTAAGCGTAGCGTGGCTTATTAGCTCTAAAAAGAACGGCGTCCTCTGACAGTATTCTCGGTATATACTTCTCAATTGCCTTATCTATTATAGCAGCTTTTTCTTCAAGAAATTCTTCAATGCTCAAAGGTCAATCCCTCCCTCTCCGCGCATAGCCTTCTATGTTGAAACCTCTCATCCTTAACCATTCTGAGGTTTTACCTGTTACGACAATGGGACTTCTCTGCAGGTCTTGAACAGTGTCTGCTCCGACAAGAAACATGGCGTTCTTGAATTCATTTATCAAAAGTGAAAGCGTATCACATGTTTCCTTTACTCCTTTAACCGCGGCTTGCAGAATTGGCTGGGAAAAGCTTGCCAAACTTGCACCTAGGGCTAAGGCTTTAGCCACATCTACGCCGTTGCGTATTCCTCCCGAGGCGATGACTGGAACACTGACTGTTTGAGAAACCTCAACGATGCTCACCACAGTTGGGATACCCCAATCCCAGAAGACCTCGCCTAATCTTCGTTGGAAACTGTTCCATTGTCCTCTGGCACGGTAATATTCAACCGCTGCAAAACTCGTACCTCCTGCTCCGCTTACATCTGTCCCCTTCACGCCAGCAGCTTCAAGCTTCTTTGCCTCCTCAGCAGCTATGCCCGCGCCTGTCTCCTTCGCAATAACTGGGGTGTCTAGTTCGTCAGCGATTTCACTGATTTTTTCAAGAATCCCTTCAAAGTTTGTCTGTCCTTCTGGCTGAGCCGTCTCTTGAAGTGCATTGAGATGTATTGCGATGGCATCTGCCTCAATCATCTCTACGGCTTTTTTCACTTCTCTTAGGCCGTATCCATCAATGAGTTGCGCTCCGCCGATGTTTGCAATCAAGAAGGCTGTTGGAGCCTTTTTCCTAGCTACACTGAAGGTTTTTTCAAGTTTCTTGTCCTCTATTGCTGCACGCTGACTTCCGATACCCATTCCTAAACCTAACTCTTCCACGGCTTCAGCTATTGTTGCGTTGATTTTTGTTGCCTCTTGCGTCCCCCCAGTTATGGCGCCCGCAATCAATGGTGCAGCAAACTTGTGCCCGAAGACTGTTGTGGATAGGTCAATCTTCTGCTTGTCAATTTCAGGCAAAGCCCTGTGAATAAAGTATACGTCCTCAAAACCCGCTGTTACATTTCTTGCTTGGACCTTTCGATTTAACGAGATTCTTATATGATCTGCCTTACGCTTTCTTGTTTCGTCAGCCAAACCTTATCCCTTCTCTATTATCGTGCCTTCCACCGTTTCTCCTTGAAGAGCTCTGCAAACGTAATTTGGTTTCGTTGCATTTGTAATGGTCACCGGAATTTTTTGTTCAATGGCTGGCAGAAGCTCAGACATTTTGCCGAACATGCCGCCAGTAACATCGCAAGCCGTTGGCTTACCAAACTTGCTCTGAAGTCTTTTCAGTTCTTCTAGCGTTAAGTGTCTGAACATCTTTGCGGTTTCTTCAACTTTGGGGTCGGCATCATACAAGCCGTCCACGTCAACACCCATTATTATTCGTTCTGCGTTGAACCTTGTGGCAAGCATTGACACAATTTGGTCGCCGGACACTATTGTGAACCCTAGCTTTGTGTCTAAGATTGCGTCTCCGTATAGAACAGGGGTGAAGCCCATCCTTAGCAGCATCCTTACTAGTGTGTCCTCAAAACACGTGATTCTGCCGTTTTCGGTCATTAAGCATGAGGATGGCGTGACGCTTACCGCTGGAACGTTGTGCCAAATAAGTGAATCCATGAACAAGCCGTTGAGCACAGTCATTACATGATGCGTTTCGGAAAAACCAATTTTCTGCGAGTCTTCCTTGAAGCCGTCCTTTATCATATATCGCTGTGCTGATGGGTGCCCAAAGCTTCCGCCGCCATGCACGATTATCAAGTTGCGAATGTTTGCCTTCTGGATTTCCTCTGCCAAACGGTCTATTTCTTGTGTCCGTGCAGAAAGCTCTCCATTTTTGTCTGTGATAACTGAGCCGCCAATTTTCAGAATTGTAAGTTTAGCTTCGCTCAATTCTTACACCTTCATCTGTTTTCCTGGCTATCAACGGCCTTCCCCCAGCGCTCATGATGGCTTCCAAAACCTGCTGAAGTTTTTCACTGGTTGCCAATGCAATCATGCATCCGCCCCCGCCGGCGCCAGTTAGCTTTGCTCCCAAGGCTCCAGCTTTCCTTGCAGCGTTTATTAACCATTCAAGGGACTCGTCGGAGACTCCTACCCCGCAAAGCAGGGCCTGATTGATGTTCATTAGTTCGCCAAGAGTTTCCAGATCGTTTTCCTTAAGGGCGTCTATGGCTCTTAAAACAACCTCACGTGCAGCTTTCTTGAGGGGATCGGCAACTCGTGGATAATTGTCCATTATGTTCCGTACTTTTTCAACTTGAACTCGCGTAGACCTTTCAACGCCTGTATCGCCGATAATGAGGGGCATGTCCATTTTGACTTCTAAAGGCTTGAATCCAGTGTCTATCTGAAACAAAAGTGTTCCGCCAAAAGTTGAGATCGCAGGATCCACTCCGGATGGAGTGCCGTGCACAACTTTTTCAGCTTCGTAAGTGATGCGGAATACATCTTCCTTTGACATTTTTAAGTTTAAAAGAGCCCCGACTGCTGCTGTTACAGCGGTTACCACTGCTGCCGAAGACCCTAGTCCAGCGGCCACTGGAATTGTTGAGTTAATTTCAATGTCTAAGCCGACATTTTTTCTGTAGGTTTGCAGGACTTTTTCTACAGCCAACTTGACGGGTTCAAACTTTAATCTGGCTTCTCTTTCATCGCCTTGTTCAATCTTGAAAATTCCATTCTCAAAGTAGCCTGCAAAGTTCAGGTTTACTGATCGAAAACAAAGGCGTTTGTCCTCGCGGTACTCCACTGTTGCATATGCTCTTCTGTCTATGGCCAAGACTATAGCTGGTTCGCCGTAGACTACGAAGTGCTCTCCGAGGAGTATAATTTTCGCGGGAGCAGAGGCAACGACCCCCATTCTGCACCACTATTTTGTGAAACACACGGCGGCATACCCGACTACACTTGAGTAGTCGCCAATTACATCCCCACTGGTTTTATAGCATAATAATTTTGCTTCTTTCGCTCCCAAGATTTTCGCAGCAGTGATCAAAGCAGCTATTGGACCGTAGCCGCAGGCACTGATGCGGTGAGTTTCAATTGTTGAGTAAAAACGGGCTTCATCCATCGCTTCAACCGCTTCAAGTGCCTCTCTATCCTTCCTTTGCGCTCTTTCTTGCGGCTCGTAATGCGTCATATCTGATGAAGCTATGATTACAGCGTTTTTCTGAGCCAAAACCTTAGCTGCAGCTTGCCCGACTTCTCTGGCTGAAGATATGTCTTGCATTAAGAAGCAAATTGGCACAATCTTGAATTCTGAGCCATACAGATACTGAAGAAATGGAACTTGGACCTCGATTGAGTGTTCAAAACTGTGGGCAGAATCATCAACGTCAACAATACGTGATTCACGCACAATTTGATTGGCTGTTTCGCCATCTACTTCAACATCGCCCAAGGGTGTGCGCCAAAAGCCCTCATTCATTACAGCTAACCCGCTGCCATAACCTGAATGGTTTGGGCCGAAAATGGCCACAACGTCCGGTTTGCCATCAATAGCCATTTTGTAATAGGAGTGTGCAGCTACGGGACCTGAAAACATGTAGCCTGCGTGCGGACAGATTAAACCTAGAACCCTTCTGGGGCCGGTTTTGGCAACTTCTGGAAGTCTTCCGGGTCCAAGTTTGTGTGTAAAGCAGTTTTTTATTTGCAGTTTCAGCGATTCGGGTGTTCCCTCATAGAAGGCTCCGGCTTGGCTTGGACGCCGAACCTTCACCATTGGCCTAGGTTTCCTCCTCCTCCCTTAAAATCTTGGCTTCAAAATCGTCAACTGTCAAAGGCAAATCTTTGTCTGGCGGCAGTTCACCTCTTTCCCGCAGTACTTGTCTTGCCAAGAGCCAGTAGATTACGGCCAATGCGCGGCGACCTTTGTTGTTTGTGGGGATTACGAGGTCTACTCCAGCAAATTCGTTGTCTGTGCTGCATAAGGCCACTAGCGGTATGCCTACTGAAGATGCTTCTTTTACTGCTTGAATGTCTGCCCTCGGATCAGACACTATCAGTACTTCTGGTTCAATGCGGTTAGGGTATAATGGGTTTGACAAGAGTCCAGGGATAAATCGTCCAACCACTGGAGTTGCTCCTGTTACTTGACAGAATTTGCTAACTGGTTCCTGTGCGTAAAGTCTACCTGCAGCTGCGGCAACCTTTCCCGGTTCAAACCGTGATATGAATTTAGCAGCGGCTCGTATCCGATCGTCCGTTTTTTTAACGTCTAAGACAAACAACCCGTCAGATCTCACCCGGTATATGAACTGTTCCATGTCTCCAGTTTTCATTCTAGTCCCAATATGTATTCCAGCAGACAACAACGTGTCTCGAGGCATTAGAAGTCCTTCATCTGGAACTGCCGGCTCCGATGGTTCCTCTGCCTTAGGCTCTTCTGCTGATTCTACGTCTTCTACCTTAGTTTCTTCATGCTCAGTTTTTTCCTTGATTTCTTCATCTTCTGACAAATCTTGTTCCTCCTTAAAGCATTCTAAGATCAGCCATCTCAGCCCTATCCCCTAGAAACTCCTCAATCCTTATTAATTCGTTTATTTTCGCAACGCGTGAACCTTCAACGACTCCTGTCTTTATTATTGGGCACTTGAAGGCTGTTGCCAGGTGTGCTATGTGCCAGTCGCATGTGTCGCCTGAACGATGGGACATTATCGGGGTGTAGCCATTTCTTTTTGCCATCTCAATTGTTTCCCAAGCATCCGAGAGCGTTCCTATCTGATTAACTTTTATTATGATCGTGTTGGCTGCATGCATTTTTATTCCGCGGCTTAGTCTTTCGCTGTTTGTTGTGAATAGGTCGTCGCCGGAGATCAGGCAGTTTTTGGCTTTCTTGGTCAGTTCTGCAAAGTTTCCATAGTCTTCTTCATGGAAGGGGTCTTCAACGTAGACCAGATGATACTTTCTTATAAGTTCAAGAATGAACTCTAACTGTTCGCCTGAGTCTCGTTTTCTATTCTCCCGTTGATAATTGTAGGTTTTGCTTTTGCCGTTCCATAGAGAAGATGATGCAACATCAACGCCACAGCCGCATTCAAAGCCTAATTCGTTGCCGACTTCCTCACAGGCTTTGGTCAAGATGTCGAAAGCTTCTTCGTTTCCAACGTTGGCAACCCAAGCTCCCTCATCGCTTTTTCCTTCACCGAAAAATTTGTCTTTCTTTTCCAAGATCTCGCCGATTTTTTTATGAACTTGGACATTGGCTGCGGCTGCTTCCATGAAAGATTCAGCTCCATGGGAAAGGACCAGAAACTCCTGTATGTCTGGGGACTTTCCCTGCGTATGTTTGCCCCCGCTTATGGTGTTTCCAAGGGGGTAGGGAAGTTCATGTGCGACATGTCCACCTAAATATTGAAAGAGCAGAAGCCCAGACGAATTTGCAGCTGCCTCTGCATTAGCTAGTGAAATGGCAAAGGCAGTGTTGCCTCCTATTGATCGGAAATCTTTTGAGCCGTCAATTTCATGCAGTGTTTTGTCAATTTCTTCTTGGGAATCAGCATTTAATCCGACAATTTCTGGGGCCACGAGGTCTTCGACTTTCTTTATTGCTTGTTCGACTCCGCCTTGCGGATAGTAGACAACTTCGGCTTTTCCACGGCTTTTTCCTGCTGGAGCTGAGACTCTTCCAAAGCCTGAGGATGTTATGATGTCAACTTCTATTGTTTCTTCTCCTCGGTTGTTGAAAACTTTTCTAGCGATTATGTCTTCGATAACTGTGGACATGATTTTCTCCTTTTGTCTTCTTTAGTAATAGCTTCTTGCCTCTCTTCTTTTTTCAGCCTCTTCGTAAAAACGCAGGACTTCATCGAAGATTTCTACGTGTGATAATAACATGCGTCTGCAACAGTAACGCTTGACTCCGAGGCTGTCAAGGACTTCGCCTGCGTTTTCTCCTGCTTTTACTCTTCTGGTGAATTCTTCCCATTTGTCTCCGACCAGCTTGCCGCATGTGAAGCATCTTACTGGTATAATCATTCAATTCATTCCTCTTTATCTGTAGCTTTTCTGGTTTCTGGACCGTGCTCCTGGTCCTCCGAACTTCTTAGGTTCCTTTTTCCTTTTGTCTCCGGCAATCATTGTTCTGTCATATTCAGCAAAAACCGTGCGCAGATGTGCGCTCTTTGTCCATTTCAACATGGCATTTGCTATTGCCATTCTTGCCGCTTCTGCTTGCCCCATGTAGCCTCCGCCGGAGACTTTTACGTCTATGTCCAGCTGTTTCCAAACGTCATCTCCGGCTTGAAGAAGCGGCTCCATTATCTTTTCACGTGCGATTTCAGGTTCAAAAATTTCTAAGGGAATTCTGTTCATGTACACTTTTCCAATTCCGGGCCTGACAACGGCACGTGATATCGCTGTTTTTCTCTTTCCGCTAACGACTAAACTTTTCTTAGCTGGCATGTTTATTCACCTTGATTCCATCCTATTTCTTTCGCGAATTCACCAACTGTAAAGTATGGGCAACTTAGCTTTTTGGCTTGGGCGTCAGTTACAGTTTCCACTTTTTGATTTTTGTACTCGTCTGGGACTCCGATGAATGTGCTAAGCCGCTTGTAAGCTTGTTTGCCCTTTGGCTGTTTGATTGGAAGCATCCCTCTGACGGTTTTTCTGACTATTCTGTCTGGTCTTCTATAATGGAATGGTCCTCTTCCTACGCCTCCCACCCCAAGGAATTCTTTGGCTTCTATCACTTTGCTTCTCTTCCTTCCTGAAATTACGGATCTTTCAGCGTTTACAATTACTATTTTTTCACCCTCCAGCAGTCGTTTGGCAATTTTGCTTGCCATTCTGCCTAGGATGAGTCCTTCCGCGTCTATTACCGTGACTGGCTTGCTTGGTGTCTCCATTTTTTCACCCAATTACCTTGACGTTTGAGCCCTTCGGGTTTTTCTTGATGAGATCAGGAAAAGACAAGCACTTCCCCCTTGCAGCATTTATCTTCTCCCTTGCTTTTCCAGAGAAAGCGAATGCTGCTATCGTTATTGGATGGGTTATTTCGCCTGCGGCCAACACTTTTCCAGGAACTGCCACGGTTTCACTTTTTTGCGTGTATCTGCTTAAACGGCTCAGGTTTACGTCTATGCCTTTTCTTCTAGGTTTAGCCAAGCGTTCAGCAATGTCTCGCCAGATTTCAGCCTTGTTTTCTCTGCCTTGTTTTCTTAGGAAATTGATAAGTTCTATGAGTTGAGGGTTTGTTGTTTTAACTTTTTTCACTCTTTTTCACCTTGATCTGGCTTTCCAGTTCTTTTAGCTGTTTGTCTAGGATTTTAATGGCTTCTGACATTATCCTTTCTGGCGGAAGCGCGTTCGTGGATTCCATGTTGAATATGAATGCGTCTTCTTTTCCGGAGACCTCTATTGCAGGAGGATTCTGTGGACACGCTTCAACGCAGTCTTGGCAGAGGGTGCATGCAGTCAGTTCTCGAATTTCGATCTTGTTGCCAGTTTTGATCAGAACTTTTCTCGGGCATGTGTCTACACATTTTCCGCAGACGTCGCATTTTTTGCTGATTGCTATTTTTGGGAAATATTTGTAAGTGCACATTGAAACTGGTTGCCATTTTGCGTGGATTTTTCCTTTTCCAAGCCTTACGTAGGCCTCAAGTTTTACTTTTTGTTCTTTCGCCAGTTTTAGTATTGGTATCTTATCGCTTACGGGTACAATGTTCGGGTTTTCTGAGACTAGATCGCTTGAGTAAATTGTCCTTGGTCCGCCCTTGGCTTCTACGTCCAGTGCAAGTGTTACTCTGCAAAGGTTGCATCCGAATTCACTTTTGCAAGGGCATTCTTCGGGCAGGTTGTAACTGTCTAGGTCAGTTTTAAGTGGGATAAGTCCAAGTCTATGGGATATGATCTCGTCTTGTAGTATAGAAGAGTTTTCAATTATCACAATTTCATCTATAGCCATGGATGGAACTTCAGAAATTACCAGCCTTCTTAGGGCGTTCATGTACGGAACGTCGACTCCTTCAATGAATAACCGCATGTTCGTGTCGTCTTTTTCAAGTACTTTTATTTCCACTTATTTGGACGCTCCATAACATACTATGCTAACTGCCATGCCGCTGAATAGAATATTGGTGCATTATTTCAATTTTTCTATCAGAAGAAGAACAGCGTGAATCTTCTAGACTCTTCTTCCCCTTCTGCCGCCGGGTCTTCGTGTTCCATCGTGCGGGATAGGTGTGACTTCTTCGATGCGTTCTATTCGGAAACCTGCTCTTGCTAGTGCTCTAATCGCTGCTTGCGCCCCTGGGCCTGGTGTTCTAGGTCCTGCTCCTCCTGGTGCTCTGACCTTGATGTGTATTGCTGTTATCCCTTTGTCTTTGGCCACATCAGCTGCCATTGAAGCTGCACGCATGGCTGCGTATGGTGATGATTCCATTCTGGATGCTTTTACAACCATTCCTCCGGATGATCGTGCTATTGTTTCGGCGCCTGAGATGTCGGTTATGTGGATTATTGTGTTGTTGTAGGAGCTGAAGATGTGGACGACTGCCCATTTTTCGGTTTTTTTGCTTGAGCTCATTCTCTTTCCTCACTTCGCGGTTTTTCTGCTCTTGTTTCTAGTGCTGGTGCGACTGTTATTGTTTGACGTAAAGGGTGACTTGGGTTTGATAGTGAGCTTTGAGGTGTGTAGGCTATTTGGTTTTCTTCTGGTTTCGTTACGATGTAGCCGGGTATTGTTACTCTTTGGTTTCCTATTGTAATGTGTCTGTGAGTTATGAGTTGGCGGGCTTGCTGGATTGTTTTTGCTAGGCCTTTGCGGAAGACGATTGTTTGTAGTCTGCGTTCAAGGATGTCTTGTATTGTTAAGTCTAGAACGTTGTCTAGAACTGCTGTTTCATGGAGGACGCCGAGTTTTTTCAGGCGTAGTAGGAGTTCATTTTCCATTTTCTTGCGTTCTTCAAGTGTTTGACCTATGAGTGTGCGGGCTATGCCTCTGAACTTTGACAGCATGGTTTCATTTCGCCATAGTTCATGCTTGTTCCTCAGCCCGTATTCGCCGAGAAGTTTGAGTTCTTCCTGCATGATGTCGGTTCGCCAAGGAAATCGCGGGGTGTCATATTTCTTTCTTTGCTTTCTAGGGTCGCCCATGACTACTTGCTCTCCGCTGCAGCTGGTCTCTGTATGAATGCTTTCTTTTTGACTCCGAGGGCTTTGCCTGCTCTGCCTGTGGTTTTGGTTCTTTGCCCTCGCACCTTTAGTCCGTAGGCGTGGCGGTATCCACGCCAAGATTTTACTTCTTTCATTTTTTCTATGTCCATCTTCGTTTTTAGAACAAGGTCTGCGCTTATCAGGTGCATGTCTTTGCCTGTTTCTAATTCTTTTCTTCTGTTCAGAAGCCAGCCTGGTAAACCGTTTTTTGTTGGGTCTTTTATTACGTCTTCTATTCTTTCAATTTCAGCTTCTGTTAGAAAGCCTGCTCTCTTGTCTGGGTTTACGCCTGTCTTCGTAAGAATGGCGTTTGCGAGGCTTAGGCTTATACCTTTGATCTTTGCCAACGCGTAGGACGTTTTCAGCGTGCCATCTACATCAGTGTCTGTTATTCGCAGTCTATGGCGGAATTCGTCTGACATTTATCGCCATCCATGTTGATGTTAAGCTACCTACGAAATGAACCATAGTTTATTTAAGTGTTACTAATTGGTTTATTCTTTTGTGCCTCAATCGTATGGTGTTTTTTCTTTTCAAAAAAGAGGATGTCGTTGGTGGGTTGGATTTGGTTGTTGGTATATGTGTTGTGTTTGGTCATCAGAGGATATGCTGGAGACGGGTTGTAGTATATTCAGTACTTTCGCTGTTGCAATAGTCTGGTCTATTGAGGGATGAGTGTCATATTCTGGCATGGGCTCGGTGCTGA
>Ga0315280_10008674_pt1 | contig 13265 bp, 12 predicted proteins | sample YL17G06_40_MG_FD_203697 | JGI IMG/M metagenome (GOLD analysis project Ga0315280, IMG submission 203697) | Sediment microbial communities from Yellowstone Lake, YNP, Wyoming, USA - YL17G06_40 | ecosystem: Environmental > Aquatic > Freshwater > Lake > Sediment | place: USA: Wyoming | collected...
TCGGTTTTCGATTTTTTCGAAACTCCAATAAATCTTTGGATTTTGAGCAAAAGAATATGTAACTTGCGATGCCAGGATTATCAATAAGAAAAGTCTAGCTATTTTTTTCATGGGAAATGATCTTATGGCAATTGCAGTATTGGATTTCGTAAAGATCCCAAACCGTGCCTTTTTAAAGCCACTGATTCTCATAAACACCTCCTCCTTTCAGAATTGTCTAAGAAACAATGAAAACAATTGCGCTGGCTGAGTGAGCGTTCCTGCGGCAGTTTTGCCTCGTCCCATCGCCAGGGATGATAAATCTCAGTGTCGTCCGAAGTCAAGATATTATGAAAAGCCTCCCTTTCTTGGAAGGTTGCATAATGGCGGGAAATCTTTTTAAGAAAAGGAGGTCAAATTCATGTCTCATATCGGAATGGATATGCACAAGAAGTTGTCGAGAGTCGAGGCCATGGATGAAGAAGGTCAAGTGATTGATCAGAGAGTTTTGTTCCAACATGATCAGGAGAAGGCAAGGGAGCATTTTAGTTACATAAATCAAGCCTCACGGTGCGTCTTTTGGTCGAGATTGGAGACATCAAACATTGGGAAATGGAAGTAAAAAAATCAATAAAAAGATTGATAATCAGGAGGCTTTTCATAAAAGAAGTTAAGCTAAAAGGTGTTGAGTTGAAAAGACGAACGATAAACCGTAAAATAGGGGCTTCCAGAACGCAGTGACTTATTAAAGATTGGAATATCGAGCGGGCATAACTCAGCGAACGAAAAGGGGAGTGTGGCCAACTCGATAAAAATCAATGGCTTAGCCTGTTAAGTCTTTTGTTTTGTGAAATTTGCCTTTTCCCGTTAGTGCTTGTTATCGTCCAGTATTTCTCGTCATTACTCATTGTTTTTCGTTGTTTTTGTCAACAAGTTGGCACTATTCTGGCACCGGCTTGCCTATCGATCTGCCGCTAAGGAATCCGCTCGCTTTCATTTCTCTGGGATAACGGGCAACATGACATATGAGGCGTGCTTGTCCGAATGATACAGCGTATTCTTTGCCACCACCCACTCAGTTTCGTCATAGTTATTACCGCCAGTGTTAAGGTTGCGGTCAAATCGCGGGAAGTTGCTGCTTGACACCTGAAGCCTGATGCGGTGGCCTGGCGCGAAGTAGTTGCTCGTAGCCGATAGGTCCACGCGGACCTCACACACCTAACCGGGCCGCATCCAGACTTTCTTTTCGAAGCCCTCGCGGCAGCGAGCCCGAAGGATACCCTCCTGCACGTTGTAAGCGGTGCCATCGGGGGCGACGTCCACCAACTTTGGCGTGAAGCCTGTGTCCTTCGCCGTCGATGACACGTAGAGCACGGCCTCGATTGGGCCGGTAACCTCTATGCCATGCCCGAGTGGCGGCGTGGTGTAGACCAAAACGTCGTTGCGCACTTCTACAGGCGACTGATCCGCCGCCCCCGCGGTGTGGCCCGACAGAGGGGTGCCGAAGTCGGGACCACCGACCGTCGGGTCGGGTGATGCCGGGTCGTAGACATATCTGTCCGGAGGTTCGGACCCAGGTGGCGTGGTGCTTATCGTCCCGGTGCCATCGCGGCTGTTGGCCCGCCCGTCGCTATGGAGGTAGTATTTGGTGAACTGCGTGCGCGCCAGTGGCCATTCGTTCTCGCCCCGCCACTGGTTTCCTCCCCATAGCAAAAACCTGCAGCTTTGGCATCTTGGTGACGCCGGTGTCGATGCCCTTCAGTCAGTAGTCGAACCAGCGGAGGTAAATCCCGTAGAAATCGAGCCGCGCATCACCAATGAACCGCTCGCCTACGGTCGTCTGCTCGCAGTCCCGGGCATACACGCAGTGGGTCGTCGGGGCTATGATGGCGAAGACATTCTGGCGGGCGATGTCGCTCTCGCTGTTCTTCTGGAACAGGTTAAAGAGCGCCAGCGTATCGGCTGGGTCGTAGTTGTACCAGGAGTCGACAAACAAAGCGGGCGTGTTGAATCGGTAGGCGTCGCTGACGTAGCCGAACTGATCCCACCAGGGATCGCTGAGGTCGTGCAAAACGAAATCCTCCCAGTCGGATGGCGGTGCACCTGATACCTTCACCATGTCGATGATCGGCAGTCTCCGCCAGAGACGTACCCAGTCGACTGGAGGTAGCTGAGGGTCGAGGTTGAAGTACCGGGCGGCCTCGGCGAAACCCGTCGCGTCGCGCGTCGGGCCGAGCGTCGGTCAGATCTTGGCGCCCCAGCTCCGAAACCACTCGCTGCCAGCAGCGAGTTCGATAGCACCGCCCGTGATAGCGCCAAAGTATCGCCGCGCCCCCCTCTGGTGGGCAGGGCAAAGCCACGGGCTACGCCCGTGGTTGTTTACGATACCATGGTCGATGTCCGCCGCCGCCGCTCCAGACCCGCGGGGCTCGCGAACGGGCTGAGGTGCCCGAGGGCGTTCGGCCACCCTGAGCCACTCGCCGGTCGGTTCAGGAGAACTCCAGACCGAATGCTGGGTCGCCCCGCTCGCGACTGTCCAGATTTCACGGAGACGACGAAGGCACATCAGATGTGTTCTCGTATCCGTTTGCATCCAGCCGTATCGCCGTCGCCCCACGAACCTGGCGGCCGCCGTAGACATGCCGCCGTCAGGCCCGCGCTGCGCATCTTGCAGCCGCCGAGAGGACCGGTCAAGGCCTCGACGCTGCCGCCGTGCTGTGCCGGGATCCTTTTCACCAGCGCCATGCCGAGCCCAACTCCAGGCCCGAAGCGTTGGTCTCGAGTCGCACGAAGGGCTGGAATACGCCCTCGCCACCGACCGGGGAGCCGGGGTCCTGCTGCGCTCGTCTCGAGATCTGACGGAGATGCCCGGGCATCACTGCGCTGCCTGGTGGGTCACGATGGGAACGTAACCCACCTCGAGGCCCTGGGGCGGCGTCACGAGCAGGGCCGGATCGAGCGCGACCAGCGTCCCGCGGGTGGGCGGCGCCATGTAGTCCCGGTCAATCGGCCAATTCGCATGGAGTTTCTCGACGAATGCCTGCAACGCCGCCTTCTTCTCCTCGCTCCACGCGTACTGCTGGAAGGATGGCTGATCGACGAAGCGGTACCACGAGTAGGTCACCACAGAACCATCGCCGAGTCTCGCCGTGAACGGGCCGCTTTTCGGACCGGGCCTGCTCCAGGCGCCGGTGGTCGGTGACGTGTAGGGCTCCCCTTTCCCTGCGAGCTTGAACTCTTTCTTCAAGAGTCCGGTCTCCAGAGGCACATCGGCGGCCGCCACCGCGACGCGTTCTTCTCCGACATGTCTGTAATACTGCGGGAAGAAACCTCTGCGGCTGACGTCGTCCGTGAACCATTGCAGGCCCCACACGTTGCCCTCAAACACTCTCGTGTCAAAGACTCGCTCCACGCCGACCATTCTCTTGCCGGCTTGATCGTAGCGCGTTGTGCGCGTCGTGAGCGTTGGCTTCCAGGCGCCCCTCTCGTCGAACCTCCCCGAACAGGCTGGACCGCCGCGGCGCCAGGCCTTGAAGGCATCGTAGAGGGCCTCCTTCGAGTAGTAGGTGATGTCTTGCACCAGGAACGCCCTGCCCTGGGCATCCACCGGGAACTGGAGCTTCGGTATCTTCGAATAGACGACGCCATGCGCATCCCGGCCGTCGAATCGGGGAACGGTATTGATCTCCATGGCGCCGCCTCCCATGATGCCCGGCCGCGCATCGAGCCCACGCCCGTAGATGAAGGGGTAGTTGAACAGCTTGCCGATCTTGCTCCAGGTCTCCGGGATGTAATACGCGATCGGACCCTTGAAGTTGGCCGCGCTCAGAAAGCACGTCCAGCTCTGGTCGCCCGTCGGCGGCTCACCACTCGTGGGGTCCGTGAACGGCAACGCCATCCAGGTGTAGCCCAGGAACTGGCCGTTGGGATTCCCCTGGAACGGCAGCGCGTCCGGAGGGATCAGCAGGCGGTTGCTCAGCTGGGCGATGCCCAGGCGGTCGTCCGGCAGCGCTTCGTTGCTGTAGAAGAAGGACCACCCCGGCGATCCGATCTCGTAGTCATAGCATTGCGGCGTGGCATTCATGCTGAACTTCGGCGGGCCGTAGCGGAAATGATTGCCTGCCCAGTAGCCCAGGCCTCCCTCCACGGTTTGAAAGACGCTGCTCCAGGTGGGGCCTCGCTCCCGCCACGTCTTGGCGAGCGTCCCCTCGGGAGTCAGCGGCTTGTCCTTGTTGTCGGAGTTGTCCGGTGTGATCCACGAGCTGGGCAGGCCAATCTGGAAATCGGCCAGCGGCTGCTCGATCAGCGGCCAGACGGCGGCATAGAAACCCATGCCCGCACTGTATGCGCCTTGCGCCGGCGGCTTTTCGTGGCTGAAGGCGATATACCCATGCAGCCCTTCGGAGTGCAGCGTGACGGCTCCGGCTTCCGCCTTCGTCGCGTGGTCCGGCTGGTTGTCTTGTCCGTCACCCATCGAGGACAAGAGTGTGAAAGCGGCGATGGCGAACCACCGAAGCAGGATCGAAGCTCGTCTCATGCTTGTGTTCCTCCCGGTATCAGCACGGCTGGATCAGCCTCAAGCCCGGCCCGCACAGGTCGGCCCACTGCCGGATCTCATCGCCGAAGCGACCGTAGCCCGCCATCCAGTGGTGGCCGATGCCCTCGGCGAAGACCCACTCGATGATGCGAGCGGTCGGCTGTGGAAAGCGCACTCGCAACGGGTTTCCCAGGAAGACCATCTCCGTCGGGAGCGCCTCGCCTTCGAGGAGGGCGATCTGGTAGCCGTCGCCGAGCGGAAGGAGGCTCGCGAGCGTCACCGGTCCGGTCTTCGCGGGGAAGAGCGCGCAGACGCCTTGGTCCATCAGGCGTACGGGGCCCAGGACGATGTCCCGGGGATTTTCGGCCAGGCTGAAGATGGATAGGTAACATGATGATGTGATGCACCTCCTCGGGGAGTTTGATAGACTTCCCGTAGGAAACTTCGTTTTAAGGAGGTGCACGAATGAATTATATGGGTATTGACCATCATAGGCAATACTCGCACGTCACCTTGCTGGATGAGGAAGGCAGGGTGGTCAAATCTGGAAGAGTGGTCAATCTTCGTCGGGAGCTGGAGAATTTTCTTTGTGGGGTCAACGGGGTGAAAGCGGTGGTCGAGGCGGGCCGGTCGAGTTACACGATGGTAGATATTTTGGATGAGATGGGGATTGAGACGACTATAGCGCACCCGAAGGAGGTGAAGGCGATCGCCAAGGCCAAGGTGAAAACGGATCAGCGGGACTCTTACAAGCTGGCCCATCTTCTGCGGACGAGTTATATTCCTGAGGTTTTCAAGCGATCGCGGGAGAATCGTTCTTCGCAGCGGGTGTTACGTCAGCGGGCGTTTTATGTGGCGAAGCAGACAGCGGTGAAGAATCGGTTGCGGGCGCTTCTGGCCCAACAGGGGGAAGAGATTCGACAAGAGGCATCGAGGGTGGAGAATCTTTTTACGGCGAAGGGGATAAGAGTGGTGGAGAAGTTGGCATTACCGGAGAGGGAAGCAAAGATGATGGGGGCGCTTCTGAAGACGTACCATCACCTTCAGGACCGCATCGATGAGACGAACGCTTTAGTCCATGAGCTGTATGAGACAACGCCCTCGGCTCAGTTGATCCAGACAGTTCCTGGGTTTGGCAAGTTTTTCTCAGTATTGGTGGCTGTGGAGATAGAGGATCTTGGACGGTTTGAGGATGTGAGGAAGTTTCATGCTTATGCTGGGGTCATCCCCTCGACTCACAGCTCCGGTGAGACGACCTATCACGGCAAGATTATCAAGGCCGGCAACCGGTGGCTGCGCTGGGCGACGGTGGAGGCGGTCTGGCCGGGGCTCCGAGCTGATTTTGATCTTCGCTGCTATTATGATCGAATGAAGAGAAGAAAAGGTGCTAACTCGGCCAAAGTCGCCACAGCCAGAAGATTGTTGACGATCATCTACCGGATGCTCAAAGAGAATCGTCCTTACATTCCTTATAAAAGATCATGGAAATGATAATCATCGGCCGCCTTCGGCAAATTCCTAACGGGCCATGAGGGTCGCGTTCCTGGTATAGATTAAGGGGCCGAGACCTGATGTTAGCGTGTGTGCGTACATAGCCTTAAAGGTTATGAGCACGGATAGAAGGGTGGTCACAAGACCTAAAGAGAAGAAAGACGAAGAAAGGAGAAGAAAAGAAAAATAGTCCTTGCATCACATCATCATAGAAGGAATTTTCTTTTGACGACGTCGTTCACTTCGCTCGCCGACGAGTCCAAGATCGTCTCGAAATCCCGTCTCGACCTCGCCGAAAAGAATAAATTCTTGCTCAGAGATTGTCAAGGGGAGGAGGAAGACGGGACGAGTCGGCTCTCACCTGCCCCCCTCAAGGGGATCCAGCCCCTATGGTTAGATTTTGCTGGACGAAAGGAGTTGGATATGGGCAGGAAGCGGTTTTCTCCGGAGCAGATCATCACCATGCTCCGGGAGGCGGAAGTGCTCCTCGGTCAGGGGGCCCAAGTCGCTGATGTCTGGCGCAAGCTGGGGATATCTGAGCAGACCTATTACCGCTGGGGGCAGGAATACGGGGGGATGAGGATCGACCAAGCCAAGCGGCTCAAGGAACTCGAATAGGAGAACGCTCGGCTGAAGAAGCTGGTGGCCGATCTCTCGTTGGATAACGCCATCCTGAAGGAAGCCAACCGCGGAAACTTCTGAGCCCGGCCAAGAAGCGCCGGGCCGTAGACCACGTCTATGAAGTCATGGGGGGGGATCTCCGAGCGGCGTGCTTGTCAGGTCCTGGGTCAGCCTCGTTCCACCCAGAGGCATACCCGGAAGGTTCCCGAGGACGAAGAGCGGTTGGTGGAACAAGTTGTTTGCTTGGCCAGTCAATATGGGCGCTATGGCTATCGACGGATTACAGCTTTACTCCGGAACTAAGGATGGAGAGTGAATCACAAGCGGGTGGAGAGGATCTGGCGGCAGGAGGGGCTGAAGGTCCCGCAAAAGCAGCCCAAACGGGGGCGTCTCTGGCTCAATGATGGGTCATGCGTCCGTCTCCGCCCGATGAGGAAGGACCATGTCTGGAGCTACGACCTGCTCATGGATAGGACATCGGACGGAAGACCGCTCCGTATTCTGGTCATCATCGATGAGTACACCCGGGAATGTTTATCCATGTATGTCGCCCGGAGGATCAGCTCCCAGGATGTTCTGGATCAACTCTACGAACTGTTTCTTACCCGGGGAAAGCCTGACTATATTCGGTCCGACAATGGCGGGGAATTCACCGCGACTGCGGTTAGGAGTTGGCTAAAGGCGATCGGCGTCACCACGCTTTTTATCGAGCCCGGAAGCCCTTGGGAGAACGGTTATGTTGAGTCCTATATCGGGAAGCTCCGTGATGAGCTACTCAACGGGGAGATCTTGGATACCTTGATGGAGGCAAAGGTTCTAATCGAGGGCTGGCGACAGGAATACAATCGGTTCAGGCCACACAGTTCCCTAGGCTACAAGCCGCCGGCGCCGGAGGCCAAATGGCTTGAAAAGATCAATCAAGGGGTGGTACATTGAGCGGGGGCGGGTCAATTTTGTAAACTGTTACACCATTTTAGGCATCTGTTGAGCACAATTTTGTATAGTGGGTTTGCCAGGGTGAAGGGCTAGAGAAGAACGCGGGCCTGTCTCGCCGGAGGTCGCGAGTTCGAGTCTCGTCGGCCCTGCCAATTCTCCCCATATGAACGAGGCTTTCCCATTGGGCACGAGTAGGCATGGTTAGGCATTATTGGGCATATTTTGCCGCGCGGATGTCACGCGGACCGTTGGGGGGATGGGTAGGTCGGGGCGGGTCAGCCAAACCCGGCGCCCAACCCTCCGCTCCGACACGGGCCGAGATCGAGGCGTTTCTCGCCGAAAACTCGGCATAAATTCAGGCCGGTCCGGAAGTCCGAAGCGCTTCAGGCTCAAGTCCGGTCGTGGCACTTCTTGAATTTCAACCCGCTGCCGCAGGGACAAGGATCATTTCTTCCAGGATTCGCACGGCCCGGTGCCGGTGGCCGGCGGCCTTCCTCTTCGGCGAGGATTCTCATGATGCTCCCAGCCGGCTGGCCGCGGCTGAGCAGGCCGGCCATGAGCTGCATAGGCCGCTCGGTGTGGGCAAAGAAAGCCTTCAGGCCATCACAGAGCCAGTTCAGTCCGGGCTCGCCGTTGCGCGTCGCGAGAACTCTGTTTTTAGGACACTCGCCGTGACAGGTGAAGAGGAACCGGCATTCGCGGCAGTCGCCAGGCAGGCTCGCCGACTTGGCCCGGCCGAAGGCCCGCTGCCTCTCCGAGAACAAAAGCTCGCCGACGGGCGTTTCCAGGATGTTTCCTAGTAGAAAGACCGGGTCGACGTAATGATCGCAGGAATAGAGGTCGCCGTTGTGTTCGAGGGCCAGGGCGTCGCCGCAAGTCGGACGCAACACGCATAAGGTGGATTCTCCGTAGACATAAGACGCCAGCACGGCGTCGAAGAAGGGTATGAACATGAACCCCAAGTCTCGGCGGACCCATTCGTCGAAAATCTCCGAGAGGAAAAGGCCGAAATCGGCGCCGCGCACGGAGCGGCTGGTAACCCGCGATCCATCCCGGTTTGCGGGTCCGGTCGTCCGCTCGACGACCGGAATGAATTGGACATAACGGGCCCCGATCTCGTCCCGGAAAAATCTGTATACGTCGAGCGGATGATGACTGTTGGCCGCGTTCACGGTGCAGAGGATGTTGAACTCGACGCCATGCTCCTGCATCAGCCGCGCCGCCCGGACGACCCTGGAAAAAACCGATTTCCCGCCTCTATCGCGGCGGAAGGAGTCGTGGAGCTCCCGCGGGCCGTCGAGACTCAGACCGACGAGAAACCCATTATCGTGGAAAAACCGGCACCATGACTCATCAATCAGCACGCCGTTTGTCTGGATTGAGTGGGCTGCGCGCTGGCCGGGCCGAGCGTGCCTTCTTTCTGCCTCAACCGTCCGCCGGAAAAAATCGAGGCCCATGAGCGTGGGCTCTCCGCCCTGCCACGTAATCGGCACCTCGGGCGCGGGGTGAGTAGACATGGTCTGGCGGATGTAGGCTTCCATGACATCGTCCGACATCCGGAAGCTCGAGCCGGGGTAAAGGCGCTCCTTCTCAAGGTAAAAGCAATAGTCGCAGCGGCAGTTGCACTGCGCCCCCGCAGGTTTGGCCATGATGTGAAAGGCGGATGCTGATGTCACTTCTTGAGGTCGGTTTCGACGAAACGGCGGGCCAGCTCCTCGGAATCACCGTAGAGCTTCTGGAGCCGGAGGAGTTCGTCCTCTAGCTCGCGGCGGACCTTGGCATAGGCCGGGTCGGCGTAGACGTTGTGGAGCTCCCGGGGATCTCTCGCGAGGTCGTAGAGCTCCCAGGCGTCGATGTTATGGTAGAAGTGGATGAGCTTATACCGCTCGGTACGGACGCCGTAATGGCGCTTGACCATGTGGACGGCCGGAAATTCGTAATAGTGGTAGTAGATCGACTCGGGCCACCCGGATACCCGCTGGGCCGTGGCAAGCGGCAGAAATGACCTCCCCTGCATAGCGGCGCGCTTTTTCAGACCGGCGCCATCGAGAAAGGTGGGGGCAAAATCTACGTTCGTGAGCATATCCTTATTTACCAAACCGGGCGGGATGCGCCCGGGCAGACGCATGACGAGCGGCATCCGGAGCGCCTCCTCGTACATAAAACGCTTGTCGAACCAGCCGTGCTCTCCCAGGAAAAACCCTTGGTCAGAGGTGTAAATGACAAGAGTATTCGGGGCGAGGCCGGTCTGGTCGAGCCCGTCAAGGACCCGGCCGACGCTTTCGTCAACCGCAGCCACGCAGCCGAGATAGTCCTGAAGGTAGCGCCGGTATTTCCAGCGGACGAGCGCGTCTCCCGAGAGCCCGGCCTTGCGGAACGCCTCGCGCTTCGGGCCGAAGGCCGCCTCCCAAGCCCTTTTCTGGGCTTCGTCCAGCCTCTCCGGCGGCGGCCCGAGCTTGAGGTCGGATTCGAGAGTCATGTGGTCCCGGATGGTCATTTCCTGTTCCGCGGCAGCACGGGATCGCGTTGTATAATCGTCAAACAGTGTCGGCGGTTCGGGAAATTTCGCGTTGTCATAGAGCGTCATGTGCCGCACGGCCGGCTGCCAGTTCCGGTGCGGAGCTTTGTGATGGAGCATCAGCAGGAAAGGCCGTGACGAGTTTTTGCGCGCCTCAAAAAAATCGACGGCAAAGTCGGTTAGTATATCCGTGACATACCCCAAGCGTCGTTTTGTCGTGCCCATCTCGATCAGGTCGGGATTATAGTATTCACCCTGGTCGGGGAGGATGCTCCAATAATCGAAACCTGTCGGGTCGCTCTGAAGATGCCATTTGCCGATGAGGGCCGTCTCATAGCCCGCCGCCTGAAGAAGCTTGGGGAAGGTCTCCTGCGACCCGTCAAAAACGTGGGCGTTGTCGCGAACCCCATTGAGATGGCTGTACTTTCCAGTGAGGATGGCGGCCCGGCTAGGGGCGCATATCCCGTTGGTGCAAAAGCAGTTGTCAAACCGCACGCCTTCCTGGGCGATCCGGTCGATGTGCGAGGTCTGGTTGAGGCGGCTTCCATAACAGCCGATGGCCTGCGCGGCGTGGTCGTCCGCCATGATGAAAACGATATTGGGCGGGGAAGGGGAGAGGGCCTTTTCGCGGGAGAGTCCATATCGGCTGAGGGGGACGGCCAGCGAGGCCAGGCTGATGGACTTGACGAACTCGCGTCTTTTCATCGGCGTCCTCCTCCCTGCTTATAGCACAGTGCTCAGGAACGTGTCAAACGCGGGATGAATAGGAAATTCCATTTCCGGCGCGGCGCAGGACCGCCCGTGTCAGGCTCAGGATTAGCCCTTCCCATCACGAAATCATGATATTCTCGGCCGTGGGCACGTGTCATTGATCTGTAAAACTGACTTGCATCGGTTACGCCTGGAGGCCTGCTCTTTCCCAGAAGCGTTCATAAGGGGTCATTCCTGCTAGCGCGGAATCGGGCCGCTGGTAATTATAAAAGTCATCCCACTCCCTGAGCTTCTCGTTAAATAGCTTCGTATCGTCTATGACAACCCCCTTGAGCATCCGATAAAACTCTTCCTCGTCGATCCTATGACTCCGCTCTCCTCTGCCGCCATCGAGAAGTTGTGAATGCCGATGCCCGGCAGGGAGACGAACCCCCTGCGGGAGGCTTCCCTTGACGGGAAAGGCCGATTGACTTATACTGTATCACGAACGGAAGGACGCGTGAAGACGATCACGGCCGGTCTCATTGGAGCGGGCCTTGTAGGGCTGGACTATCTGGATGTCCCTAGGCGCATTGCCTGCGTCCATTTCAGGACGGGCCAGTTCGGGACGCGGGTCAAGGTCGCCGGGTCCCGACCCAGGCCGGGATCATCATGGGATCTCTGACGCGCCGCGCGTTCCTTGAGGCCTCCGCCGCCGGGCTGGGGGCGCTGGCCTTCGCGCCTCGCACCCATGGAGGCCAGGGCCGTGCCGACCGGCCGAACATCCTCTTTGTCCTAACCGACGACCAGCGCTTCGACACGATGGGCTGCGCCGGAAATCCGATCATCCGAACGCCCAACGTCGACCGTCTGGCGGGCGAAGGCGTGCGCTTCGAGCGGGCCTTCGTCACGACGCCGATCTGCGCCGCCAGCCGGGCGAGCATCCTCACCGGGACCTTCGAACGGACCCACACCTACACGTTCACCAAGCCGCCGCTCGGACGAGCGTTCGTCGAGATCAGCTATCCCGTCCTCCTCCGCCGGGCCGGATACCGGACCGGCTTCGTGGGCAAGTTCGGCGTGGCCGTGGAGAAAGGCGTCGAGAGGGAGATGTTCGACTGGACGAAGTTCACGAGCTTTCCCTATTTCCAGACCGTCGGCGGCGTCGAGCGTCATCTGACCGAGATCGAGGGCGACGCCGCCCTGGAATTCCTCCGGGGCGTCGAACCCGGCCGGCCCTTCTGTCTTGTCTGGTGCCCCTGGGCCCCGCACGCCGACGACGAAAATCCCCGCCAGTATTTCTGGCCGCCCGCCGTGGACGAGCTCTACAAGGAGGTTGTCATTCCCGTTCCCGAGATGGCCGCGCCGGCCTATTATGAAGCCCAACCCGCCTTCCTGAAAAATACCATGAGCCGGACGCGGTGGGCTTGGCGGTTCGACTCACCCGAAAAATACCAGGCCATGGTCAAGGGGTATTACCGGATGATCAGCGGCGTCGACATGGTCCTCGGCCGAATCCTGGCCGAGCTCGAGCGCCGGGGCCTGGCGAAGAACACGATCATCATCTATACCTCGGACAACGGCTACTTTCTGGGCGAGCGGGGCTACGCCGACAAGTGGCTCATGTACGACTTGTCGATTAAGGTGCCATTAATCATCTTCGACCCCCGGGCGCCCCGGGAAAACAGGAGTCTTGTCCGGAAGGAACTGGTCTTGAACGTCGACCTCCCAGCGACGGTTCTGGATTTGGCCGGGGCCCGCGTTCCCGAGGCGATCCAAGGGCGGAGCCTCCGGCCTCTGCTAGGCCGGTCCCGACCGGCCTGGCGCGGCGAAATCTTTTGCGAGGAGCTCTTGGACAATCCCCAAATCCCCCAGAGCGAATGTGTCCGGACCGACCGCTGGAAATATATCCAGTATCCCAAACACCCGGACTACATCGAACTCTTCGACCTCGTGAACGACCCCCAGGAAAAACACAATCTGGCCGGAGAAGCGCGTTACGGCGCCACCATCGAGGACCTCCGGGACCGTTGCCGCGGGTGGATCCGGGATCTCGTCGAAGCGCAGAGAAAATTCCGCGGATGAAGGCCCTCGCGCAGCCGTCCGTGAGCACAATTTTGAGCACACGTTTAGCACAGCGAATTCGGCGGACTGGAGGGCTAAAGAGACCACAGGCCTGTCACGCCGGAGGTCGCGAGTTCGAGTCTCGTCGGCCAGCCATCTTATTCCCAGGTTTTCCCCTGATATTCTCCGTTTTTCCGTTCGTTTCCTTTTAGGCCCCGTTACGCTACATTAGGCGAGATTCAGCACAATCTGTGACACCGGTGTTACACGGCGGGGTGGTCTGCCTGCGCTCCGACGGCTGCGGAAAGCCTCGAAAGCCACCCCCGAGCCAGTGACCCATTATCCCCCCAACGCTCGCACGGGGTTACCAATATGCTCTCAGGTACGCGATATCTGCGGGGCATAACGGCCCAATTGGGGAGGCAGGTT
>Ga0315280_10008675_pt1 | contig 13262 bp, 8 predicted proteins | sample YL17G06_40_MG_FD_203697 | JGI IMG/M metagenome (GOLD analysis project Ga0315280, IMG submission 203697) | Sediment microbial communities from Yellowstone Lake, YNP, Wyoming, USA - YL17G06_40 | ecosystem: Environmental > Aquatic > Freshwater > Lake > Sediment | place: USA: Wyoming | collected...
AATCCTTTGCGCCACACTCGCCGGCACGCGCCTGGCGCCGCCTTACTGTGCGATCAGGGTCACCGGCGCGCTGTTCCACACGCAGGGCGGCCTGGACATCGACGCCCAATGCCGCGTGCTTCGAAATGACGGCGCGGCCCTGCCCAACCTGCTGGCAGCAGGTGGGGCAGCGCGCGGCGTGTCAGGCAATGCGGTGTGGGGTTATCTTTCGGGCAACGGGCTGCTCAGCGCGGTGGCTGGTGGCGCGATTGCGGCGCGCAGCGCAGCGCTTGAACTTGGAGCCAAAGCATGACCCTCAGGCAACGTCTGGCCGAATCGCGCGCGCTGCTCGCGCCGGGTGTCTACGACGCGCTGTCGGCGCTGCTCGCCGAACAGGCCGGTTTCGAGGCGCTGTACCTGTCAGGCGCGTCGATTGCGTACACGCGGCTCGGCCGACCCGACATCGGCCTGACCACCTTCAGTGAAGTGCAGGACACGCTCGCGCGCATCACCGAGCGCGTCAGCATCCCGCTGATCGTCGACGCCGACACCGGTTTCGGCAATGCGCTGAATGTGCAGCGCAGCGTGCGCGGCTTCGAGCGTGCAGGCGCGGCGATGATCCAGCTCGAAGACCAGACCTTCCCGAAGCGCTGCGGCCACCTCGACGGCAAGGCGCTGGTGCCGCTGGCCGAGATGCAGGGCAAGTTGCGCGCCGCGCTCGACGCGCGCGCCAGCGCCGAGACGCTGATCCTGGCGCGCACCGACGCGCTCGCGGTCGAAGGCTTCGACCGCGCGCTCGACCGCGCCGAGGCCTACCTCGCCTGCGGCGTCGACGCGCTGTTCATCGAAGCGCTGCGCACGCCGCAGCAGATGGACGCCGCATGCCGCAGCTTCGCGCAGCGCGTGCCGCTGCTGGCGAACATGGTCGAAGGCGGCAAGACGCCGCTGCAGACGCTGCACGAGCTCGAAGCAAGGGGATTCCGGATCGTGATCTTTCCCGGTGGCACCGCGCGCGCCGTGGCGCACACGCTTGCCGGCTACTACCTGAGCCTTCGGCAACAAGGCAGCACCGCGCCGTGGCGCGACCGCATGCTCGACTTCGACGCGCTGAATGCGGCACTCGGCACGCCGCAGATGCTGGCGCAGGGCAAGCGCTATGACTGAGGCCGATGACGGGCGCCGATGACGGGCGCCGATGACGGGCGCCGATGACGGGCGCCGATGAGCGACGGTGATGTCTTGCGCCTCGTCCAACACCGCGAAATCAAACTGCGGCTTTTTGCTCCCGGCCAGCGCGGACGCCAGCGCGGGGTCTTGGCCTTCGACTTGTCGATCTTGTGCAAGCTCAGGCCCGACCCGGCTGGGTTCCAATGCAAGTCAAGTGCCGTCGTCTTGACGGCTTCTGCTCATCGCCGGTCAGTCGCGCGAGGCTTTCGGTGAAGGTGTGGGCAATGCGGAAGTTCACTTGAACATCTCTTTGCCTTCCGCCACGTTGAGCAGCTCTTTCAACGCGAAGACAGAGTTGCGCCGCCCGCGGCCCTCCACGAGCACAGCGAACAATCCGTTGGCCTTGAAAACGGCCAGCAGTCGTTTCGCCGTGGGCGCAGGAATGCCCGCGTTTGCGACGAAGTCGGTGCTCTTGAAGATTGGACGCCCGAACATCCAGTCCAGCGCCTGCACCGCATATTGCGAGTGTGTCCAATCGACTGTGTCGTGCTTGAGCCTGGCATACAGATTGATGATTGACATCACAACCACATGGTTCGCGTCGGCTTGCGTTCGCAATGCCTCCAGGAAATACTTGCACCAAGCCGTCCAGTCGCGGTCGCGTGAGACGGACAGCAGGCCGTCGTAGTAGGCGCCGCGGTTGGCCTCGAAATAGGCGCTCACGTAGAACAGCGGTGCTCGGATCAACTGCTGTTGCCACAGAAAGAGCGGCACCAACATGCGGCCCACGCGCCCATTTCCGTCGAGGAATGGGTGCAGCGATTCGAATTCGGCGTGGATCACTGCCAGTTGCACCAGCTTGTCTGGTGAATCGGCATGCAGGTACTTCTCCCACTCCCCCATGGCGGCCGGTAGTTCGCCGGCACTGATCGGCAGGTAACGTGCTTTGCTGGGGTCGTGTCGATCGGGGCCTATCCACACTGGGATTCGCCGGTACTCGCCCGGCGCCTTGTCACCGCCGCGCACTCCCTCCATGAGCACGCGGTGCGCCGCGCACACGACGCGCTGGGACAGCGGCAGGTCACGCAGCAGCCGTTGCGCTTCATTCATCGCACGCCGGTAGTTGAAGACTTCAGCGATGTCCCCACGCCTGGTTTGTGGCAGCAACTCTTCAGCGCCGGCTTCCAGGCTTAGCACTTCACCCATCGTGGCGTGCGTGCCTTCGATGCTGGACGACAAGACTGCTTCCTGCGAGGTCAGCGGTGACAGCAGCAGCGTCGGGTTGGGGATCGCGGCCAAGACCCCGTCGTAGCGTGCAACGGCGGCGGAAGTTGGACCAATCAAGGGGATGAGTGCGTTCCAGTCCAGTGCGGTGGGCGGGAAGGCTCCCCGGTGGTATTCGACGGGCATCGGTGTGGGCCGCTCGGTGGTTGTGGATCGGCCGTTCGTCATTTCGGCCGCTGCGGCTCAAGATAGCATGTTTGTGATCCACAAACGCGCCAATGGAGCGCCGGTGAGCCACAAGCGGCAAGCCGCAGCCAGCGACTGTCAACTGCGGTTTGCGACACCCTGAACACCTTCTTCACCTCGTCGCCAAGGCGATTCATCGTCCAAGGGCTCGTTCTCGTCGCGACGGTTGAATACGGCAAGACGCCGCTGCAGACGCTCGACGAGCTCGAAGCAAGGGGATTTCGGATCGTGATCTTTCCCGGTGGCACCGCGCGCGCGGTGGCGCACACGCTTGCCGGCTACTACCCGAGCCTTCGACAACACGCCAGCACCGCGCCGTGGCGCGACCGCATGCTCGACTTCGACGCGCTGAATGCAGCGCTCGGCACACCGCAGCTGCTGGCCGAGGGCAAGCGCTATGACTGACATGGATTCGCTTTCAATCGTTGGAAAGCTTGTCGACAGTCGGCCTTATGCCGATGTTCGCAGCGGGCCGCGTGCAAGCGTGGAGCAGGGGCAGGTGGCCTGGGGTACGTTCTCCGGCCCACGCTCGCGGGGCACCGGATTCGGTTCGCAGGCGTTGCGCCATCAACATCGTCTGTTCGTGCGCTGGTCGCGGCCACCGCGATTGGTGCCTGCGCCCGTACCCCAAGCCACCTGCCCCGGCACCCGGGTCGCATGCTACGGCGTGGCACGCCACCCACAGATGAATCAGGGCGGTGGTGGTGCCCCCGGGCGCAGGCCCGATTCGCGGTTGCCCCCCATGCTTGCAGGGCACGGCGCTGTTGATGCGGCTGCGCGGCGCAGGCCGCGACGGCCGCCCGCGAGCGTGGGCCGGAGAACGGGGGCACCGCCGCCGCCCTGGCGCCACGACGTCGGCATGCCCGCCGTGCGCGGACAGACGACGTTTGCGCCCACCAAATCTGATTCAAGTGAACGCGAGTTCGTATGACGCCGATCTGTGTGGATTCGAGTCAGAAAGGCGCTCGGCACATCGACATGAGGCTGCGGCCGCTGCTCGCGCGATAAGCGCCAGCGTTGCCGCACGAACCGGTTCGCTCTTCAAGCCTTGTCGTCATCTCGCGAAGCGATGGCGCGAAGGGCCGCATGCGATACGCAAGAAACCTGATCTGTCTCAAGGCATGACGGAGCCATCGGCGCAGAGTTGTCTGTCAAGTGACGGCAGTGATTCTTCATCAACAAGGCGTTCCACAACTGCAAGGTGGCGCGGGGTTTCCAACTGCCTTTGTGAACATGGGCCTGCCAGTCGATACCCTCAAACCGCGAGAAAGATCCGAATGAAAACCAGCTCACGCCTCAACCCTGTGCTTGCCTGCGTATTCGCCGCAACCACATTGTTCCTGGTCGGTCCGACCTTCGCTCAGGCAGTGGATGCCGATGCAGCGCAAGCGCTGATCAAGAAGAGCGACTGCAGCAAGTGCCATGCCGTCGACAAGAAGAAAGACGGCCCTTCCTTCAAGGAAACCGCCGCCAGGCTCAAGGGCAAGGCCGGCGCCGAAGACGAGGTCTACAAGCACCTGACAACCGCGCCGAAGGTGAAGATCGACGGCAAGGAAGAAGAGCACAAGGTCGTCAAGAGCAAGGACGAAGCCGAGATTCGCAACCTGGCGCGCTGGATTCTCTCGCGCTGAGGCACCGGCCCGGCTTCGTCTTCACGATTCAAAGGGGGCAGCATGGCCAACTACCAGGAAACCTTCGCCAAGTTGCGCCGCAACTGGAAGCTCGTTCTCGGCATCGGCGTCGTGAGTCTGTTCGCCGCGGTGCTGCTGGTCATCGGTGGCGCTGCCGGCCTGGCATGGACGAGCACCGAGAACTTCTGCATCGGCTGCCATGAAATGCGCAACAACGTCTATGCGGAGTACAAGGACACGATCCACGACCGCAATCGCACGGGTGTGCGCGCCATCTGCACCGATTGCCATGTGCCGCGCGAGCCCGGGCCTCTGATCATGCGCAAGATGCGCGCGACGTTCGAAGTCTGGGGCCATCTGACCGGCGTCATCGACACCAAGGAGAAGTTCGAGGAGCATCGTTCCGTGCTGGCGCAGCGCGTCTGGACGCGCATGAAGGAAACCGACTCGCACGAATGCCGCAACTGCCACATCGCCGAGAAGATGAACACCGAGTTGCAGACCGAAAAGGCCAGGGCGCGCCACGAGAAGGGGCGCGCCGAAGGGCTGACCTGCATCGACTGCCACTTCGGCATCGCGCACAAGGAACCCGAGGGCCCCGGCCCGCGCGAAATGAAAGTCGGCGCCAGCAAGTGATCTTGATGTTCTGGCGCTTCGGACGTCGCGCTGCGGCTGCGCTGCGGATTCCCGCGGCCGATCAGAAGCGGTAGCGCAGCGCAACCTGCACCACGTTGACCGTGTAGTGCGGCGGCTGCTCGCCGAATGCCAGCAGGTTCGGGATCGTCGCGGGCAGCACGCCTTCGACCATCCAGTCCGCCGATGTGTAGCGTTCGTACCAGTACAGGCCGGTGAGCGACATGTTCTCGCTCAGGCGATACGTCGCGCGCAGCTTGAACATGTCGAGCGAGGTGTTTGCCTGCGGAAACCCGGGGTTCGCTGCCGCGGTCTCAACTGTGACATCGCTGCGCGAGCGTGAGAACACGAGATCGGCGCCGAGTTCGAGCCTGCCGTTGATCGCGGTGTGTTTGACCCCGACGCCGACGAGGTCGATGGCGTCCTCGTTCTTGCCCTTCCAATCGGGTTGCGCAAACGTCGCGCTGCCGGCCTGCCGCGAGCTGATGCGCTCCGCCTGGGCATAGAAATTCAACTGCGTCACATCGGACAGGGCAAACGACACATCGCCGCCGAAGCTGGCCGTGCGGCCGTCGAGCAGGCCGATGGTGGAATTGGTGTAGTCGTCATACGCCACGTCGGCACCGAGGCCGATGCTGACGTTCTCAGTCGCTGCGAAGTCGGCGCGCAGGCCGGCAGTGTCGCGCGTGCGGTCGGCCATGTTGTACTTGCGCAGCAGCGGATTCTCCGGCGGGACGATCGATGCGACGCTGAGGTAATCGGAAGCGGTGCGCTGCGCATGCGCCCCCTTCAGTGCCAGTGTCACCTTCTCGTCAGGTTGGAATCCGATCCGCCCCCAGAGCGTCGCTTCGCGCGTCGTCTCGGCCTCTTGCTGGGGGCGCTTGCGAGTGTCGTGGTCAGCGCCGACGCTGGTCTTCAGGCTGCCCGGGCCGCGATAGTCGGCGCTCAGCCTGAATTTGTCCTGCGTGAAGCTGTACGCCTGGTTGCTGCGCGGGAGCCCGACGAACATGTCGGTGGACACCGAAGGATAGGAAGCGATCGGTGTCTGGTTGTCGCGCTCGTCGTGTGTGTAGGTCGCGTTCAGGCGCAGGCGGTCGTTGGGGGCGGCGCTGAGCCTCAGGCTGGCATTGAGCGTGTCGGCGCGCCCCTGCAGCGACTGCTGGGGAAGGGGTGGTACGACCAGGCCGGGGTTCGTGGTCGCGGCGAGGTAGGCCGCGTCCTGCGTCATGCGGCCGAACGCGATCTCGGCGCTGGCCCGCAGCGTGGGGCTGAACTCGTAGCCTGCCGACGCCACGATCTGGTGGAACTGGTTGCTGGGTGCCTGTGCCAACTGGCCGCTGGTGTTGCCGATGGGCGCAGACAGAAACGCATTCGTCCAGGTCAATGCCTCGGGGCCGCTGCGGTACAGCGAAGCGTGGTACGCCAGCGTCGCCTGCCAGACGCGGCTGGTGTACGAAGTCGAGAGCTCGAGCTGATCGGTCACCTGGTCCACCGGGTTCACGAGGTGCGTGCCGTTTGTGTAGAAGGAACCGGAGGTGCGCTGGGTGCCGTCGCGCACGTCGCGGCGCAGGTCGACGCGATAGCTCCAGTTCTCACCGTTGAGCACTGAAGCACCCAGGTCGTAGCGCGTTCTCTTGAAACCGATATCCACGTTCTGCAGCGTCGTCGCCAGCGGCATCGCCGCCGTGGTGGCCGCGGGAAAACCGCCCGGCAGCGTCAACACGCTGCCGCCGTTGCCGAGGAACGGCGTCATCGCGCTGTCGGAAAGCCGATGCGGAATTTCAGCGTAGCCGAAGCGCAGTGCATACCGGCCTTCCTGCCCCACTTCAGCCGCGAGCGAGCGCACGTCGAGGCCGAGGTCTGCTGCCGTCACCGTGCCGTAGAGGCCGTCTTCGCCACGATAGCGCGCAGCGCCGCCCGCAACCAGGAACGGGCCCTTCTCTCCCAGCCCGGTGTAGTTGCCGAACTTGGCCGAATCGTCCGAGACATAACCGGCACCCACGTCCACGCTGCCGCTGCTACCCGTCTTCTCGAAGGGACAGGATTTGCACTTCCACTGCGAAGTGTCGACGCCAGCCACGGCGCTGCCGGCGACTGCCGAAAGCGCACCGAGCAGGAACAAGGGGCTGGAGGTTCTCATGTTCGTGTCCGTCCTGAATCAGTCATCGCGCGATGCGGATCGAGTCTGAGCGAGTTCATCGCATCAGCTTCGCGCCCGCCGGATGGTTCGATCCGTGCACCTGCGAATGGCAATTGGAGCAACTGCCGGCAAGCAGGAAGATGGAGGGGCCCGCAGCGCCACCGGGTAAAGATGCACCGGTGTACGCAAGCGCCGGGTGACCCGTGACCGTATGGCATTGCTGGCACAGCAGCGGTGGGCTCTTGTTCAGCAGGGCTGCGCGCACCGAGCCGTGGCTCGAGTGGCACAGCGTGCAGTCCTCGGCCACCGGCGCATGCTCCCAGAGGAACGGCCCGCGCTTCTCGGCATGGCAGCTGTAGCAGGTCTGGTTGAGCGTCGACTTGAGCAACAGCGCCGGGTTCGTCGAGCCATGCGCGTTGTGGCAATCGCTGCACGCCATCAGGCCGAAACGCACCGGGTGCGTGGAGGACTTGTGGAAGTCGGCGCGCTGTTGAATGTGGCAGGCGTAGCAAACGTCAGGCTGGCTGCTCTTGGCCAGCACCGGGTCGTGCTCCACATGGACCTCGTGGCAATCGCTGCAGGCGAGGTTGGCACGTTCGTGCGCTCCCGCATGCCAGCCGCTGCGCGGACGGTCCTGGTGGCACCCCAGACAGGGCTGGTTGCGCTGCGCGACCGTGAGAAACGAGTCCGACTTGAAGCTGTTGATCGTCAGCGCCTTCTTGCTGCCCTTCGAGGAGTGGCGCGCGCCGGGGCCGTGGCAGGCCTCGCACTGCAGCCCACCGGGGCCGAACGGTGCTCGCGCGTCGCCCTGGCGCGCGTGTCGGGTCTTGAAGATGGCCTTGGCAGCGTAGGTGGCGCTGTCTTCGTCATGGCATCCGAGGCAGGTGTCGGCGCCTTCTTCGCTGTACTGCGTGCCGGCTCCGGCGACCACCGGCGCCGATGCCGCGGTTGCCGCAGTTGCCGCAGATGCCACAGGTGCCGAAGCCGCGCCGGATGCGGCTCGCGTTTCAGTCTGGGCCGGCGCAGTGAAGGGCCCTGCCAAGCCCGCAAGCCCGAGCAGCGCGCAAAGAATCGGCCTGGAGATTTTCATCGGTGTCTGCCTGTTGGCCTATGGGGTCTTGGCTCCGTTCGCGGCAGGCGCTGCCTTCGCCGGCTCGGCCGTCTTGCCCGTGGCCGGCTTGATGGTCTGCATCGCGACAACCTGTTTCTTCAGCGAAAGGTACGGGCCGGTGGGCAGCACGCCCTTCGTCACGAGCTCGGTCTTGGTCAGATAGGGCCGGTTCGCGATGATCTTGGTGGCCTCGGCGCCGCCGATGCCGGGCAGCGTCATGAGTTCCTTGCGGCCGGCGCTGTTGATGTCGACGAGCTTCGCGGGTGCCGCCGGCGGCGTCTTCTTCTCCGCAGTTGGCATCTGCCCCGGCATCACGTGCGGTGACGCGGGTGCACTCGCGGCGCGCTCGGGGGGCGCGACAGTCGTCGCCATCACCGACACGCTGACCGCAGCCGTGAGGGCGATGGCCATGAGCGTGGGTACTATCGACAAACCTTGCATTCCCGATGTGCTCCTGCTGTGCGAGCGATTCTCGCCCCAACGGTTGTCATCACCTTGCTCGTCCGCTTCGCAGGCGAGCTGTCGATGCTGAAAAAAGACAACCCGGCGGCAAGACCGACCGGGTTGTCTGGTTCGGCGGGGAGGACGGCACGCTGCAATCCTCACCGCCACCGGCCTGACAGTCGGCAAATCACCTGTTCTTCGAATGCATCACCTTGATGTCGGCAACCCGTCCGGTGCCGTGGCAGACGAGGCAGGTTTCGTTCGTGCCCGACAACGCCGTGCTGCGCGGCTGGTAGTACGCGGCACCGTTGATCTTGAAGTGCGAGATCGCGTCGGCCGAGTCATGACATGCGGAGCACACAGAGACTGTCGGCGAGTTCACCAGGCTCGCCGGGTCCGCCGGCAGCGTGCCACCTGCCGGGTTGCTGGTCGGCGTGCCGTCGGGCTTGCAGCTGCTGGCCGTCGTCAGCCCGGCGTTGTAGCTGAACCCGATGCCGTAGTTGGTGCCGCTGGTACCGCTCGCGTCGGCCGTGATCCATGGCGACAGCGAAAACGCTCCCGTCGCTGTCTGTGGTGTGCTCGTGCCGAGCGTCGCGCAGGTGCTGCCCGAGTAAGTCGTGTACGTGCCGCCCACCGTCTTCGTGAACTTGCCGGTTGCGACAGTGCGGTACGGGCGTCTGTCGATGCCGTCCACCTGGCCGGCCGCGCTTGCCGAGTCCGTGGCGCCGAAGTTGTAGGTGTTCGGGAGGTGGCAGGTTTCGCAGTCGTTCAGGATTCCCGGAAACGTGATGTCCCAGAACCCTTCGGTCTCCGAACTCGCGTGCCAGGTGAACTTGTTCTGGCGCTTGGCCGATGCGTGGATCGCGTGGACGAAGGCCGTGGAGTCCGCCAACCAGCCGCTGCTGGTGCGGTTCGGCGTATGGCACCACGCGCAGGTCGTGCCGTCGTTGCGCTGGCCGGCATGGAACGCGTCTTCGGTAAAGGTGCCGAGTTCCTGGTGGCAGGCATTGCAGCGCGCGTCCTCGACGATCGCCCGCCGTCCTGTGTAGCCGGTGGCCACCATCTGCACGTTGGGCGCGATCACGATCAGCCCGCCCGTCTTGAAGGTCGGGGTCGGGATCGCGGTGCCTGTCGTCACCGGGTAGCCCGCCAGGTTGGTCTGCGTCAGCGGCAGCGCGCTGCTCACGCTGTACGTGTAGCCCAGGCCGCCGGTCAGCATGACCGCGTTGTCCGGAACCGTCACACCCGTGAGCGTGACGGTGTAGTACCCGGTGCTGTCCGGGCCGATCAAGGTGCCCGCAGCGGTTCCGGTGGCGGTGCCGTTCCAGATCTTCTTCAGCCAGCCGGAGACCGACGCGTTGAAGTCGGCCGGTGCGGCGATGCCGTCCTGCGGAACCGAGAACACGAAGTACGCGCTCGGAGCTCCCATGAAGTTGTTCCAGATCTCCTTGTCGCCGGTGGCGGGGTTGGGCGTGGCCGTAGCAAAGTCGTTGAGCGCGACGGCGCTGCCGTTTTGCAGCATCTTGAACACGATCACCGGCTGCTTGCTCGCATTGCGCGAGACGCTCTTCACGTCGTACGTGACCTTGATTGCGCCGATGGGCAGGCGCCCGACGGAAGCGCCCGAGGCGATCCACGCTGCATTCGTGTTCGAGTTGGTGCCACCCAGCAGCAGTGAGTTGGCCGGACTTGGCGGCGTCACCGGGAAGTGGCTCAGGTCGATGTCGGCCTGCGGGAACGTGCCGTTGGACTTGTGGCACAGCGCGCAATTCGAATCGTCGGGTTGCGGGCCGGCGGGGTGCGCGATCCCGGTGCCGTTGATCGAGGTCGAGGTCAGGCCCTTGGCGGCGTCGCTGATGGTCACGCCGGTGCCTGTAGCGAAGTTGATGCCGTCGTGGCAAGCGCCGCAGGCGAGTGCGGTCGGCACCTTCTTCCAGTTGTCGCCGTCCTTCGTCTTCGTCGTGCGCGAGGCGGTTGTCGAGCCGTCGTGGCATGACGTGCAGTTGCGGATGTCCTGCGGATACGTCGCCTCGTTCAACTTCACACCGGCGAAGTCGTAGTTCTTGTGCGCGAGCAGCTTGCTGAGGTGGACCTTGTGGATCAGGTTCGGCAGGTTGCCGATCGCGCGCCCGTCCAGCTTGTAAACGTTGGTGGAGGCCGACGTGAAGGTCTTGACCGCACCATCGAGCGTGGCGGTCGCCTCGACCCGACCGTACTTGCGCTGTTCGGTGTGGCAGACGGCGCAGTACTGCACGTTGTTGCGGCTGCCGCCGTGGAACGCGGCGGCGTCCTCTGCGCCGCTCAGCCCGGGGATGCCACCCAGCTTGCGGTGACAGGCTTCGCAGTTGGCGTTGGCGACGACGTCGCGCGAGAAGTCGGTCGCGCTGACCTTGGCGCCCGTGGCCGGGATGAAATCGTAGATTGCATCGTATGGCTTCTTCAGCGGCACCGCCGCAACCGCCGATGTTGCCGCGGTGGGCGTGTTCGTCCCGGTGCCTGGCGCATTGCCCGAGAACTGGATCGTCAGGCGGTGTGTCAGGCTGGCGTCGTACGTCAGATCGCCCAGATCCGCCACGTTGTTGGCGGAACTCGCCGCGGCTGCCGATGCGGCCATGGCTGCGACTGCGGCCTTGGCTCCGGGAATGTCGCGGTAGAAGGTGTATTTGTAGCTGCCGTTGCCGTTGTCGACCAGTGTGCCGGTGTTGTCGGTGCCGGGGCGCTGCGGCGCGGGAACGGCCGAAGTGGTCTCGACCGAGGTCACGATGTAGCTGACCCACTTGCTCGGGTTGCCGTTGGTGCCGGGCACCAGCTTGGCGAGCCCGAACGCGAGGTTGGGGTAGCTCGCGAACTTGGCCGTGCTGGCCTTGCTCTTGTTGCCCAGGCCGACCACCGGCACACCGAAGGCATCGGTCACCGTGAAGTTGACCACCGGCGGGCTGGCGATCGACACGCTGTTGACGGTCACGGTCGGCTCGAGCGCTGCCCAGGCTGCTGCGTTGGCGTTGATGACGGTGGGGTTCGTCGCCGTGTTGCTGCCGACATCGACGACATTCACGCTGCTCGGGCCGGTTGGCCCGGCCGGCCCGGCAGGGCCGGCTGGCCCGGCTGGGCCCGTGTCACCGCTGCTGCCACCGCAACCCGACAATGCAGTTGCCAGAATGCCGGCGGCGACAACGCCGAACCAGGTGCCGCAGTTTTTCTTGTCCATGGAATCTCTCCTCGGTTTGGGTCACGCGATGCAGAACAACATGTGGCGGGCAATCAAAGAAAGCCGCGCTTTCGATACACCCGCCTACCACCTGCGCCGACGCTTCTGTCAGCCAATCTACAGGCGCACGCAAACCAAACGTTGATCCAGATCACAAAAACCTGCAACCAGGAACTCCCCCCCACCTGAGGGGTCGCTCAACGGTGTTGCCGCTGAATGAAGAAGGGGCATCCACTGACGCCCCGTTTCCTCATCAGGAACCGCCGCTACTTCGCGAATTGCAAGTGCGGTGGATCGCAGGATCGATGTGTACGGCGCGCCACATGGAGGTGGCTCGGCAACTCCGCACGCAGCGATAGGTGAAAACCCTGAAGCAACAGAAGGCCGCGACGCCTGACGAGGTGTACCTACATGCCTGCGCGTCGGCGAGTCACGCCAGGGCCGGCCAGGCGCGCTACCACGTCCCCAATATCTACTACGGTGTCGCGCACTGATCATCTTCAAGACAAGCACAGTAGACACGGCGAAAGAACCTATCCTCCTCGATTCCGCGATGCAAGGCGCGCCGATTCGCGTGAAGGTGTATCGCCTGCCGGGCTTGTGGCGCGCGCCAGCGTCGGCGCCGCGATGATCGCGTGCCACGCCGGCGCGACGTGGGTGTTGCCGATGAACCAAACGAAAGGTTGCGGGTCATGAAGGTCCCTCGTTCGCTTGCGGGTCTGCTCTGCGCTGCGTGCGTCGTCGTCTCGCCGGTGCACGCGCAGACCTACCCGGGCAAGCCGATCAAGGTGATCGTCGGCTACGCCGCCGGAGGTGCGGTGGACATCGTCGCGCGCACGGTCGGGCAGCAACTCGCGATCAGCCTCGGTCAACCCGTGATCGTCGACAACCGGCCCGGTGCCGCGACCAACATCGCGGTCAAGGCACTGATCGAGAGCCCGGCCGATGGCTACACGCTGCTGCTCGCGGCGAACGCGCTCGCGGCGAATCCGTCGCTGTTCCAGCCGCCGCCTTTCGACCTTGCTCGCGACATCGCTCCCGTGTCGCTGGTCGGCAGTGTCCCGGTCGTCATCGCCGTCAGCGCCGCATCCGGCCTGACCACGATCGCGCAGCTCGTCGAGTCGGCGAAGGCGCGCCCACAGTCGATCACCTACGCGTCGCCGGGCAACGGCTCGACGCCGCATCTGGCGTTCGAACTCTTCGAGCGCGCCGCGGGAGTGTCGCTGACGCACGTTCCGTACAAGGGCGGTGCGCCGGCGATCACCGACGTGATCGGCGGCCATGTCCAGGTCATCGCGGTCAATGCGCTCGAGGTGCAGCCGCAGGTGAAAGGTGGCAAGTTGCGGGTGCTCGCGGTGCTGAGCGCGAAGCGCTCGCCGATCTGGCCCGAGGTGCCGACCATCGCCGAGTCGGGCTACGCCGGCTTCGAGGCTTCGGTGTGGTACGGGTTCGTGGCACCGGCCGCGACGCCCAAGCCGG
>Ga0315280_10008676_pt1 | contig 13260 bp, 11 predicted proteins | sample YL17G06_40_MG_FD_203697 | JGI IMG/M metagenome (GOLD analysis project Ga0315280, IMG submission 203697) | Sediment microbial communities from Yellowstone Lake, YNP, Wyoming, USA - YL17G06_40 | ecosystem: Environmental > Aquatic > Freshwater > Lake > Sediment | place: USA: Wyoming | collected...
ACCGTCCAGACGTATTAATAGTGGGAGAGGTAAGGGGTCAAGAAGCCTACGTGCTTTTCCAAGCTTTAGCCACAGGCCACGGGGGCATGTGTACCATGCACGCTGAAAACCTAGATTCAGCCATTAAACGTTTGACATCAAAGCCCATGGATATTGCACCTGCTTATATTCCGTTGATGAACATTGTGTTGTCGATTCAAAGGGTTCACCTCGTAAAAGGCGTCGAAAAAAAGGCGTATAGACGTGTAATGAATGTTAACGAAATCGCGGATTATGAAGATTATAGATGCGTTTTAAAATGGCACCCAACGAAGGACGAATATTTATCAACATTCGATAAAAGCATGATGTTGTCGGCTATTTCCGAACGTGTAGGTGCAAGCAAAAAAGAGTTACTTGCTGAAATAGGTAGGCGTAAAGATGTCTTGCACTGGATGCGGGAACGCAACATCAGAAGTTACAAAGACGTGGCCGCAATAATCGCAGAATATTATGCTAGACCAAAGCAAATTTACGAAAAAGTTCTTGCAGGGGAGGAGGTAAAAGTAATTGCCATTTCTGGAAACCCTTGAGGCTTGGTCCTTCCGCCTCTTTGGAAAGCTAGCGCCTTCATTTCTAAGAAACGTTTTTGAGTTCAAGAACTATCTAGAAAGGGCAAAAATCAAGATTTACCCAGAAACCTATGTTTCCCTAATGTTTTTCATTGCAGTTTTAACGCTACCAGTTTCCATAGTAGCTATAGTAATTCTGTATCTTTACCTTTTTATCCCAATAGTCTTCTTAGTGCCACTTCCATTCTATATAATGATAGGGTTTCTGTTGATACCCATGTCTAGAGCAGGCGAAAGGGCAAGCAACTTAGAAAGGGAAATGCCCTTTGCATCTGCTTACATCAGCGTCATGGCTTCAGGAGGTATAGCGCCTTACACAAGTTTTAAGCGTCTTGCAGAAGTTGAGTTGATGCCCGCAATGAAAAGCGAAGCAAGAGAAATCATAAAGGACGTAGAGATTTTCGGAATAGACCCGCTTACAGCCATCGAGAATGCAGCAAAAAAGAACCCACTAGATGTTTTCAAAGATTTTCTCTCTGGCTACGCTTCAACCGTTATTATAGGTGGTGATATTGGACATTTTCTTGAAAGAAAAGCTGAGGACATTTTTAAGACGAGAGCCTTGCGAGTTAAGGCTGCTGCTGAAAGACTTGGGATGCTCTTAGAAACTTTTATAATCGTGATGGTTTTGATGTCTCTTTGTTTCTACATTCTGTTCAGCGTTGAATCCATTTATAGTGTCGGCATATCGACGTTTTCTGGCATAATTCTTTACACCTACTTGTTTACTCCGATGCTTTCGCTGATGTTCATTTACCTAGCTCATAGCATGCAGCCTAAAACCCCAGTTGTGGAAATGCGTCCGTACAAGGTTTTTGGAGTTTGCAGCATAATAGCCATTGTATTATTTCTGTTACTAACAAACTTTATGGGATTCATGCAAGTTCCCTTTTTCGGATCATTTCAAACAATAATAGACTTACCAGTCGCTATTGCCATAGCCCTCTTTGTCGCAACAGCACCAGCCGCGGTAGTGAACAGCAAGCTCTCAAAGAAAAAAGCAGGCATAGAACAGGGCATAAACAGCTTTTTAAGAGATTTGACAGAGGTTAGAAAAACTGGTTTATCTCCAGAAAAGTGCATTGAAGGCCTTGCCGATCGTGATTATGGCGAATTTAGCAAGGAACTGCGTAAAATAAGTTCGGAGATTTCTTGGGGAGTCCCTGTAAGAAAAGTGATAATGGATTTTGTTAAACGGATCAGAAGCTGGATGGGGCAAATCATCATGTTTCTACTTGTTGAAACAATAGATGTCGGCGGTGGAACAATTGCCATGATTGAGTCTCTGGCAAGGTTCAACAACTTGACTCAAGAGGTGGAAAAAGAGAAGAAGATGTCCATGCGTCCCTATATAATGATGCCCTATTTTGCTGCAATCTTGCTAGTGGCAACGACAACAATGATGATAGGGTTCACCTCAGGCACTCTTGGCATTGCTGAAACTGGTCCACCAAAGGATTTAGGTCCAATGATAACAATCTTCACGACTTCATGCATTTTCCACAGCTATCTAATAGGCATAGTTGGGGGTAAAATAAGCGAAGAATCCATTGCAGCAGGCTTCAAGCATGCATCCCTTCTAGCGATAATTGCTGTAGTGGCAGCGAAACTGGTGCCCATGTTTATAAAATTTGGATAGGAGGAAAAATGACGAGGAACAGAGCTTCGCCACATAACTTAAAAAAAGATAGGAAGGCAGTTAGTCCAGCAATTTCCACAGTTATATTAACAAGTGCCGTTGTAGTGCTTCTCGTTGTAACCATCGCTTTTGCAAACAACTTTCTGGATGCGCGAATGGCTGAAAACGAGTTTGGCGCCATGAAACAGTTCATGCAAACTGTTGGGCTTCAGATAGATGATGTGGCTTGGATTATAGGGCGTACGCAAACAATTCGTTATGCAACCAAATTTGGACAAGTTAGTTTTGAAGCTGCGGCTTTGAACTACACACTTTTTGTAGATAAGGGTGGAGGATATGTTTATTCCATTGGTAACCTTACAGGTGTTCTATTATTTAATATGCCTATAGTTAAATACTCTCTTGGAAACAACTACTACGAGTCTATATTTCCTTCGGATCGCTCTTTTCTTCAGAAAGGAACTTCAGCACCGGTAAGCCATGTTTACGCTACAGAAAGATTGCCAATGCGCGATGGTAGTTTCATAAGGGTGGTTGTTGCGCCAACAATAAGAATGTTGAATTCCACAATATCCATGAGTGGAACACAAAATAGCTATTTCAAATTTTACTTACCTGTTCTTTCGAATGGGACAAGCCCCTATCATTCACAGTCTGTAACGCTTACAGGGAAAAATGTTTTAGTCAAAACTGAGGGCGGTGTTAACGCAGTTAAAATACGCGTTTCTTTCCCTAAAATCAATTTAGGTTTTGACAAGAGCTTCTTCAATTTTGACAATGAAGAAAAAGTGGTGGATGTTCCAGACGGTTCCATCATCGAGGTTTATACGAGTGAGGTGAGTGTTTCGTTAGGGCTATATGCTTAGATTTTTTGGAGGATTATGAATGACGCATATAACAATTGAGTACATGATTATGCTTCCCATGTTGATATTGCAGATTTTCCTTTTCCCCTTAACAGCAAGTTGGCTCATGAACATTTGGGTGGACTCACGCAGAACACTTGCCCTTCAGGATGTGGCAAGCCATTTGGGAAGCACGATACAGCAATTATATTTCTCGTTAAATCATAAAACCATATCCGCTGGAACAGCAACGTATTCGCCAGAACTGCCACCATTCATAGAAAATTACTACTACACAGCAAACGCAACATTGCATGCGGTTTCAGGATCAGCGAATTCAAGTAAAGCTCTTAAGATAACGCTTACGTTGGTGAAAACTAAAATCACTGCTACTACTTTGGTTATTTTAGGCTCGAATGTACTGTGGCAACAATCTCTTTTCATAAGCAATTCTACAAACGCAGTTGTAAATGCTGAGAAGCTTTCGGATGGAACTATTCGTTTATACTTTGGAGGATAAAGGTAGGTGACATAAGGTGACTGGCTCAACTATAGATCATTTGGTTTCCCTCATGGTTTTCTTAGGGGCAATACTGCTTTTTATGGGACTGTTCAATCAGACAATTCAGACAGCAATTTTGTATCAGCGTCACAGAGCCCTTGCAACTAAATGCAGCGATTTGCTTGATAACATGTTACTGAATCCAGGTGTTCCGCTGGATTGGGGAAAGAGCAACTGTACCCCAACGGGTTTTGGGCTGCAAGATCCGGAGTTCACACAGTATAGGCTTAGTCCGTTCTCGCTAATGCGACTGATGTCGTCAACTGGTTCTCCAGTCTATTATCCTAAAACAGGATTGACTTATAGTAACATAACCATGGGATTCGGCAATTTCTTGCTAGTGCCTTACACTAAAGCCATAAACTACTCAACAGCGGCAAGACTGCTTGGAACAAACGGCACATATGGGTTTCAGCTAACCATAACGCCAATCGTAACAGTTTCAATCTCAGAAACCCAACCTAAAAACCCATTGAAAATATCCGTTCAGGTTGCTGGAAAAGGTTTTCCGCTCTCAAATGCTGTGGTAAGTTATTGTTTCCTCACGGTTTCCCTAACAGGAGGCGAAGGAGCCTATCCAGCTTACACGATAAAGTATGGTAATACAACCACAGATGCGAAAGGGTCAGTTTTGTTAGAGTTCGCTGAAGTTAAAGATGATAAGGTTTGCTATGCTTTCATTGCTTATGCTCATCTGAGTGGGCTCATGGGAGTAGGTTACCACGAACGTGTAACCTCTGATAAACAGTACATAGTCCCATTCATTGACGACCTAGCCTTGAGAAGAGTGCTTATAGCTCACAGCTATGATGTGCATTATTTTGAGCCTCCAAATGCGGCATTATCATACAATGCGACATTTGTACTATTAACTGAAGACTTTACCCTACGGGAAATGCCCATGGAAAATTCCACAGGGAAAACTGGCAGAGTTAATTATGGTGTAGGTTGGCCGTATGGTGTTGTTACAATTCCGACCTATAACCCTGGAATCTTAGTCATTACTTATAGAAAAAGTGCAGTTGAAGGAGGCATTATTCTAATGCCTTGGGGAATAAGCTCTATGGCTTTTCCAATAAGTTTCGGAGGCGACCCCATTGGTAAGGAGTGGGTTGCCACTGACATTCGCCAAGTTCTAGTTAACAGTATCGCCTATCAAGCCAAGCTGGCATTGTGGAGTTTACAAGGTTATCAGGTGATTGGTTAAAATGATGCGGACAATTGAAGTATTTCTTGTAATTCTCATCATCACCGCAGCCTTCATATTATCCTCCTTCTTCGCTGTTCTACCCCAGCCACGGCAAGTTTCGCCGCTGAATCTTAGAAGACTTGCATTAACAACTCTTCAAACATTAGATGTCAATTATGATTTGAGTGGAACAGCTTTTAAATCGCCCAATGACCCAGCTTGGGGCCAGCTTCAAATAGCACTTTCTGCCTGCTTGCCGCCAAACCTAGTCTACAACTTAACAGTTTACGAAGTGCTAAGTGGCGGAACACAGCTTTATACTCCTATACACTCTATTTCCAACGCTGCAAGTTTAGGTGTAAGCTCTGACGCTTCGTCTTATCTGGTTGCTTCTTCTAACGTGACTTTTAGTGTAACTCCTGAGAAAATTGGAGAGCGTGGAGGCGGAGGAACACTCTACATATTGAATTGCAGCGACGCAAACGGATGGTGGATTACCGGATACACGGGTCAGAGCCTTGCAGGGGACCTGTATAAATTACTTTCACCATACTTCAAAACCACAATAATGCTGCAAAACACGACACAGCTTGCAAAAATACTAAACGGCACGTCAATACAAGGGGAAACATTACGAAATGCCACAGTAATAAACACTGTTGGAGAAGCAGTACCAATACCATCAGGATATTATGCAAGCTCAGGTGTTGGATATGATGCCACTCACAGTTCTTACGCTAGGTATTGCTACGTTCTGGGGCAGAAAGTGCGACAGTACAATTGGACTTGGGTAAGCATAGTTGGCTACCCAGTATATTATGTTAGCAACACTGGTCTATTCCCAAACGAGCAAAATACATGGGGTATTTACGGAATGAGACTAGTTGGAGCAGCAGGATTGAACGCTTTCCTTCAGGGCATAGACAACCAAGCATATTCGTATAACACGAATTGGATCACTGGAGAGCCGGGTGTTGTTTACCTTTCATCTGAAGCCTTGTATTATTGCAACTATTACGGTATTTATCCTTCCCCGTATCAAACATCTACAAGAGCCTTGCCAGATTCAATATTAACCACGTATCATCTAACAGCAACTTCGTACATCTTCAACCCGGTTAACCACTGGATAGCGGGTGCGGTTTACAAGAATAGAGTCTCAGGTTTGTTTCTTGCGTTGGGCTTGACAAGAACTCCAGATATTAGGCTCACGGGTCTTGGCCTTCTATGTGCCTTTAAGCCGAGACTTTACAGGTCGGAATACACTGCAAGTGGAACTTCTAGGCTTGTTATTTTGCAGCTTGGGCAAGTAGGAGGCGTATAACATTGAACAATAAAGGTCAATTTTCGATTATTGCGGCTTTGCTTGTTGCAGTAATCCTTATATCAACTGTCATAGTCACTTACTCTACAATACGTAACAGCCCAATACCAGATCAACCGCAAGTTCTAAGCGCAATAGATGAAACCAACTTCGCTATAAAACAGATTTTTGGTTTCACTGTGGGCTATTATGGTTCAGTTTTGAAAGTTACAGGAAACTCTTCATACGCAAGAACGCTTGCTTTAAACTATCTTTACAGCGGATTAGTAAACATAGCAAACATGCATCCCGAATGGGGAACCTCTTTCAAAGTAAACGAATCAAAAACAGAACTTCACACATATTGGTTTACAAAAACAAGCTACAGCACAGGAAACTTGGCGGTAACGTACAACCTAACAGGACTCGGAATCTATAGAATAACTTACCAAACTTCATGCAAACTAAGCATACAAATTATAAAAACCAACTCGACGACTCAAGCGTGCTTAAACGTAACTAAAGACGAAAAAAATGAACCCCTTATAAACCTTGGAAAACAGAACTTCAAATTTTACTGTTACAAATCCGCAAAATCAGCATGGGAACTAATAAATCCAAGCACCGACCCAGTAGCGTTTGCAAACGGCACATATCTAATTGACATCCCATCTGGAGTAGACCCATACGCTTATGTCATCCAAGTGGAGGATTCAAGGGGCATAATAGTTGCGGCTTCATCATTTAGCCGCTACACATGCACATTAGCGTGGAACTCCACGCTTTATGCTGCAACTGGTGCAATCAACAGAACACTAATTGATCAAGAATCTTTTGAAGGAAGTTGGCCTCCGTCCGGCTGGACTGAAACCGCAGGAAGCAGATGGAATAAGGAAAGCGATCAAGCATATAGTGGAACATACTCAGCGGATTTTGATGGTAGTGGTTCAGGAGACCTGAGTACTTATGACCTTAATTGCTTTGACTCTCCTAGTGCGATCTACGTAGATTTCTGGTATAGAGATGACAGTTGCGAGGCTGATGAATTTCTGCTTCAATATTATAACGGAACCACTTGGAATACTATTGCCGATTTAGGATCAACCCCGCCCACATCCGAAAACCAATGGCTCCACTATCAACAGAAAGTCACAGACAGCCAATATTTTAAATCAAATTTCAGAATCCGATGGTCTGCGGTCGGCATCGGCGATAACGAACACGCTTATGTTGACTACGTAACAGTGAAAAAAGAGACGAGCACATCTGTACGAGACGCAACAATCGTTGTAGAACTGCTCCAAAACGGCACAATGAGGTGGCTAGGACAAAATCTACAACTAACAACACAAACAAAGCCTATTCCTCCAATTCCAGTAAAAGCAATTCACGTCAACCAAACAATATCCGGCTTAAACCGCGAAGTGCCATTCCAAATAGAAGACTGGGCTTCAGACTACAAAATTCCTTTAGGCTTAACCGGCAACGCAAGCGTCTTCAGTAGCACAACTATGCTAGTTTTCCTAGTAAACTCGAAAGTTTCAAAAGTTACAATTTGGTGGAACGGAAGCGATGCAGCAAAACAAACACCATACGCCTACACTAACCAATACTTTAAAGGGGATGATACTTCTGCAGGAACATTAACAAACGGTATACTGACGCTCCAATTTGGAAGCGGTTTCACCCTAACATCAACTGCAGCAACCTCCACATGCACCGCAAATTTCATGCGAATCAACAATGAATGGAGCGTTTACGGAGCAAGTCCCGCATATGTAATTCACCACGGAATAATAAGAGACATAATTCACCAAGAGGCGGAATGGAATGATGGGGCTGATAATTGCCCGAATCTTTATGCGCATATGGTAATAACTTTGCCTGCTAATGCATCCTACTACACATACCAGCTGAGATTGATGTTTGTAAATTCACAACAAGACAGAACCATTACCAGCTTATGTCCCATTGAAATAAACCCCTCAGGCTCAGGTGGTCAACAGCAAACCGAAAATGGAACAGTAAGCGGCTATCCAACAGTTTCAAGCTCCACTGGCACATTTTACAACTACTCAACATCAACTTGGGCGCACCACTGGAGCCAATATATTTCAGGATTGAAAGGAGCAGGAATCATGTTTGCAGATGACGCCAACAAGATGCTCTACGTTTTCGACCCTATCGCTGGTGGCAAAACAGGAGCCCTTAGGGTGAACCCTGATCGAAGTATTGAACTTCTTCCTGTAATAGGGTTTCAGGCGCGATTTAAATACGCACTAGACCTAGCGTGGTATGGTGCAGTAGCAACATTCGATGCAACAACACCAATCTACGAAGTTGTAAACGGCAAACAAACAGGTTTGTGGATAACTGTTGAATCCCCACCAACAATCACAGTAACCACACAAAGCTAGTTCAAAAAAAATCTGCAAAACTCACAACCTATTTGGCTTCAAATAGAGGGGCTAGACACCGTTGCACGCACACACAAACAACAAGCCCACAGTTATCCTGAATGTAGATTTCCAGTTCATACAAGTTAAATAAATGATATGAAGATTTCCTAAACAACAAAGGGTGAAGACATGCCAACCAAAAACATGTTAAAATCCAAAAAAGCCATATCACCAATACTTGCAACATTACTATTAATCGTCATAGCAGTCGCAGCAATAGTCGTCACATACGCTTGGGTAATGACATACATGACCAGCACAACCACTCAAGCAGGAGTAATGCTCAAAAAAGATGCAGATTGCCTATGGAAGACAGGCAACGTTACCATATACATCAGAAACATAGGAACCTCCGACGCTGAAATCGATAAAGTTTACATCAATTCCGCACCACAAACTTCAGTTACATACACTCCGTCCTCAAAGATTGTCAGCAAAGACGGAGGAACCATCACCATCGTAGTCAATTTCAATTGGCAACCAGACACGGAATATCACTTCCAGATCTCCCCGAAACTCGGCGAACCTTTAAGCTTCGACGAAACACCACCTTAGCCTTGAACCTTGCAACATACCAATATCCTCCTTATCATTCAGCTTTTCGTTTTGAAAACTATTTCTAGTTAATCCATCAACATAACTTCTATCATAGAATACTTGGAGGTCATTGGATGAATGAAATATTGGAAGGCGCTCGCATCTCTCTATGTCTTTCTTTTCTTATTTATGCTTCTTGGAGCGACTATAAAACTCGTGAAGTAAGCAACATAGTTTGGATGCTATTCGCACCACTAGCTTTTACGCTAACCTTTCTTGAAATTTACACGAACTATGGGTTTTCACAACTGCCTTCTTACGGAATATGTTTCGGTTTAACCGCAACCTTCGCTGTAATACTTTTCTATTCAGGAGGTTTCGGAGGCGCCGACGCAAAAGCCCTAATGTGCCTAGCGCTTGCCTTGCCATTCTTTCCAGAAAGCTTGTTAAAACCTTTATCAGGAGAAATTTCACCAATTCTACAAGCCTTTTTCCCAATAACAGTTTTCAGCAACTCTGTCTTACTAGCAGCAGCAACAGCAATTTACATGTTTTTCCACAACGTATTTTGGCATAAAAGAACAGGCAAAAAACTTTTTGAAGAAGGCTATCAAAACGAAACTTTAGGAAGAAAAATTCTGGTCTTAATAACCGGCTACAAGGTTTCCGTCAACAAATTAAAGGAAAAATGGCATTTATATCCACTAGAGGACGCAGAAGAAAACCCTGAAAGTGAGCTTAAAAGAAAACTTGTCCTGATACCTAAAGATGAAGACAGAAACACAATAGTTGAGAGATTAACCAAAGCTGTCGAAGCTGGAAAGATTCAAGACACAGTTTGGGCAACTCCAGGCTTACCCATGCTCATCTTCATCACGGTGGGATTAATCATAGCCTTATTTTTCGGCGACATCATCTGGACTTGCATACGCCTCTTGCTTAGATAAAAATGTTATCTACGTTCAGTATCTATCTTGTTTTCAGGTGAATAGGAGTTTGCTTGATAACTTTCTCGAAGAAACGCTGACCTTTCTGAAAAGCGAGATTGAAGAACTTAACGTGGTAGTCATGCCTGACTTTTTCCTTGATCGCCTAATAAGCCTAAACTATGACGTGAAAGACTTTTCTAAAATCCTCGAAAATGTAGCTAAACGAAAGGGCGGCAGCATAGACAAGATAGAACAAACGGAGCTTAGAGGAGGAAACGCAATAAACACGGCCTCTGCCCTAACTGCTTTAGGTATAAAAGTCACTCCAATAGTGTGCACAAGCAAGTTTGGACTACAACTCATAAAATTTTACCTCAAGCCTCTGGTGGCTAACTTTTCCCACATTAAAATCTTCAAGAAATTGTCGATAACAACAGCGATGGAACTTACAACTAAAAATGGAAAAGTCAACATCATGCTAAGAGACGTCGGTGCACTAGCCAATTTTGGACCGCACAACCTAAATAATGACGATCTTGAAGCAATCAAAAACGCGGATTACATTTGCGTTTTTAATTGGGCTGGAACCAGACAGTTTGGAACAGAATTGGCTAAAACTGTTTTTCGCCATGTAAAAACAAGTGGGAAAGGCAAAACATACTACGATACAGCAGACCCGATCCCTAATAAAGAAAAGATTCCGCAACTGGTGAAGAGCGTTTTGCGAGACAAACACGTGGATATTTTAAGTGTAAATGAGAATGAAGCAATTTGCTATGCATCGCAGCTAAGCAGCAAGATAGAAGAACTCAGAAATAGATCAAAGTTTGAAGAGTTAGCAAAAGAATCGGCGAAAATTTTGGCATCTCACCTATCAGCAAGAGTTGACTTGCACACGACAAGCTTTTCGGCGACATTCACAAAAAAAGGCGAAACAGTTGTTCCAGCCTTCAAAGTTCCAGTTTTAAGGGAAACTGGCGCCGGCGACGCATGGAATGCGGGAAACATTTTAGGAGACACATACAGACTTTCAGACGGCAGTAGACTGGCATTAGCCAACGCGGTTGCAGCCTATTACATCTCTAACCCGAATGGAGTTCATCCTACACGAAAACAGCTGATAAAGTTCTGTAAAAAGTTGAAGCTACGTTTCTAAGCTTAATAGCTCCTCAAGTACGGAGATTGTTTTCTCTTCTTTGGCTTTCTTCTTAAGTGTCTTAAGGTTAACTTTAATGTGCCTCAAAATTGCCTTTACATCATCCTTATCTTTCAAAGCTTTTTCTTTCTTAATTGTAGCCTTTATCATCCGTAGCTTTGCAAGAATTAATGCTTCAGCAGTTTGGTAGTAAGTGAACATTCCCAGAATTTCGCCTTTCTTTTTCTCAAGCTTTTTGTCTGATAGTATAATGTCTACTGTAAAAGGTGTTTTTTTATCTTCCAGCGTAATTATTTTAAAACCTGATTTGAACGCAGACTCTATCTTTCTTTTGTTAATACTCAACCCAACCTTCTTCAATTGTGTAACTAAAGATTTTGTGTCTTCTGGAGTAAATTTGACTAGTATATCTACGTCTACTGTGGTTCTAGGAACGCCATAATAACTTGTTGCCAAAGCTCCAGTAAACATATAGTCTATTTTGGCATCATTCAAAATTGTAACAATCCGTCTAATCAAGTCCTCAAAACTGTTCAGTTTTAAACCCTCTTAAGATGCTTGCTGTAGCGCATTCTTTCCCTGAGTTTTTCCAGAAGTTCTCTCTCGCTAATGCTTTTATTTTGTGCTTTAATTCCTTCCGCACAAATGCGAGTAACCACATCCACCATATTTATTGACAAATTAACTTTTTCTTCCGGCCTTAGTTTTTCGAGTTTCAAAGACAACACCAAATCCCACAAGTTATGCTTTGCATAATTATTTAAATACATTCTCCACTTTAACCATGGAGACGAACATTTGGTGAAAAGGAGTTGAAGTCAAAACTCTTTGGCACTTCTGGAGTGCGAGGCTTGGTTAATGTTGATCTGACGCCGGTTTTGGCTGCTAAAATAGGTTTGGCTGTTGTAACATTTTCTAAGGCGAAAAAGGTGCTTGTGGCTCGGGATACCAGAGTCTCGGGTGTAATGCTTGAGAACGCCTTGGTTTCTGGCCTTTTGTCTGGGGGAGCAGATGTTAATTGTTTGGGTGTTGTGCCGACTCCTGTTTTGGCGTATTTAACTAAGAAGCTTAAGGCTGATGTGGGCGTGATGATTACGGCTTCACATAACCCGCCCCAATATAATGGCATAAAAATTTTCGGTAGAGATAGCCTAGCCTACGGTGACGAATGCCAAGATGAACTCGAAAAGATCATTGGAAATGAAAGTTTTAGGAGGGGGGATTGGCGGAACGTTGGCGAAGCCTTGTACACTGATGAGAGTCATCTTTATGTTGGAATGATACGGAAAACCACTAAATTGCATAAGAAATGGTATGTGATAGTTGACCCCGGATGCGGGGCGACATACAACCTTGCACCAGTGGTGTTCAAGATTTTGGGATGTAATGTACAGGCCATAAACTCTCAGCCGGACGGGTTTTTCCCAGCAAGGAGCCCGGAACCAAATGCTGAATCTTTGAAGCCTTTGGCTAAAATTGTTCGAGAATTAGATGCAGATGTGGGGGTAGGCTACGATGGTGATGGTGATAGAGCAGCTTTCATTGATGAGAAAGGCAATTTTGTAGATTTTGATTGTGTTTTAGCGACTTACGCTGCACATGTTGCGAAAAAGAAAGGCAAAGGAGTTGTGGTGACGAATGTTGAGGCGTCTATGTGTGTTGAAAAGATAGTGAAAACATGTGGTGGAAAAGTGGTGAGGACAAAGGTCGGCGATGTTTATGTTACAGAAGCCATAAAAAGGTATAACGCCATCTTTGGAGGAGAACCCTGCGGAGCGTGGATACATCCCCAATTTCATTATTGCCCAGACGGAATACTTTCGTCTGTGATGCTTCTGAAAGCCTTAGAAGATGAAAATAAAAGCCTATCAGAATTCATTGCTGAAACGCCACAGTATCAAACCCTTAGAGAAAACATCCCCTGCAAGAACGAGAAAAAATACGGAGTTATGAAAAAAGTCGGAGACGGGTTAAAGGCTACTTTTCCAGCGTACAAAGAATATTCAACTGTTGACGGCGTTCGCCTAGTC
>Ga0315280_10008677_pt1 | contig 13260 bp, 13 predicted proteins | sample YL17G06_40_MG_FD_203697 | JGI IMG/M metagenome (GOLD analysis project Ga0315280, IMG submission 203697) | Sediment microbial communities from Yellowstone Lake, YNP, Wyoming, USA - YL17G06_40 | ecosystem: Environmental > Aquatic > Freshwater > Lake > Sediment | place: USA: Wyoming | collected...
ACGATGCTGCTTCTAGCGGCGCTGTGGAACGCGCCGCCCTCTGTGCTTTCGCGGAGTCCAGGACGGAATCGGCTGCGTCCGCTTCTTTCAGCCGAGGGGCCGCGAGCGGCTGCGTGCGCAGCGCGGCACAAAGCTCCTTCAAGCGCCTTTGGCTGTCCTTATCGGGCGCGAGAAACTCCAGCTGTGCTCCGCAATAATTCCGATCCATAAAGACCGTGCGCCACACTGAGGGGCTCTTAACAATGTTAAGAGCTCACTCCTAAGTTTCTGAAACTGCGTGAGATGCAATTTTGGCGAGGGACAGCTCCTATGCGGATTGCGGGTGCTGGGCGCACACAAAATGGATTGGGAATGAAAGTCGGCTTCCCGTCAGGAATCGGCTGACTTGCCCCACTTGGCGCAAAGCTTGTTTCGGGGGATTTGAACTTGAGGGCCATTTGTCCGATTTGCCGACTTCACGGCCAAGTGACCGCCGACGTCCGAGGAGTCGGTAGCGCAGACTTGTTCTGCAAGTCTGCGGTTTTTGATTGTTCGGGAAACGAGCCGGTAGCCACGGCATGATCTTTATGCCGTGGGTTCGCAAGGAATGTGAAAAGCCCACGGCACATATACCGTGCCGTGGCTACTTACTGGCCCTAGCGACGGGAGGCGCGTTCATCCGAAGTTGAGGCGTTTAGCGGGCGTCTGAGCCCGCTGCCGAAATCCCGAGCGAAGCCGAGGGATCAACGAAGTACCAGGCAGAGAGATCAACACGGCGCTGCCAGGACTCCAGCGGGGCGGGGTGGGACACCCGAGCAGTTTAGTCCCCCTGCTGATGGGCGCACACATAAAAGACAATGTATGCGCCACCCGCGGACACCCGCCTCTACCGCAAGAGGCCACCGACAACGGCTGTTATTTCACTCCAGTGGCTTACTATGGATGCTGCCCCCTGAATTGACACCAATCGCAGAAGAGTGCTCGCGACACTCTCATACGGCCAGGTAAGCATTTGTTCAGCGTGACGCTCGTAGTACACAAGGGTTTCGATCGCCGTACCCAGCTCCTGGAAATGTTGACCTGGGGTAACGCGGCCTTCCAAGGTCTGCTCAAAACGCGCGAGTAGGATGTTCTTCAGGTGAGATATTCTCGTCTGCTGTGTCTCTTTAGCGTGCAACAGCACATTGTGGATCCGATACGTCGGAAAAATTAACCCCACGACAAATAATATCAGGGCTCCAATGATCCAGAGATACGCGTAGGGTCTGAGATCAACGCGGGCATAGGGTGAGTAATGTGCGCCAAGCGAATATACCGATATCAGCCCGGCCCCCAAGTACAGAATCGAACTGTTTAAGTCCCCCAGCGGCTTCAGCCCACACATACGGTCAGGATGGACTGGCTCCACTTTGATCTCGAGCCCTCCAAGGAAGAAGAAGAAACGCCATAGGTTTAGCAGGAGTCCAATTGTCATACCGAGAAAGGCGAATACGAAGAAGATACCAGCGAAGACAATTAGCTGGGAGGCAACGGGCATTCTAAGTCCCAGAAACGCAAAAGTTGCATAGCCAAGGGTGGTGATTCCCAAGCTTGACGCCAGGATTGGCCTCGTATCGTAGATCAAGTCGAAGCACTTGGCGAAAGCACCCGAATTGCCCCCAATCACCTCTTGGAGATAAGGCGAGAGCTTCCTGATCTGACTGGACATATACAGTAGTGTGACCACGTTCCCATTAATCGCCGCAACCCCCAGGAAGATTAGGAGGCCGTAATCGGCAAGCATAGTCCTGAAGTCCCGTCGCTCAGCGATCCAAAGTAGCGCCAAGCAAAAGGGCAACTCCGCTAGAAACCAATAGAGTAGGTTCTGCGTTCGTTCGCGGAGAAGGTACTTGCGCGTAAAGCGCTCGAAGGGCAAGTATCGCATGTCTTGACCTATGATCTGCCGTCCCACGTCAGTGCCTCCGGAACGACCTCGCTATCTTATGCCATACGTAGACTGGAAAGGCCTGGAAAATCATCGCGCGCTTAAACTCCCCGTAACCCATGGCTCCCGTGGCGTAACTAGTTAGCAAGCATGCTAGCCGACGGTCTGATCTTGCCGCATTAACAATTCGGTCGATACGTCGTGGATCAGAAAGCAAAAAATCTTGGATTGAGACGCTCTTCTCAAGTTCCAACCCTATTTCGGCCTTCCACTCTTTCTGAAACTCTCCGAGCCGCTTCCCGGAAAAGTCCTGGTCCTGGAGGGCTCGAATTACGGTCGCGGCAGCATGCTGGCCGGATACCATGGCGTAGTAGATACCCTCGGCCGTAAATGCGTTTACGAATCCCGCCGCATCGCCACAGAGCAGAACTCGTTCCGCATAAGTTTTCGCAAGCGGTCCTCTAACTGGAATAGGAAATGCCCTAAAGTTCTTGATCTCGGAGTTGCCCTTGACTAGGTCGTCTTGCTTGAGCTTCTCGATGAACGCCAGCTGGTGGGAATAATGTGGGCGCTTGAACCTGGAGAGATAATAATCCAACTTGTACCCAATTCCTAAGTTTAGGTGGTGCGCCTTTGGGAAAACGTAACCGTATCCATAGTGCCCGCCGATGGCGTAATAAACGTACATGCACTCGCGGTCGCAGACCTCGATCTTTTCGTAGGGCGTCTCTTCCATCATGTCAATGGCGTATTCGCTTACCACACGGCCTTGGCGTAAGCCCGACACTCGGGCCACGATGCTATTTGCCCCGTCAGCGCCGATGACTACCTGGCAATCAAACTCGTCGCCACCTTGGGTGCACACAGTGGCGGATTCCGGTGTTACTTCGACTCTATTCACTATGGCACATTCGAGCGTTTCGACGCTTCTTTGAGCGATTTTGAAAAGAAGGTGATCGAACTCATACCTTCTGACCATGAGGTATAGGGGGCTCGTAGTTTCGTGCCGGAGTACGACCCCTCCCGGGGACTGAAGATAGACCTTTCGGATCGAACGAACAGGTATTGACTCTAGCGGTTTGACAAGATAGGGGAACCGATCCAGAAGGCGGGCACTTATTCCGCCTCCGCAAGGCTTGTCCCTCGGGAATCGGCCCTTGTCAATCATGAGGGCTCGCACTCCATGTAGCCCGAGGAAATACGCAGCTGTCGAGCCTGCGGGTCCTGCTCCCACAACTATGACGTCATACTTGGGCATTCTCGTCCGTCAGAACTTCGCTTTTTGCAGCCACGACGCAAGCGCGCTGCCTTGCGCTGGTGGCGCATACATTGGCTTTCATGTATGCGCCCCACTAACCCACGCAACTTCACTGCCGACGTGCACTATCTCCCTGCTCACGGCATCCTATCCATCGTCTGGGAAGTTACCAGACCACCTCACAGGCAAGGTACTCGCTCAGCACCAACCGCACTGCAGTCTGACCTGAGTGAGATACTAAGTACCTGTAACGCCCTTGCTGAACGACTTGCCAACCGTCGTCGAGCGCGACCTCCGAGTTTCCGACCACCGCTCGGAGGAAAGCCCGACTTCCGAGTTCGGGCCAGACGTGCTCGACGGGCGGGGTTTCAAAGGACCGCAACTGCTCCGCGGACATCGCGCAGAGGGGGATGAACGAAAGACACTCGGGCTCCCCAGTCTGCGGCTCACTGCACTCGTAGGCGGCGTGACCCCGCGCCAATTTCAGGACGACGTTCCGGACCCGAGCCACATCAGGCTCCCACAGGACATTGCCCGACTCGTCTTCGCGGCGACTTGCCGCAATCAGCGAAGCGAGAGCCGGCTTCTCCGTAAGAATCCGCTTGACCTTCTCGCGGCGAGCTGAGTTCGGATCAACCGAGCCGGTGATGACGCACTCGACAAGACAAGCCAAGTACGGTTCATCCAGCGAGAAGCTGTTATTGCATGCTTCACAGGCCGACACAACTGGTAAGTCAGCGGGGAACGGCTCGTCAAGGAGTACTCTGGACGGAACGTGGTCGCGAGTGGAAGGTTCTCTCCCGCAGTACACGCAGAGGCCAGTGAACCGCTCGTCCGCGTATAGCTTCCGTGGGTCCATCCCGCCTTCCTGCGCTCGCGCCGCATAACTCTTGTTTAGGGCGACCCGCCTAAACCGTCAGCCCCTCAACTTTCGCTCGGGGCGGTGAGCCAAAGTCGAACCGCTGACGGACCTAAGACCAGGCACCCCCACGATTGCGGTGGGGATACGTTCTCATTATAAGGCCGCTTATGATCTGTCAGGCATGTTGCCTGCATCTTCTTAGGCCGACCGGTGGCCTCGCCTAATCCTCCCTGTCTCGCCGGATACGGGCACCACCCGGTCGTATAGCCTCGGAGCCGGGCGGCCGGGGAAGAGTCCCCGTCAGCTGACGGTGACCGACTGTCACGGGAGGAGTTCTTCATAACGCCAGGCCTGCACTCTCGCCAGAGAGCCAATTTTCCCACATCGTAGACCACATCTCAACCGCCGAAATCCGGCCACTGCCCCAGCAACGGCCCAACCCAACGCCACCGGACGCCTAGCTGTAGAACTGCTAGGACTAGGGCCCCGCAGAAGCCAAACACTGGTTCCGCCCGAGTGACGGTGAACCCGGAAATTAGCAGACGCGTTGTAGTCGTCGCGAGCAGCTCGCAGAGTAACTTCCGTGTGGGCGACAATACGCCCACAATCATGCCCTTGGCTGGCGGGAGGTCGCGTCTGCTGCTGGATACTGCGGGTAAGCGAGGCCGCGCAAGCTGCCTCGTCCACTTCCCAGAACGCCGTTTCGGGGGATCTGAGCTTGAGAGTCATTTGTCCGGTTTGCCGACTATACGTCCACTTGGATCCGCGGGGCTTCCGGGGAAACGCAATCGAGGTCGCGTGTGTAAAGGGCTGTTTACGCCAGGTTCCGGTCTCCTCGTTTCCGGTAAGCGCTGGCTTGCCAGGTGATAAACTCTTCTGCAATTAAAAGGTGTGGAAATGAAATGTCTTGAGTGTGGCGAGGATCACTTCAAAAAAGACGGCGTTCTTAAGGTCATCCACGCCATCGAGCCATGGAAGCTCGTCCATGATTACATGGCGATGATGCTCGAAATCGGTGTGTCGATGCAGAACGATGCGGTTGACAACCGAAAAGGCGCATTCATCACGAGATTGCGCGATTACAAGGAATGCTATTTCAAGGGATTATGGATCGGCCTTATGGCTACGCCCGAGGAGGTCGTCCATGACGCTTCTGGAGGAAAACCGTGGTTGATGCTCGCCGAACTCGCGAAAAGAGTGTCCGAGACCGTGTTCGGTGAGGACAGCACGCTATCGAAGAATCTCGCCGATCCAGGCAAGACGAAGTTTAAGGCGATGGACATCCTCAACACGTCGACGCACCTCACAGCGCTCTTCCTGCTGCATCGGAGCCGATTGTCGGATGCAGAAGCGAAAAGTATGTACGACAAGGTTTTGAAGAGCGTCGAGATGGAGGCCGCACATCTGAAGTACGTCTCTGAAGCACTCAAGGCTGGCAAGGATAGAAAGGATATCATCGACGGCATACGCAATCTGCGGAACAAAAGATGGTCTGGCCCTTCATTCAAGTAGAATTGTTGGGCCGACTTCATATGCGAAAACTCAAGAGACTGTTCCTATCCATTCCGACCGCGCTCGCTCTTGTGTTAGTGGGCCTTTGCATCAGTGCCTTCGGTCTGTACAGAGATCAAGCGAAGCAGCCGAATGTCTCACATCTAACTCTGTGGGCTGCTATTGGTCTCCTGCTCGCAATTATTTTCTTGGTGATTCAGACGTGGGCTGAATACACCCACAAAACTTACGATCCGACGTGGATTCTGAAGTATCAGGACATGTGGGACGATTCCAGGCTCTTGAGGTCAGAAGCGGCGAAAGTCCTTAGCAAAAACAAAGACAAGCTTGCGAAGATCGATGAATATGAATCTCTGCTCAGCCCGATAGACGATGCTTTGGACATCTTGGAAGACATCGGTTTTTACGTGAAGGGGAACCAGATAAGCCCTGAAGTCGCGCATCATCATTTCTACCATTGGATTCGTGGCTACTGGTGCGCCTCTCAAGAGTACGTGAAAGCGTGGCGCAGGAAAGAAAGCGCCCGGTGGCAGCATCTCTCGAAGCTATACAAAGAAACATCCGACATCGAGTGTTCGATTGAGGGCTGCACGGAAGACAAACTGTGGCTCAAAGATTCTGAGTTAGCGGAGTTCCTGAAGCAAGAGGCCGACCATGAAGAAGGGAGCTAGGGCTTATTCCGGCCCAAAAAGTGAAACCGAGAACATGGGCAGTTTGCCGATTCGCTGGCGCAAGATCCCATTCTCAACAGTGAGTCCCAGGGCATCGATATCATCACGCTCGGATTGGCAGAAGGGACCTTAGAGTTTATCCGCCCCGCAATCGTGGGGGTGCCTGGTTTTGGGCCGCCCGCCATGGCGATTCAGGCGGGTCGGTCTAAACAAGAGTTAGTTCGGCACCCGGAAACGCGCCGATGACGATTCGAGACCTGGCATACCCGGATGATGCCCACGAGACCATTGACTCTCTTCTGTCGGGGCTCAAGTACGACGCGGCCATAGCCGTGAGCGGGCGGGTTCTCAAGAACGCGCCTCTACCCGATAATGGACCAGATTTCAGCACCGGCATTAGGCTTGGTGGCCGGGTCGAAGACGGGGCTGTGCGACGAGACGCGAAGGGGCTCTTGGCGCGGCTCGCGCTCATCTCCATGGTGAGCAGGGTGGAGGTTCACGCCCAGAATCTGCTGCTCCAGCGGCGCGTGCTGGAAGAACTCGGATCAACTGGGGAGCGCATGGTTCCGGGCAGAATGTGGTCCATACTCAAGCGCGTCCACCATGAGGCAAGGGGCGGACCTGTAAAGCTCTGTAGCGAACTGGTGGTAACGAACCCGTCTCCGCCGCTGCTCGCACGCATGAAGTGGCTTGAGGGAGTCTACCGGGTTCGCAATTGCCTCGCGCACCGGCTAGGCCAAGTCCAGATTGTTGACGTCAAGCCAACAGGAAAGGCTCTAGAAGATACGACGGATCAAGACACACTCAAGGTCGTCTGGCTCAAGCTGGTGGCTTTGGTCAACGGCAAAGAAATCGGAGAGTTTCCACACGAGGGCGGAGGCAACCTCGAGGTATCGTTCCGCGAGTACGAGCGAGAGTGGGCTATCGGCCAGAAAATTGACGTTACCTCGGAAGATTGCCAGGCCATAGCAATCAGTCTGTCCATGCTGGCTACAGAACTCTTGCGGTGCTTCGAGACCGAAATGAATGAGTTTCTTGGGATCAAAGTGCAACCGGGCGCCTAACTTAACTAACGGTTGCAGCGGAGCCGGCGGTCAGTTGTAAGTTGCTTGTGAGCTTGTGCCGCGTGCAATGCGGCTGTTGGTCTGTGCGCGGTGTCGTCCTTCTGCCCGCTGGCCCGCTGGACCCTGGCGTTAGGCGGCCAGTCTGAGTTTGTAGAGGTGATTTCGACATGACCACGTACTTCTGTCGCCACACGAAAGCCCTGGACATTGATGATGAGACCCGTAAGAGGCTCTGGGACGAGCGGCGGATCGCCATCCACTTCCCGCACGATAAACGAGGCACACTGCCCGAAGACAAAGACAATTCAAGCGTCGCCCCAGAGGATTATGCAGGGTCAGGGCACCGTGCGATGAAGGCGTTAGCCAGACTCGCCGCAGAAGGCGGGTACGCCTGTGCCCAACACCACGGATACGAGCAGGTACAGGTGGGCCGGACAGACCCTGGCTCCAAGATCGAACTCCTTCATGGCAGATGGGGCAAGGTGTGGGGTCTCGAAGGTCGGACCGCAATCCTCAAGACCCTTCAGCTTCAGAAGGTCAAGGTGGTAAACCCTTGTGACTACGCCGTGATTCTAGTCGGTCGCCCGCGCCAAGGGACACTGATGCGATGGCCAAACGCAGGAAAGCTGATTGAGAATCTCGTTGAGGGCAAAGAGGGCCAGGTCACCCTCGAGACACTGTCCCCGGACCAGCAGGAAATTCTCTGCAGCGAGTTTCTCCGATCTCAGGACATCAGGCGGTTCGGTTTGCCTTGTCTCGCTCATCTGATACTTCCGGTCGGCCGAACGATGAAGGACGTCGACATTCTCGGCCTCGCTACCGACGGAAAGCGAATTTTCGCCCAAGTCACGTTCGCATCCTTTAAGCAAGCGACGTGGAAGATGGCCAGGCTCAGGAAGTACAAGAGCGCGGGTGGGTCGCATCTCATTCTATTCTGCGATATCGACAGCCCGACCGTGATTGATGACGTCACTGTCTTTCCGATTGGCACGGTCTTTCAGGCTTTCACCTCCACGGATAGCGGCAGGTTATGGCTCGAGTGTGCTGGAAGCAAACCTTCTTCACGAATGGTCTAACACGCGGCTGGAGCGGCCCGGCAGGGAAGCGGTTCGCCCACGTGCCCGCGTCGGTGGCCGCCGGCCGCTCACCCGCCGGTCGTTAGGCGTAGCGTGTTCCACCCCGCCCCGCTGGAGTCTTGGTAGCGCATCCTGTCGATTGGGCCAGACAGCCCTTCGATCTGGGCCGGTTGCCAACTGCCCACACGATTCCGGGCGTATCGTCGCGAACACGGAAGTTACTCTCCGGCCTGCTCGCGACGACTACCACGGGTCTGATAGAGTCCGGGTGTACCGTGAGGTTGGGAGAAATAGGGTTTCAGGCTTCCGACTGCCCAAGGCCGTGGCCGCGTCCAAATTCAGGGAAGCTCGTTTCTCGGGCACAATCCCGCTTGGGTTTTGCGGAGGGCTGCTTTCGCCGTCTACAACCGCAGAATTTGCCTCCTGCCACGCTCGCTCTCTAACGCAGCCGAGAGGCTGAAATCCGAACCGCGGCTGAACCCTGGGCGCCAGAATCGGTGAGTACTTTCCGAATGCACCTTGATGCCAGCACAATCAGCGGGTACAACAGGCAGACCACATTTGCGGCTTGCCGCCCGTAGGCCCGTTTGGAAGCAGGCCGGTACCAGAATCGCACGTGAACGAAGGTCCATTTCCCAGGCAGCTTGGTCGCCGCTATTTCAAGTGGACTAGTTCGCTGACGAGTACAAAGCTGCTCAGCTCGGCCCGGCGTCCTCGAAAGGTGGTATATTTCTTGTGGTGAGGTCCCGGTACATTGTGGTGGTGGCCGTGGATTACTTGAACCAACCAGAATTCAGGCGGTTTCGACGTGCCTGCCCGGTTAGGTGCCCCATACTGAAGCACCGGATACGCGGTCTCGCCGACTTCTTCGCCGTAATCAGCTCCTCGATATCGGGTAAGGAAGCGTTCTGGTTTCGAGGACACGAGGATGTGGCCTGGGAACTCATACCCTCAGCACTTCGGTATCGAACCCAGGAAGAAAGAGCGAGAGCTCTTGGGCTGATATCTGACTTCAAGCGCATCGGCGAGATCAAACTGCAAAGGTTGCCCGGCGCAGATGAGGAGCTTAAGTGGGTTCAGCTGGCGCAGCACTTCGGCTTGCCCACGCGACTCCTGGATTGGACCGAAAGCGCCACTATCGCACTCCATTTTGCGTGCCTGGGCGTCCGTGCGGACGGCTTGGTGTTTATTCTGAACCCAGTTGATCTGAATAAGCTCCGCTACCCCCAAAAGCCGCGCATTCTGGACCCTCAACTGGACGGCGCGATCATAAGGCGATACCTCATGTTGGGCGCAAAGCAGAGCCACCGTGGCCTTCCAACTGTTGCGGTCAATCCTGTGTGGAACTCCGAACGGCTCATGCTGCAAAAGGGTGCGTTCACTCTTCACGGATCCCGCTTCGACATTGACGCGAAACAGGCACCTTCGCTGGTAGCGATTCCGATCCTCAAGGAGTCAAAGCCTAAGCTCCGAGAGGAGCTGGGCCGCGTGGGCGTCGACGAGATCAGCATCTTCCCAGAACTCGAGTACGCGTGCCGCTTTCTGAAAAGAAGAGCGAACCTGAACCTGGATCGGGAGAGTCAATGAAGGCCGAGCACATCCCTTTCGTGTTCAATGAAGACGACTCCAAAATACTCACGAAGTATTACTCCGACTCCGCCATGGTCCGCGTATCGCTGGAGACGTGGCCGAGGGTCCGTAATAGGATGCCACACGGAATCCCCCTGTGGATGGACGGAGGAGTGGACGGTCTGCACGCCTGGAGACCTAGTAACGACAACTCCTACAGCGACCACATCAAGCGTTTCCCGGGCTTTGACCGGGTTGCCGACTCTGCTTTTCAGGAGAACCCGGAAAAGGGACTTGTGAGGCAGTTCGTGCAATCACTCTTGGATGAGTGCCATAAGAGCTCGTCAAAATCGGAGTGGCTGTCGGTACCCCAGCTTCCCATCGTTGCGGGCGCTGGCCGAAACAAAATCAATCGCATGCTCGCCGAAGCTGCGAACGAGTGGAAGGTGGAGCGTCGATTCAACGGAAAAGTCATTCTGCCGATTATCCTTCTCCACCAGAATCAGGTGAACGGCAAGACAAACAGAAAGGGGCCTCTGGACCTCGCTGCTAGGTGCTATGACCTAGCTGGCTCCGATGGTGTTTGGGTCGCACAATCGTGGCTGAATGACCAGGAAGGGGCGAAACCCCTCGAACGCAGGTTTCAAGACTTAATCGAGTTTCACCAAGAGCTGAACGCCCGCTTGCCATCGCAAGCGATTACTGTCGTGGGACCACATTGGGGCATGAACCTCGTGCTCTGGGCTAGGGGTCTGGCGCGCTACGCGGCTGTGGGTTTGGGTAACGCCTACCGGTACTACATCCCCGGCGGCATGCGCTTCAAAGGCAAAGACCATATTGCGCTACCGCCGCTTCGTAGGTGGGTCGTCGCAAGCCCTCAATTTAAGAGCTGGCTTCACGAGAAGGCATTGCCTCGACTCTCTCGACAACAGCCCACCTATGCGGAGTTCAGCGAGCTGTACAGCCGCTATGACAAGATAGTCTTGGATTGGAGGAGCCAGGTAGCGGACTTTCAAAAGAGGTGGTTCGATGAACTCGCGGGCGTGCAGCCGAGTGGGCGGGCACTGGCGCTCTATCAGCAACTCTCGTCGGCCTACGTCCTGGGCCGGAGTTTGCCCGAGCTTCCGAAGGACGAGAAGTCAGCAAGGAAACCTGAACGGGTAGCGCAGCAGCTCATGATGAGCTGCCTCTAGAAACCATGCGCCAGAAGCGCTCAACGCAATGCATTTGTACCGTGGGATTGACGTGCGCGCGTGAGGGTTTGGAAGGCAATAGTACGAAGCAGTCCAGGGGGCCGACTGAAACGAGCCCTACGCCGGACTTTCGAAACGCCTCTGACCGGTTGGAGCTAGCGACCCGCTCGGCCAAGCCAGTGGGAAGACCCACAAACGATTCCTCAGCAAACCCCAGGTGAGACACCGCCTGAGCCAGACCGTCGCCCACTCGGGCGAGCTTGAGCTCCAAAGCAACGATTCTCTTATGTAACGGGGCCCACCCATTGATTTTCTGGAAAGAGCCTCGCCGACTGACCTGAATGAACTTCCATTCCTGGAGCCGCGCGATTTCCTGCCGGAGTTCACCTGGAGTCAGCATCTCCTGATACGTGCGCTCCAGGCTTCGGATGGTCGTAGCCTTGCCCGTCGCAACGTCTGGTATACGATTGAGTATGTCAATCCGTAGGGCTGGCCCGATGGGGTCTCTTTGGCGCAGGCTGAGGCGCTGCCGCACGCGCTCCGCAGCCAGAGAGACTCCCACAAGGTCACAAACGCCCCATGGCGTTTGGAACTCGTGCTTGGTCAGGAGACCTTGGTTAGTCAGCCACTTCTTGGCTGGGCCGACCATCGCGCTCTCAGCCTGGAACATATCCGCCCAGTTGTCCGCAACTCTCGCCCAGCACATTATCCCTCACAATATGCATGGAAGCTAGCGCAAAATTGCGGGCCGCAGAGAAGGCATGGTGGGCGGCTCCCGCATAACGAATCCCTCGAAGCACGGTTCACATGGCCGTATCACGCCCTACTCGTAGAAGCCCTTGGCCCGCGCGAGATCGCGGTGCAGGAGCGTGTTGTCCACGATTACCCGCGAAAAACGCCGCAGTGTTTACTGATAACATCCGCCGCCGATTACTGGCGATAAATCCCCTTTGCACCAATAATGCTTTGACTCGCAGATTTGCGAATGTTAGCTGGAGATTTTCGGTCCTTGCAAGTCTCCGCTTTCTGGTCGCACACGTTTCGACTTGACAGGAGGTATTGGTTATAGTAGAATCTGACTGGTTCGTACGAGGACGGACTAAGTAAATGAAACGATTCTACGGCACCACCGAAGTGCTCAGGATTACAAAGATAAGCAGGGACACACTTTTCAGGTGGATGCGGCAAGGTCTCATAAAACGACCTAGGCGAAATGGCAGAGGCTATCTATTTTGGAGCAAGGGTCAATTAACGGAACTTCGGAAGTTCATTAAGGATCGCTACACTCCGAAGTGATTTGCTTGGAAACAGGGTCTCAAGTAGGTTGAGTTGATTAAGCGGGAAGCTGAAGAGGTTGCACTCAACAGCTTCCCTAAGCAAGCCGAGCCGATGATCTAGGCATCAGCTCAACCTGCCTTTCCAACTTGTATCACATTTCCTCCCGGCTCCCCAAGCCGGGAAGAAAGGCAGGTTCTCCATGGCAGGCCATTCCGGCTGTCCCAGGTTCCTTTCCAGCCTTTCTCTTATCCAGGCTGATTCCGAGAAGGAGTTGACTGTCTCTCGCGGTCCGCTCGGCCAGCGGTTGGCGGATTTGGTTGCTCAGTACGGCCTGAAGGCCGTTAAGACTGCCGAACGTCGCCTGTCGCTAATTGCCAGGCTCCAGCAGCTTCGCCCAAAGACTCAACTGATAAACGGGCTGAGGATTCCCTCAGAGGGTGTCCGTGCTCTCGCCCAAGAGGCTGGGGTTGGCGTCGGGACTCTCTACCGCTGGCGCAGCCGGTTCGTTCGGGCAGGCAAGGCCGCTGGGGGTGATCCGCTGCTGGCTGTGTATCTCGGCTTTACAGCCCTCTTTGACCGCAAGAAGGGAGCGATCCTGTTTCCTGCCACCGATGGTCGCATCCGAGTTAATGAGCGAATTCGCTTGCTGATTCAGGGGCTCTATTCCCGCCGGACTCGCCCCTCCGGGTCGAAGGTCTGGAAACGCCTCCTGGCCCAGTGCGTCGCCTGCCGACAGGCAGCCATGGTTCCCCTGGAACGAGGATTCAGGGGTCTTTACAAGGTCCACCGCTGTCCCCGCTGTGGTTTTGAGCTCTCTTACTCCACGGTCCTGAGGATCCTCCGGGAGATACCCCCTTCGGTCAAAGCCCTGGGC
>Ga0315280_10008679_pt1 | contig 13258 bp, 7 predicted proteins | sample YL17G06_40_MG_FD_203697 | JGI IMG/M metagenome (GOLD analysis project Ga0315280, IMG submission 203697) | Sediment microbial communities from Yellowstone Lake, YNP, Wyoming, USA - YL17G06_40 | ecosystem: Environmental > Aquatic > Freshwater > Lake > Sediment | place: USA: Wyoming | collected...
GGACCGGCCGCTGGGGACAGTTACCTATTTCCCGCAAAGAACCGAAGGGGGGCAGCAGAAACCCTTGGGGAAATAGGTAACTGTCCCCAATGCTCCGGAGTGACATCACCCGTTGGGTGAGCGTGTCGCGCTCGATATGCATAATCTCGGTTAGACGCGCTTATCTACGCCCTGGCACGCGTTCGGGCCGGCTTCTCGACTCGGGCCCCCGGGCGTCGGCCCGCGCCGCGCCCGGCTGGCTTTGCGGACGGCGCCGGGCGCGCTGGCCGCAGCCCGTGCCGGTCGAGATAGTACGCCGCTGCGCGCGCCGTGATCTCCAGCGCCGCCGCCAGCTTTTCGACGTCGTCGCCATGCGCCGCCACGGCAGCCGCGAGAATCTCCGCCGCTCGGTCGGGCCGCGCCTGGTGCAGCTCGGCGGCGATGCTCTTGCGCTGCGCGCCGGCTTGCTTGCCGTTGCTGCTGATAATCGTCAGCGGCAGCAGGCCCAACTCGACCTCGCGCGTCTCCTCGTCGGCCAGCACCACCGCGTGTTCGATCGCGTTCTCCAGCTCGCGCACATTGCCTGGCCACTGGTACTCGCGCAGGATGTCGAGCACCGCCGGCGGCACCGCAGTCACCTGGCGGCCGTTCTCGCGGTTGTAGATGGCAAGGAAGTGATCGACCAGGTCGGCCACATCCTCCGGGCGCTCGCGCAGCGGCGGCAGGTAGATTTCCACCACCTGAAGCCGATAATACAGATCCTCGCGAAAGGCGCCGCAGTTAACCGCCGCCTCGAGGTCGCGGTTGGTGGCTGCGATCAAGCGCACGTCCACGCGCACCGTCTTGGTGCCGCCCACGCGGTCGAACTCGCGCTCCTGGATGGCGCGCAGCAGCTTGAGTTGAAGGTTCATGCTGATGTCGCCGATCTCGTCCAGGAACAGCGTGCCGCCGTCGGCCAGCTCGAAGCGGCCGGGCTTTTGCGCCACGGCGCCGGTGAAGGCTCCCTTCTCGTGGCCGAACAGCTCGCTCTCCAGCAGATCGGAGCTCAGCGCGGCGCAGGCCACGGGAACGAAGGGGCGATCGGCCCGCGCGCTGTTGGCGTGAATCGCTCGCGCCACCAGCTCCTTGCCGGTGCCGCTTTCGCCGCGCAGCAAGACGTTGGCGCGGCTGCGCGCCACCTTGCCGATCATGCCGCGCACCCGCGCCAGCCATTCGCCGCTGCCGACGATGCTCGCCAGTGACCCGACGTGGTCCCCGGCCGGCCCTGCCAGCGTAAACCGCTCCTGCGCGCGCAGGCTGCGCCGCTGCGCCAGCGCCTTGCGCACCACCGACTTCATCTGGTCCATGTCGAACGGCTTCGCCAGGTAATCGAACGCGCCGAGCTTGATCGCGTCCACCGCGCTCTTGATCGTGCCGTAGGCGGTCATCATTACCACCGGCGTCTGCGGGCTCGCCGCCTGCATCCGCTGCAGCAGCTCCACCCCACTGACGTTGTTCATGATGACATCGGTTATCAAGAGATCGACCGGGGCTCGCTCCAGCAGCGCCAGCGCCTCCTCCCCGTCGCGGCTGACCTCGACCTCATGACCGTCCTTGCGCAACACCGCCGATAGCACCTGGCAGATATTCGGCTCGTCATCGACCACCAAGATGCGCGCCGGTTCTTTCATGATTGCGCTCCTTGCCGCGCCGGCCCGGCAAGCTTCTGCTCGGGTCGGACCTGCGCGGAATGATTATCGAAAAGTTGAAGCTGACGCCATCGCGGCGACGGGGCGATCTCCCGGGGTGCCACGATGCCCCCCGCGGGCGCGCGGCCGCTGATGGGCAGACGCAAGCGGAAGCAGGCGCCGCGAGCGCAGCCGCTCTCGGCCCACACCTGGCCGCCATGCGCCTCGACCGTCTTGCGCACGATAGACAGGCCCAGGCCAGTGCCCTTGGTCTTGGTGCTGTAGAACGGCGTCCAGATGCGCTCGATGGCATCGTCGGGAATGCCCGGGCCGGTATCGCTGACCACCGCCTCGACCGCGCGCCCGTCTCCCGCCGCCCCCAGGGCGCGCAAGGTGACGGTGATCTCGCCGCCGCTGCCGATCGCCTGGGCGGCATTGATCAGCAGGTTGACGAACACCTGGCGCATCGCCTCGGGGTCAGCCCACGCCTTGGGCAGGGTGCGGGGCAGGTTGGCGCTGACCTTGATCTTGCGCTCCGCCATCTCCTGCGCGGTGGCCGCGAGCGCGCCTTGCACCACCGCGGCCAGCGAGATGCGCTCCAATGCTGGATCGCTGGGCCGGGCGTAGGTCAGGAAATCCGTGGCCACCTTGCCCAGGCGATCGCACTCCTCGTTGATGATGCCGGCGAACTGGGAGATCAAAGCCTCGCTGCGGTACTCGGTGCTCAGGAACTGCGCCGCGGCCTTGATGGCGCTCAGCGGGTTGCGGATCTCGTGCGCTACATTGGCGGCGAGATGGCCGACCGCCGCGAGCTGGCTCATCTGCCGCACGCGATCATCCATCCGCTTGCGCTCGGTGATGTCCTCCACCAGCAGCACCGCCCCCACCAGCTCCGCCTCCGCCGTGCGCAGCGGCGTGCATCCCGCCAGCAGCACGCGCGGCGGCGCGCCGTCGCGCTCCAGCCGCAGCTCCTGCTCCAGCACTGGCTCGCCCGCCGTCAGCACGCGGCGCGCCAGCGCTGCCAGCGGTCTCACGGCCTGGCCCGCGGCCCAGCCTTGCTCGGCGTCGATGCGAGCGGCGATGGTCGTCAGGTCCGCGCCCGTCACCTGGGGCGCGTTGAGCAGGAAGATGCGCTCCGCCGCCGGGCTCCAGATGGCGACGCGCCCCGCGCGGTCGAGGCCGATCACGCCGGCGTGAATGCTTTGCAGGATGTTTTCGGTGTACCGGCTCAGGCTGCCCAGCGATTGCAGCGCCCCATAGATCGCGGCCGCCTGTGATGCTACAATCGAAAGCACCTTGACGTGCGCCTCGGTGTAAGCCTGGGGCCGCGCGCTGTGGATCGCCAGCACCCCAATCGCCTTATTGCCGACCACCAGCGGCACTGCCATCGCCGAGCGCAGCACCTGCCTCGCTCGCCCGCCATCGCCGGGAAGCTGGCCGATGTCCGATGTGATGAATGCTTTGCCCTCGGCGAACACCCAGTGGTACATGTTGCCGGGCTCGGTCTGCGGCGCTCGCTCCTTGATCGCGCCAAAGTCCACCCCCCGGCACGCCGCCAGCTCCAGGCGCCCCGCCTCCTCGCGCCAGATGAACACCAGCCCTTCGTCGTAGTCCACCATCGAGTGCGCGATCTCGAGCACCGACCGCAGCGCCGACTCGAAGCTGGTGGCGGTGCTGATCTCCTCGCACAGTTGGTACAGCGTGGAAAGCTCGAGCGATCTCTGACTGATTGCCGCCTGGTAGTCCAACGCCTTGCGCAGCAGCGCCGCGCCATGCGCGCCCAAAGCGCCGGCCAGGGACAGGTCCCGCGGGCGCGGCTCGCGCGAGGCGCTCCAGCCGATGATGATGCCCAGACTGCCGCGCTCGTGCGTGAGGGGCACTACCGCCGCGTGCTCGCCGCCGGTCAGGTCGGCGAGGTCGGCTGCTAGCTCGTTGACATCTATGCTGACGCGCCCGGGCGCAGGTTCGGCAGGCAACAGCAACGGCGCGGTGATCCGCCGGGCGCTCGCGATGAAGCTCGGATCGGCGGTCAGACGCGCCAGCGCCGGGTTTGAGCGCGTGCGCCGGGGCAGGGCGCTCAGGGCGGCCTCAAGTGGGACGAAGTCGACACGGCGGCAACCTGTCAGCAGCCCTATCTCGTGCGCGACCTGCTTCAGGATGTCGACCGGCTCGAAGTTGGTGTTGATGCGCTGGACGCTGTCATAGAGGCGGTAGAGGTCATCGAGGTTCTCGCGCATGCGCTGATGGGCGGCGGCGTTCTCGAGCGCTGCGGCGCCGCGCGCCAGCGCTTCCTCCAGCAGTCCGACATTGAGCCGGCTCAGGCCGATGCGGTCCGTAAAGGCGGCGCTGAACACGCCGAGCACTCGTCCGCCGCGCGTGATGGGGAAAGCGGCAACGGACCTCTGCGCAGCCCCCTCGCTCGCCGCATCGTCGCCCGAGCCCTGGTCGCGCGGAAACACCGCACGCTGCTGGGTCGCCGCTTGGATCACGGCCTCGCGCTCGGCCGCGTCCTGCTGCCCTTTGGCGGGCGCGGGATACCCATATTGCGCGACCGGCCTCAGGTCATCCCCCTCCAGCAAGTGCAGCCGGCAGCGCTCGATCCCGACCGTCTCCGCGATACCGGCGGTGAGCAGCTCTCCCACGCGCCCCATATCCATGGTCGGGGTCACCACTTCAGCCATGCGGCTGATTGCCGTCACCTCGTCCAGGCGCGCCGCGGCTTGCTGGTACATGCGAGCGTTGGCGACGCACGGCCCGATCTGGGCCGCCAGCGTGCAGGCGAGGCCCAGATCGTCCGGCATGAAGGGATCGGCGCGGCCGGTGCGGTTGAAGCTCACCACCCCGCGCAGGCCCTCGCAAAGCTCGATGGGGACGCAGATCGAGCACTTGATGTCGGTGCGCGGCTCGATGGGCAGACCTTGAAGGCGCGGATCCTGCGCAGGATCGTTCAAGATGATAGGCTGCCCCGAGGCCATGACATACCCGGCGATGCCTTCACCGGGTCGCTGCCCGGAGTCACGCAAGATGCCGCCTGCCAACCCGTACGCCGCGTCCACCACCAGTGCGTTCTTCGTCTCGTCCATGACCATCAGGGAGCATGTGTCCGAGCCGAGGGTCTCGGCGGCGGCGCGCATGGCGTCGCTGAGCAACTGCTCGATGGCGACGCCGCCCACCTCCGAAGCGGGTCGAGGCGCGGGGGCATGCGCGCGCTGGGCAGGCAGTGCTTGCCCTGCGGCCGACTCGAGCGCCCATTGCCCGAGCACGTCGGCCGTGGCGCGGATCACGCGGCTGTGCGCGGGAGTAAACGACGAGGAGCGGAAGAGATGCAGGGCGTAATCGGCGCCCGCGCGGCGCGGGATTGGCAGCCCAAAGTAATGCAGGCCGCGCGGCAAGCCATCGCCCTCGGCCGATCTGCCAGCGAAGCGTTGAGCGCGAGAGCTGGTGGCAATGCGCCGGGCGGCGGCTTGGAGGAAACGCTTCTCGGGTGAGGGCCGGCGCGCGCTCCGGGCCCTGGCCACGACAGTTGTCTCGCCGTCGCTGCGGCGGGTGATGATCGCTTCGCCCGACAGCGCCCGGCTTAGCTCCTCGGCGGCGAGCGCCAGGGCCGAGGCGCCGCGCAAGGACAGCGCCTCGCGCAGCCCGGCGAGGTCGATTGCCGAGGACGCCCGCGTGCGCCGAGAACCTGCGCCTGCGCCGCGCACGCGATTCTCCGCCCTCCGATAGCCCGAGTTGATTCCAGACATCGGCCTACCTGCGCGCCGTCAAAGCCTTGGCTGGTGTACGCCAGGCTAATCGTAGCATCGGCGATGAGCGGCAGCAATTGGCCCATGGTCTAGTTAGGTCGGCGCCTGCGGACAAGCGGAACTAGTGCTAAAGTATGAGGTCATCGTGCGGCCTGTCTGCATTCCGCCCATAGGCCAAGCGCTCGCTTTGCTGGCCGACAGCCTCCCTGGCATGTTTCTTGCTGCGTTGGTCAGCCGCAGCGCGCTCGCTGATCAAAACGAGCCAAGCTAGCGGTTGGATGGAGAGGCGGCGACGCGCTGCGACGCGGGCGGGCGCATCGCTGCCGAGTGCAGAAGTTACTGCGACGACGACTAGAGTTGGGGCTGCCTGATAGATTGTCCCGTCAACTGCGCATGTTATTATACGCCGCATTCTCCGGTTGTCAACAGCCAGACGCGGTTCTTCCACAACATTTTGCGCACCCAATTGACAAGCGCCCGGCAGCCGCTCGCCCGGGTAGGCGATCCCCCGGCCGCCCGCAGGCGCAATGCAGCTCGAGATCGGTCGTTTTCCTCGCTCTCTCGCCCCTGCTGCAAGCTTGCCGGCCGCAACCTGCCCCGCAGCCCGACATGGTTGGCATGTTTCTTGCTCTATCGGAAGCAGCATGTCGTCTGTTCTCATGACCGGCGCAGTTGCAGGTCGGCGGCCGGTCGTGCATCAACTCGCGTCAACCGTGGGTTGATGATGGCCTGCAAGCAGTGTCCGCGACGCGCTTGAACGGTGCGCATTGACGGCCGCAAATACGATACCGGCTGCGGCGCGCTGCCATGCGACGCTCCCCATCGCGGCATAGGTGAGGCGCGGCGCTACGGAGGTCCGTTGTGAGAATTGTGATGTTCCTGTGCCTGGCGCTGATCGTCGTCTCCGCGGCTGCGGCGCAGGATGTCCTGGTGCGTCCCGCCGACGTGCTCAACATCGCCGTGCTCGGCGAGCAATCGCTCTCGGGCAAAGTGACCGTGAGCGAGGACGGCAGCATCGCCCTGCCTCTTGTCGGCGAGGTCAAGGTGGAAGGGCAGTCCGCGCCCGCTATCGCTCGCCTGCTGGTCGAGCGTCTGAAGGAGTACGTGAAGGACCCGCAAGTCTCCGTCGAGATCGTCCAGCGCGCGCCGTTCAAAATCATATTCACCGGCGCCGTCAAGTCGCCGGGCCTCTATGCCATCCCCTGCGATGCCAGGCTGGCGGAAGGGCTGGCCGCGTGCGGGGGGTTGGCCCCGGAGGCCGACTTGCGCCGCGTGACCCTGTCGCGCTCCGGACAGACGCCGCAGGTCGTGGATTTTCGGCGCTTTCTCAATGAGGGCGATGCGACGCAAAACCCGGTCCTAGCCAGCGGCGACCACATCGTCGTCGCCCAGCGCCCGTCAGAGCCCGAGAATGCATGCCGTATCCTGGGCAACGTCGCGCGCCCTGGGGCCTACGAGATCACCGGGCCGCTCACGCCGTGGGACCTGGTGGCCAAGGCGGGGGGACTGCTGCCGGGCGCAAATCCCAAGGAGGCGATTCTCAAGTCGAAGGACGGCGAACCGCAGAAGCTCGACATGAGCGCGCTAATGGAGCCACAGGCTCTCATGACCGCGCCCGTGCTCAAGCCGGGCGACACGCTGGTCGTGCCGGCGCTCAATACCCAGGTTTACCTGCTTGGCGGGTTGAAGGCCCCTGGCCCCTACTACGTGCCAGGCAGCGCTCGTGTGATGGACGCTGTCGCCTTGGCCGGCGGCGTGACCGACGCCGCGCAGTTAGATCAGGCATACCTGCTGCACCGGCCTCAGAGTGGGGTTGGGCAGGCGATACGCCAGCCCATCAATCTTCGCAAGCTGCTTGTCGAGGGTGATTTCACCCAGAACGTCGAGCTGCGGGCGGGTGATACGCTGTTCGTTCCGGTGCGAACCCCGCGCGGGCCGTCGGTCTTTGAGCGCGCCGTGCCGTTCCTGGGGCCGCTGCTCTATCTGCTGTTCTAGCCCGCGATCTTGCGGGGGCCGTTCTCAGTCGAACCGGCAGGAATGGACGACGTGATGCCGGTGGCCGGCGCGGTCGCGCCGCCGCAAAACGGGTCCGAGAAAAGGTTGCTGCCACATGAGCATCGCTGATTTCTGGAGAGTATACCGCGCCGCGATCCGGCGCAAGTGGCTGTTGGCGGCCGTGGTCGGCTCCACCATGGCGGTGGTGGGCGTGGGGTGTCTGGTGCTGCCGCGCTATTACCGCGCCACGGCCCTGGTGATGCCGTCCGACGAGACGCTCCAAAGATCAGTCATCAGCCGCAGTGCGCCCGGCTCTGCGCAGCCGGTTTACGACCCGCAAGTTCGCGAGGAGCGCCTCGCCAATCTCATCTACCTGGCTCAAAGCCAGGTCGTAATAACACGTGCGGCGCAGTCCTTGAGACTGAACGAGCCGCTGCAAGGCTTGGCGCGACGGGTAGCGGTCGATACGCTGCCCCAGACGGCGATCCTGCGAATCACCGCGCTCGACAAGGACCGCCAGCGCAGCATAAGCCTGGCCAATGCCATGGCTCAGTCGTTCGCCGATTTCTACCATGAGCTGAGCCATCGCGAGGCGGTGAGCAATCGCATCTTCCTCGAGCGCGAGCTGGACTCGGCGCTGCGCGACCTGGGCAAGGCGCAGGACCGCCTTGCCAGTTACCGCGCCAGCGACGGCGGCGCCGGGGTCGCGATCGATGCCACCGAAGAGGCGATCTCGCCCGCGGAGAAGGAGCGCGACGCCACCGAGGCCGAGTTGCGCGAGACCAGCGCGCGGCTGGAGGCGGCGCGGAGCCGTCTCGTCCAGGAGCAGCCGACGGTGCTGACGGAGGAAGGCACGACCGACAATCCCGCGGTCACCAAGCTCCAGATCGACCTGGCGGATCTCGAAGGTAAGCTCGCGGCGCAGCGGGCGATTCACACCGACAGGCATCCGGATGTGATCGCGCTGCGCGCGCAGATAGACGACCTGCGCCGCCGCCTCTCGACCGAAATGCAGCGCGTCGTCAAGCACCGCACCATCGCGCGCAATCCGCTTTATGCCCACCTCTCGAGCCAGGTCGCCGACCTCGAAGCGGGCAAGATGGCGCTGCAGGCGCGGCTCGAGGCGATGAACCGCATGGTCGAGCGCGAGCGCGGGCTGTACTCTCGCGCCTCGTCGCGCGGGGTGGAGCTTGCCGCGCTGACCCGCGACTACCGTATCGCCGAAGATACCTACCGCCGCCTGAAGGCCGCGGTGGACCAGGCGCGCATCGACGAGAAAGTGACCAGCGGCACGGGCGCGATCCAGGTCGTGGACCTCGCGCGCTCCGCCCAAGGCCCCGTCACCAAAGGCCCCTCGCCCTGGCAGTTGCTGGCCCTGGGTTTCGTCCTCAGCGTCGCCTTGGCCCTCGGGCTCGTGGTGACCCTAGATGTGCTCGATGATCGCGTCCACACCACCGATGACCTGATGCGGCACATATCGCTGCCGGTCACCGGCATAATCCCCGGCATGGCGGGGGTCACCGCGCGCGAGCTGCCGCTCATCACGCACGTCTCGCCGGGCTCGCCTTACGCCGAGGCGTATCGCTTCCTGCGCACCGATCTGCTCTTCACTTGTAAGGAGCAGCCGCTTCAGACGTTATGCGTGGTCACGCCCAAGCCGGGCCAGGGGGGAACCACCACCGTCTCGAACCTCGCCATCTCGCTGGCTGAGGCTGAGCGCAGCGTGATCCTGGTCGATTGCGACCTGCGCCGCCCCTCGCTCCACCGCATCTTCGGCGTGTCCAACGAGGTCGGTTTGACGAGCGTGCTCACCGATGGCACCACGCTCGCCGATGCCCTCCAGGAGACCGAGGTGCCCAACCTGCGACTGCTGGCGGCGGGGCCCCAGGCTCATAATCCCTCCAACCTCATCAACTCCAACCGCATGCGGGCTGTCATGGCCGAGCTGCGCGAGAACGCCGACTTCGTGCTTATCGACACCCCGTCGGCGATTGCCTTCAGCGATGCCGCGATCATCGCCTCCATGACCGACGGCGCGCTGATGGTGGTGCGCGCCCGTCAGCCGCTGCGCGGCAGCCAGTTGCAGGTCACCTCGCTGCTCAACAAGGCGCGGGCCAACGTCATCGGCGCGGTGCTGAACGACGTGGCGCCGGAGTCCGTCGACACTTTCTACTTCCATTCGCACTACTACACGCCGCAGATGCCGGGAGGCGAATGGGCAGTTCAGGCGCTGCCGGCGGCGCAACCCCGTTCGAGCCCGGCGCCGCCGACGGAGCGCGGCCCGATCCCTGCGCCCTCGGCGAGCGCTGCCGCCGACGCGGACGTCGCGGCCGAGGTTGACTCCGCATTCGACGCCCAGAATTAGGGCGCGGCAGGCGCGGTTGGCCGCTAACCGGCGGCTGCGTAAGCGCCTGCTCTAGCAGTCTTGTGCGTCGTCAGCGCCTGATGGCACGTTTATTGCTTGTTGATGTTACAGCGAGGCAAGGCCATGCCGCCGGGCTTGCCGCGACCGTCGCTGAGATGACACATGAACGTGACGAACCTGCTGACCATAGACCTTGAGGACTGGTTCCAGGTCTCCAATCTCGACCGCTATATCGGGCGCGAGCGGTGGCTCGATTGCGAGAGCCGGCTCGAGGCGAGCACCTACCGCCTGCTCGCCCTGCTCGACGAGGCGGGGGTCAAGGCGACCTTCTTCGTCCTTGGCTGGAACGCCGAGCGCAACGGCCGGCTGGTGCGTGAGATCGCCCGCTGTGGTCACGAGATCGCGATCCACGGCTACCATCATCAACTGGTTTACGACCAGACGCCGGTGCAGTTCGCGTGGGAGCTGGAGCACTGCCAGGGCCTGGTGACCGCGATCACCGGCTCGCCAGCGCGGGGGTATCGCGCAGCGTCGTTCTCCGTCGTCCGCCGCAGCCTGTGGGCGCTCGAGCTGCTCGACCGGCAGGGGTTCGAATACGATTCCAGCATCTTCCCCATCCAGCATCCTCGTTACGGCATGCCCGAGTCGCCCGACCGTCCCTTCCGCGTCGCCATCAACGGGCACGCCTCGCTGGTCGAGTTTCCGATCTCCACCACGCGCTGCCTGGGTTGGAAGACGGGCTTCTCTGGCGGCGCGTACTTCAGGCTCCTGCCTTACGGTGTCGTTTCGCGCTGCATCAGCCGCATGAACGGCCGCGGCCAGTCGGCGATGGTTTACCTGCACCCGTGGGAGATCGACCCCGACCAGCCCCGGGTGCGCCTGCCCCTGCCGCTGCGCGTGCTCTGCTACGGCAATCTCGAGAGCACCGAAGCCAAGCTGCGCCGGCTGCTGCGCGATTTCGAGTTCGCGCCGGTGGCAACCTACCTCGACGGCGCCGGCGACAGCCTGCCCTGCTACCGGCTTGCCGCCGAGGAGTTCGTCTTGCGCGATCCATCGCCCGCCTATCAGTGACGCGCGGCGACCTGAGATGCAGCGCGATCGCGCACGCTCGGCGCATCGGGGCAGTCCCGTCTTGCACGTGTGGCCGCGATGCGCTACGTTGACCGCGACGATCAATGCCGCCTGAGGACCGATGGTAGAGACCACACCGATCGTGATCTGGCATCTGGGGGTGCTGTCGAAGGCTTCCGCTTTCGCCGCCGCGACGACCATTGCATGCCTGCTGGCGCTGCTCGGCCTTGCCGCGACCGCCCGCATTCGGGCCGCAATCGGCCGCAATGGGCGTGAGTCCCGCCGCCTGCCAGCGATGCTTGAGGACGCGGTCGCGCCAGCCAAGCGGGTGCTTATCGTCGGCGCCGGCGCCCGCGGGCGCGAGGTCGCCCGGGCGCTGCTCGAGCATCGCGAGCTGGGCTGCAAGATCGTCGGCTTCGTTGACGACCAACCGGACATGCCGGCCTGGGACGGTATCCCGCTGCTGGGCGCAAGCGACGACATCGCCGCCCTGATCGAGCGCCATGCCGTGGATGAGATCATCGTCGCCCACGCGCCGAGCTGGCAGGAGAAGCTCGTCAATCGGCTCGTAATCGCCGGCCAGCAAGAGCGCGTCCGCGTCACCTCCGCGCTGGGGCTGCGCGACGCGATGGCCGCCGGCGTGCGCCTGCGTCACATCGGCCCCATCCCGCTGGTCGAGGTCAACGGGCCCCGGCCTGGGGCTGCCTACCTCTGCGCCAAGCGCGCCTTCGACATCGCCTTCAGCCTGGCGGCGCTCATCCTGACCGCGCCCGCGACCGCGGTTCTCGCGCTGCTGGTCAAGGCGACCTCGCGCGGCCCGGCATTCTTCTGCCAGCGGCGGGTCGGTCTGCGCGGGGAAGAGTTCACCATCTACAAGCTGCGCACGATGATCGCCGACGCCGAGCGCGTCACGGGGCCGAAGCTTGCGGATCCGTATGACGAGCGCGTTACTCCTTTGGGGCGCATCCTGCGCGTGACGCGGCTCGATGAGCTGCCGCAATTCCTGAACGTGCTGCGCGGGGAGATGAGCGTGGTGGGGCCGCGGCCGGAGCGGCCCGAGTTCACCAGCCAGTTCATCGACACCGTGCCTGGCTATGCGCAGCGCCTGACCGTCAAGCCGGGCATCACCGGGCTCGCCCAGGTGCGCGGCGGCTACGATACCGAGGTCTATATCAAGCTCAAGTACGATTGGCTCTACGTTTACCACCAGTCGTTGTGGCTCGACCTGAAGATCCTGCTCAGCACGGTGCGCGTGGTGCTGCTGTGCGCGGGGCAGTGAAAGGGCGCGCTGTGGTCACCGGCGCCGGGGCGCGAGGCGGACTGCAATCATGAGCCGATACCTGGTCACCGGCGGCGCCGGTTTCATCGGATCCCATATCTGCGAGGAGCTGCTCCGGCGAGGCCACGCCGTCGCTGTGCTCGACAACTTCGCCACCGGGCGGCGCGAGAATCTGCGCGGCATGGAGCGCGACCTGACCCTGGTCGAAGGCGACCTGCGCGACCTGGTGACCGTGCGCGAGGCGATGCGCGGCGCGGACTACGTGCTGCATCAGGGCGCGCTGCCCTCGGTGCCGCGCTCGATCGCCGACCCCATCACCAGCCATCAGGTCAACACCGAGGGCACGCTCAACGTGCTGGTCGCTGCGCGCGACGCGGAGATCAAGCGCGTGGTCTTCGCCTCCTCTTCCTCGGTTTACGGCGACACCCCGGTGCTGCCCAAGCGCGAGGACATGACGCCGGCGCCGAAGTCGCCTTACGCGGTGAGCAAGCTTACGGCTGAGCATTACTGCCGCGTCTTCCACGAGATCTATGGCCTGGAGACGGTGTCGCTGCGCTACTTCAACGTCTTCGGCCCGCGCCAGGACCCGGCTTCGCAGTACGCGGCGGTGATCGCCAAGTTCACGCGCGCCATGCTCGACGGACGCGAGTTGACGATCTACGGCGACGGCGAGCAGACGCGCGACTTCACCTATGTCGCCAACGTGGTGGAGGCGAACCTGCGGGCGGCGACCGCGCCGGGCGCCGCGGGCAAGGTCTTCAACATCGCCTGCGGGAAGCGCATCTCGCTCAACCAGATAGCCGCCCATCTGGCGGAGATGGTGGGAAGCGAGGCGGCCATCCGTTATGATCCACCTCGCGCCGGCGATGTCCGGGATTCGCTCGCCGACATAGGGCGGGCGCAGGCGGTGCTCGGATACCAGCCGCAGATCGATGTCGAGCAGGGGCTGCGGCTGACGCTGGAGTGGAGCCGCAGTCACGCCGTGTCATCCTGAGCCGCCGCAAACCGGGTACGCCGGCCGGCCCGCAGGTCCCTAGTGTTCAGTAACGGAATTAGCTATACAGTCTTGACCGCCTTGGCGAGGATGTCGTCGGCGGTTTTGGTCCACACAAAGGGAGTCGGGTTGTCGTTCCATGCCGCCCGGAAACGTTCGATGGCG
>Ga0315280_10008681_pt1 | contig 13258 bp, 10 predicted proteins | sample YL17G06_40_MG_FD_203697 | JGI IMG/M metagenome (GOLD analysis project Ga0315280, IMG submission 203697) | Sediment microbial communities from Yellowstone Lake, YNP, Wyoming, USA - YL17G06_40 | ecosystem: Environmental > Aquatic > Freshwater > Lake > Sediment | place: USA: Wyoming | collected...
GCCGCCGCGGCGGCGGTGATCGTGCTGGGTGTGGTGCTGTTCTCCTCCGGCGGCGACATACTGCGATCCCTCGGCGGGGCGCAGCGCGCGATGCAGGAACTGTGCTTGGCCAACCAGCAGCAGATCGGCCAAGCCGTCGCCTTCTACGCCGCCGACAACGCCGGCTTCCTGCCTGTTTCCTCGGCCGAGCAGCGACCGTGGCTTGGCGGCCCGAACCAGCAGGCGGCGAGCAACTCCGAGGCGCTCTTCAGGCTCGCCCAGCAGGGATACGCCCAGCCGGAGGTGTTTCAGTGCCCCGGCGTCTCGGGCCGTAGCCCAGGCAAGTTCGCCATGCAGGCCGGCATGACGGATTTCCCCGCCAGCAGGTTCGTCGGCTACTCCTATCAGTATGCCATGGGGCAGGCGCCATCGGTGAATGACCCGCAGCTCCGCACCGCAGTGGGGGAAATGGCGATCCTCGCCGACAGCAACCCGCTGTTCAGTGGCGGGCGGTTCCAACCAAGCCGCCTGTCCTCCGCCGTCAGCGACAATCACCACAAGCGCGGCCAGAACGTCCTGTACCTCGACCAGCACGCACAGTGGACAAAGACCGCCGCGGCCGGCGTCGGCGGCAACAACATCTACCTGGCCGATGGCGTCTACAACTACACCGGAGACGAGACGCCCGCAGGCCCCACCGACACGTTCCTGCTGCCCACCTACGCACAGAGGTAGACCGCGCGGAGGGCGCCCTCAGTAGTCTGCTCCCGGGCCGGACCATATCCGCCACGCTTGAGAGGGGATTTTGACAGACCACCATCCGGCCCATACAATGCCCGGCATGGCCGGCGGCGCCAGGGACAGCGACACATCCTCTCACACCTCAATCAGGGCCGGGGCAATGCCTGCGGCCTCGGCTGTCCTGTGCCTTTGCTCCGCTGCGTCGGCGGCGCCCTGGGTGGCCCCCCTGGCCGCACCGCCGTTGGGCGGACCGGCTGCCATGCTCGCGGTCGTCGCGGTGCTGGCGGTAGTGTTTCTCCTCCTGCGGTGGCACCTGCGCAGGTCGTTTGACCGGCAGGCTGCGGCCCCGCAGTATCGGCCGAAGAGATTCGAGACGACAGAGCCCGCCGGTGAACAGGAAGCAGAGGCGTATGTGCCGATCTCAGGCGCCGCTATCAAGCCGACTGACGCCCAGCGGGTGGTGCGGGTCGATCTGGGGAAGCGCAGCTATGACGTGTTGATCGGTCCCGGCGCGATGAAACGTCTGGGCGAGGCGGCCGCCGCCCTGGGCAGCGTGCGGCAGGCGGTCGTGATAGCCGACTCGACCGTGGCCGAGCTGTACGGGCGGGCCGCGACAGACTCGCTGGCCGCTGGCGGCGTGACTGCGACACTGATCGACTTCCCCGCCGGCGAGGAGCACAAGACCCTGTCCACCTACGGGGCGGTAATGGACGAGCTGCTGGCCGTGGAGCCGGCGATCGACCGCGACAGCTTGATCGTCGCCCTGGGCGGCGGCGTGGCGGGCGACCTGGCCGGGTTCGTGGCGGCCACCGCCCTGCGGGGGTTGAGGTGGATCGCCTGCCCCAGCACCCTACTCGCCGACGTGGACGCCTCCGTCGGCGGCAAGACAGCCGTGGACCACCCATCCGGCAAGAACCTCATCGGCGCGTTCCACCAGCCCCGCGCCGTGCTGATCGACACCTCGGTCCTGGCGACTCTGGACGCGCGCGAGCTGCGCAGCGGCCTGGCTGAGTGCGTCAAGCACGGCATGATCCGCGACGAAAGGCTACTGGACTTCATCGCCGCCAACGCCGCGGCGATCCTGGCCGTCAAGGAAGACGTGATGACCGAGCTAGTGACCCGCAATGTGGCCATCAAGGCGGCGGTGGTCTCCGCCGACGAGCGGGAAAGCTCGGTGCGCTCGCACCTGAACTTCGGCCACACCGTCGGCCACGCCGTCGAGACGCACCTGGGGCTGGGCAAGATCACGCACGGCCAGGCGGTCTCGCTTGGGATGGTGGCCGCCTGCGAGATCGCCGTCCGGCGGGGGCTGATCGACGCCGCCTACGCCGGGCGGCTGAAGGACCTGCTGGCCGCCCTGCACCTGCCAGTCGCGATCAAGGGCCTGGACGCCGCGGCGATCTGGGGCATAATCCAGCACGACAAGAAGGCCCGCGCCGGCCGGATACGCATGATCCTGCCCACCGGCCCGGGACAGGTGGCCATCTTCGATGACATTGGCCTTGGTGAAGTGATTGAATCTCTGGCCGAAACAGATACGTTGTAGGAGGCGCGGCGATGGAACTGTTCAGCACAGAACACGATCTGAGGATCTACGACCACTACGAGGACCAAGCTCGGGTCGTCCTTTACTGCGGGGATTGCAGAAACCTCCTGGGGAGTATCCCGGACAAGAGCATCGACCTTGTTGTTACGTCCCCGCCATACAACCTGGGCAAGGAGTACGAGAGTCGCACCTCTCTGCGCCAATACCTGTCGCTTCAGGAACCGGTCATTTGTGAGCTAAGTCGAACCCTCAAGGACTCCGGAAGCATATGCTGGCAGGTTGGCAACTACGTCAAGGATGGCGAGGTCTTCCCCTTGGACGTTTTCTACTACGATGCGTTCAAAAACCTTGGGTTCCGACTCCGCAACCGGATTGTCTGGCGCTTCAACCACGGACTGCATGCGAGCAAGAGGTTTTCGGGGCGGTACGAGGTGATTCTCTGGTTCACAAAGACTGATCAATACCTATTCAACCTTGACCGTGTCCGCATACCTGCCAAGTACCCCGGCAAGCGCCACTTCAAGGGACCCAAGTTGGGACTCCCCTCAGGGAATCCCCTTGGGAAGAATCCTTCTGACATATGGGACATTGTCGCAACAGACTGGGACAAGGAGGTTTGGGACATCCCAAATGTCAAGGCCAACCACCCTGAGAAGACCAAGCATCCCTGCCAGTTTCCTATCGAGTTGGTGGAGCGGTGCGTGCTGGCACTGACGGACGACGGTGGCACGGTATTGGACCCTTACTGCGGCGTGGGTTCCACCATCATTGCGGCCGTCAAGAATGGTCGGAGAGGAATGGGCGCAGAGCTGAGTGTGGATTATGTGGGCATTGCCAGGAAACGGTTGGAGAGGTCCTTTGCGGGTGAGCTCCCGATCCGGCCCTTAGGCAAGCCGATACACCAACCTAGCGGACATGAGAAGGTATCACAGCCCCCTCCGGAATGGTCCGTTCACCAGAAAGGGCTTCTCTAGTGATCATTGCCGCTCAATACTCGTTTAACAACGGTTTGCAGGTAGTCAAAGGCAAGTGGGCGGTTCTTCTGAAGGAGATCGAAGATGTCGTCAGCAGGGTCGATGCTCCCACCCACAAGACAAAGAAGAGCAAGGAGAAGACGATGCGGGGGCAGATATTGTTCAGTCCCCCATCATTGAATAGGAGCTTCTCGAAGGCTCTTGAGTCACGGGGATGGCGTAAGCAGCGTGTCCCGTGTGATTACTCTGACCGCCACTACCGTGATGAGTACAGGCCCAAGCCTTTACGGCACGGGGCGTTTCGGGAAATAGATTTCGTGAAGGACAGGCTTGGGGTAGAGGTGCAATTCGGCAAGTACGCCTTCATGGTCTACAACGTTTGTGCGAAGATGACCATCTTCCACAATCTGGGGTTTATCGACGCCGGGCTCGAGATTGTTCCCGTGAAATCATTCGCGGACGAGATGTCATCAGGCGTCTCCTATTTTGAGCAGTTCGTTTGGGACTTAGAGCGACGAGGCGTCTCCAACATCGACATTCCGGTCTTGGTCCTCGGGATCGACATCGGGTAGCGACGCTGGGCCCGACTACCGGGACCGCATGGGCAACAGATACAAGGTTCGCACGTGACCGAATCCGAAATCCGAAATCCGCAATCCGCAATCGACCTGAGCGTCGAGATCGCGGGTGTGCGTTTGGCCAATCCGGTGATGACGGCCAGCGGCACCTGCGGGTACGGCGAGGAGTACGCCGACTTCGTGGACCTGCGGCAGCTCGGGGCGTTTGTCACAAAGAGCATCACGCTGGCCCCGCGGGCCGGCAACGAGTACCCGCGCGTGGTGGAGACGCGGGCGGGCATGCTCAATGCCATCGGCCTGGCCAACGTGGGGCTGAAGGCGTTCATCGCCGAGAAGGCGCCGCCCCTGGCCAAGCTCGGCATCCCGGTCTTCGTGAACGTGGCCGGGACGACGGTGGAAGACTACCAGGCGGTGGCCGAGGCGCTGGAGAAGGTGGCGGTCGTCCGCGGAATCGAGCTGAACATCTCCTGCCCGAACGTCAAGGCCGGCGGCATCCAGTTCGGCGTCGATCCGGCGCAGGTGAAGCTGATCGTCGCGGAGGTCCGCAAGGTTGTGCGGAAGAACATCCTGATCGTCAAGCTCTCGCCCAACGTCACCGACATCGCCGCGACGGCCGCCGCCGCGGTCGACGCCGGGGCCGACGCCCTGAGCCTGGTCAACACGTTCACCGCGATGGCCATCGACGTGGAACGCCGCCGGCCCATCCTGGCCAACACTACCGGCGGCCTGTCGGGCCCGGCCATCCGCCCCATCGCCGTCTACATGGTCCACCGCGCGTACACCCAGGTGGCCCGCGCCGCCGGGGTGCCCATCATCGCCCTGGGCGGCATCCAGTACGCACGCGATGCGCTGGAGTTCATCCTGGCCGGGGCGACGGCGGTGGCCGTCGGCACCGCGCTATTCATCAACCCGGCCTGTGTACTAGAGATACGGGACGGAATTGCCGATTATCTTTACCGTCACCACTGCGGCAGCGTCGTGGAGATTGTCGGCGCCGTGCAGGCTTGAGTGTTGCGGCGAGGGGCGTATAATCCCGCCGGGCGGCGCTGGCACCGGTCGCGGCAGGTGGAAGAATCGGCAGCACGCCAGGTGGCACTTGCCTTTGCGGGTCTAGCGGGCCATAATGCTCGCGGCCCTGTCGTGGCCCGGCTGCCGGCGCGGAGGAACCGGTTCGCCGTCGTGGAAAGTCGTCGCTGTGTGTTCAAGCTGGCTCAGAATCATCGAGGTAGGATAGATGAAGGTCTTCATGCTGGGCTGGGAGTTTCCGCCCCACATTAGCGGCGGCCTAGGCACTGCGTGCTACGGGCTCACCAAGGGCCTGGATGAGATCGGCGTGCAGGTCGTCTTCGTGTTGCCGACGGCGGTTCCCATCTCCGCCGCCAGCCACGTCAAGCTGCGAACGGCGGCGGACCTGCCCGGCGCTCGAGCCGCGGCGGAAGAGTACGCCTTCCGCCACGTCACGCTGCGCCAGGTGGACGCCCAGCTCCAGGCCTACGCCTCTCCTGTTCTCACCAAGGCCATGATCGAGCAGCTTGCCGCGCAGGCCAGGGCTGCGGTAGGCAGCGGCGCGGCACTCCAGATGATAGAGGCTTTCCAGTCGCAGCTTGCCGGCTCGCTGGCGGGTTTTGGACCGGGCGCGGGGGTGCATTACAGCGGCGACCTCATGGGGCAGGTCTTCCGCTACGCCCGGTTGGCTGTGGAACTTGCGATGCACGAGACCTTCGACGTCATTCACGCCCACGACTGGATGACCTACCCAGCCGGCCTGGCGGTGGCCGCAGCCAAGCGCAAACCGCTGGTCGTGCACATACACAGCACCGAGTTCGACCGGTCCGGCGAGCACGTCAACCAGCAGGTCTACGACATCGAGCGGGCGGGCATGCACGGCGCCGCCCGCGTCATCTGCGTCAGCCACCTCACCCGCTCGATTGTCGCCTCGCGCTACAGCGTGCCCGCCGAGAAGCTGGAGGTCGTATACAACGCCGTCGACCTGCCTGGCGATCAGGACTGGGACATGAAGCCCATCAGGCAGGATGAGAAGATCGTCCTGTTCCTGGGCAGGGTCACGATGCAGAAGGGACCGGAGTATTTCCTGCGGGCGGCCAAGAAGGTGCTGGAGAAGTTCACCAACGTCCGGTTCGTGGTGGCCGGCAGCGGCGACATGATCACCAAGTGCATCCAGGAGGTCGCCGACCTGAGGATAGGCCAGTACGTCACATTCACCGGCTTTCTCCGTGGCAGGGACGTGGACAGGATCTTCGAGATAGCGGACCTGTACGTCATGCCCAGCGTGTCGGAGCCGTTCGGCATAGCCCCGCTGGAGGCACTGTCGCACAACGTGCCGGTGATCATCTCCAAGCAGTCAGGCGTCTCGGAGGTCCTGACGCACGTGCTGAAGGTGGACTTCTGGGACATCGACGAGATGGCCAACAAGATACTCGCCGTCCTGCGCCATCCGCCGCTGCATCGCACGCTCCGCCAGCACGGCCACATCGAGCTGCGGAAGCTGTCCTGGCGAGACAGCGCCACCAGAGTAAGCGAGGTATATGAGAAGGTTGTCGCAGCGGCCCGTTAGTCCCGCCGGCACAACGGAATAGCGCCGCGGCGGGATTTCCCTTGACCACCGGGCGGTCGCGGGCTTGATATTAGCTGGTATGGCATCGGTAGTATTCTACTTTCAGGTGCACCAACCCTTCAGGCTGCGTCGCTATAGCATCTTCGACAGCGACGCAACCTATTTCGACGACTGGCGCAACGAGACGGTCCTTCGGAAGGTGGCCGGCAAGTGCTACGGCCCGGCCAACGCGGTCATCCTCGACCTGATCCGTCGCCACGAGGGGCGATTTCGCGTCAGCTACTCCCTGACCGGCACCATTCTAAAGCAGTTGCGGCGGTGGGCGCCGGCGGTGCTCAAGAGCTTCCACGACCTGGCCGCAACCGGCTGCGTCGAGTTCATCTGTGAGACCTGCTACCACAGCCTGGCGTTCCTGTACAACCGCGAGGAGTTCATCGCCCAGACCAAGATGCACCGCAAGCTGATGAAGGAGATGTTCGGCCAGGAGCCGCGGGTCTTCCGCAACACCGAACTGACCTACAACAATGATGTGGCAAAGGTGGTCGAGGACATGGGCTTCGACGCCATCCTGACCGAAGGCGCCGACCACATCCTGGGCTACCGCAGCCCCAACTTCATCTACAACCCGCCCAACTGCGGCAACCTAAGGATGCTGATGAAGAACTATCGCCTCAGCGACGACATCGCATTCCGCTTCAGCAACCGCGGCTGGGCGGAGTGGCCGCTGACGGCCGAGAAGTTCGCCCACTGGGTCGACCAGATCAACGGCAATGGTTACGTCTGCAACCTCTTCATGGACTACGAAACATTCGGGGAGCACCAGTGGGCAGACACCGGGATATTCGATTTCCTCCGCGCCTTGCCGGAAAAGATACTCGCCGGCCGCAAGAACGACTTCCTGACCGTCTCCCAGGCGGTCCGGCGATACCCCGCCGTCGGCGAAGTGGACGTGCCGCATATGATCTCCTGGGCCGACACCGAGCGCGACATCTCCGCCTGGCTGGGCAACAGCATGCAGGCCAACGCCCTGCACGACGTCTACGCACTGGCCGACAGGGTGCTGGCGACCGAAGACAGGGTGCTGATCGACGACTGGCGCAAGCTCCAGACCTCCGACCACTTCTACTACATGTGCACCAAGTGGTTCGCCGACGGGGACGTGCACAAGTACTTCAACCCCTACGAGTCCCCCTACGACGCCTATATCAACTACATGAACATCCTGGACAATGTCCGCAGCAGGATCGCCGCTCGCGTCCAGGCCTGACCAGCCGACCGGCCGCCACCCGTCAGCGATTGTCCCCCCACACGGGCCCGTTCGGCACTATAATCCAGCGACCGCCCGGTCGAAAGGTATCGACATGACCAAGCTACGGGCTGCCAAGGGCACGCCTGCCCCCATGGAGTTCCCTTACAGCGACGGCGAGCGCGAGCAGATGCTCGCCAGCGAGTGGCTGCTGACCAACAGGATCGGGGCCTACGCCTCCTCCTCGCTGCTGGGCTGTAACACGCGCCGTTACCACGGGCTGCTTGTCGCCTCGACCAGTCCGCCGATGGCGCGGATGTCGGCGCTGTCGGCGGTGATGGAGAGGATTGAGTTTGGCGGGCAGAGTTGCGACTTGGCCGTCCAGGAGTTCCCCGATGCTTTTGCTCCCTCCAGTTCGGGGCACCTGGCGCAGTTTGTCAATGACGTAGCGCCGACTTGGGTCTACAACGTCGGCGGCGCCGAGCTGGTCAAGGAGTTGCTACTGGCCCAGTCGGCCAACGCCTTGGGCGTGCGGTACACGCTGCACGGGCCGGCGGCCAGGCTGCACCTGCGCCCCTTCACCGGCCTGCGGGACTTCCACAGCCTGCGAAAGGCCGATCAGCCCAACCAGTTCACTTTCGAGCAGGACTCAGGCCGTCTGGTCGTGCGCGACCTGCTGGCCCCGGCCCACGCGCTACTGCTGCAATGTCAGGCCGGCCGATTCCAGGCCGAACCGCAGTGGTGGTACCGCTTCCTCTACCGACAGGACATCGCCCGCGGCCAGGAAGGCAATGAGGACCTGTACACTCCCGGCTGTTTTGTCTGCGATCTGCGCGACGGGCAGTCGGTGCTGCTGGTCGCCAGCCTGGACGAGCTGGCGGCGATGGACTTCGACTCGGCCCTCGCCTCGCGCCGCCGCCGGCTTGAGGGCCTGGCCGCCTCCGTCGGCGCCGGTGCCGACCAGACCACGCGGCGGCTGGCTGTGGCCACCGACGCCTTTCTGGCCGAACGATCCGGCCCCGCCTCGGCCCCCCAGACGACCATACTGGCCGGATACCACTGGTTCGCGGACTGGGGAAGGGATGCGTTCGTCGCCCTGCCCGGGCTGCTGCTGGCGACGGGGAGGTTCGCCGAGGCACGGGAAGTGTTCCGCACGTTCGGCGAGCACATCAAGCACGGCCTGGTGCCCAACCGCTTCGACGACTACACCCACGCCGCCCACTATAACAGCATAGACGCCTCACTGTGGTTCATCGTCGCCGCCGAGCGCTACCTCGCTGCCACCGAGGATGAGAAGTTCTGGCGCGACTTCCTGATGCCGGCGGCCGACACGATCCTGAAGGCCTACCACGCCGGCACACGGTTCGACATCCACGCTGACGCCGACGGCCTGCTGATGGGCGGCTCGCCCGCGACGCAACTGACGTGGATGGACGCCAAGCTGGGCAATGAGGTCGTCACCCCGCGGCACGGTAAGGCCGTGGAGGTCAACGCCCTGTGGTACTGCGCGCACAGGATCATGGCCCAGCGTGCCGCCGCCGCCGACCCCGCCTTGGCCGGACGCTACGCCCACCAGGCTGACCTCATCGCGCCGGCCTTCGTCGGCGCATTCTGGAACCGGCCGCAGGGCTGCCTGTACGACTGCATCAGCGACTCCCACGCCGACGCGACGATCCGCCCCAACCAGATATTCGCCGTCTCGCTGCCGCACAGCCCACTGACGCCGCAGCAGCAGGCGCTGGTCGTCCGCACGGTGGGCTGGCACCTGCTGACGCCGCTGGGCCTGCGAACCCTCAGCCCCGCCGACAGCCGCTACCGCCGCCGTTACGGCGGGTCGTGGGAGTCGCGCGACCGGGCGTACCACCAGGGCACGGTGTGGGCGTGGCTGATCGGGCCTTACGTCGAGGCGGTGCTGAAGACCGAGCCGGACAAGGCGCAGGCCGTCGAGCAGGCCCGCCGATGCCTCCAGGGGTTCGAGGCCCATCTGTGGCAGGCGGGGGTAGGCAGCGTAAGCGAGATATTCGACGGCGACGCGCCCCACCACCCCAACGGGTGCATCGCCCAGGCGTGGTCGGTCGCCGAGGTGCTGCGGGCCAAACTGCTGGTGGACCAAGCGGCCAGGGCCCTGAAGAAAAGTACCCGGTAGCCAGCAGGCGACGCAGCCGTCACGCCGTCGCGATGGCTGCGGCGATTGGCTGGACCACGTTCGGTATCACCACGCGGCACACCATGTCCTCGCCTGTCTGGCACTGGCGGTGGAAGGACTGGGCGATGTCGAAGGCCGTGCCGGGGTGCGGGTATTGCCGGATGGTGAAGTAGATGCTTATCGGTTCGTCGTCGTAGGTCCCGGTGCGGATCTGGTAGCTGCTGGAGCGGGTCTCCAGTGACAGCCGGGCCTGGAGGTGGCAGTCCTCGTCGAGCGCGACGACCAGGCTTGGCTCGAACTCGACTGGCTTGGCCGCCTCCTGGCCGATCAGCGCCGCCAGGGGCGAGCCCTCCAGCATCGCCTTGGCCGTCACCGCGTCCCGGTTGCCGCAGAAGTCCAGGTTGAAGCCGTACAGCACGTCCAGGCACTCCACGTCCAGGCCGCTGACGCCGAGGTAGTACACGCTCCTCTCCAGCAGCCAGGCGTGCAGGTCGTAGGCCTCGGCGAGGTCGGGGGGATTGAAGTAGCCGGCCGACAGGCTCTGCGAATGCAGCTCCATCCACTGGTAGCTGCCCTCTTCGTGGTCGCCCTCCAGGACGTACTCGCCGCTGTCCCGGCGGTAGAAGCTGGTCATGCGCGGGAACTGCTTCCGCACGGCCTCGCAGAATTGGAGGATCGTCTCCCGCCCGCTGGGGAGGGCGAGGGTGGTCTGAAGGTTAGCGTTCAGGAAGAAATCATCGGCAACGTTGGAGAAGTCGCAGCTCATGGCGTCACTGGCCTCCGTCGGAAAACGTCATTATACCCCGGTCACGGCCTTAGCGCTCCTTGGGGTTGGCCTTTTTGCTGCGGACCCGTAGTTGGGGCGCCGTGGTGGTGACCGTGCTGTTGGCGGTTATCGAGGTCGTGACGAACGTGTTGCCGCCCACAGTCACGCCCTTGCCGATGACCGTGTCCCCGCCGAGTATGGTGGCGTTGGCGTAGATGGTGACGTTGTCCTCCAGCGTCGGGTGGCGCTTCAGCCCCTTGATGACCCTGCCGCGCTCGTCCTTGGGGAAGCTCAGCGCACCCAGCGTGACGCCCTGGTAAATCTTGACGTTGTCGCCGATCTGCGTGGTCTCGCCGATGACCACGCCGGTCGCGTGGTCGATGAAGAAGCTCTTGCCGATGGTCGCCCCGGGGTGGATGTCCGTCCCGGTCACGCTGTGGGCGTACTCGGTCAGGATCCGCGGCATCAGCGGCACCCCGAGCATCAGCAGCTCGTGGGCCACGCGATAGACCGTCACCGCGTAGAAGCCGGGATAGCAGTAGATGACCTCTTCCAGGCTCTTGGCGGCCGGGTCGCCGTCGTAGGCGGCCTGGACGTCCAGCGCCAGCATCTGCCTGATCGACGGGATGCGGCGAATGAACTCGTGCGCGATGTCGGCGGCCTTGCGGCGGCATTCCTCCCCGCCTTCCTTGCCGGCGGCGTAGCACAGGCAACTGTGTATCTGCTGTGTGAGGTCGGCGCCCAGGCGGACCAGGAGATTGCCCACATGGTAGCGGACGTTCTCCTGCGTCAGCGCTTTGCCGCCGAAGTAGCCGGGGAACAGCAACTGGCGGATCTCGCCAAGCATGTCGACGATCCGCTCGCGCGAAAGCAGGAAGCGCCGGCCGACCCGCTCGGTGCGGCTGTCGGCGCGGTAGCTTTCCAGCACCTTCTCCGTCAGCTTATCCAAGTCCCGGTTGATGCTTTCTTCCATTGTAGGTCAACCTTTCGCAGCGCGGCCACAAGGAATTCTAGACTCGCCCATCCCCCCTGTCACTACCCATTGCCCGCAGAACGCGGCGGCTAGACTTCGCTCTTCAGCGGCCGGCTCATGAGTTCAACGATCGCCTCGCGCGGCGACCTGTCGGCGAACAGCACGCTATGGACGGCCTGGGTGATGGGCATGTCCACGCCGAGCTTGGCGGCCAGCTCGACGACGCTGGCGGTGGTCGCCACGCCCTCGATGACCGAGCGGGTGGCATTCAGGGCCTGCAAGACGGTCCGCCCCTTGCCCACGGCCTCGCCGAACGAGCGGTTCCGCCCTTCCGGCGAGATGCACGTCGTCACCAGGTCGCCCACGCCGGCCAAGCCCGCGAACGTCTCCCGCCGGGCGCCCAGCGCCTCGCCCAGGCGGGTAATCTCGGCCAGCCCGCGCGTGAGCAGCGAGGCCTTGGCATTGTCACCGGCACCCAGCCCGTCCAGGATACCCGCCGCGATGGCCACGATGTTCTTCGTCGCCCCGGCGACCTCCACGCCGACCAGGTCCTCGTTTGTGTAGACGCGGAAGTAAGGCCGGTTGAACATCTCCTGGATCCGCCGGGCGAAGCTGTCCTGATTGGCGGCCACCGTCACGGTCGCGGGCAGCCTGCGCGCCACCTGCGGCGCTATGCACGGACCGGACAGCGCCGCCACCGGGCGCCGCGTTGGCAGCTTGTCGCCCAGCACGTCCAGCAGCACCTGGCTGGGCCGCATGAGCGTGCGGTTCTCAATCCCCTTGGCCACCGAGCAGACCGGCAGGTCGGCCGGGCACAGCTCGGCCAGGGCTGTCCACCACATCCTGATAAACTGGGTCGGCACGGCCTGTATGGCCACGTCGGCGTCCGCCAGCACCGCAGCCGCGTCGGCGGTCACCCCCACGGCGTCCGGCAGCCGGTGGCCGGGGAGAAAACGCCTGTTCTCCCGGTCACGGGCGAGATCACCGACGGCGGCGGGGAACATCGACCACATCCTGACCGCGTGGCCGTTCTCGCTCAGAATGATGGCGCAGAGGGTCGCCATCGCCCCGTCGCCGACAATCGTGACATTCGCACCCATGGCCGAGAACCTACAATCATGTGGGCCGATTGTCCAGTTGCCTCCGCCTGGTGGCGTTTTGGGCACCCGCTGCGGTTTGGGGTTGGCCGCGGGGAGGCGAACCCGTAGAATGCCTGGCCTTGAACGCGCCGCCCCAGAGGCTAACAGCGTGACAGAGAAGCTCTACATACACCAGATGGCCAACGGCATGACGCTGCTGGCCCAGCACATGGAGCAGGTCTCCTCGGCGGCGATGTCGTGCTTCGTCCCCGTCGGTGCGGCCCACGACCCCTCCGGCGGGGAAGGCTCTGCCACCATCGCAAGCCAATGGTGCCTGCGAGGCGCCGGCAGCCGCAACACCCGCCAGCTCAATGACGCCCTCGACGCCCTCGGCTGCCAGCATCACGAGCAGATCCTCAGCGAGCACATCCAGTTTTCCGCCGCTCAGCTCGGGCGGAACCTGGCGGCGGTGCTGGGCATCTACGCCGACATCCTCCGCCGCCCGGCCCTGGAGGACGCGACGTTCACCCCGTGCAGGGACCTGGCGCTACAGGACCTGGCCTCGCTTGAGGACCAGCCCGCCGAGAAGTGCGGCCTGGTGCTGCGCGAGCGATTCTACCCGCATCCGCTGGGCAGGGACATCCACGGAACGACA
>Ga0315280_10008683_pt1 | contig 13257 bp, 9 predicted proteins | sample YL17G06_40_MG_FD_203697 | JGI IMG/M metagenome (GOLD analysis project Ga0315280, IMG submission 203697) | Sediment microbial communities from Yellowstone Lake, YNP, Wyoming, USA - YL17G06_40 | ecosystem: Environmental > Aquatic > Freshwater > Lake > Sediment | place: USA: Wyoming | collected...
TCTATGACCTTTACGGCCTGACCGAGGACGAAATACGGATTGTCGAGGAATCCCACGAAAAACTTGGGTCGCGTGGCACGCCCTGGGGAGAAAAAGGAGCAAAAAGCCCCGTAGGGGGCGTCAGAAGGATGCGTGCAGGTTTTCCTCCAAGCGACGGCCTTCTCGCGCCCCTTGCGGGGCTTTGAGGGACGTGCGCAATCCTGGTTCCCACGGCTTGCGCCGTGGGCTACCATGTTGTGCCCCTTACGGGGCTGTTGCGCCGAATGCCAAATTGCGTTGCGATCGTCTCGACAGCCTCACGTTTTCGTCGCCGCGTGCCCTCACCGCCGGGCCGTATGCGTTGTCTATGGCCGACCCTCCCGAAGGCAGACAGGAATGTCTGCCTCCGCAGGCGGGAGAGGGGAGTTCAGATCTCCAGCAACCGGTCGAGCGGCCGATTGCGGGAATCGACTGTTGGCCAACTCCACCCTGGGCGTGGAGCCGCAAGCACGCGGTGCGGAATTCGCCCCGAGGGCGTTGACACCGCTCTCGGGGGGATGCATGATAGTGGGCTGTCTTGGCAGACCGGCACTGGCCCGCTTGTCCAACCGACCGGGCGATGGTTATGTCCGATTGCGACAGCGTCCTGGCTCGCGCTGCGAAACAGCGGCTCTTTCCGCTGCACCTGAGTCCGATCGAGATCTTCATGCTCGCGGACGACCAGCGGGGCCATCCGATGACGTTCGTCATCCAGTTGCAGTTGTCCGGCCAGATCGACCGCCGGGCCTTGGAGGCGGCGCTGGCGGAGGCACTCCAGCGGCATCCCCTGCTGCGGGCAAGGATCGAGGCCGGCAAAGGAGACCTGCCCTGCTGGATGCCGCCGGCTGAGGACCAGGGGCCCGAGATGGACTGGGGCTCGGAGGGGACGCCGATGGCCTGCCCTCGCGGCGAAGGCATCGATCTGGCGCGAGAAGTCGGGCTGCGGGTTTGGATTCGCCAGGGGCAACAGCGGGCGACGGCGGTCCTCCAGTTTCACCACGCCTGCTGCGACGGGACCGGGGCGTATCGCTTCATCGGGGACCTGCTTGCCGGTTACGGCATTCGCACGGCCACGGCGGAGAACCGCCCCGCGTTCGGCTCGGTCGAGGCGTCGCTGCTGCGGACCCGCAAACGTCGCACCCTCGGTCCGGGGACGGCGCCCGGGCGAGGATTGAGGCGACTGGCGATCCGGGAAGGCTGGAAGATCCTGGCCGGCCGGCCGGACCCGCTGGTTCCGCCCGGCGCCGGCTTGCGCCCCGGGAGCCCGACCGCGGACTTCCCGGGATTCCTGACCGCCTCCTTGGACCGGACCGGGCATCAGTGGTTGCGGGACGCCGCCGGCCGGTGCGGGGCAACGCTCAACGATCTGCTCCTCCGCGATCTGTTCCTGACCATCCACCAGTGGAACCGGCGGCAGCCGTCATGGCGCCCGCGGCGCCCGCTGCGGATCATGATGCCCACCGACCTGCGCAACGGCGATGACTTCGCGATGCCGGCGGCCAACCTGACGGGGTACACGTTCCTGACTCGCGAAGCCCGCGAGTGTGCCTCGCCGGAAGAGCTGCTGCGGAGCATTCGCAACGAAACGGCCCTGATCAAAGAGCAGCGATCGGGGACCGCGTTCATGGACACGGTCTTCGCGGCCTCGCGCGTGCGGTGGCTGTTGCCTTTCCTGCTTTCCCGCAATCTCTGCCTGGCGACGGCGGTGCTCTCCAACGCCGGCGATCCGAGCCGGCGTTTCACGGCCCGGTTTCCCCGGCAGTCCGGGCGCGTCGTTTGCGGCAATCTCGTGCTGGAGGAAATCAGCGGGGTGCCGCCGCTGCGACCGAAAACCAGGGCCACGTTCTCGATTTCCCAGTACCAGCGGCGGCTCTCGATCAGCCTCCGCTGCACCCCCCGCATGTTCCGCCCGGAAGACACCGCGGTCCTGCTGGGGCTCTATGTCGAGCGACTGCGGGGATGTTATACTGAAGTCTGATGGTATGAGCTACGGGGCTTCGGGATACCGAGGAGATTCGTTGCCATGTTTGAAAGCAAGCTGAACCGCAGGGAGTTCATGGGGGAATCGGCCGCGGCCGCGGCGGCAATGGCGGTGGGGGCGGCGGTGCCGGATTTGATTCCGGTCGGCAACCCCGCGAAGCACGAGACGAGCAAGATCCTCAACTACAACCCGGAGATGGAATACCGCCGCTGCGGCAAGACCGGGCTGATGATCTCGGCGATCTCCCTGGGCGGACACTGGAAGCGGGTGGTCAAGGTGATCGGCGGCGGGGAATCGGCCGGCTGGATGACCATGGAGATCGACCGGCCGGAGTTCCAGAAGAACCGCTACGACGTGGTCACCCGGTGCATCGAGCGGGGGATGAACTACGTGGACGCCTGCTGCGGCGAGGAGATCCTGGCCTACGCCAGGGCGCTCCGGGGCCGGCGCGACAAGATGTACTTCGGCTTCTCCTGGCACGTGCGCGAGAGCCGCTTCCCGGAGTGGCGCTCGCGGCAGAAGCTCCAGGAGGGACTGGACCAGGGGATGAAGGAGGCCGGGCTGGAATACGTCGATCTCTGGCGGATCAGCCTGCTTACGAATAGCGCCGAGCACACCTGGGCGGAAGTCGAGGAGGCTGCGGCCGCCCTGGACTGGGCCAAGAAGAGCGGCCGGGCCCGGTTCATTGGCATCTCCGCCCACGACCGGCGCCACATCAAGCAGATGATCGAGAAGTACCCGCAGCAGCTCGAAGTGATTCTCACGCCCTACTCGACGAAGTCGAAGACGGTCGAGGACGAGGCGGGGCTGTGGGCGGCGATCAAGAAGTGCGACGTGGGCTGGTTCGGGATCAAGCCGTTTGCCAGCAATTCGGTGTTCAAGGGCGACGCCTCGCCGGATAGTCCCTACGCGGAGCAAGACAGCCGCATCGCCCGGCTGCGACTGCGGTGCATCCTGAACAACCCGGCGATCACGGCCCCGATTCCCGGGCTGATCAGCACGGCCCAGGTGGATAATGCGGTGAAGGCCATCAAGGAGCCGCGCGACCTGGACGTGGCGGAGAAGGCGGAGCTGGACGGGGTCATGCGGCGGGCAATGGCCTACCTGCCGCCGAACTATCACTGGCTGCGGGATTGGGAGTGTGCGTGAGGGGAGGGTTCGGCCACCTCGAAGCCCGGTTCCGAGGAGAAAACGAACGCTCGCCCCTCGACGGTCACCTCGATTGCGCCGGATTTCTGAGCCGCGGTGACTTGCGGGGCTGGCCCGGCACGGATGCCGTCGCCTACGTCCAGGGCGTGGACGAGTGCGAGCGCCGCCCGGCCCGAGTAGGCATAAGAGACGCGGTGGGTGTTCACCGGGGTGACGTCGACGACCGATGGGACGCCCGCCGGCGAGAGCGCCCTACAGCGGAGCCAACTCTTGCCGTTGGAGGCCAGCACGGTCTGGCCTTCGACGCTCGGCGCCCGGGGAAGCTGAAGCAGCCACCGGACCTCGGGCAACTGGCGGCCGGGGACGGCCGAGAGTTGGTCCACGACGACGACCTTGTCCGGGCGGACGAAAAGCAACTGCCGAACGCAGCTTCGCATGGCCTCGCAGTCGTAGGCTTGGACGAACTGCCCGGCCACGGCCGCCCAAGGGCCGGCGTCGCGATGAAACAGGATGTCGCCCGTCTCCAGCTTTCTGCCGCCGCGGAGGTTCTTCTGAAACTCCTCCACGGTCTTAAACCACTGCCCGCGCACCGGCCGCTGCGCCTGGCCGCCGATCAGCAGGGTGTTGTGGTGCTCGGTCTTCTGCTGTGGGCCGCGGACGGTCCGATAGACGGGCGGATCGACGGCCAAGAGGCCGTTGCGGTAGATGAGGAAGCTCCCCTGGTCGTAGTGGTGGTGGTCGCCGAAATGATCCGTGCAGGCGAAGGCGACCACTGTGGCCCCGTCGTCCCACGCGCTGCGGGCGATGAAATGCCCGCTCTGCCGGTTGCCCGCCAGGAAACTCAGGGGCGGCACGGCCGGGGCGGTCTTCAGGTGCGGCGTGTAGAGCATCCGGTAGATGGCCGTTGCGCCGTAGAAGCGCTGGAGGCCGCGCTTGGCGGCGAGCCATCGGCTGAAGTAGGCCCCGTGCGGCGACTGGAGGGCCCAAGTGGCCCCGTCGATCACGCCGGCCATCTCGTACGTCACGCCGCCGTTGGGGCCGCCCTGCAAGTCGCCCCACGGGATGTAGCGCATGTCGGGGAGCGTGCTGTGAATGAGATTCTCGAAGTGGCGGTCGAGCCAGCGGCCTTGCTCGGTGCGGACCGCGGTGAGCACGTCCGTCTCGAACGCGCTTTGCGTCGCCAGAAGCGTCCACACCCCCGGGGTGAAGACGTAGAGGGCCCAGTAGCCCATGGGCTCGCTGGGGAGCCCGTCGAGGTATCTCCACGCCGGATAGAGCCCCTCGTTGAACCGCCGCCGGATCTGCTCGAAGATCGCGTTGGAGGGCTCATCCTCGCCGGCCGTGGCCAAGGCCCAAAGGGCCACGCCGCCGGCCGACATCCAGATGTAGTTGTGGAACATGTGGTCGTCGGCGGCCCGAAGGCCCTGCCGGGCCAGCGGGGCGACGTTGCGGCGCAGCTCGGCCTTGATTTCCTTGGTGAGCTGCGGGCAGTCGTAGAGCCAGTCGTAGGCCAGGCCGAACTCGCTCAGGCGGCCGAAGATGTGAAACGTATCGACCTTTCCCGGATAGCGGTACGACCGCATCCGCTTTACCGCGCGATCGGCCGCCGCCGGGTCCCCGGTCAGGAGCCAGACCATGGCCTGGGCAGCGGCATGATTCTGGGCCTTGAACTGATCGAGCATCCGGTTGAAATCGGCGTCGCGCGGGAGGGCGCGGAGCTGGGTCAGGGAGATCGCGAAGCGGGTGTCGCCGGGCCGCAGAAGGACCCGGGGATGATCGGCCTTGATCTTGGCAACCGGCGGGATCAGTTCGGCGCCGCCGGCCCAATGGCCCAAGGACCAAAACCAGACGGCGCTCAAGAGCAGGCCGACACGGGGTTTCATGCGAGCGGTCTCCGGAGGTGGCAGGTGGGATCAGTGGCGGCCGTCTTGGCCCGTCAAGATACCGGCAGCGGCCATGGGCGGCAAGCGACATCGACGCGTCCGGCGCGTGGGGCGGTGGTCCCCGCTCTGCGATCCTGCCGCGGACGGGACCGCGCATGGCCCCCGCAGGCGATCTGCGGGAGACGGCCCGATGAACCAGAGGAGTGACCCAAGCTGCTGGACAGGGGACCTTCCGACCGGGAGCCCTTCCGCCATGGGATGGATTCAACCGGCGGAAATTGCGCTTTTCCGAAATGCCCATACCTCCCATCTTATCTCACGGCGAGCTGCGACCGCTCTTAGCGAGGGCCGGAAATGCCGTCTGGAGAAAGCTTTCGCTTTCCGTGGGATTCTCCGTGGAAACCGGCCGATTACCCTTCTGATGCCACGCATTTTGCGGCTTCGGACAGGGGCGGCTCGCACCGCAGGCAGCGGAGGGCGGATCCAGCCATGGGCAACATCCAACACCGACCGGAAACAACGAAACTGCCGGGCCGGTGCCTCAGCCGGAGCTTCCGGATCACCGCGAGTTGCTGCTTGGTGCTCGTCAGCGCTTGCAGAGGGCCGTCGCAGTGGTCCCGGCAGGAAAGCCACGAGCAGGTCCTCACGAGGGTGCAGGCAGGGCTGGTTCGGCCGTCGGTCGCCGCCGACCAGCCGTGGCGCGGTCAGGAGTCCGCGTCACAACAAAGTCGGGAGTCCGCCCCACAGCAAGGTCAGGTGAGGCCGACATCGTTTGCTGAAACGAGCGATGCGGCTCCGCCAGAGCCTCCCGCGCCCGCGGATCGCCCGGTGGAGGCCACGGCAGGCGCGACGATGACCGTCGAGCAAGCGCTGGAGTACGCCTTGGGCCATCATCCTCTCTTGCAGGCGCGGCAGCACGAGGTGGAGGCGGCCCGGGCGCGGTTGATCACGGCGGGCCTGTTGCCCAATCCACGCTTCGTGTTGAATACGGGAAGCCCCTTGGATCGGGAGGGGCCCACGGATCTGCTCGGCCGCTTGGAGTTCACGATCCTGACCGGAGGGAAGCGGCGGCTCCGCGAGGCGGCGGCCGAAGCGGAGATCCAGCGGACGTGCCTGGCGTTGGACCGCGAGACGGAACAGGTGCTGGCCGAGGCGGCCGATGCAGCCGTGGAGGTGCTTTATCTTCAGGAGCTGGCCAGGTTGGAGGCCCAGCTCAGCGAATTGGCGGCCAAGACGGCCGAGATCCACCGCGACCGGTTCAAGGCCGCTCAGACCACGTATGCGGCTACCATCCTGTCGGCCCTGGATGCGGGAAACGTCGAGATGGACCGGCTCGATGCTCTGGGCCGGCTGGAGTTGGCTCGGGTGAGGCTATCCCGCGCCGTGGGTCTGCCGCCTTCGGAGCGGCCGTCCGTGCAAGGACAGCTTGACGTGGAGGCAGTTCCGCCGGTGCCCCTGGAGAGAATCCTCGCCCAGGCGGAGCGGAGCCGTCCGGAGTTGGCGGAATCGCGGGCCGCCCTCAGGGAGAGCCAGCAGCGACTGGCTGTTGCCGAGGCCGACGCGAGGCCGGACATCGTCATTGGCCCGCGGCTCCGCACCACCCTGGGGGAACGGGGCAACGACATGGGCGGGCGCCTGGAGACGGACGTGCCGGTGTTCGACAGGAACCAGGGCCGGATCGCGGAAGGCGCCGCCATGGTGGGCACGAGCCGCGCCATGGTGGACGTCACGAAGATCGCCACGCTCAGCGACGTTGCCGCGGCCTACCTGGAGCTGCGGGCCACTCAATCGCGGTTGGAGTTCTACCAGACTCACGTCAGGCCGGCGGCCGACGACGCCGAGAAGACGATCCGCGAGGTCCGCGCCGAGGAGGTCCTGACGCCCAGCCGGATTTCGGAACTCTTGGAGCAGCTCGTCCGGGTGCGGGTCCAGCACTTGGATCTCCGCTCTCGCCATGACCGGCTCCGCACGCGCCTGGAAATCCTGCTGGGGCGGCCGCTCCGGGAGCTGCAAGAGGCGGCGCCGGCGCCCTCGGCGCCGCGTCCGCCCTCTTGATCTCAATCCGCCGTCAGTTATCAGCCATCGGAAAGCCGACGGCTGCCCCCTGCTTGGCCCAGTCGGCTGCCGGGCGCAGTTTCTCCAGCTCGCTTTGGCACCGGCCGCAGAACTCCCGGAACCAATGGGCGACCCGCTCCAACTGCGCGCTCGGCTCCCGCGCAATGACTTTCGCGTCGGAGTAGTCATCGAAGAGCCGCAGGGCGGCGGTCTTCTCCTGGTCCGCAAAGTGCTGCGCATTGAACAAGGCATCGGACACGCGGGTCTCCCACCCCGCTTCCTTATGCGCATACTCCGCGACGAGAACGAAGGGGAGGGCGACGCACTGGCGGTTGTGCCGCTTGCAGGCTTGGGCGTACTTCCTGAACCTCCGCTTGGTTTGCTCGTCGGCTTGCGGGTTCCCGATGACCCGCATTCCGTAGTGCTGCACCATGGTGTGGCAGATGCCCCTGGCCTGCTCCGCGATGTCGCCCAGGGCCTCGTCCAGGCGGTCGACGTCCTCCGGCAGATCCGCCGCGCAGAAGCTGTCGACGATCTTCTCCAGCGACGCCGAGACCTCGGTGGGGCCGACGATCTGGCTTGCCTCCTTGAGCGTGCCGAGCGACAGGACAATGGCGTCGCGTTCTCCCGGCGTGAACCCCCTGCGGTTCGGGTCGGCCAGGCTGGACGCCAGGTTCGCGAGCCGGAAGTAGGCGAACTCCTTCTTGATTTGCACCAGCTTCTTGTCCACGTCGCCGATCACGGCCGCCTGCGCCGCGCTGTCGATCGCGCGGCGAAGGGACTGGTCATTGGGCACCTCGTCGCGGAGATCGCTCAGGACTCTCCGGCGCAATTCCGCAAATGCGCGGACGCCGAAATAGGCGACCAGGGCGATGAGCACTGCTCCAACCAGGCCCAAGACCTTGAGGCGGTCCCACTCGCGCTCCCGGGCGCGGCGATCCACTTCGTCGATGGCCTGCGTGGTCATCGCGCGGTACAAATCCGCGCCGCTCAGTTGCACTCCCAATTGGTCCGGCGCCGTCTTGGCGGCGGGTTCGGCTGCGGCCAGAGCGGCCGAGAAAGCGAGGATGAAAAATGCGCACGCCGGCGCAACAACGATAGTACGAGTCCGCTCCATGATTTCCCCCCCCATGGATAATGAGATGACTGGACGATCGTGCCGGTCATTTTACCCACGGGTGGGGTCGGACGGAAGCTTTTTCCAGCGGGGTTTCGCGATCGCGCGAGGGCCAGGCCAGTCCATGCGCGGCGGACTCCGAGCATCGCTGCCGGTCTTGATGCCGGAGACAACGGTCCCATGTCACCCGATCGGCGGGGTGGGTGGTCTGTCGAGGGTCCAGAGTCGAGGGTCCAGAGTCCAGAGTCCGGAGGCGAGACATTCAACCGCACACGTGAAGGCGAAACGTCTGCACCAGGAGGGCAGACATTCCTGTCTGCCACCGGACCAGCACACCAGTCGAGGCTGGAAGCCTGCACTACGTGCGCTCAGAACGCAAGCTGGAGCTGGGTCCGCACGAGCCAGCCGTCAGCGTTGGTGACGAAGCCCGCGGCCGACGCACTGGCCGGAGTGCCGCCCTGATAATAGCCGACGTCGGTCTGCCACTTCAGCAGATGCCGCCGAAAGAACCAGTTGAGTCCGAGGGTGTACTCGTTGGCCGCGTGGAACTGACGGAAGGCGCCGTTGACCACCCGGTTCCCGTCGATGATCTGGGCGGTGCCGTTGCCATTGACGTTGCCGCTCTCGCCGTTGATCCAAGACCAGCGGCCGACGACCTCGAATTTCGCGGGAACGAGAAAGTAACCGCCTTGGAGGACCATCCCGTAGTCGGTGAGGCTCTTGACTGGAAAGAGGGCCGTCATCGGGGCGCCGCTGGCGAAGTCGGTGTAGAAGATGACGTTGTTCCCGGCCGGCAGGGTCTCGAAATCGGTGATGTACCGGACCCACCACTCGTTGTCGATGCTCAGCCCGCGGTACTTGGCCGCGGCGTAGGCGACCACGGTGAAGGCGTCGAAGCGGTCGACGGCGTGGATGCCGTTGGGAGTGCCGGCGCCGTTGAGGATGTCGATGAGCCGAGCCCCGCCCGGGGCGGCGCGAAAGCGGCTCTGCTCCACGTCGCCGTAGAGACGGCGGCGGTCCATGGGGACCAGGTTCACCCCGGCGCCGACGCGGACCACGGGGTTCTCGGAGTGGTCGACGTCGTTGGTGCTGTCGCCGAAGAGCCGCCAGGCCTTCTTCCATTCGTCCCAAGTGCCGCCGAAGTCGTACCAGAATCCGCCGTTGAAGGCCGGCAGATCGTCGAGTTGACTGGCCGCAAAGTTCGATTCCGAGCCGCTGGTGACCAGGGCCATGAGATAAAAGCGGTCCTCCATGCCCTTTAGGAGCAGCCCCGCGGCCATGAGCAGGTTGTCGTCGTCCGGGCTGAAGAACCAGTCGGTCATGGAGAACTCGACGAACTGATCGGTGCCGCTGCCGAGCTCCTCTTCCAGTCCGGTAAACGGTTTCAGTTTGCCCGCGATCAGCGTATACGTGGGCCTGTAGTCCGGATCGCACGGCCAGAAGGGGGAATCGGGGCTGCGGCCGAGACAACGCTCGGGGCGGAGATCGTAGGAGACCCAGGCCTCGAAGAGGCGGATCGCGTGGTCGATGGCCACGCCGCCCCCGTCGATGGCCGCCCCTCCGCCGGATACCGGCGAGCCGGTGGATACCTGATTGTTGTTGAAGAACCCCCCGAGCCCTCGCGTATCGCCGTTCAGTTGAATCCGGTACTTGAGGCTCGGGTCGAATACCGTCCCCTCGAAGATCAACCGCATCCGCTTGACTTCGAGGGCGGAGAAGTCGGGCCGGCGGTCGAGTCCGGCGAAGGGCGGGAAGGGCCGGCCGGTCTGGTAGTTCTTGTCGTTTATGATGTCGAAGCTGTAATAGTCCAACTGGAGGCGGCCGCGGATTCGCAGCTCGAAGGGGACGGCGTTGGGGTCCTCGGGCTTGTTGTCCCATTTCGGGTTTGGGACGCTGCGAATGAAGAATCCGCTGCCTATGTTGTAGCCGGTCTGCACCCCGGCCGGGACTCCCGCCCCCGGATGGGCCGTGAGGTAATCGGCGGCGGCCTGCGCGGCCGCTTGGTCCTGCCCCAAGGACTGTAGACCGGACTGGCCGTCCCATGGCTCCGCTCGGAAGGGCAGGCCCGGCGGTTCGGCGTCCTGGGCCCGGGCCGTCGCCAGCGCCAGAACCAGTGCAACGCCAGCGGCGAGTAAGAGGCGCGTGGGGCCAACCCGGGTGGCACGCGGCGTTGAATACGCGGGTATGACACCCATAGCGCTCGGCGCCTCGGACCCGTGAGGTCCCGCATCGCATAACGCTGCCGCTGGACAGAACGGCGGCGGCCCGTCTGCGGGGACGAAGAAGGATTTAGCGAATAGATCGGCTTTTCCGCGCGCGTCGATTATTAGTTCTGCGTCAAGATTATAGGCATTCTGGGCGCCGAAGTACCACTTCAGGGTATGCTGTACCCCAATTCAGGCCTGCCGTACATATCGCAGATTGCGCAGTCTTCGCATTACGCCCCAATCAGAGGGTACGGCCGGGTACCCTTCAGAGCCCAGCGGGCTGAGGCGGAAGGACGCCAGCATAGCGCCGCGTCCCAATCCCTGGATGGGCCAGGCGAGAATGCCTGCCCCACCGAGCAACAAACCCAGAAAGCGGGCCGCTGGCGTCACCGGACGGAAGAATCGGACGGAGCGGTGGCGACGCGGTTCCGGCCGCCCTGCACCGAACCCGTCTTGGCGGGCACAGGAGGCACGGGAGATTTCCCAGTGCTGGCCGGCGGCTTGCCACCCAGGTCCGTGAGCAACTTCGCAGCCAACGGATCTTGCGGCACGAGCCCCAGCACCTTCTCCAGTTGCGCCTTGGCCAGGTCCTTGTGGCCCAGCATCAAGTCATGATAGGCGAGCACGAACCGCGCGTCGGGCGCGTCCTGGTGCGCCCGGATGTAGTCCACCAGCGCGTCCAACTGCTTCGTGTAGGTCGCCAAGTCGCCGTAGTAACCGTAGAGCGTCGGCCAGTCCGCCGCCGGACCGAGCGAGAGCACGGCATGGGCTTCCATGTTGGCGCCCCGATAGTCCTTCAGGGCGAACATCGCCAGGGCCATCAACTCATGGGGTTTCGCGTTCTGCTGCGCCTCCACGGCTGCATGGGTGGCCAGCCGCAAGGCGTCGGAATACTGACCCGAGCGGAACGCCTCGCGGGCGGAGCCAAGGAACTGGCCGCCCCAATCCTCACTCGACGCTGGCGGCTCCTCGGCCAGGGACGGCGGCGCCTGCGTTGCAGGCGCGTAGGCGATCGCGTCCGCCGGCATCGCCTGCGTATAGGCGACTGGACCGCTCTGATAGTACGGGCTGTAGCCGTATCCGTAGTCGTAATATCCGTAGCCCGGATATCCGTAATAGGGATAGCCATAGCCGTAGCCTCGGTAGTAAGGCCACCAGTCCCACCAGAACGGATCCCAGAATCCGCCGAACCCAATAAACGGGAACGCGGAGAAGAAGAAATGATGGTGGCGGTCGAAATCGCGATCGTGACGAAAGGCATTCTGTCCGTACGACCAATTGGCGTTGTGCTGCCAATTGGCGTTATGTTGCCAATTCGCGTTATGCTGCCAATTGGCGTTGTGCTGCCAATTCTGCGGGTTGATCGGGTGGTTGATGCTGCGCCCGAGGTTGTTTCCGCTTACGATGGACCCGTGATCCATCCGGCCCGTTGACCCGCGCGTTCCGATCCTCGCACCGTCGATCGAGCGAATCCCCGTGCTTGGGCCGCTGAACGAGCGCGTCTGGTTTGACGGGCCACCGGAAGAGCGAATCCCCGTGCTTGGGCCGCTGAACGAGCGCGTCCCGACCGACGGACCAGTGAAAGAGCGGGATCCCATGTTGGGGCTGGTAAACGAACGCCCGCTGCCCGCAAACGAATGAAACGAGGGTGTGAACGATGGGCTGCCCCGCATTCCGCCCGAGAAGGAGCCTCCGGAACTGCGGAATCCGCCGCCTCCAAAACTACCCCCGTGAAACCCGCCGCCTCCAACACTTCCCCCGTGGAAGCCTCCTCCACCGCCTCCGCCCCTTCCGCCTCCCCCGCCTCCGCCCCCTGGAGCGAACGCCTCTGCCGAACCGGCAAGCGCGAGGGACAAGAGGACCAACAAACCAGCGACTTGCTGTTTAACGCTCATGGTATTTGCTCCAAGTGACACTCAACTCTACACGGCCGCGTAGAGCTATGCAAACTGCGGACAGATTCTCCGCAGGGAATTTGTTTACGCCAATATAATGATATGGGCCAAGTCTTCCGGCGACCCGCGTCGGAAGACGGGCGGCGTAGCACCTGAGTTGGTGTGGCCGGCGCGACGCCGGGGATCATCCCGCTCGGCTGGCACCATGCTGGACCTTGGCCGGGCCCGAAGCACGGCCGTCTGCGGGAGGGGGCCGCTTGACGGCCGTGAGAAGTTGCGTATTCTACGCAAACCCTAGTGAGCCGGTCACGGCAGGCCCGATTCATCCATGTACGCCAGCCAGGGGAACAGCAACTGCCCCGTGGCCGATCCGGGGGCTAGGATTCACCGGACCGACGTACCGGACGGGGCCTTAGCAACGTGGTGTCCGCCGCCTTGGGCGTTAATTCCCGTCTTGGCGGGCACCGGAGGCGCCAGCGGTTTGCCGACGTTGGCCGGCAGCTTGCCGCCCAACCCTGTGAGCAGCTTCGCGGCCAATTGATCCTGCGGCACTTTGCCCAGCACCTTCGCGAATTGTTCCTTCGCCAGGTCCTTGTGCCCCAGCATCAAATCATGATAGGCGAGCACGAACCGGGCACCGGCCGCGTCTTGGTGGGCCCGAATGTAGTCCACCAGCGCGTCCCGAGCGACGGGCTACTGAACGACCGCGTTCCGAGCGATGGACTGCTGAAGGACCGCGTCCCTAGCGATGGACTGCTAAAGGAGTGGAACGATGGGCTGATGTGGGTGCCACCAAAGGAGGAGCCGCCAAAACTGTGGAAGCCGCCGCCTCCGAAGCTCCCGCCGTGAAAGCCCCCACCGCCGAAACTGCCCCCATGAAAGCCCCCACCGCCGAAACCGCCCTCATGAAATCCACCACCTCCGAAACTGCCCCCATGAAAGCCCCCACCGC
>Ga0315280_10008684_pt1 | contig 13256 bp, 16 predicted proteins | sample YL17G06_40_MG_FD_203697 | JGI IMG/M metagenome (GOLD analysis project Ga0315280, IMG submission 203697) | Sediment microbial communities from Yellowstone Lake, YNP, Wyoming, USA - YL17G06_40 | ecosystem: Environmental > Aquatic > Freshwater > Lake > Sediment | place: USA: Wyoming | collected...
GGGATTCGAGGTGCAGAGGTCGGAAACCTCCGACATAGTTCCTGAAAGAAGGTTAATGTGGATCGGCCTGGCCACTCTCGTTGGAGCTATTGCGTTCTTCTCTTTGCAGGACATTACTGGGATTTCTTCGACTGCGGTTGCCCTTGTCGCCACGACTCTCCTGCTTTTCGCGGGTGGCCCGAAGATGCCGGAAATCTTGAAGGGAGTCGAATGGAGTACTTTACTCTTCTTCGGCTCATTATTCGTTGTCGTAGGCGCTCTGGAGAAAACCGGGTGGATGGCCTTGATTAGTGGAGGAATGCTTTCCTTGGTAGGGAGTAACATACCTCTTGGAATTACTGCTGTGCTTTGGATTTCGAGTCTCACCTCCTCGTTTATCGATAACATACCATTTGCGGCAGCATTCATTCCAGTGCTGTCTGATCTGGGTCGTTCCGGTGTGGATGTCTATCCGCTCTGGTGGGCCTTAGCTGCTGGAGCAGGACTTGGAGGGAATGGGACAATGATTGGCGCGTCGGCCAATGTCATCGCCGTTGGTGTCGCTCAAGCGAGGGGGGTAAAGATCTCTTTCGCCGAGTTCGCGAAGGTGGGCATGATCATCTTATTGACGACAACAGCCGTGGCCAACGCGGTTCTACTCGCAACTCTCTGGAAATGAAGAGGTGCCTACTGGAAAAGAGTCGGTAGTCTACTCGACTTCAACGAAGCTGACGGCGTACGGGACCCGCTTCGGCCACAGACCAACCGAGAACGCGTATTCTGGGCTGACCAGTTTGGCGTTCATAGCCGGGGTCGTAGCGTCTTGAATGTCGAGCACCCTAGTGATGCCGTCGTTGAGTCGGCGTAGCTGCTCAATGCGCATGAGCACATCCTCGATTGCGGCTTCTCTGATTTCGCCTCTGACCGTGACGGTCCGTTATTTCAGTCTACATTGTTGCAAGGTTCATCTTTTGAAGTCTCGTCGCTTGGGTTGCGAGATTAGGCGAGGGTCAACGTTCCCAGCCTTCTCGTTCCATTTCTCCACTACCAGCGTCTCGATGCCCAACTGCCCTAACTGCTCCTTGAATCCCCCGAGCATTCTTCTGCTTTGCAATGCGTCCTCGCCGACCCTAGTGATGTAGTAGTAGCCCAGATGGGTTCGGAGATGACACGTGTCTTCGAAATAGTCCACAAGGTCTCCGATCTTTGTAAGGATGAAGGTGGTTGCGGGCTACCGAATTTGAACTTGGCTCCGAGTTGGACCTTTGTTACTCTTTCTGAACTTTGTAGCCGCGTCTTATTGTTGTCGACTTAGAACGAGTTGTCTTCCTATTGTTCTGAATTTTTCACCGGTGTCGTGGAGTAGTGGCCTTATGTTATCGATTCCACCTTCTTGCGTTTCGGCATGTAGAACCTCACCGACAAGGATCAGGTGGTCGCCATTCAGTTCAAGGAACTGCTTTAGCTTGCATTCTAAGATGGCCTTAGCCTCTTGGATTCTCGGAACATTGACCTTCTTGGACTTCTCGGCATGTAGGCCCTGTCTTTCCCAGAGTTTGTCTCCTGGTTTGTGGGCTGCTTCGCAGTTCACAGCCTGTTGACCGAAGTCCTCCGAAACAATGCATACAACAAATTCTCCCGTCCTTTTGGAATTGATGTAGGAAAACTTGTGTGTGCCTCCTATGCCCACTCCAATTAGCGGAGGATTGGAGCTGAGAGGATAGATCCAAGAATACGGTGAAGAGTTCAACTCGCCTTTTTCATCAACAGTGTTCACCAGAACGGTTAGTCTGGGGGAAATGAGCCTAATCGCATTCGCAATCGGTACTTCGATCATAACGTCGCCGCGAATTTATGCACCCCACTAAGTTCCCTATTCAATCTACCTTCTGATTCCTGCACGCGGAGTTAGGATGGGAGTTGCCCCTTGCCCAATCTATGTCCCTAGCGGCGTCTTCTCTGTTGTAATCGAAATCATAGATCCACGCCTTGAACCTCTTCTGGAACTCAACTCTGTCAGTTGGAAGAGCGTGAAGTGCCTCACGCAAGACTAGCGCCAACTCGTCTTGTTTAGGCTTCTTTTCCCGGCTCAATGGAACAATTACAATATCAAGCGGTCCGGTGTAATCAAATCTCAACAGATCCAAACACAGACCGTATACCTTCGCCTGAACCAACGCGTCTTTCCAAAGCCTGTGGGGATTGCGCCTTAGGTCTAGCCTGTTCAGTTCATCCGGGGCTTGGATTGTGAATCGTGGAAAGGGAAAGACAACGTAGTAACTTACCGGAAAGGAACCTGATGGAGTCAGCCCTGTAATGCTTGCTGCTCCGGGTCCGGCCTTGATACTACTGTGATTAAACACTCCGTCAAATGTACCTTGGAACTCCATGCTGAAAGTAACGCTCGCTGGAACCGTTTGACCATCCCTAGGAAAAGCGAGAAGCATCAGCGCCCGATTACCCGAAGATTCAGGCAGCAACTATGGTGCATTTTGTGAATATTGCATTTTCACTGTGTGCCGTCAGATTGCCCTTGCGTCAGTATATGACTCTTGACTCCTTTTTCATCAAGATTGATGAGTGCGCCGCGTAGTATTCCCTCTCCGTATTCACTGCCAGGGTTTATGCAGAGTTTTGCCAATCTTGATGAATCCGCGCGATTCGTGAATTCGTGAAGTCTGCCGGCGGGAACTGAATAGTCTCGGCCTGCAGAGGTGAGCTAGAAGATGCTCCAGTCGATCGACATGTCAATTGCCTAAGAACGATCCTGTGGAGCTGGTGCACAATTTCTCCGTTGATGTGTCAAACACTGATGATGCGGGTGGTTGCGTTTCACTTGTTTCTGAGATGAAGTGCAATAATGCCGAAGGGTTGATCATGTGCCTCTAGATTCGCACGTGGAAGTCGCGCGTGTCCAGTGATAGGAGAGGGAACGTCATGGTCAAGATTGGATCAACGAGGAGCGAGGAGGCTCCCTTGAAAATCTAGCGCCGCGCCAGGCATAACACCAATGGATGGTCAAGAATATCATAGGACTGCGAGCTGGTCACACTGCTCCAAAGATACGAAAGAAATCCCATTCTGAAACCGCTACATGACCACTCTTGGGAGTCGAAAAGGGTGTTTAACTGCGCTGCGGTATGCGAGAGAGGTAAAGTGCACATCGTCTACAGAGCGCAGGGGGAAGACGAAGTATCGAGATTCGGTTACGCTTGCAGTTCTGATGGTTATCATATCGATGAAAGGCTCGATTCACCGATATTCTGTCCAGCGCACCATTTCGAGTCGTTCGGATGCGAAGATCCCCGAATAACAAGAATCAAAGACGACTACTACATGTGTTATACGGCCTACGGCAAGACTCGAAGATGGGCCAGGGCAGAGAAGACCAGACTGGCCCAGATAGCAATCACGTCGATCCGTGTTTGCGACTTTCTTGATCAGAAGTGGAATTGGGGCAAGCGAGTCTATCCGTTACCCCTTGTGGACAGCAAGAATTGCGTGTTGTTCTCGAGGAAGTTCGGTGGGAAATATGCGATCTACCACCGCATTCCGCCACATATCTGGGTCGGCTATTCAGACAGGCTCGAAGACTGGTCCGATAGCTACCATAGAATAGTCATGCAGCCACAGGAGACGTGGGAGTATGCGAAGATAGGTGGTGCGGCGCCCCCCATAGAGACAGACAAAGGATGGCTGTTTCTGTATCACGGAATTGATCTCAACTTTACGTACAGGTTGGGGGTGGCGCTCAGCGATCCAGAGAACCCTGAAAAGCTGATGAGGACTCGAGCGCCGATTCTGGAACCAAGGGAAGAATACGAAAAGAACATTGTCTTCTCCTGCGGTGCGGTTGTGTTGGATGGGAGACTGTTCGTATATTACGGGGCCGACGACAGCGCTATCTGTGTCGCGACCTGCAGCATTTCGGATGTCTTGTCACTATTTGAGCGAGGCGCGGAACTGGAAGCACGCGGCGCTAGGGAGGTCCGTATTGCCGATGAGTACTAGAGGACGAAAAGCAGATTGCTATGGCAGTCGGAATCCGCCTACTGTGTAGCATTGGAGGCTGTCCCTCAGGAAACTGAGCCGGTGACCGAGAGAGAATGGAAAACGACATATAAGTGTGAGAAGACCCGCTTCGTGAGGGCTGAGTTCAAGCCTAGAATCCCCGAGTTGGCATAAACCTACCTACTGCGCACCTTGATCAAATGAGTCAGGTCACTTCGTGTGATTATGCCGACGAGTTTTCCATCTCGGACGACAGGCACCCTGCCCACGTCTCTTGTGGAAAGCTTCATCAGGGCATCAGTGGCCGTCTCTTCGGGGTTTACGGTTTCAACTTTCGAGATGGAAGTCATAACATCTCTGGCCCGCACGCGATCCCAGTCTTCCCGTTGGACCTTCCTCACATCTATCTCTCTACACGTTCACTACCTTCACCATCTTCACCAAACCCCAGCTTACGGAAAAAATTCCGGAAGTGAACGCGGGCAAACGGGGCTCATTTCTTGGCGTTCGAAAGAATTAAGTCAAATTATTTCATATAATCAATAAGCTCATGTCAAACTTGGCATAGTACTGTTTTTCGTATTCCAACGGTACGAACCAGAGGTAGAATCTTGCCGGCGTATTCAATATCGAACTTGATTTGGCCTAGAAGGATTGCCTTGAAGTCTCGAAGGTATGGGTCTTCGTAGTAGGGTAGCCTTGTCGGCTTGGGTCTCCCGGCATCCAGATTAATTCTGTCTGTGTTTCTGTCCGTTTGTAAACGGCCTCTTGATTGTAGCTGTAAGTCCGGGTCTAATCAAGCATCGGAAATGCCATGCATGGAGTGAGGTGCATACTGCTGTGCAGGATCAAGAGATCATGCGCTTGTTGTCAAACAACGCTGCAGAACCACACTTGGCTGACGAGGTTTGCATTTCGTAAACGATTGCAAAGACTGGGATTGTAATATGTGAACTCTTAAATCCGAACTTGTCGGTCAACGCGAGTGATGAGGCTGATTGCAGGCTGCTGAGAGCGGTTTTGTAAGGGTAATGAGTTTCAAACTCTTCTACGAGATTCACGGGTTTCGGGCGAATGCTAAGACAACTCTGCTTACCCTGCACGGCGGGCCGGGCTTCACTCACCACCAACTTCTACCCCTAGCCAAGTTATTTTCCGTGAGGCTCAAGCGTGTTTTTTCGTTGCAACTATTCGAATAGCGTTTTCACGGTTCGTTTCAAGAATTTCAAACCCGCGGTTAATATCCTCAAGCGCTACTGTGCGGGTAACCGACCGGGAGAGGTCTATCCTTCCAGAGCGTACAAGTCTGACTAGTTGTACCAGTTCAGTTCTCAGATGGTCATCTACGCCCACGATCTCCATCTCTCTACCAATCAGGGTACTGTAAGGGGATAGCTGCATCGACTTCGCTCCTATGCCAACCAATACCATTCTGCCGCCCTTGCCAACCGAAGAAGTCCCTTCCTCGATTGTTCTGCTTTGGCCTACGAAATCTAACACCACATCGCCGAGTTTCCCATCCGTGATTTCCCTAATAGTCTCAGGGACGTCTTGTTTGGCTGCATTTACTGTTTCCTTCGCTCCGAAACTCTTTGCCAGCTCTAGCTTCCAATCCTGAAGGTCTATGGCGATTATCAATCCCGCTTTGAAGACCCTAGCGGCCAGTTGGACAGCATGCATCCCAAGACCACCAACTCCGAAGATTACCACGGTGTCTCTTGGTTGAACTCTTCCTCGTTTGAGGGCGTGGTAGGCGGTTGGGACGGCGCAACCCATTATCGCAGCCTGTTCGAACGGCAGCCCTCTGGGCAGTTTCACGATGCTTCTTGCCGGAACCTTCACGTACTCAGCGAAACCGCCATCAACATCCTTCCCCATCATTTGGTAGTTTAGGCAGTAGTTCTCTCGGCCAGTCCGGCAGTATGCGCATCTTCCACAACTGATAATGTAATGCACCAGAACCCTGTCGCCTCCGTGTAGCCCCCTGACTTTGCCTCCTGTCCTCGCCACGACGCCGGCAATCTCATGTCCAAGAGTTATCGGAAGGTTGCCAACGGGAGCGATGCCGTCGCGGTAGTTGATGTCCGAGTGGCAGATCCCACTCGCCCTAACGTCCACGAGAACCTCATCCGCGGCGGCCTCAGGCACAGGTACACGGTCGATGCTAAGCTTCTCACCGATTCTGTGCAGTCTGGCGGCAACCATCGATTCAGTCATCGTTACCTAAGGTCCCGGTAGTTCTCGGCCTTCCTGACGGCTCACATTACATACCCCTATACATATGGGGGTTGGCCGGTGAGGTTTACTGGTAAATTGGGGTCAGAATCCCTTCCCCGCACCATTCATGTGTTGTAAAGTTTCATGAAAGCAAGGCTTACATGAAAGAGGCGCATTCATGTAGTGCGCAGGCGGAACGAAAATGGCAAAGGTTGTTCAAACCACATTGGAAGAGGAGGAGTACAAGACATTGCGTGAGGTGCTTAGGAGAAAACGCCTCAGTCTGAAAGAAGGACTGCACCTGGCGGTTACCAAACTTTTGCAAGAGGAGATCAAATTCGATCCTTCGGATCCCTTCCTGTCCAGAAAGCCGATTGGACGAAGTGGCCGTAAAGATCTATCGAGGGCTCATGACAAATACCTTTATGGAAAGGGACGCGCGTGAGGCTTTTTCTTGACACAAGCGCATTTGTGGCTATAGAGGATCTTGATGATGCCAATCACAGAAGAGCCGTGGAGTTCAGAGAGAAGATTCGCCGAGGCAACACACCGTTCAAGACATTGCACACTTCAAATTATGTCGTTGATGAAACATTAACGCTCCTCCGCTTTCATTGTGGGCACCATGTAGCGGTGACATTTCGGAAGTCGCTGGAAACTTCAAAGCTTGTAGGAGTTCTCTGGGTGACTGAAGCCTTGGAGAAAGCTGCTTGCAATATCTTTGAAAAACATTCAGACAAGGAATACAGTTTCACCGATTGCACAAGTTTTGCTTTGATGGATTCAGAAGCGATTCGAAACGCGTTCACATTTGATGAGCATTTCTCTCAACAAGGTTACAATATAGTCCCATAGATGCCGAGTTGCGAAGAGCGACCATGCCCAAGTCTTCAAGAAGCTAGGCGCAAAAACGAAACCTCAAAAATGAAGGCAAGTTTTCAGCTCAGGCTTAGCACCTTTTGTTTACTGGTAAATTGGGGTCAGAATCCCCTGCCCCATCTGTGAGTTAACGGGAATCGCTAAGAGAGTGTGTTGCGGAGCGAAGTGGGCATACAAATCGAGATGTAGGCACGTTTGAAGCGTCTCAGGATCTGGGGCTGTTGAGCTCCAATATTCGCCAGTTGCTGCCAGTTTACCTCATACTTCTGATCTGGAGTATCTCGAGGGCTGTTTCGGTCAATGGTCCAGTTTTACCGCTCTACGTAGAAACTGTCGGAATTGGAATTGTCGGTTGGAGCCTGTTAGCCACATCAGCCGGTCTGGGCATGTTCCTTGTCGAATGGGTCTGGGGCTCCTTGTACGACAGGTTTGATCGCCGTTTGTTGATGGGTCTCTCAGCTCTCTGCATGACCGCACTATTCCCACTCTACACGCTTCAAGCACTAATTCCATACTTCGTTGTTCTCCAGTTCATCTCAGGCGCGTTGGGCGTTGCGATGGGTCCAATGACAAGGGCTTGGGTATCAGATGAGTCTCCCGCGAAGTCCGTTGGGCTGTTCACGAGCTTGTGGTGGGTTTCATTGACTTTGGGACAAATAATCGGTCCCGTGCTGGGAACATTCATCGCACAAGTCTGGTCATTTGAATATTCCTTTTACGCGTCTGCGCTTCTCTCATTTCTCACAGTCTTACTCATCCCGATAAGCTTCCCAAAGAGAAGGGGAATATCAGGAGGGGCAGGCTCACAGACTATAGTGGGCGGTCTGAAGTCGGTTCTACGTGATCGCTTGACGCGGTTTCTGTTCCTGTCGGCACTTTTTGCTTTCATGGGAGTAGCTTCGATGCGGTCATTCCTTCCCCTCTATGCTTCAGGACAGATCAGGATGTCAACTCTGGAGATTGGCATTCTCATTAGCGCTACTTCTGCTGCGCAGTTGATTGCTATGGCTCTGCTTGGATTGGTTTCGGACAGGTTCGGAAGGAAGCGCATGGTGCTGCTAGGGTTCGGGCTGTCTTCTCTCGCATTTCTATTTTTCTTCATTGCCAGATCCTCGTATGAGCTGACGTTAGTTGCGCTCGTTGTATCAGTGGGGCTCTCCGCGAGTTCCTTCCTACTCTTATCACTTATACCAGAAGTTGCTCCCGCTAGGCTATACGGGACGGTCGTTGGCGTGTACGGCTCTTTCGAAGACGCCGGCTTCATTCTTGGTCCAGCAGCCTTTGGATTTATCTGGGCCGCGTACAGTCCGGTCTCGATCTTTGCAGCAGCTTCCCTCACACAGATTCTCGGCGGGCTCTTTCTTCTGCCACTTATCCGGAAACGATGTCGCCGAAAGTGATTTGCCAGAAAGTTGTATGTGCGCATCATTTGACCCACACACACTAAACAGGGGAACCGAGATCAAGTCCATGATATGTGCCATGAAGTCCGCGCGTTATAGTCCCCTTGATCGCTACTTTCTTTCTTTTTGCAAAAGACCGCCCGCGTGCGTGGGGTAAATCATCGGTGACAGACTCATCGATCGAAACCCTGAGATTGACGAAAGCATTCGGGGGGAAGAGGCAGCCAGTGGTAGCTGTCGACCACGTTGACCTCCTAGTTCGCAGTGGGGAGCTTTTCGGCTTGCTCGGCCCCAATGGGGCGGGGAAGACTACGCTCATCAAGATGCTATGCACCCTCATACTTCCGTCAGAAGGGACGGCGAAGGTCGGCGGCTACGACATCGTCAAGCAAGCGGACAAAGTTCGTGAGACGATAGGCTGGCTGCACGGCGAAACGGGTGGGAGGGCGCTCTATTGGCGTCTTTCAGCCCGGGATAATCTGCGCTTCTACGCCTATATCCAAAATGTCCCAGCCAACACTGCTGCGAGGCGAATTGAGGCGCTGCTGAAGTTCTTTGGACTTGAAGATGGCGCGAACACTTTGGTGAAGGACTATTCGACTGGGATGAAGGTTCGTGTCATGTTAGCGAGAACTTTGCTGCCGAACCCGCCGGTTCTCCTCCTTGACGAGCCTACGGTAGGTTTGGACGCTCAGACCGCAATCGAGACGAGGAAACTAATTCTATCGCTAAACAAGGAATTGGGTAAGACGATTCTGCTGACGAGCCACAACCTCTACGAGGTCGAGAGACTCTGCGAACGGGTCGCAATAATCAGCAGTGGCAAGATCGTCGCTCTAGGGACCATGGATCAGCTCGCTCATCTGATGCGCGAAGCGAAGACCATCGAGGTTAGGCTTGAAGGTACGGACGGCGACGTAGCAGCTCGCATAATCAGGGGACTTGATGTAGTACGGGACGTTCCACTCTCAGAGCGGCTGGGTGACTGTTGGGTCATACGGGCCGAAGTATCGGACTTGAACCTTGCGATCCCCCGAATTACTGAGGCGCTCGCGAAGGGGAACTGTAGGATTCGCGGAATCTCGGAGATACGCCCGAGTCTGGAGGAGATCTTTGTCAAGATAACTAAGGGGGGCTCAGATGAATAGCGAGATAATCTCGTATTTTAGGGATAGCGAGCCGCCGGTTCGCTCGGATGCTCGGCAGACGTGGGGCATATTCTGGGGGCAGCTCAAGATCTTCCTCACATACAGGACATGGGTTATCACGGACACATTCAACACGATCGTCTCGATCACCATCTATTACTTCCTCAGTCTACAAGTGCAACCGTCCCAGCTCGAGGCAAGCGGCTATGGGAGCAGCTACTTGGCTTTCTCTTTGATTGGAATCGCCTTCGCCAATTACCTTTGGTTCTGCATCAACCGAATAAGCCATTCAATGCAAAGCGAGATTCGTGAAGGGACCTTCGAGACCATAGCGGCGTCGCCGATTAAGATGCACTCTTACCTCTTCGGTCAGGCTGCCCGTGGTTTCCTGGTCGGTTTGTACTACATGCTCGGTGCCTTGGCTGTTGGTGTTTTTGGGTTCAATGCGCCACTTCATTTCGAGCCTGCAGTTGTGGCAACTTCGGTCCTTGTGCTCATCTTCATGATCGTGAGTCATCTTGGTTTGGGCATAGTGGTGGCGGGTGTAGTTCTCGTCTACAAGCAGGCCGACCCGGTGACTTTCATGGTCTCCCTTTTCATGGAATTCTTCGCAGGCGCACTCTTTCCCCTTCAACTCCTGGATAAGTATCCCTTGCTAGCCTTAGCCTCTGAACTCATGCCCTACACCTATGCCCTAGATGCTTTGCGCAAGAGCCTGATCCTGGGAGCCACGGTTGCAAGCCCAGGAATTCTCTTTGACCTTGCAGTATTGGTCATCTACGCTGTCATTCTCCTCCCCTTGGGCCTCTGGTCCTTCAGGGTAGGCTACGACAGGGTGAGGGCGGAGGGCACAACGTCCGTCTACTAAAGGGAGCTGTGATGAATGGAGAATGATGAGATAATTCAGATGCTCAGGGAACCCGTGGAAACACGCACTAGAATGCCGCTCAGAGAAAAGGCTCTGGCTTTCATCGTTCGAGATTTCAAAATCTACTGGACCTATCGTTTCTGGGTAATTTTTGATATAATCGACATAGTCGTCTTGGTTGCTACATACTTCTTCGTTGCTCAAATTATCACCCCAACCCGTCTAATAACTGAGGGCTACTCGACCGGAGACTACTTCACCTTCGCAATGCTCGGCATCGCGTTCTCCCAGTATGTCCAAAATTCAGTGAACGGCTTGACGGAAGGCATAAGGGACGAGCAGTGGACAGGGACGATCGAGACGATTCTCTCCTCCGCCACAAACTACAGGGCATACTTGCTCGGCGCCTCCGCGTTCCGATTCCTGTACGGGACGATCATTCTAGTGGGTGCCCTGAGCCTTGGGCTCTTACTAGGGGGGAAGGTAATTCTCACCCCCAGCACTTTAGTCACTGGGTTCGTTTTTGCCGCCCTACTTGTCTCGGGGCATTTAGCGATAGGAGCGATGAGCGCTGGGATTGTTGTCATGATAAAACGGGGGGATCCAATCGCATGGGGATTCACCTGGCTAACTCAACTCGTTTCAGGTGTCTTCTACCCGCTTGGTCTACTGCCATGGTACTTGAAATGGGTCGGGTTCGCTCTCCCTCTAACATACAGCCTCGACGGGCTTCGGAGGACATTCATGAACGGTGAGAACATCTTTGGAAGCACAACCATCCAAACAGACCTGGTCGCTCTTGCCGCTTTCCTGGTGATCATGGTGCCCCTCAGCCTCCAAGTATTCGCTTGGGCCTACCGGAGAGCACAGAGAGAAGGCACTCTCGGGCAATACTAGCAACGACTGACCAAACGGCATCAAAAGGCTTTGAAAAATTTGAGTATCCTATTCTCGGGCGTATCGCTGGAGAACGATATCAACACGCCCCTAAAGATAGAAGATGGAATCAGAGTAATACCGATAGTTAACGCTAAATTGGGCTCAGAATCCCTTCCCTCGCACAACTGTCGCGCATTCATACGAGAACTGGTGTCTCATTCAATTCGAATGTATTGGCCGGCATACACATTCGTTAAAGGGTGGCTGCCACCCAACCGCGCTATCAAGAATACAAGGTGAGCGTCTATCACTCATACGATAAGGAAAGTGAGTGTGATCGGTGTTGGGACGTTGGGTACTCAAATTGCCATACAGGCCGCCGCGTACGGATATGACGTGAAGAGTTACGATCAGAACCCGGAGGCGTTCCAGGAGACACTGCAAAGGCTCCTTGAGTGAATGAAGGCCAGTGGAAAGGAACCAACCGTCACGATCAAAGACTGGGAGAACAGTGCTCAAAGAGTCAGGAAGTGCAAAGACCTTGGAGAAGCCCTGAAGGACGCTGACCTTGTGATAGAAGCATGTCCCGAGAAGCTAGAGTTGAAGCGAAAAATCTTCGAGCAAATCGGCTCGCTCGCGCCCAAAGAAGCGATCTTGGCGACGAACAGTTCTTCGATCCCCATCTCCCGGATTGTTTCTGCGACAGAAAGGTGCCTCAACATCCATTTCTATTGGCCGGCGGACGGTACGAATATCGTGGACATCATGGGCAGCACCATGACAACGGCCAAAGCAATTGAGAAGGCTCAGGAATGGGTGCGTTCGATCGGCTGCATTCCTTTGATGGTGAGAAAAGAAATTGTTGGTTTTGGTTTCAACAGGGTTTGGCGAGCTGTTAAGCGTGAGTGTCTCTATCTGTGGGCTGAAGGATACATCGACTACCGGGACATTGATCGAGGGTGGATGGTGTCCTACGGAATGGACCGCGGTCCTTTTGGCCTGATGGATGAAGTCGGCCTTGATGTGACATATGATATCGAGATGGTTTACTACAATGAGTCCAAAGACCCGAGAGACCTCCCCTCCAAGGCGCTCAAGGACAAGGTCGACAGAAACGAACTTGGCATAAAGAAAGGCATAGGATTCTATAGATATCCAAACCCTGCGAATAGGACTCCAAATTTTCTGAAGGCCTAGTTGGTCGCATTGACAATACGAGAAGATCTACCTCATGCCGGAGGTAGTAGAGATATTCGCGAGTACCTCAGGCTGCAAGCGAAAGCCGAATGGCCGCCGTTGATCATCACAGTCGCTCCGACTGGCGGGGCACATGAAAAAGAAGTGAACCCGAATCTCCCTGAAACGCCTGAGGAACAGGCTGAAGCAACATATGCCGCCTACCAAGCAGGTGCATCGGTCGTGCATCTTCACGCAAGATCGAGAGATTCGGGCTACACGGAATCATCCAGTAGAGCTGAGGATTATCGCCACCTAAACGGCTTGATTAGAGACAAGTGTCCGGACATCGTAATCGCGAACACTACGGGAGGCTCAGTTGGGATGTCTATGGAAGAGAGGGCGAGGGCGTTGGATGCTCTTCCAGAGGTGGCGAGCCTCAACATGGGAGGTTTCAGCTATAGAATGACGCTCAGGAAGCGTCTTCCCCCACTCGAAGGTAGACCGAAGGATCAAACCGTTGATGGAATCGATCTCGTGTATTGGAGAGAGACGGAGCTCTTTGCAAGAACAATGTCGGAGAAAGGCATCAAACCCGAGCTTGAGGTATATCATTCCGGGCAGTACTGGTTGGTTGATAATCTGATCGAGCAAGGGCTGATCAAGCCGCCTTACTTCATTCAATTTGTGGCCGGT